>Ga0315282_10004863_pt1 | contig 23179 bp, 22 predicted proteins | sample YL17G07_20_MG_FD_203693 | JGI IMG/M metagenome (GOLD analysis project Ga0315282, IMG submission 203693) | Sediment microbial communities from Yellowstone Lake, YNP, Wyoming, USA - YL17G07_20 | ecosystem: Environmental > Aquatic > Freshwater > Lake > Sediment | place: USA: Wyoming | collected... | reverse complement strand
GGCGCATGCTCCTTCACTCTGAGCATTATTCGCATGTGATAGGCACTAGGGATAGAAAGTTCATGCCTCGAGTGCACAGGTTTGGAAACTGGGTCATATCCCAAGTATTCAGCGTGCTCTTTGGCGTCAAGGTGAGCGATGTCTGCTCGGGAATGTACTTGCTTGAAACCGAGGAAGCCAAGAAGTACCGCCTGGAAGAGACTGGGTTCAATGTCGAGATCGAGCTTGCCGCACAATCAGCCTCAAGAGAGAACCTGACTGAAGTACCGATAGACTATCGACCAAGAATAGGTCAGAAGAAGCTCAACACCTGGAATGGCTTCTCCATCCTCCGTGCAGCCTTTAGCCTAGCGAGACGATACAATCCGATACTCCTGTACTCCAGTTTGACTGGCCTGTCCGTAGTTCCGGCCGCACTCGTGCTAGGTTGGGTGGGCCTGGAATTAGTGACTAAGAAAGTATGGCATTCAGGTTGGGTCCTGCTGGGGATAATGTTGCTCTTGATAGCAGCTCAGGCTTTCACACTAGCGAGTGTGTCAATACTAACGAAACACTCAGAAATGCGTCTGATCGAAGAGATGAGAAGCTCAAGGCAGTAGCCAGAAAGTACGGTCTGATTCTGAACGCTGCTGGAATTGGTTCTTCGAGTGTGGTCCGATGTCATTGACGCGCGGAGCTTGTCATGTTGAACCATACCTGCAACCACGCTACTCTCCGTTCGTTGCCACTCGACCATCCGAACTGCAATGTCCCCGACTGTGGTTCCCAAGTCCAGAGTTCCAGGATCACTCTGAAGTTATGTCCGTCGAGGGCGGAGAGGCCAGGAACTTGGTAAGTTTCATTGTTGATCTGCATCTCTAGAATGCGCGTGGATCCCTCTGGCATGTCAGCGTTGACAATCTGCCAGAAGAACGGCATCTCCCATGTCTCGTTGTCTTGGATGAAGCGCCGGAATTCAGTTATCAGTGGGGCCGGAGATGGCTGCGCCTGGAGGTCATCGGGGGGTCTGATTGTTTGGTTGGCGAGCTTGATTCTGATGACGACGAGTTGCACTGAACCCATGGAGTCTGTTACCCCGACATGCCATCGAACAAGATCCCCTACCCGGATGTCTGGAATGTGCTTGCTTGATCATGACGAAGCACTCGGAAATGCGCCTAGCGCAGGAAACAAGAAACTCAAAAGAGTCAAAGTAGCTAGTTCTAGAAACTGATCTGACGATCGAAGCCTAGGCGAGTTGATGTATTAGGATTGTGCGATTATCTCGTAGATTCTGTAAGCAACCGTGGCCAGGAAAACTATCGCAACAAGTAACGCCACGATGCGAAGCCTCCTCCTGTTTATCACGAGGCGCGTTCTTTCATAGTACGGCGAAAGTAGCTCAGAAGTCGCAAGCAAGATGATCGCCGTTATCGCCGTCCAGAGACTCAAGTCCCACAAGCCAAGCGGGAACGTCATCACGGGCTCAACCTGGAAGAATGTGATACGAGGACTCGACGGTTGATCCGTCAGGTGAATACTTGTGCTTATCGAACTCCACTGGCCTGTGCGATACCTGCGCGAGAACGCATGCCATTGCACTGCACATCGGACAGCCGAGCGACCCGCAGATTTTCGTGTCCTCTCTCAATTTGGCGCAGAAATCCGAGTAGACTGACTCAACGAATTTGAAAGTGACATGATCGCCGTTGATATCGATCGTGCAATCCCGAACCAATTCAAGATCCTCAATCAGTAATCTCGGCAGCCGTTCGCTCATCTGCTGAAGACTCCAGTCAGTGAACTTGACTCCGAGTTCTCGCTCGAAGTGGTTCGCCAACGCGAGCCCTGGTGGGACCACCACAATACCCTCAGGATCCTTCACAAAAGTCTGTTTCTCAGCGAGTTCGATCTCCGGAATCTCCTTGAGAGGCTGAGATGGAATGAAGGCCACCGCTTTGTCGGGGTTACTCACAGGCATATACACGCCTTTCTGGGTGTAACCGAGGCTTGTGACAACGCGGTCGATCGTCGCCAACGACGATAGCGTTGTAGAATCCATCACATCCAATCCAACGTATTTCCTTGGCCTGATAAAGAGGAGCAAGCCACCCCAGAATGCAAGTCCCAGACCTATGAATGCGAGGACGGTTGACGTGAAGACCACCGATGAGACCAGTGAGAGGGCGCCTATTCCGGCGAGCCCATAGCTGGCAATTACTGATGGGCGTTTGCGGCTTTTCCAAACCTGAGTGCGAAGGCTTTCCTTTTCCTTTTCGAGTTGCTCTATTCTCCCGACGAGTTTCTCCGGAGCTTCTGCCTCTGCTGGCTCAGCTATTCCAGTCCCGACACTCACAGGCCTCACGAGGGCTTCCGTCAAAGCTCGCTTAGCCTTCAGGGCGCCGAAAGAAATCTCAGGGGTTGTTTCCCAACCTGCCGTCGAGGCCTCTTTCAGGACAGTGGTGGTCGAACCCCTAGGTTCCTGCCTTAGGCGTTCAACACCGAATTCAGGGTATGGCTTCTCAACCCTTCTCGTAGATTCAAGGCTCTCGGTTAAGGCTAGTTTCTCTCTCTCCAGTCTCTCGTTCTCCAGTTTCAGTCTTTCTTGCTGTAATCGCTCTATTTCGGCCTCTAGATGCAGTCCTTCAACGTCTAGTCTCAGGCGCTCAGCTTCGCTCTGTTGAGCTCCGACCTTTCCGGCAGATTCAAGGCTCTCGGCGAGATACTTCTCCTCTTTCTCCAGTCGGAGTCTCTCCTGCAACAGCCGTTGCACTTCACCTTTCTGTCGCAATCGTTCAACGTCTCGCCGTAGTCGCTCAACTTCACCGCTCTCACCTGGAGGTTTCGCGAGCTCTTTGTCGGAAGTGAGTGCAGGATCCCTGAACAACCGATTACCGCAGATGGAACAGTACCTTGCGTACGGACCTAAACGTGGGAGACGCTGACCGCATTGGTCACAGAAGTACCTTGTCACCTACGACCCCCCCTTCAGAGATTTCAGCACCTCACCGCAATCGCAGTGGCCTGTGCCTTACTAATGACCTCCGTACACTCTCACTCAGGAATTCGATGTGACGACCAATTAAACCATTCCGAGAAGTCTACATGCGATAACATGAGAGTATCTATATCGAGCGGCAGAAGAAGTACAGCTCGACAGAGAACAGTACATGCCTTGGAGATCATCATCCGAGGCAGTCCGCAGAGTCTCACGATCGTCCAACTCGACTATCTCGTTCGCCTCCTCTCTCCTCTGTCCGTTCCCCAGAGACCTTTGGCTCTGTATGCGTCTCCCTTGTCAACTTGTGCCTTGCTCTGCTCTCGGAGGGTCGACTTGCGTCCTCCGTGTCAGTAAACCAAACCTGAACTTCCCAATCAGGTTAGGATGAGACGACTTCGTGTAATAACGGTCGCGTTTCATACCCGCTAGGTCGTGCGAGGCAATACATGCGTCTCTGGAAAGAGCAGATTCCTTCCGGTAGATCGATCCACAGTTGATTCGGCGGTAAGCGAAATGTCAATGGAGGTCCCTTCTCCGCTCGAGCGTACTTCGAGGAGACGGCAAATTTGTCAGCTAGGGAGGCCTCAGGGGTTATTATGTCGAACCACATCTGCAGCCAGGCTACTCTGTGCTCGCCGTTGGCTATCCAACCAAATTGGAACGCATTACTCTCTGTCTGCCATGTCCAGAGCTCGATGATCAATCGGAAGTTGTGGCCGTTGGCCGCTGAGCAATCCCGTATCGGGTAAGTCTCGTTGTTGATCTCCAACTCCAAAATGTGCGTGGAGCCCTCAATGAAGACAGCGTCAGAGATGCTCCAAATGAACGGCATCTCCCATGTCTCGTTGTCCTGCAGGAATCGTCTGAACTCAGTCACAAATGGGGCAGGTGACTCTAGAGTCCGGTTGTCGTCAGGAGATTCGATCGTCTGGTTGCCAAGCTTGACACGCATCGAAATCAACTCTACCGTCCCCATGTTGTCGATGACTCCGAGATACCATTTGACCTCCTCTTTGAGGCTGATTCCCGTGTCGTTGTTCCGAAAGTAGCCTGCAGCCATATGGTTCGGACCCAGAATGTAGAGCTGCAAGAATCGTTCCTGTGGGCGAGGCGTTGTGGCAACGTACGCGAGCATCTCGGAGGCGATGAGAAGCATGATGAATACTGCGATCAAGACGTGACGATCCTGGGGGGACATGGAGTTCACCTCAAGGAGATCTTCATCTGGAATGTGCGCTTGGTCCTGTACTTGCGGTGGAAGGAGACCAAGCAAGCGTAGGCGACTGTCGCAACAAGAGCCGATAGTGCACCAAACACGTACGCCAGCACCGTGTTCGCGCGCGTTCGCTGTGAAGCAACGGCCTGGAGCCGTATGGCTCTGGCTGACGCATTCGCGAGGGTTTCATCGACTTGCGCGAGAATTTGAGCCCGTCTCTCTGCATCGCTCGGTGATGTCAATTTGAGGGCTTGCTCGTCCAGTTCAAGCGCCATGTTCAGGGGCGTCAAGAGCTCAGCGATCTCGCTGGGCATTGCCCCAGCTGAATTCGCCTGTTGCACTTGGACAAGAGCTTTGCCGAAACGGGGCTCAAGCTCTTGCAGTGCTTGAGAACTTGCTGTGATTGGCTGGGACATAAACACCAACAACGCCGCAAGTGTGAGAACATGTGAAGCGACTCTCCGAAAACCTAGTGTCATCTGATGCTCGCTTAGGTACACAGCTTTATTGGTGATATAGCATTAATGTCAGAGAGCGTGTCCGACCTGAACAGTGAGCGAGCACAGAAAGTCGCTGATCGGAGCAATAGGCTAGGTGAGCTGGCGCTCGCCTATGTCGCTACGAACGGGCCTACGAGTGTTGCAAGGCTTCATCATGCGCTGAAGTTGAAGAACCCGTCATTGACAGAGTATGAAACCGCTGACCTCATCTGGCGTTTGGACGAACGTGGCAAGATCAGACTGGAGGATGTGCCCCCAGTCACGAACTCCCTGCGGGAGTATCTTGGGTTTTGGGAGAGGAACCTGTGGTTCTACTTATCATTGGCAGTCTCGTATGCGACAGTGATTGTTGTCTATGCCGTGCCTGACAAATCTCCGTTCGTTATTGTGCGATGGGTGCTCGGCTCGGTGTTCGTCCTGTTTATGCCAGGATATGTGACAGTTGAGGCGCTCTTTCCGAAAGACCGCGACTTGGATACAATCGAACGATTCGCACTCAGCGTCGGCTCAAGCTTGGCGTTGGCTCCGCTGATCGGCCTCTTGCTGAACTACACGCCGTGGGGAATTAGGCTCACGCCCATCGTGATTTCGCTAACTCTTTTTTCCGTCGGTGTCTCCGTAGCGGCACTCTACAGGCAGTTCCGACTTGTTTCGCGAAGCACGGGAGCCAAGCGGTTGACCTGATTCGCGTGCATGTGATACTCTGGAGGTTTGCACTTAATGATCGGAACTGTTCTGAGCCACGGATTGACGATAGCGGCACTAACAGACGAGGAATTCTTGCTGGTTGGAGTGAATACCGAATGGACCGAGTCTTAGTCGTTCCAAGCAGTGACTACATTGGGCACCCTTTCCCTCAGAGGCTCAACCACATTTTCGAGAGGATCAACACTAGAGGATCGTTTGAGGTTCATGTGCTGCGCTTCAATCTGTTCGGAAAGACGCAGCTCCATTCTGACGCAGTTGTCCACGAGCCAAGAGACCTGAAGCTGAGGCCTTTGCCTCTATACTATCTGGCTAACATGATGCTACACGCGTCTGCGATTCGTAGGATAGTCCGTGATGAGCGGATTGATGTCGTATTGCTCTCGAATCTGTCGCCATGCTTTGCATACAAGATCTTGCAGGATGCTGCGATTCCATGCTTGTTTGACCTGCCTGACTTTTTTCCGGTTTCGGCCGCCGGCTATGTGATCGCATCATCATCCGTGGCGGGAAAGGTGGTCTCCTTCGGCCTTGAGAGCATGCTTCGGATTATTTTGGAGGGTTGCAGAAGGACCACTGTTGCCTCAAGTGCGCTCTTGAGCTACGTCCGGCACTTGGGCGTCCGTGATGCTGTCTACCTACCGAATGGTGTCGGTGATGAGTTCCTAACGGTCGCTAATGGAGAAGACGTCAGAGAACGATTTAGGGTTTCGAAAGGTGAGATTCTCTTTGCTTACGTGGGCAGTCTGGCGTTCTGGATCAACATGACACCTGTATTGGATGCTCTCGCCATGGCTAGGAGACGAGGAATGAAGGTGAGATTCATGGTGGTGGGGGGGAATCTGCATAATGACTACGTTTCTATGCTACGCGGAATGGTGACACAAAGGGGGCTTGACGACATCGTGTTCTTCACAGGTTTTGTCCCCTATCAAGATGTCCCGAGGTATATTGCAGCTGCAGACCTCTGCATTCTGCCTCATGATGTGCACAATCCGACTGGGTACTATGCCGGACCGAACAAGATCTGGGAGTACCTTTCTCAGAAGAAACCTGTCTTGGCCCATCCCATTGCTGAGGCTCTGACCTATTCCGACGTTCTTGAGATTGTCAGTGACGCTGAGTCATATCTACACGTATTGGAGAGCTTCTGCAGGGGCCCGGAGCCTTTCCAAGAGAAGGCAGCCAAAGGCCGGGAGATTGCAATGAAAATGACTTGGGACAGTTCGGCTAAAATGATGGAAGCCTCTCTGCGAGATGTGATTGACTCTCCAACGTCGGGGATGAGTTGACTCTCATTGGGTGGGAATGCCCTACTGGACTCACGATCATCGGTGCGTTATCTTTTAGCTTTCGTTCTCTTGCCCATCGTGAGTTGTGTTGCCTCATATCTGAATGCTCACAACTTTCTCTTGGCGCTCTTTTTCCTACTGGGGTCGTGTGTTTTCGCAGTCTTCTCTAGGCTGGATACGAGACTTCGTGACCATTTGTATCCGCTGCTTCTTACATGCGTGACTTTATCATTGGTTCTATCGGCGACAGCGATATCGAGCAATCTTCATGGATGGGACATCCAGCAAGAATTCAGTCTCTTCACACAGGTTTTCGAGAGTGGAACTTGGGACGCCAATACGAACGTCTTGTACAATTCTGCGCTGAGCATAAGCATTCTACCATCTATTCTCAGTATTGTGTCTCGCCTCGAAGGAATCACGATATTCATGTTCGTGATGCCGATGGTGTTTTCGATTGTGCCAGCCGTCTTATACAAGATCTACAGAATGATTCTCGCTCCCGACGGCGCTTTTCTTGCTGTTTTCCTTTTCATGTCGTATCCTAGCTCCTATCAGGAGATCACTGAGTTAGGGAGACAAGAGATAGCGGAAGTGATTCTCGTGTTGTTGCTGTGGTTGATTGTTGCCGGATATACGAGGATCGGAGGAAGGCTGGGGCTGCAACCTGTGTTGTTGTTGACGTTCGGTCTTGTGGTGTCACACTATTCCCTGGCATATATCTACACATTTGTGTTGGCAAGCTCGATCTTGCTCGCTCGCTTTTCCAGACGCGCTCATGGGTTGGTGACTCTAGGTGCTAGTTTGCTTACGGCAGTCATCGCGCTGACATGGTATCTGGTCGTCGCCGGTGGAGCGAGCTTCAACTCTCTTGGAGTATTCGCTTCTTATGTCGTGAAAGGCCTGCTACATGACTTCCTGAACCCCTCCACTAGACCTGATATCTTTTTGCAGGCCATCGGCGCAAAGAGTGCATTGCCGGGGCTCCTGCATGATTTGAACAGAATGGTCCAATCTACAGTGATTCTCGTTCTACTCTTCGGATTTATCGTTTTCCTTTTCCGAGGCCAGAAGAAGACTGAGGAGAAGGTGGCCTTCCCAATAATCGTAACCGGGGTTATCCTGTTAGTATCGGCGGCAGTCCTTCCGTTCTTTGCTGGAGGATTCAACTTGTCAAGATTCTTTCATGTTTCCCTTCTGTTCGCTTCCCCGTGCATAGTATATGGCTTCAGTGGACTGGAGCAAGTGCTCAATAGAGTGCGCTCACTCACGCACCGCGAGAGCGCATTGAGCCCTCATTGCTCACGAGGGTTTCGCCTTTCCGCCACCACAATCGTGCTCTTGTATTTCCTTTTCACATCTGGCTGGTTCTGGGCTGTGAGCATGGATAGGCCCACATCTCTGATCCTAGATCGAGAAAGGATGCTATCCTACCCTGATCCAATGTTGCGGATTGAGTACTACGACGGCTACACACCCCTGCAAGATATCACTGCGGCGCGGTTTGTTAGAGCTCATCTGCGAGATAGCGCATCGTTGTGCGCAGAGACGAGATCAAGGCACCAAGTCTTGGTCTCTGTCGGAGGGGTACCAGAGATAGGACCTGAGCTTCCCTCTGATTGCGAATTCTCCACCTCTTACGTGTACTTGAGCACACTGAACTCCCGCTATGGGGAAGGACTATCTTGGCAGGGGACCCCGTGGTACGTTTCTGAGTTTGCGTCGAACCTTGCAGCCAAGAACAGGATCTACTCAGACGGCGGGGCAATACTATACGAATAGAATGGCGAAGTAGTGGACCTATTGAGAGTCTTGATTGTCACGCACGAATTCCCGCCGTACTTCTTTGGGGGCGCCGGCACCTATGCTCTTGATCTATCCAATGCTCTCCTGGCGAAAGGGGCCGAGGTCATAGTGGTATGCGGGAAGAGTCGTCCCCCTGTCTGGGAAAAGAAGAGTGGTCAGTTTGCAGTGCTGAGAGTCGGTATCCCTGAGCTTCCAATGCGGAACGTGTGGTTCGCGACTTTGAATAGTGAACAGATACTCAAACTCGCCAAGAAGGTTGACGTAGTGCATGTCCAACCTCAATCAGCTTCGTTCTTGATCGGAAGGATCACCGGGAACTCAGGCAAGCCCGTGGTAGCGACAGTTGATGGGTCAGCAAGAGAGGTAATGCGGTGCGTTTGTCGGATCCCACTCTCCAAGGCCTCTCTCGCTGAGTACGCATTCGGCGTGGTCGAGGCACCGCTTCGCACTCATATGCGTGACCTAGACGTAACTCGCGCCTCACACTTGGCGGTGCAAGCCGTTCACGTCAAGGAGGAGATACTGTCGACTCACGGAATTGGCCTTGCATCCAAGATATCGCTGATCCCTTCAGCGATAGATTTCAATGAACTGCAGCCTCTGTTGCATCTTCGGGAAGCATTCTCGGATGTGCGGAATGTCGTTTTCGTGGGACGACTGTACTATTCTAAGGGGGCAACCTTCGCTGTGCATGCGATGAAGTCAATCGTGCGTGACATCGGAATCAATGACATTGTGCTTTCCGTGATTGGAACGGGGCCCGCTATGCCACAACTGAAGAAGTTCATTCAGAAGTACGACTTGCAGGACTCCGTGCGTTTTCTGGGTCATCTTTCTAGGAGGAGTGCACTGAAGACAATGGCGAACGCCAACGCGCTTGTCCTGCCCAGCCTGTATGAGGCGTGTCCACGTGTGCTTCTTGAGGCAAAAGCGCTTGGACTCCCGACTGTGCTGTTCGATCTTCCTTGGACTCGTGAGTTTGCGACTCTGGGAATCCAGAGTGAGCTGGCCAGGCCCTTCGATCATGTCGATCTCGCGCGCAAGATGGTATCCGCTTGCCGTAAGGAGAGGATTGAAGGTGGTGCTCTCACGAGTCTTCGCTCATTTGACATGAATGAGGTCGCGGGTCGTCTCATTGAGCTGTATTCGAGGCTGAGATCGAGTTGGGTAGCACAGAAAGGGAGATAAAGTCCTACTCTGCCGTTTCGGCAGGAATGGAGTGAGTCAAAGTGGGGAATTCTATAGCGATTCTGGGCGGATCTGGATTCGTGGGATCATCGCTTGCAGCGCATTTGTCGCACGCGTTTGATGTCACGATCCTTGATCGAGTACAGCCGAAAGATCCCAGTCTGGCGTTCAAGCCTTGTGATATTCGAGACCGCCAATCTTTAGTCGGCACGATTCGTGGGTTTGAGCTAGTGATTAATACCGCTATCATCCAGGTCCCTGAGATAACTGAGAAAAAGCGTCTGGGCTACGAGGTGAATGTGCTTGGAGTCAGGAATCTCTGCGAGGCGGTGGAGTCGGTCGATTCAGTCAAGGGGCTTCTTCACGCGAGTTCATGGCACGTGTTCGGTGAGAAAGATCTCCGGGGAACACTGAATGAGCAATTTGGCTATCGGCCGGACAAGGTCGATGAAAGAGCGAGGTTCTATGCGATGTGTAAGATTGCCCAAGAACTGCACATCCGCACAACGAGCGAGGTGTCAAGCAAGTCATTCGGCATCATCCGATTGGGGACGGTCCTAGGCGAAGGAATGCCCAGGCTGACCGCCGCCAACATCTTCATTGACAAGGCTCTCAAAGGAGAGCCGATGACCCCGTTTGCACACACTCAGCATCGACCGATGCTGTATGTGAGCATACAGGACATCTGCAACGCGTTCGAAGCGCTCTCGCGAAGAATTCTGGAAGGTGAGGTGGGGCATGAAACGTCGGGAGCTGAGGTAGTGAATGTGGTTTGGCCGTCGCCAGTAACGATAATCGAACTGGCACGAATCGTACGTGCCAAGGTCATACGGCTGACAAGAGGAAAGATCAGGCCCAGAATCGAGACCGTTGATACGGGTGTCCCTCCGCTCTTCACCGCGAAAGACAAGAGACTCCTCAGGGTGGATATATCGAAAGCACGCAAGCTCTTGGGGTCAAAGAAGCTCACAAGCCCCAAGCAGGTCATCGAGGAGATCATCGACAAGCGGGCAATTGCGGCAAAATGAATGAGCTGCAAGTCGTGTGACCGACCAATTCCCATGGAATGTGGCCGTAAGGTTTCACATGGAATCAAGAACCCTGATGAACGAGGCGCCCAGTTTGACCAGGCTCTCTCATGAAGGGCCGCTTGCCCCTTGTTGCCCTTGTCTGAACGAACTTGTTGAAAGCGGATACAAGCCAGCCGCATCGGGTTAGCGCGAGGGCCGGGTATACCAGTTCGTAGAGAACGTGAGAACGCATGTCAAACCTTAGCCCCCATTTTGCTCTAATATACCTGTACGATCGGCGCCACGACATACCGTCCAATCTGATCTTGTCGTATTCCTCCACGTGCCCAAGCCAGGATCTGTCGTGAACGAGTCTCCCGCTCGGAACGATTGCCTGTTTCCATTTGCCTTTTCTTATGATCTGCAGGGATTTGTCATAGTCTTCGAAGTCAGCGGCCCTCGGATCCCAAGAGAAACTATCTCCCAACTCGATTCTGTACAATATGGCTCCTCCGCTGAGATCGTTCGCTTCTGTCCAGCAAGCTTCAAGACTCAACTTGGGTATCTGCCAGTGTATGACTCCATTCTTGATGATCATATTCCTGCCTCCCAGAGCCATCATACGTCCCTGTAGATCATACAGCGGCATTGTCAGAGCGCCTACTTCGGGATTCGTTTGAAAGACTCTCAAGGCACTCTCTATCGCGCCTTCCGTCAGATAGACATCATCATCCATCATCATGACAAACTGGGTCGAGACGAGTTCACTTAGCAACTTCCGACCACCGCCATACCCAAGGTTGACTGGTGAGATGATCAGCTGAATACGTTCATCGCCTAGTTCTTCAAGATAGTGAGTGAGTTCTTGATCTGGTTTTCCTTGGCTTAGTATCTTGGTCAAATACTCAACGGGGCAATACTCACGGATGGAAGACACTGACCTCTTCAGCCAAGGCGTCCTGTGAAGGGTCATTATGCAGAACGTGATCACGCATTCTCTTGAACTGCCCTTTCCGATATGTTGATTCTCCAAATTGGGTCCGCCGCGGTTCGCTATGAGAACGAAGGGCTCGTTCAACAATGCCAGACCGTACGTGCTTCTCTTCTCGCTCTGAGGCAATTGGAGATAGCCCATGCTTCGCCGAATTCCGTGACGATCAACTTCTCAACTTTGAGAGCGTATCTCTTGTCACGTCAACCACGCGGTCAGTCTGTTCCTTTGTCATCTGGCTGAACATGGGCGGGCTTACCATGCGGCGGCCCCATTCGTCAGCGGTCCTGAACCGATTTCCCTTTGCGAGGAAGTCATAGAAAGGTTGTTGCAAGTGCAACGGAGGCCAATACACTTCTCCCCCATAGGTTACCCCTCGTTCTCTGGCAAGTGTCTTGAATCTGTCTCTGTCCATGCCCTCCGGTAGAAAGAGCGTGTACTTGTAGTAGTTGTTCAGTTGATCTGCCGGTGTCACGACACGTTCAAGACTTGCTTTGTCGAATTCAGTGTCGTATACTCTCGCCACAGCATTTCGTTTCTCAATGAATTCAGCAAGCCGTCTGAGTTGCAGGAGGCCCAGTGCTGCGCACATCTCCGGCATCCTCCAATTATATCCCAATCTGACCACCCGATTGCTGTTGAAGCTCTCTTTTCCTTGGTCTCTGAGAATGTCAGCCGTGGTGGCCACGTCTTCGTTGTCAGTTGTTATCATTCCTCCTTCCCCTGATGTTATGATCTTTGTAGGGTAGAAGCTGAAACACCCAGCAATGCCTAGGGATCCGGCAAGCCTTCCCCTGATCTTGGACCCATGGGCATGGGCTGCGTCCTCTATTAAGAACAAGTCTCTGTCAGCACATAGTTCCCGTATGCCTTCGATGTCTGGGCAAACAAGGCCACCGATGTGCACGGCCACAACTCCCTTAGTTCTCTTGGTGATCGCACGTTTCACAATACCCGAGTCTATCATCATCGTGTCCCGAGTAACGTCTGTTATCACGGGCTTTCCGCCCGCATAGACAACAGCAGCACCAGTGGCGGCGAACGTGTTCGTCGGAACTATCACTTCGTCTCCCCGGCGCAAACTTTGAGCCCTTAGGGCTATTTCGAGCGCGCTTGTTCCCGAATTCACTGCAACAGCCCGCTTGACGTCGACGAGACGTGCGAACTCAAGTTCAAACTGCTTTGTGTATTCACCGAGCGTTAACCTTCCCGAAACAAGAATCTGTTCCAGATATCTCTTCATCTCCTCGATGTCCTCTCGAGGAACCCAAGGCCTCATGGGCGGTATAATGTCCAGAGACATCCAATGCGACCCTCTGCAACTTTGCACGAATGAGCTTTTATGGTGATTTCATGTAGATAAGGATTCGATAGGGTCTACACAACCTCAACGCGAATGCGTCAACCAAATGAAGGAGGGAAATCCAATCAGGTATTCGGCAAATCAACACGAGAAGATCCGACGTTCGCAAATCAGGTCTTCGATTAGCCCGCTTGACGTGACACGAGGATTTTCCAGACACACAATCTACTCAACAACAAGACCGCGATTCCGCAGAGAGAAATCTATCGGAGATGCTCGATCACCTCGCCTGCAAAGGTGGCACAAAAAGTATGGTCGCGGAACGGCAAAGCCTTGTCAGGGCCTAAGTGGTCTGTGTCGCATGCCAGCGCACGAAACGCTATTGACCTTTGCATCATGGTCACGCAGAATCTGTTGATGCCAAGGCTGTGTTTCTAGTCGATCGGATTCGACCTTCAACCATTGCGAATAGCGTTTGTAGTCCGACAAGAGAAGTCACTACGGCGACAAGAGGAATTAGACCACCTCCAAAGGAGGCTACATGTTCCAAACTACTTGCCTCCACCACAATGAACCAAAGTACGAGAACCGGATTCGTTAGAACATCCGACAAATAATCACGGAATCCGCTACTCTCTGCGGGTGAAGGCGTAGACTCAGTCATACCTAGCTACATGCTGCTTCATGATCACCAAGATGGAGAAGGGGCTCTTCTACTTTCGAACCGGCAAGACGTTCCTGAGGCCGTTCAGAATTTGTCTGTGTCAGGCTTTCAGTTTCAATGTTTCATAGGATACGCCTATTTCTGCTGACAAGGATGAGTTTCGGTTGCATGAGCACCAAGGTCTGCCATCAAATCAGACTCGGAATCCGGGTTTTTGCCTTCCGATTTGTGCTTCGATGCATGAAAACCTTCTAGGCTTTGGCCGAATGTTGTATGCGTTGACATCTCTGCTTTTGTGAAGAAGAGAGACAGAAAGGTGAGAACAAAGGACAGAAAAAGGGAGATTCACCCATGTCTATTGTGTTGTGACCGTTATTGTTGTGGTCAGGATCTGTCCGAAAGCCGTCGTACCTTGAACCATCTCGTAGCTTACAATGTAAGTCCCGGGTTCGGCTGGTGCAATCATCGTAAATGTAAGAGTGTATTCCTATGTAAGAGTGTATTCCTGACCCGGTGACACAGACACTGCTGAATCCAATCCTACGTCTGCAGGCTGGAAGGGAGAATTGAGTCCAACGCGAATCAACTTGCTCGTTGCGGTCCACGTTGTTGTGCCCGTGTTCCGGATCGCAACGTGAACACTGTAGGCTTTGCCCGCAACCATGCTTGAAGGAATGTCGCTACCGGTAATGATTGCGTTTAGGCTTGCAGACCGGATGACGCTGAGTGTTGCTTTTGTGGACTTAATGAACTGGTATATCTTGTCATATCCCTGTCGAATCCGCGGATCGGATGCCCGACCCATGAACGATATGGTTGACCCATGGTAGTAGCTGTTTACAGTGTTTCTGTTCCAGCCAAATGAGTACGCTTGGTCGAGATACGTCTGCTGGTTGATGCTCCAGTTTCCTCCGCAACAAGTGGTGGATTCGAGAGGTGGTACTGGGATTTCAAACTCAGCGCCATCAGCATAGTGGCTGCTTATTGCTGAATTCACTTTAGCGAACATGTCAAGTGAGGGATTTGCGAACCAAGCGTAGTTCGGTTGCATTGTGGACAAATCAAATCCTAGACCGTGGATGAAATCGAAGCTGTAGGTCTTAAGGAACGGGATAAGCATCAGTTTCAAACCCTTTGAGTGAATGAAGTCAGCGATCTTGGGGATCGTCGTCCCGTACCCTACAACTTCGGTCGGGTTCTCAGTGAATCCCCAATAGAACCCTGTGAGCCTGAGGTTGCGTGGATTCAGCGCGTTCCATCGATTGAGCAGCGTGTTCAGGTTATTGAGGATGTCGTTCTCGTCTACGGTGTATGTTTCGTTGAGGTGGTAGTTGTCGCTCTTGAGTTCAGCCGGAACTGCCAAGAGAACGTTCACCTGGTAGTCCGGTTCGTTCAGGGACGCCTTGCACTCCGCTACAGTCGAATCGAGATTGCTTATCTGATTACCATCAAACAGGAAGCTAATCCACGCATCGATGTATGCGTGTGTTGGCTTTCGATCACTATAGAGATAGATGCTGAAGAAGATGAATGAATCGAACATCCACCCAGTTGGCATCCCAGTCTTGTCTAGGTGTGCCACAAGTGGTGTTGCGATTTCTCTAGTAATCTGAAAGTTGGGGTCTCCTCTCGTCGGATAATCATCATAGAACAAGATCACGTTCTTGGGGTTGGCGTAAGAAGATTGCGCAGCGGAAGAAGGTACTACTGATGTCATGCTGAATGTCATCATCACTATCAAGAAGAGACTCGTGACGACGAGAGATGGCCTTTTCAACGATCATCTTGTGTGACAGGCCCATAACCTGCTCGTGAACGCGCTGTAACCGAACTTGGTCACATTCAGTTACACTAGTGCAGAATCGTCCTGTCCATCTCTTGATTGCAAACAGCTGGGTGCGGGCGTCGATGATTGTCAATCACAACGAGTTCTGACGGATGCTTACTACTACAAAGCTAACACCTGCAGCCAGATGTGCCTCTCAGTTTACCGCAGCGTTCGGCCTCAGGGTCAGACGTACATTATTCTGGTCGCATCACTCGGTCAACATCTAATCCCGGGGAGACCAATCTGTCGTTGGAGAGAATCGTAGCACTCAGCGAAAGCACTACAAGACATGATCAGCCTCCTTCGTTGAGAGGCTATTGCCAGAATCATTCTAAACAAACCCAGTCGGGAGACCGGACAATGAAGCGGCCTGTTACGATCCGCATGTTGCGTCAATCTCCGGGGAACGGAAACGATCCTGGAATCTTGGAGCGTGAACGGTCTGAGAACCTCGTGCGTGCAACACCGGCGCGATTTCATTGCGAGTTCAAGGACTCCACCGGCAGAGCATTAATCTGTTAGAGTCGATCGGATGAGTGGTGTTGCGGGCAGGGCAGGGCAGGCAGACTTGAAATCAGATCAATGCCACCCTCTAACTCCGTTCTTCAAAGAGCCGCTGACTAGATACGTTGTCGCTTTCCGGCCGCGTCAAGTTCGTGAGGGCTGGACCCCCTCGAAGGATCTCACCTCAAGTGGCGATAGGCAGTATCGAGTGGACAAGTGCTGAGGAAATGAAGATCTCCGCGGTAATCCCAGCGCACAACGAAGAGAAAACCATCGGTGAGATTGTCCAGAGATGCAGACGTTACTGTGAAGAAGTGATCGTCGTCGATGATGCCAGCACTGACATGACCTCTCGGATCGCGAGAGCTGCTGGCGCAAAGGTCATCCATAATCCGGCAAATCTCGGGTTCGTAAGGAGTACCGAGATCGGCCTGAAATCGGCATCGCAGGAAATAATCGTGACCCTCGATGCCGATGGTCAGCATGATCCACACCAGATCCCCGATCTCGCGCGACCCATCGTCGAAGATCGTGCCGATCTTGTCCTTGGGAAGAGAGAACACGATCGTCCTCTCTCAGAGCGCCTCCTATCAGCAATTATTAGTTGTCGTGTAGAATGTGAAGATGTGGGAACGGGCTACAGGGCTTTCCGACGAAACCTTGCACACAATATTCGACTCTGGGGATTCTGTCTATGTGGGAGCCTAGTACTTGAAGCGCAAAGAAGCGGCGCAAGAATAGCTGAGGTCCCAATAGATATCAAACCAAGACTGGCCGGCAGAAGTCACTGGGCTTTCCCTTTCTCAAGGACAGCAGTACACTGCAAGCAAGCGATGCTCCTGATACGACACATGGCCGGATAAGTTCGTCCAAACGCCAGGCAATCACTACCAGCCCTAGTCCGATCGTCGCGTCCGGTCGACGCTTCCACTGGCGATACCCAATCCCTCCCCTAGACCCGTGTGCCGAACTGGAGGTACACGATGTTCGGACCCAAGAGAATGAACGAAGTGATCCAAGCTTCCAACTTCAGCCAATGACGCGTCAAAGGTAAAGAATGGGTGCTCCCACAGCAACTGAAGAGACGAGATCTGACACGGTGCAAACAGGCTGACTCAAGAACGGCAAGACAGTGGTACCGCAGGTACAGGATCGAACACAACTGATGCACCCCATGGGAGAATGGTTCAAGTAACCAAGAGAACAGCGCTCACCGGCAGGCGGGACCATGGATCGATCCCCATGATTCTCTATCGCCGTTCGGATATTGTCATTGGGCTTTCAAGCGTTCTGAGGAAAAGCATTGTGCTGCTGACAATCTTGTCGCCGGCCGTCCCATTCCCGTAGGGTGACTTCCTGGGCAGCCTCTTGTTGCACGATACTGCCTGCTTGAGCGCCTTCAGTGCACCGGCTCTGGTTACACCCGCAACCCGAGCGAACCCGGCCTTCACTGCCTCAGGTCTCTCTGTTCGTTTCCTGAAGACCACCACGGGCTTCCTGATCGATGGGGCAGTAGCTTCCTCCTGCAGCCCACCCGAATCGGTTAGAATCACTTCGCATCTCTTCATCAGCATTAGCACATCAAGATATCCAGCAGGTGGAAGAACCTTCACATTGGCGGAACGCGTCATCTTCGAATACAGACCGAACTCACGGAGCCGCTTTACGGTCCTCGGATGCGCCGGGAAAACTACCGGAAATGGAGCATTGATGAGCGTCTCGACGAGTTCTTTCAACACGACCGGATCGTCCACATTTTCGGCTCTATGAGCCGTTGCTAGGATGAACTGCTTGTGATCAAGTGCCTCAAGTATCTTGGACTTCTCTTCCGCGAGAGGCATGAACTGGATGACGGCATCAATGACAGTGTTCCCAGTCACCAACACCTTTCCGTGGACATGCTCCGCTGCGACATTCTTCCTCGTTTCCTGGGTGGGCGCGAACAGGAGGTCAGAGATGTGATCGACTATGATTCTGTTATGCTCCTCAGGCATCCTCCAATCGCGACTTCTCAGACCGGACTCGACATGCCCGACCTTGACTCCCATCTTGAGCGCTGCTAGCGCCGCCGCCAGAATCGTATTGGTATCACCTTCAACGAGGACAAGACGCGTCCGCTCCGCAGACATCAAATCAGTCAAGTTTGTCATCATTTGCGCCATCTCGTCAATCGGCGACGAAATACGTAGCTTGAACGAGTAATCAGGGAGGGGCAACCGCAGATCTTCGATCATCTTCTGAGACATCCTGTAGTCGTAGTGTTGGCCAGTGTGGACAAAGGTGAAATTCGCTCTGATTTTTCGAAGGCCGAATATCACCGGAGCCATCTTGATTATTTCCGGCCTCGTACCTACTACTACCATTACTCTGTCCAATTCCGGTTCCCTCTGAGCTCAACGAGATCTCTTTTCACACATCTTCAACCCACCGATGATGCACGTCGTTATTGAACGCTTGTCGTAGAGCCCAATTCAGTGGCAGCTGCGCTATGCGTCGGGCCTTGAAAAACCATGCTTCAGTCATACTAGTTCTCAGCCTGACGCAACCTGTTCACGCTCATTTCGTTCCACGCGGATTCATCAAGCAGATCGAGACAATGATCAAGCTTCTATGTACTGGCACTGTTCTATTTCAGTTGGGATGATCTCTTCGACAGTGCTTTCGCCGGAATCACCGCCGAGACCTTCAATGCCTAGACGCCTGTTGACCAGTCCCACATCAGGCCCTCAGATATATGAGCCTCAATTGCTTGATGCTCTTATGATGATCCCGTGTTGCGCGTGTTGTATATTTCAAAGTACATCTGGCCAAACATTTCGGCAGCCGCCGTTGTCACGAATGAGCTTGCTAGGGGTCTGGCGGCACGAGGACACAATGTCACTGTGCTAGTTCCAGCCAGCGCCTTTGACTACATGACGGCTAGAAGCGGGGCGCCGCCTGTGCTCCCATCCGGATCTGCAATATGCTGCTGGGGGCCCCGGCTCTCCAGATTCCCAGCAAATACACTCAGTTATCTGATTCTGCTTTTCAAGAGCATTCCTCTTGGTTTCAGATCACATGTGATCCTTGGGCACTATCATCACTCCAATCTTTCTGGGGCCTGTGCTGCAATCACGTCTATGATATCACGTCGTCCGCTAGTGATCAGAGCTGACGATATTCTCACAGAATCGCGGGGCGTGATCGCGAAGTGGCTGGCTCTCATGTTCAGGCTGATCACCTTGTGGTCATTTAGACGAGCGAAGCTCGTTCTCGTGACAGGGGATGAGCTCGTAGAACCTGTCCGGGAAAGGTATGCATTGAATGAAGGAAAGGTAATGGTATCCTACAATGGAGTGGATACCGAGAAGTTCAATCCACGAAATCGAAGTGAGCAGCTGCGCCGGAGGATAGGCTCTGAACATATTATCGTCTTCAGCGGAGAACTCTTTGCGCCGCGCGGCGTGGACGTTCTCCTTCACGCGCTGGCATCTCTCAAGATGGACATCCCTGACATCAAAGCCGTCATAATGGGAGACGGCCCGGATCTTAATCGACTCATCACTCTCGCCAATTCGCTACGTCTCGACGGATCAGTGAAGTTTCTGGGTGCAGTGAATCCGTTGTTCGTACCGCAGTATCTGGCGTCGGCAGATGTTGCAATTGGGCCTCTGAAAGCTTTCCTCCATACATATGGTACGACGCCCCTGAAGGTGCTTGAGTATATGGCATCCGGCTGCACTGTTGTTGCGGGAATAGGTGCGGCCTCAGGGAACCTAATCATTGATGAGGTAAGCTGCCTCTGTATCAGATCGGGCGATGCTGTTGATCTTGCTCGGCAAGTACTCAGACTCTTATCCGACAAAGAGCTCGCAAGACGGGTCAGGGAGAGGGCTCGCCAAACTGCGGAAACGACCTATGATTGGAGAATCGTGGCGTCTGACCTAGAGAAAAGGCTGATGGATGAGACTTCGAGGCACTAGTTGATCAGTCTCGAAACGATCTGTCCGTCATGAATCGGGATTGACATTGCATCAAAGGGTGAGTCCCACCATCGGCGACAGATTCATTCTGAAGGGTAAAAAGGAGAATCTCTGTGGCTTGTGATCCGCAAACTTGACATCAGATTCTCCACAATTTCGTCAAGCGATGTTGTCTTTGCGTTCTTGAATGTGGAGAGGCATCATCAAGGGGCTAGAGGGGTAGGGTAGTTGTGGGGATCCATTAGCAGTGGGAAAAGTGCTCCAAGAGCGGCAATCCAGCAGCGATTCCGACGACCACACTGACGCGGCGCAATCCTCCCATTTTCAAGCACACGGCGTGGTGCGCTGGATTTGTTAGGGGTCACATAGGCGGCAATATGCCTGGCGCAACAACAGGGAGAGGAGAAACGTCGTAGCATTTCCGACCTCAACGCACTTATCTTCGGGGTTGGTAAGAGTGAGTGGCACGAAGAAGACTGATGTGCGTGAGCTAGCGCGTTGTGTTCACGATTACACATTGGTTCACAAGCGTGACAATCTGACAATGGTTCGCCAGTGGTAACCCCAATTGGCCATGAATTTGCGACTCCCTGGCATTTGTGGCTTTGCGTCTCTCGATGATCTGGAGGATTGGCGCTCCCTTTTCTGTGAGCTGGAGACATTTCAGGCGCGTCTCTTGGCCAAAGAACCGCAATTCCTTGATCCGGACTACACCCATGACGCGCTACACACGTGGAGCCGTATGTGGGAGTATGCATATGCGATGTATCACCTTAGTACATTTCGCAAAAAGTATATCGCCGATGAGCCGCTGATCGCCGTTGACCTTGGTAGTGGTGTCACTTTTTTTCCCTTCGCAGTAGCAGCGAAGGGCTACCGCGTAGTTGCGGTCGACGTGGATCCGATTGTCGAGCGTGATCTTGCTCTCGCGGGTGCGGTGCTGGGTGTTCCCCCTGAGCAAGTTACTTTTCGATTAGGTGATGCGAGGAAGATTCCTCTTGGGAAAAACTCCGTGGATGTTGTCTACTCGGTTAGCGTTTTCGAGCATATCGCAGGTCCCCAGGATGTCATCCAGGAAGTCGCACGTGTGCTGAAGCCAGGAGGTCTCTTCATATTGACCATAGATGTAGGCACGGCCGCCGGTCATGAACTGAGCCCGTCGTCGTTCCAGGAAGTTCTGCTGCAATTGGACAAGTGCTTTCATAGGGAGGCTCCAGAGAGGTCCGTGCATCCGTTGCGTTTGCTGACGGACCAGACGAACCGTGTTCAAACTCGATCCTCGGGTGCAGGCCTTGTGCGTGTTGTGAGCAGACCGCGCGAGTACTTGAGGAAGATTCTGTGCGACCCTGTCAGATATGCGGGACTATTTGGCAGGATTGTGGCGGAGCATCTGGGATTCTTCACGGTTGAACCGTTGTATCTGACCTGCTACGGGTTTGTTGGAACACCGAAGACGCAATCTGGGAGCTGCATCTGAGGATAGGAAGCCGTCGTTGCTTTCCACAAGGTAGTCAAATCCCATCGGTACCCACACTTCCTATCAAGATCGCGAAGATAGCTGGGCTCAAAGAGGCAAGAATCTCCATCGATCTACAGTCTGCGTACAGCACGAACTTGAGTCCAATCATGTCCTTAATCGAGAATTACTCGTGGAATCTTCTTGTGGAATCTTCTGTAGTAAGCTCTCGTGGAATGAGGAATTAGATTTGCGTCCCCCCCCTTCGCCGAAGTAGTCTAGTCTTATCGGCACCCACACCGCCAATGGTTCATAGACAATACGAAAGTACCTCAGTTGCATTGCGGCGATGTAGCCCCACGCGACAAGCCCAAACAGGAACATGGTTCTCAAGAACGCGTAAGCGATACGATCGGTGGTTCTCTCGTCCTTGGCCCTGTTCATGGCAAGTGCGAAGAGTGGCGAGTAATAAGTCTCTTGCCGTAGTCGCGCTTGCGAGAGAGTACGGGGCTAGCTCCGAGAGAAGTGAGCGGTCATCATTGTGAATCGAAATGTGGGGTAATTTCGCTCGTGTGTCCCGCTGATATACCCGATCAACAGTACCGGTTCTGTGGGATGTGGCTACGTCAAAGCTTGCATCCAAACTCAGCTCTGGATCAAAAGAACCTGAACCAGTCAGTTCGGTTCCGGCAAGTGAGATCTACTCTTGGGCGAGCAAGCTGGCGTCCGAGAGCCGCAAGCCAGATTGGGTTTTCTACTGGTACGTGTGCCCGGACGCGGTTCGTGAGATAATCCACAAGCTGGGAACAATGAATGGAGGAATCTTCGGCCTTGTCGGCCTTCGAGTCGGCAAGAGCGTCGCGTTGCAGGCGACGGGCAGGCCGGTCCAGATCGTCCATGTGTCACCTGCGGTACACTAATATGCCATATATCCATCCCCGATATATTGGGTTGGAGAGGGCCCTATGGCGAAGGCAATTTCAATGCAGCTGTACGTGCCCAGCCCCAAATCGCTCCGGATTGATCGTGATTCCTTGGTTTCCTCGCAGCTAAAGCTCCTTCAGCCATCTCCCATCGCGCCCACGATCGACAATGAAGAAATCAGAGCTCTACAGCTGTTGGGCTTGACGCCTTATGAGGCGAAGGCCTATCTCGGCCTAGTCAAGAATGGACCGCTCGGGGCAACCGAGCTTGCCTTTCTCTCACCTGTACCCCGCCCCAAGTTGTACGGAGCATTGCGTCGCCTACAACGGAAGGGGCTGGTCCATCTTACGCCCAGCATACCGGAAACCCTCACAGCCGTATCACCGCTCACAGTCTTGGACGCGAAGGCAAGAGAAATCGCGGATCAGGCCGCGTCCGTTCTGGAGTCTGTTCAGAAGCTTGGTGAGGAGTATGCGCTCAAAGCAAAAGGTAGCGGCGGACTTGAACTGCCGACTGAGGCGAATGAGCTGTGGCACATTGACGGACGAAAGCACATCTACGACAGAGTCGGCCACATGCTAAGGCGCGCCGTCAAATCCATAAGCTACTACGCGACCCCTGCGGGCTTAGTGAGAGCATACAAGGCCCATGCCGATTACTTGGAGAAGGTGGGCAAACGCGGCGTGGCTGTTCGGGTCTTAGCGCAAACCAGCAAAGACATTCATCTATAGTAGCTGACCTAAGTTTTTGGATGCTTCTGGGCCGCAGGGCAGGGCTCCCGCGATCCTTACGTGGCTTATGGAGGCTGGTTACAGCTGATATGGGTCCAGGTCCGGGCAAAAAAGCTTCG
>Ga0315282_10004862_pt1 | contig 23183 bp, 15 predicted proteins | sample YL17G07_20_MG_FD_203693 | JGI IMG/M metagenome (GOLD analysis project Ga0315282, IMG submission 203693) | Sediment microbial communities from Yellowstone Lake, YNP, Wyoming, USA - YL17G07_20 | ecosystem: Environmental > Aquatic > Freshwater > Lake > Sediment | place: USA: Wyoming | collected... | reverse complement strand
TGACTTTCCTCCTGTTTCTCGTGCCAAGTCTCATCGGCGAGGTGAAACGGCGACAAGGCTTCGGCCGCACCGCGTTTGCTCGGGGTCGCGTGCCCCAGACCCCCGGTTTCCGGCCGGACTTCTAGAATCTGAGGAATGCGCCGAGGCCGCCGTTCTTAATGAGTTCAACGGCCGGGCTGCGCTTGACGACTTCGACCGGCACGTTGTAGCGTACCGCGAGCCGGGCGAGGGCGGAAGCGAGGCTGGCCTTTTTCACGTCGTTGGCGCTGCACCGACTGCAGGCGCGGCCGCTCGCGGGGCCGGTGTGGCCGCAGGCGGCGCACTGGGCAATCTCGTCGTCATAGCCTTTGGCGACGATGAGCCGCGCGGCGCGACCGTCCTGGATGTACTTCAGCACCGGTTCGATGCCGACCGCGGCTTTGACCCCGATGCCGGCGGCATTCAGCAACTCGACCACCAGCCGCTTGTCCCGTTCTTCTTCCCAGGCTTCGATCTTGGGGTAGATGCGTTTGACCGCATCGGTCGGGCTGGTGAACCCGTCGAGGGCCGCCTGGGTTACGACCGCACTGCTCAGGTTGGCGGGCAGGGACCTGGCGAACTCAGGCAGCAGGGACTTGTTCGCGGCTAGTACGAGCCTCTGCACGTGGTACTGGTCGACGAGCTCAGTGATGGGCTTGTGGAGCGAGCGCCAGAAGCGCCGTACCTGCTCCATGTAGCGGTTATCGAAGGCGCGGGCGTCTCGGCCGCCTTTCTGGACTGAGTCGCCGCGGCCTGAAGAGCCGATGACCTGCTTGCGCCAGTCCCTGGTGTCGATGTCGGCCGAGAACTCTCTGTAGGACTCGAATTCGTTGAGCCGGACCGCAAGAAAGCGGACGTGTTCTTTCTCGGCGATGAGCACGCCGTAGGGCCGGTACTCCTGGAGCAGCCAGACGAGTTGGTTGACGTCGGGTCTTCCCCAGTGGACTTCGTCACGCACCGGCACACGCGAGCTGTGTTCCTGCCAGTTCTTGTCCGTGGCATAGATGAGTATCGAGTTGCCGGCAGGCTGGTACTGGTTCAGGAAGTTGGTCACTTTGGCCGCGACCGCGTCAATGACCTTGCGGTCCTCAGCCGGAACCGAGGAGTTCAGGCCTTTGAGCAGGTTGCGGAACCGGGCCTGATAGGTGCTGCGGGGTTGGTCCGGGCCGGTGTTGAGATACAGCGTCAGACAGCGATTTTCCTCGCTCTGAGCGAGTTGCCTTACGGCATCGGGTGAAATCATGGGTTCCTCCGCGTATGTCCTGAACGGTCCACTCACGTTATGTTACGTCTTCCAGAGCGATGAGTCAAGGTCATTTGCCCGGCAGCGGGTCAGTTTGACACTGTTACGCCACCTCCTATAATAATCATGAGCGAGCGCACTCACCTTTCTTAGATGCTTTTCATACTCCTGTTGGTTCTGCTGTTCGCTGGTTACGGAATAGCGGAATACGTCCTGCACCGGCGCAACCTGGAGCAGATTCCGGTGCGGGTTCAGGTCAACGGCACGCGCGGTAAGTCCTCGGTAACACGGCTGATAGCGGCGGGGCTGCGGGCGGGCGGGATGCGCGTGGCGGCCAAGGTTACCGGCACCAAGCCGAGGTTCATCGTGGGCGACAATGAGGAATACCCGGTTCGCCGGCTCGGCAAGGCGAACATCGGCGAGGAACTGAGAATCGTGCGGCTGGCCCGGCGTCAGCGGGCGCAGGCGCTCGTTGTCGAGTGCATGGCCCTGGTGCCGCAGTATCAGGAGGCCGAGAACCGGATGCTTATCCGGCCCACGCACGGCGTAATCACCAATGTCCGGGCCGACCACCTGGACGTGATGGGGCCGACCGTGCGCGACGTGGCTGAGGCGCTGTCCCACACGATTCCCCAAAGAGGCCGGTTCTTCACCGCGGAGCGGGGCGAGATGCAGCGAGTCCTGCGCCGCAGAGCGAAGCCGGGAGTCGAGTTCACGGTGACTGACCCGGCCACGGTCGCCGACGAGGAGATGAGCGGCTTCAGCTACATCGAGCACAAGGAAAACGTGGCTCTGGCCCTGGCAGTCTGCGAGAGCGTCGGGGTCGAGCGCAAGGCGGCCCTGGCCGGGATGCAGCGCAGTCAGCCGGACTCGGGCGTCATGAGAGTCTACCGGATTGAGGCGGCGGGCAAGGTCATGGACGTGGTCTATACCATGGCGGCAAACGACCCGGACTCAATCGGCATGCTTTGGGAGATGGTCAAGGACCGGAGCGAAGAGCGGATTGTTCTGGTGAACTGCCGCAGCGACCGGCAGGACCGGTCAAAGCAACTGGCCGAACTCGTGGCGGGCTGGCCGGCGACGTTTTTCTTGGCGACCGGGGGACAGACGAAGGTATTCTGCGCCCGCGCGGTCGCCGCAGGGATTCCGAAAGAGCGGGTCATGGACCTCGGCGAAGAGCGGGAGCCGGCAGAGGTTTACGAGCGCGTGCTCGCGCTGGTGCGCGGCCACGCCCTGGTGTACGCGACCGGTAACACCGTGGGGTACGGCGACGAGCTCATCGCGTACTTCGCAAGCAAGGCGGTCCAGGCGGAATGACGAGTTTCCGCGTCCCGATGCGCAATGACCGAACGCCCGGCGGCCGGAGCGGCACCCGGATTCCGTCGCTCGAACGCTTGACCCGCCGGACGCCTTCCTCATGATAGTCGAGACTATTGGTCTCGGCATGGTCGCCTCGTTCTTCCTGACCGAGACCGTCGGGCTGGCCGCGGGCGGCATTGTCGTGCCCGGCTATTTCGCCCTGACTCTGACCGAGCCGATACGGGTCATCATGACCGTGCTGGTCGGGCTGGCAACGTTCCTCGTCATCAAGATTCTCTCGCGGTTCATGCTCGTGTACGGGCGCAGGCTGCTGATGCTGGGAGTGCTTGTGGGGTACGTGCTGGGGTACGTCACCAAGATCGTGCCGCCGCTGTCGCTGAGCCACCTGCGCTTCGACGTCAGCGTCATCGGCTACGTCATCCCGGGGCTCATGGCCTACTGGATGAGCCGCCAGGGCGTTGTCGAGACGATTACGACCATGCTCGTGGCCGCAGTGCTGACCCGTCTCGTGATTACGACGCTCTCCGGAGGCGCATTCTGATGCGGCGGCGTCAGGGTAAGGTGAACCGCTGGGTGCTGACCGCGCTGGCGGTCGTTTCGCTCGTGCTCTTCTATCTCGTGACCCGCTCGGAGCGGTCGGTTCGCAGCCGGCTGTACGATGTGAAGCTGGCCAGTGCGAAGCTGTCAGCGCAGGCGTTCAGGGTCATGCGGGAGTACCGGGAGAGGCTGGGCGTGCCGGTTGACATGGTCAATGACCCGAACGGCACCGGCCTGGTCGGGCTCCAGTTCTCGGCGACGACCTACGGGCGCAGCGACCTGAGCGATGCCCTGACCACGACCAACCCCAACTTCAGCGCGGTTCTGGTCGAGCTGCTCCACCGGGCCGGCATCCGCCGGGGAGATACGGTGGCTGTGAGCTGGGACGGCACGTATCCGGCTCTCAACGTTCAGTTGCTGGCCGTGGCCCGGACTGTGGGTTTCGAGCCGGTGATTGTAACGGCGCAGAGTGCGGGTATGTGGGGAGCGAACTACCCGGGTTTGACCTGGCTGGACATGGAACGGTTACTCGCCAGGGCCGGGTTGTGGGATTATCGAAGCCGGTTCGCGACGCTGGGCGGTGAGACCGACGACGGTCGCGGCCTGTCGCCAGAGGGGAGGGCGTTCCTCGCCGCGTCAGCCGAGTCGGCCGGTGTGCCGGTCGTGACGCCGGCCACGCTCCAGGAGGGCATTGACAGGCGGCTGGAGGCGTTCGGCCGTGCGAAGGCGCTGGTGTCGATAGGTCATACCATCGCCGACGTGGGTGACCCGCGCGCCAAGGTGCCGTCGCGGCTCATTGCCGACCGGACGAAGCGGACGACCTACGGCGGCCTCATCGGTCTACTGCGCCGGAGCAACGTGCCGGTGGTGCACATAAGCAATCCCAGCCAGGTGGCAATCGAGTATCACCTGCCGGTTGCGCCGGTGCCGATGCCGGAACTCGGCAAAGGCCGGCTCTTCTTCGAGCGAAGATACTCGACCTTGATGGCGGGCGTGTTCTCGGCCATTCTGCTCGTGCTGCTTGCGCTCGTGGTGCGCTACGACTTTGAGTGGCACTTCGGAGCGCGGGAGGAGAATGGGGACAAGGAGGCGGTGTGAGACATACAGGAACCAGTCGGACGGCGGATACCGGCCTGCGGAAGTCACGCGTGCCCGGCAGCATGATTGCGGCGCTGGCCGGGATACTGTGGCTGTGGCAGCCGGTCGCGGCCGAAGTGAAGGTCTCGACGAACGTCGGGCAGGTGAGCGTCAGCATCGTGCGGCGCGTGGACGTGAACTACTATCTTGTGACCGGCAGGTCGCCGCTTGAGTTCGACGCGCAGGGGGCCGAATGGCTCCGCGTCTACACGCGTCTGTGGTGGCCGGAAGGCAAGACCGGCACGCAGCGCTACAAGTTGACGCTGTGGCAGGACGAGGCCGGGCGGCCGATACAGTTCGACGTTGGCGCGTCGTCCTCGAGTCACGGGCCGCAGGGGCGCAAGGTGGGCGAGTGGCGGTCGTTCTTCATCCAGGTGCCGTCGGGCGGCAGCCATTACAGGCTCGTGCTGGACGAGGCGGTCGGCGACACGGTGGCCGTCCGCGTCGTCGAGCAGGCACCGAAACCGGCGCACGACGTCGCGGTACCGGGCGTTCGCGCGCTGACGCTCGTCGAGGGCAAAGACACGAGCAGGTTCTACGAAATCGGCAAAGGGCAGCCGGTGAGGGTCGCGATTGACGGGCCCTGCCGGGTAACGGTGCGCGCGCGGTTGAACTTCGACCCGAGCGTGAGCGGTGTGCAGTGGTTCAGGCTGAGCGCGATAGAGGCCAAAGGCGAGGTGGCGAGCCGCAACATGCGTGTGGGCAGGTCGCCGGCCGCGGTCTATTCCAATGAGCCATCGCTCTTACCTTCGACCGAGCGGACGCTGCGCTTCAACCTGGCGACAGGGCATCACGAACTGACCTTGTCGCTGAGCGGCACGCTGGCCCGGTCGGGCGCGGTCAGGGTCGAGGTCGTGCCTGGCGACAAGTATGAGTAGCTGCTGGCTGCTCGTGCTGGGGCTGGTCGGCGTGACCGGTTCCGCGCCGAATCTCGAGTGGCAGGGTCAGTTCCGCATCACCTACGACGACAACCCGTTTGAGTACTCCGCGACCGACCTGGAGCGGTTCCGGCTGCGTGCGAGTCCGAATCGGTTTCCTTTCAGGACGTCCGACGACCTGGATGTGGACATCGGCCTCGGACTGACTTGCCGGTATCGGCTGGCAGACCGGGGTGGAACGTTCGGGCTCAGGACTCGCCTGCACGAGTTCGCGTCAAATCCGGAGAAGAGCTACGGCCTCGCCGTTCTCGAAGTCGGGCAGGGGCTGTGGCGTTCCGGACGGGTGAACGCTTCCTATCTGTACCTGCCCAGCTACCTGATACGATACTTACGCAATCCCGAGACCAGCGATACGGGCGACTGTATCGGCTGCACGTTTAGCGAGCATCTCGCAAGCGTCAGCTTGAGATATCGGCTGGGCTCGGCTGCGCTCCAGCCCGTTTACCGGTACGAGTACGACGACTACCTGCCCCCGTTTGACTACTACGACACGAAAGCCCATCGCCTCGGCGCGACGGCGGACTGGGAGCCGCTGCGAACGTTGAGCCTGACGGTCGGCTACGAGTACAAGCTGGCCGCGGCAAAGGGCCCTTCGCCCGACATTTCCTACGACCAGCACGAGGGCCGTTTCAGCGTGTTGACCCGGCCGCGCAAGCTGAGCCGGTTCAGCATCGAGGCAGGGTTCTCGTTCGCCCGGCGGCGATTCACCACCAGGAACCCGGGCGAGGTCGACCCGGGTCACGCCGGGCGAACGGACCAGATTGAAAGCGTCAGCGTCGAGGGGCGGTATCGACTTCCGGGCGCAGCGCTCGTGGCCGGATACGAGTTTGAGTGGCGCGGGGTGTCGTCGCCGTACCGCGCCTCGATTGAGGACATCAAGGACTATCGCGCCGGGCGCCTGAGCCTGGGCGTTGAGGTCAAGTCGGGAAAGGCAAGGTAACCGATGAGGTTGTGGCGTTTTCTCCTGGCTGGCGTTTCGATTTCCGTTCTGGTCGTCTGTCACAAGCCTTTGTCAGCGCCGGGTCCGGTGACGCTCTTAAGCCCGGCGGACAGCGCGGTGCTGCGGACTTCGGTCGTGCCCTTCACCTGGCAGGGCTTCGGAGCAACGGAGTTCGAGCTCCAGGTCGCGGCAGACTCGAAGTTCAAGACGCTCTGTATTGACGATACGTTGGCCGGAGACTCGGCAAGCCCCGATGTCGTAACCGACGGCCGCTACTACTGGCGCGTTCGGGCGCGGAGTGCGGACAGCGTCTGGAGCGAGTGGTCGGGAGAGCGCCGACTCGACGTCGAGCGGTTCCGGGTCGTTACGAGCGTGAAGACCGACGGATATCCGCACGACGTCTTCGTCCTCGGCAGCAGGGCCTACGTCGCCGACGGCCAGGCCGGCCTGGCCGTGTTCGACATCAGCAATCCCGAAGCGCCGGTGTTCCTCGGTGCGAGGATGGATTCACTCAACGAGGCGTGGGGCGTGGCCGCCAGTGAGAGCTATGCGTTCGTCGCCTACGGTTACACCGAGCTGCTGGCGGTCGACATCCGGAATGCCGACAGCCTGAAAGTCGTCGGCGAGCTCTCCTATCCCTCGCCCGGCTACGGCTACGACGTCGCGCTGAAGGATTCCTGGGCCTACGTTGCTGCCGGGGCGCAGTTCATCAAGGTGAACGTAGCCGACCCCGCTCACCCGAACCTCGTGTACCAGGGGTATTACCCGCGGGACTGTCACGGCGTTGCGCTTCAAGGTAGATACGGCTACGTCGCCTGCGAGCAGTTGGGCGTGGTCGCCTGGTTGCTCGATACCACGCCGCCGGTCCAGCTCGGCAGCATGGATACGCCCAGCAACGCGCGGGGCATCGCAGTGCAGGGCGGCTACGTCTACGTGGCCGACGGCCGCGACGGGCTGGTCGTTGTCGACGTGACCGACCCCGGTTACATCAGCCAGGTTGCCGTTCTGTCGCTCAAGGGATACGCGAATTCGGTCGCGGTCCAGGATACGCTGGCCTTTGTTACCTGCGGCGACGGCGGCATCGCGGTCGCGAACGTCGCCCGGCCCGAATCGCCCGCGCTCGTGGCACAGATTCCATCGAGCTATGCAGTGGGCGTTGGCTCGTCGGGACCCTACGTCTTCGTCGGTGACCGTGACATCGGATTCGTCGTTATCAAGCAGGAGGAGTAGAACGTGATTCAGGTTCTTCTGACCGTGGTGGCGCTGCAGTCAGGACCGGCTGACGCGGCGTGGGACGTGCGCCTGCTGGGCGCGCGGGCAGTCAGGGTTGAGGTCGTGTTTCCGGCGTCGGCTGACGCCGATTCGAGCGCGGCGACCGCCAGGCTGGTGCCGGCACCGGGCGGTGAGTTGCCGCGGGTCGAGCTGATTGAGGCCGACTCGCACGCATGTAGAGTGGCGAGTGATGGATGGGGAGCGGCCGAAGGCCCGGTGGTCCGCCTCGGGCAGCCGATGGTTGCGGCCGGACTGGAGGTCGCGCCGTTGATTCTGACTCGCTGCCGGGGGTTTGGTGAAGACCGGGCCGTTGAGTATCACCGGCTGGTCGTGCGCTTGAGCTATGAACAGCCTCTGGCCGCGATGCGCGGCAAGGGAGAGATGGCGCGGCTGGTGTGCGCTGAGTTCGGCGCTGACGAGCCGGGACAGGGCTCTGAAGCAGCGGGCCATCTGATAATCGTGCCCGACGACTTCTACAGCAACGTCCTGCCGCTCGCCGCATGGAAGGAACGGAAGGGCTTCAAGGTATGGGTCAAGAAGACCTCCGAAACCGGGACGACGAAGGAGCAGATTCAGGACTACATCCGCAATGCCTACAACACATGGGAGCCCGCGCCCAGCTATGTGCTGCTGGTCGGCGCGGTGAACAAGATTCCGGCGTTTGTCACCGGCGGGACACCGTGCGTCACCGACCATCCGTACGCCTGTGTAGACGGCAATGATTACCTTGCCGACCTGTTTGTCGGACGACTGCCCGCGGCAAACACGTCGGAGCTCGACGTGATGGTTGCCAAGGTTCTCGGGTATGAGATGACACCCTTCCGGTCAGACACAAGCTGGTATCAGCGGGCGCTGATGGTCGGCACCAGCTACCAGGAGGGCGGCGGGACGCCTGCCGTCACCGCGTTGGTAACCAAGCGCTGGGTACGCGACTACCTGTTCGACCATGGCTTCAGCACGATTGACACGGTGTTCTACCCGCCGACACGCTATGGCCAGGGCCCGGTTGATTCCGCAGTCAACCGTGGGGTTCTGTTCATCAACGGCCGGGGGTGGGGCAACTACGACGGCTGGGGTTATCCTGAGTTTCTCATCAATGACGTGTACGGGCTCGACAACGGCTGGATGCTGCCGGTCATTACCAGCATCTATTGCGGCACCGGCAACTATCAGCGCAATCCCTGCTTCGGGGAAGCGTGGCTCAGGGCCGGCACTCCGACGGCGCCCAGGGGCGCGGTTGCCTTCTGGGGTAGTTCGTATACCGGTACGTCGACGCGGTGGAACAACTGCATGGACTATGGCATCTACCGCGCCATCTTCGACCATGGAGTCCGAACCTGTGCGGCGGCGATGTACGCAGGGAAACTGACCCAGTTTGAGAACTTCCCCTTGCCTGAGGATTCGTTCGACCTGAGGCTCTACTTCCACGTCTACAACCTCCTGGGCGACCCGGCGCTCGAGATGTGGACGGGAGTGCCACAGGCGGTGGACGTCAGCTACCCGGCATCGGCGCCCGTGGGCACAAGTTCGTTCAACGTGACGGTTCAGGACGGGTCGGGGCGGCCGGTCCCGGGAGCGCTGGTCTGCTTGTCAAAGACGGGCGAGGTTCACGCGGTGAAGCGCACGGACGCATCAGGGACGGCCGGTTTCGCCATCGCGACTTCCACGGCTGACTCGATGCTCGTCACGGTCACCGGGCCGAACCTCGTGCCGCATCTGGGCAGAACGTCGGTCGTGTCCCAAGACGTATTCGTCGGGCATCTGTCGCACAGTCCGGATACGGTTGCGACAGGCAGCGCCGGTGTCGCGGTTACGCTGAAGAACTTCGGCGTGAGTCAAACCGCCACGGGCGTACAGGCTACGCTCCGGACACTGGACCAGTCTGCTATCGTGACCGATTCGGTTCGGGACTACGGTGACATCGGCCCGGGTGAAGCAGTCACGGCCGCCGGTTTCGGCGTCAACGTGGCGAGTTCCTGCACAAGCTACCAGCAGATACGGTTTTCCCTGGCCATAACCAGCGGCAACGACTCCTCGGAATCGAGGTTCGGAGTCACGGTGCGCGGGCCGACGCTCAAGGTCGTCGGCTACACCGTACACGACGCCAATGGCGTTCTGGAGCCGGGCGAAACTGCCGAGTTCTCGGTCCTCGTGCGGAACAACGGCGGGGCCCAGGCTCAGGGGCTGACCGGCATCCTTCAGTCACTCAACCCGGCGGCAGTCGCCGTGCTTGACTCAAGCGGCGACTTCGGGTCAGTCGCACCCGGCGACTCGGCCTCCAATTCAGCGGACCGATTTCAGGTTTGGGCGAGCCCGGGCGTCGGCGTCGGCCGCCGGTTCAACCTGAGGCTTGTGATGAACGGCGCAGGCGGACTCCAGCAGTCGTGGGATTTCCCAGTGACCGTGGGCCAGGCCGTCGCCTCGTCGCCCTTCGGCCCGGACCGGCACGGGTACTATGCGTACGATGACGTTGACGCCGGCTACCAGGAGAGGCCCGACTTCGGTTGGGTCGAGGTTGACCCGGCCTACGGCGGCAGCGGAACGCGGTTGACACTGCCGAACGATACCGCCATCCCGGTGAACTTGCCGTTCACGTTCCGGTTCTACGGGCGGGAGTACAATGCCGTGTCGGTCAGTGATAACGGGTATCTGGGGATGGGCTCGGCCTGGCTGGGTGATGCCTACAACTGGTCGATTCCCTCGCCCATGGGACCCGACGGCATCGTCGCCGTTTTCTGGGACGACTTCCGCGCCGACACGCTGGGAGCATCGGGCTTGTATACGTTCGACGACGCAACGAATCACCGTTTCGTCGTCGAATGGAGCCGCTGCGTGCACGTTCACGGCTTCCGGCCGCCGGTGTACGCCGAGCAGCAGACGTTTGAGGCCATCCTGTGCGACCCGCTGTACTACCCGACGAGAACCGGCGACGGCCCGGTTCTGGTGCAGTACCTCGCCGTGCAGGATGACGACACGCTGTGGGGCAACAATCACGACTACGCGACCGTCGGCATCGAGAGTCCGGACCACGATGACGGGCTGGAATGCACGTTCGCGGGAGTCCATCCTCAGGCAGCGGCCCCGGTGGCGCCGAGTCGGGCGATTCGTTTCACGACCAACCCTCCGGATACGTTCACGGCCGTCCGCGAGGTCGTTCCGGCATCAATGCGCGGCCCGTGCCTGCGTGCCTGGCCCAGACCTGCCCGGCGACTGCTTAATATTGCCGTGACCGGCGTGCGGGAACCCGTGGGTCTTGAGGCCTTCGACGTGCTGGGCCGACGGGTTTTCTCCGGCGTGCTTGCGCCGGGGACACCGGCTTCCTGGAACCTGCGGGACCGGGCCGGGGTCAGCCTGCCCGCGGGCGTCTACGAACTGATTTTGACTCGGCTGACCGACGGGAGTAGACTGACTTGTGACAGGGTCCTAGTGATTGACTGAATCGTCAGCAAAGGAGCACACTTGAGACGGTTTCTGTTACTCGTTCCTGTTCTGTTCTTCGGGGCAGTGTCCTACGGCCAGGTGTTTCACGGCGTGGCCGTCGCGCCGGATGGTCTGGATGCCTGGGTCGTTGACATCGAATCGGTCGCAATTTACCACTCGCCTGACTTCGGTATGAACTGGGAGCCGCAGACCATCAGCACGACCCGGCAGTTGTTCGGAGTGTTTTTCGTCGACGAGGAACACGGGTGGACCTGCGGTGAAATCGGAGCGATTCACGCGACTACGGACGGCGGGCTGAGCTGGTATCGCCAGAACTTGGGCGGTCCGAAGTTTGCCAGCCGCATCCAGTTCGTCGACACCCTGCACGGCTGGGCCTCCGGTGGCACCGCCATGATGTTGTTCACACGTGATGGGGGACAGCAGTGGAGGCAGGATTTCTTTCGCAACCCGCCATTTCCCGCAGAGACCGTAGATTTTCAGGGTCTCTCGTTCGTTGACGCGTCCACGGGCTGGCTCGTGGCCGGCAGATACCCTGAGGGCGACACCTTCTACGGCGGCCAGGGATACGTCGCCAAGGTTATCGCCGGCGGCGACACGTTCCAGCACATCCTCCAGTGGAAGGATTCGGTCTACGACTTCTTCGACGTTGACTTCGTGGACAGCATGAACGGCTGGGTCGTGGGCGGCGAGGACATTCACGACGCCGGCGCGGTCTTCCACACGACAAATGGCGGAATCGACTGGACACAGCAGACGGTCCCGGCCAGCGCGCATTACCTGCGCGCGGTCGATTTCGTCAGTCCGAACCAGGGCTGGGCGTGCGGCAGGAACGGCACGATAATCCACACCTCGGACCGCGGGCAGACGTGGGAGTCACAGTTCTGCATCGCCGATACGACGCTGTTCGACATCCAGTTTGCCGATTCGCTGCGGGGCATGATTGCCGGGAATACGATTGTGCTCTACACAACCGACGGCGGCGGACAATGGGTGCGCGGCTTCAGCGGAGTAGGGGAGTCGGCGCGACCGGCTCTGCGGTCGCACGTCAGCCTCGTTGTGGCATCCAGCCCGGCAACGAACCGGGTGCGTCTTGAGGCCGGCGGCTTGACTCGCGCCTACCACATATCCGTGTACGATGCGGCTGGCCGCAGGGTCAGGGTGCTCGGGCGCTCGGCCCGGGCAGGGTCAGAGCAGGTTGAGTGGGATGGCCGGGACGCCTCGGGGCGGTCGGTTCAGTCCGGACTCTATCTGGCGAGGCTCGAGGCTGGGGGCCAGGTCGCGACGACACGGTTTGTCTTCTTGAAGGAATAGGTGAGCGAAGTGAAGAACAGTTCCATTTTCCGGCGCCGGCTACTGGCAGTATTGCCGCTGATTCTAGTCGGGGTCGTGACCGCGGAGCAGGGCGCGAAGTACCTGATTATCGCGGCGGACAACTATGTCGGCGCTGTCCAGCCGCTGGCAGACTGGAAGACGAGGAAGGGCATGCTGGCCACCATCGTCCCGATTTCGCAGATTGGCGCGAACCCCGCGTCGATACAGACTTACATCCGTACGGCCTACAATACCTGGCCGGTGCGGCCGGAGTACGTCCTTCTGGCCGGTGACCCGAGCCTGATACCGGCATACGGCGGAAACAACGACTGCTATTACGGCGACATGGGTGGCAGCCAGTTGATGGAGATATCCGTCGGCAGGTTCCCGGCCACGACCGCGTACGAGTGCAGCGTCATGGTGGCGAAGACCCTGTCGTACGAGCGGCCGTCGTGGACCGGCGACACGATGTGGTACGTGAAGGGGACGACAATAGTCAATGATGACAACCCGCCGGACCCGTACTACGAGGCCGATTCCCGGCTGGTGCGCGGCTTCTGGCAGGACCAGGGCTACGCGATAGCCGAAAGCCTGAGCGATACCCGGGGCCACAGCAGCAGCAACGTGAACGCGGCCGCGGCCGACGGCCGGACGTTCATCACGTACCGCGGGCAGTGTGTCGGCAACTGGTGGCCACCATTCAACGCCGTCAACCCGGCCCAGTGGAACAATGGGGCCAAGCTGCCTATCATCGTAACCGGTTCCTGCGCTACGGTAACGCTGAACCCGGGTGAAACCATGCAGGGCGATGCCTGGGTGCGGTACGGCACGCTCGGCAATCTGGGTGGCGCGGTCGCTTACTACGGCACGACGTTCGTCGGGTCGCACGTTTCGGCCCAGCGCAGCGCTGGCTTCAGAGGTTTCTTCACCGCGCTGTACTCGGAGAAGCTGTATCGCATCGGCCCGGCCACTATCCGGGGCCGATTCTGGGTCGACTCGCTTTTCCCCGGCCAGTCGCAATACTACTATGAATGGACTCTGATGGGTGACCCGGAGCTGAACGTCTGGACCGGCATGCCGCGCAAGCTCGACGTGCAGTACGACTCTGTCATCCCGATGGCGCCGCAGACATTCAACGTCACGGCGACGTCCGGCGGGGTTCCGGCTTCCGGCGCGCTGGTCTGCGTATGGATGGACAGCGTCGTCTATGCGAGCGGCGTGGCCAGTGGCTCGGGACAGATTGGTTTCCCGATAAACCCGACGCACGTCGGCGCGATGAGCGTGACCGTGACCGGGAGCAACTTGCGGCCGTTTGAGGGTGAGGCGCGAGTGATGGTCACGAACGCTCCCTATCTTGTCGTCGAGACGGCGTCGGTCGACGACTACATCGGCAATCACGACCACGTCGTCAACCCGGGCGAGCGGTTCCGGCTTACCGCAGGACTTCGCAACCTGGGCGGAGCCACCGCGGCCGGCGTGACCGCAGTTTTCCGCACGTCCACGCCCGGAGTCGTCATCTATGACAGTACTTCGAGCTACGGCGTCATAATGCCTGACAGCACCGCGTTTGGTGACCCTTTTGACCTGTCGGTCGATTCGGGATTCGCGGACGGACAGCCGGTCTTTGCGACGCTTGAGGTCAGGGACAATCAGGGCGATACGTGGGATTGTCCGGTCAGCATTACGGTAAGAGCCGGCCGACTGACTTACCGGTCCGCGGCACTGGCCGACTTACCACCGGGCGGCAACGGCAATGGCCGGCTCGGTCGCGGCGAAAGCGGCAGAATCAGGCTGGCAATCCAGAACGCCGGCGGCGGCCCGCTGGCCGGAATAGCCGCCGTGGTCCACTGCCTCGATACGAACGTTGTCGTGACCGACTCGACCGCGTACTACGGCGAAGCTGCGGCCGGGGAAACGCTGTCAGGAACGCGGGACCAGTTCGGCGTAACGGCCGGGCCCGGGCTCATACGGAACCAGCCCGTAGCGTTCTCGGTCCGGTTGTGGTCGGATGGCGGCACTTACCGCCGCACCGACACGTTCTCGTTCGAAATCCCTGCTGAACAGGGCTTACCGACCGACCCGACCGGCCCGGATGCGTACGGCTACTGGTGCTACGACAACACCGACACCGCGTCCGGCCGAGCCCCGACCTATGACTGGGTCGAGCTGGCGTCACCCGGCCCGGGTGAGCTGATCCCGGTCGTGTCCGACTCCGACGCCGCAACGCGGACCCTGCCGATTCCGTTCTCCTTCCGCTACTACGGCGCCTCGGACAACTTCATGTCGGCCTGCTCGAACGGATTCCTCGCGCTCGGCTACACCAACTACAACCGCGGGGCGAACAGGGGGATTCCCGACACGGCCGGACCGCCGCTGATGATCGCTCCGTTCTGGGACGACCTGAACCCGGACGAGAACGACAGCGGCTACGGCACGGCGTACCAGTGGTACGACACGACCGGCCACCGGTGGATTGTCGAGTACAAGGACTTCGCGCACTACCACCAGCCGAACATCCGGGAGACCTTTGAGGCAATCTTCTACGACCCGGCCTACCACCCGACGCCCTCGGGCGACGGTGAAATCGTGTTCCAGTACAACCGCGTGTCATTGAACTCAGGCTGCACCATCGGGATTGAGGATAATACCGAGACCCGTGGCATCCAGTACGTGTACAACAACACATACGCCCAGACAGCAGCCTACCTGCAGGCGGGCCGGGCGCTCAAGTTCACGACCTACCCGCCGGCGAACGGTCCGCAGCCGTGGCTGCTGCTGGTTTCGGCCCGTGTGAGCGATTCGCTGTACGGCAACAACAACGGCATGTTCGAGCCGGGAGAGACCCTGACCGTGGCGGCGACGGTTCGCAACTCGGGCAGCGCACCGGCCGTGAGCGTCGCGGCGGTGCTGCGCGACGTGGCCGGCGAAGGCGCGATGATTGACTCGAGCACGCCGTTGCCCGACATTCCGGTCGGAGGCCAGGCGGCGAACTCGAACGACCCGTTTGTCTATCGCGTGGCATTGCTGCCCGCCGACTCCATCGTCGAGATGGGGCTGGTGCTCACGGCGAACGACTACTCCACGATCTGCTACTTTGCGTTCGGCCTGGTCAGCATGCAGGCGGTCGGGTCGCCCGGCGACGCGTCCGCCCTGCGGACCGCGCTCGAATGGGTCCGGCCCAACCCGGTCACGCGGACCGGTCTTGTCTGCTACGGTCTGGCCCGTGCCGCCCGGGTTGACCTTGCGCTGTACGATGCGGCCGGACGCAGGCGGCGGACCCTCTTCCGGGGCGAGCAGGCGAGAGGCAGGTACGAGGCCGGAGCCGCGATGCAGGGTCTGAGTCAGGGCGTCTACTTCTGTCGCCTGACCGTGAGCGACGCTGACGGCGTGCACCGGTTCATGCGGAAGGTCGAGGTCGTAAGGTAGGTCAGCGGCTCAGGTGTCGGCTTGACTCCGGGGTCTGGTGTCCTATAATCCCCACCTGCACGCCTGTAGCTCAGATGGATAGAGCGGCGGTTTCCTAAACCGCAGGTCGGGCGTTCGAATCGCCCCAGGCGTAGAATGAAAAGGATGTTATGAGATTCAAAGGCAAGCACCGCGTAAGCAAGCAGGACCTTAAGGAAGACAAGTTCCAGCAGTTCTTCGAGAAGACGGTGGCAGCGTACTACCGCGACCCCCAGAAGTTCTGGATCGGCGCCGGCGTCGCAGTCGTCGCAATCGTCGGAGCCATCCTGCTTATCGAGAATCGAGGCGGCGGTGGCAGCAACCAGGCTGAAATCAAGTTCACCGAGGCAATCGGCGTCTACTCCACCGGAAACATGGAGCAGTCGGAGCAGGCGTTCAAAGACATCGCGAACCGGTACGGGCGCGACTTTCTCGGCGTCAAGGCCCGCTACTATCTCGGCAACGTATACTACAGCACCAACCGCTACAACGAGGCGGAGCAGGAATACATGAAGTTCCTCGGCCGCGTCAAGAAGGACCCGCTGCTGAGCCCCGCGGCGCAACTGGGCATCGCCAACTGCGAAGAGCAACTGGGGAACAACCTGAAAGCCGCCCAGGCCTACGAACTCGTATACCGGAAATATCCCAAGGCCCCGCTGGCGTTCGGTGCGATGATGGATGCCGGCCGGTGCTACCGCAATGCGGGGGCCCTGGACAAGGCCGCGGCAGTCTACAACCAGTTGCTGAAGGACAAACCCCAGGGCGAGAAGGGCGACGAGGTTAAGATGGAACTCGCCGCGGTCGAGGCAAGCAGGAAGAAATTCTAGCCGATTCGGCGCGCCGCCCCTGAGTGAACCAGCCAAAGGTCCTGAGGGCGGCGTTCGCTTGCGCCCAGGGCTGCTGAATCCAGGCGAGTCGCGGGGGCTTTACAGGCGGCGCGAAGTCAGTAGAATTGGAAATGGACAGCCCTCAGTACAAGACAACTGAACCGTCGGTCGCCGGCGAGCCGGCCGCGACGACGCCTCGGCGGCGCGTCACGACCGGCCGAGGTGCCCGGACCAGGAGGCCCTGATGGTAATCAAAGAGTCCCTGACATTCGACGACGTTCTCTTGGTTCCCCAGAAGTCAACCGTGTTGCCGATGGACGTGAACACCGACTCGTGGTTCACTGCCCGGACACCTCTGCACCTGCCGCTCGTCAGCGCCGCGATGGACACGGTCACCGAATCGCGCATGGCGATTGCGATGGCCCAGGCCGGCGGCATCGGCGTGATTCACAAGAGCGCCGGCATCGAGGAGCAGGCGGCCTGGGTGGCAAGGGTGAAGCGCGCCGAAAGCAGCATGATTACCGACCCGATATCAATCACGTCGGACAAGACCATCGGCGAAGCGCGGGAGCGCATGGCCCAGGCCGGGATATCGGGTCTGCCGGTCGTGGACGAACGGGACCGGCTCGTGGGGATTGTCACGAAGCGGGACCTCTTGTTCCAGGACGATGAGAGGACGCTGGTGCGCGAGGTGATGACCAGCGAGAACCTCGTCACGGCTCCGGAGGGTACGACACTGACGCAGGCGCGGGAGATTCTCAGGAAACACAGAGTGGAGAAGCTGCCGGTCGTCGGGCCGGGCCGCAAACTCAAAGGCCTGATTACCACGAAGGACATACTGAAGCGCGTCGAGCACCCGGAGGCCACTCTCGACCACAAACGCCGGCTGAGAGTCTCGGCTGCGGTCGGCGTCGGCCGCGATGCGAAGGAACGAGCCGCGGCACTGGTCAACGCCGAAGTGGACGCGCTCGTAATCGACACCGCGCACGGTCACTCGACCCGGGTCATTGAGACGGCACGCTTTCTCAGAAGGAAATACCCGAAGCTGCAGCTCGTTGCCGGTAACGTGGCCACGGCCGAAGGCGCGCTGGCGCTGGCCGATGCGGGCGTGGATGCGGTCAAAGTCGGCGTGGGGCCGGGTTCTATCTGCACGACCAGGATTGTGGCGGGCGTGGGCGTGCCGCAGCTCTCCGCAATCATCGAGTGCGCCGCGGCCCTGAAGCGCAGAAGGATACCGGTCGTGGCCGACGGCGGCGTGCGCTACTCCGGCGACGTTGCCAAGGCCCTGGCCGCGGGCGCGGGCACGGTCATGATGGGCAACCTGCTCGCGGGAACCGACGAAAGCCCGGGCGAGGACGTATTGCTGGAAGGCCGGCGCTACAAGGTCTACCGAGGTATGGGGTCGCTGGATGCGATGACCGAGGGCTCGGCCGACCGGTACTTCCAAGAGGGCCAGGCCAAACTTGTGCCGGAAGGCATTGTCGGCCGCGTGCCCTACCGGGGCAGCGTGAGAGACGTACTGTTTCAGCTTGAGGGCGGCCTGCGCGCGTCGATGGGCTTCTGCGGAGCGGCAAACCTGCCCGAGTTCCGGCGCAAGGCCAGGCTTGTCAAGATAACCGGGGCCGGCCTGCGCGAGAGCCACCCGCACGACGTCACCATCACCAAAGAAGCGCCCAACTACGAACTGCCCCAGGAGGGTCCGGGCTCCGTCAAGTAGAGAGGGGGGCGCACTCCATCGCCAGCCCGGGGGACGGCCCCGGAATGAGGATGGGGAACGGCCCGGTGACCCGGCACGGGGACTGTCCGGAAAACAGGCCCCGGGGTGGTCCGATGAGAAACCAAGGGGATAGCCCCGCACTTAGTCCCCGGGGCAGCCCGGTGGAAAGTCGGGGGGACGGCCCTATATGTAGTAGGGGGGGACAGCCCGGGGAACCGTACCCCCTACACTACAGGTAGTGGTTGACGGGATTTCGAAGGGCGCTAGATACTGGTGGCATCATCCCGGTCGGCAATGGCAGAAGACCCGTGGGGCCGGCACTCCGTGGCGTCCTTCTTCCCGTCTCGCCTCGGCCCGAATCCGTCCATCAGCGATTCGGTCTTGACCGCGTCCCTGAGCTGGGTAGACTCTGGCGACGTAAAAGAGCGCCGGCCGCGCAAGCGAGCCGGCATCAAGCAAGTCCGTGAAGAAGACCCGAGGAGGTAACATGCGCGCGACCGTTGCGGCTCTTGCTCTTCTGCTCGCGTTCGGAATTGGCCTGGCCGGTTTCCCGGCGACCAATCCCAACGGGCAGCAGGGCCAAGCGAGACTGGTGAGGCTCTACTATGGGCTGCCGGGCTCGAACGACTACGTTTCCAGCGAGGCACCAGCCAACGTGCCGATGGATGCCTGGCAGTTCCTCAGTGAAATGCCCGGCCGGATGATGGACAATGCCGCTGCGACCGACGGCAACTACGTGTATGCCGCAGCAGGGTACGGCACGTCCAACGTTCTCTATCGGCATGCCGTGGGTAGTGCGTCGTGGGAGACACGAACACCGTGCCCGCTCGACCTGTGCACGGGTGGCGCCGCGATTATCGGTGACACTTTCTTCTACTGCGGCGGCTATATGCAGGGGATGACGAACCCGGCAGACACGCTGTACAAGTACAGCATCTCCGGTGACAACTGGACGTCGGCACCCGGGCCTTACTCCGGGACCGCCTACAACTGGTCCCCGACCGTTGTAGCCTGCGCCGGCAAGCTGTATTACATCAGCGGCTGCAACCAGCCGGGCGCGACAGCTCCCACGCAGCAGGTATGGCAATACACGCCCGGCGCGGGCTGGGCTCAGGTTGGTTCTTTGAACCAGGGCCGGGTTTTCGCCAACGTGGCCGCCTACCACGACACCATCTGGCTTGCGGGCGGCAACGCTGAAGGCGTGGCCCTCACCCACACCGAATTCTACGACCCGGTTGCCAACACGTGGGTCGTGGATAACATGACGTTTCCTCAACTGCCGGAAGGGCGCTGGGGCAGTGCCAGCGGCGTTGTTGGCGACATGATGTTTGTCGCAACCGGTGTCAGCCCGGCCGGTGCGCTCAGCGATACGACCTTTGTCTTCAACTTTCCTTCCCGGACTTGGTCGGTGCAGACAGGAATGGTGCTGAAGGTCTATCGGACTGCCGGTTGCGGCACGGCAGACAACAAGGCGATTGTTTACGGCGGTTCGACCGGCGGCTTCACCCCGACCGACACCTGTCAGTTCACCAGTTTCGCTCCGCCTCCGGCGGTCGACGTGGGTGTGGAGGGCATTGTCGCGCCCGGCTCGGCCGTGCCTCCGGATTCCACGATCACCCCGACGGCGATGATAAAGAACTTCGGCGCATCGCCGGTGAGCAACATCCCGGTCAGTTGCAGCATAGACTCATCGGGAACCCAGGTCTACAGCGCAAGCGCGACCTATACCGGCCCGCTGGCACCGGGTGCGTCCGCTCAGGTTCCGTTCAGCCCGGACTGGACAATCGGACCCGAAGGTGCCGTCTATAGCGTCCGGATGTGGACTGCTCTCGCGGGCGACAGCAACCCCGCCAACGACACGCTGGCCAGGACCACACGCGCTACGAACCAGTTCATCGCCCTGTGGCTGTACTCCGACTATGGCGCGCCCGACACGACGCTCGGCGTCAGACTCTTGGCATTGGGTGACTCCCTGGTTTTACGCGACGTTCAGACCTCGACGCCGGCGCTCAGTGAGCTGCTGCCCTACCAGGCGGTTGGCGCGCACTCGAACTACCCGTACGCGGACCCGACCGGCTTGGGCGACGTGCTGGCAACGTATGTCGACTCGGGCGGCGGCGCGGTGCTCGGCAACTTCAGCTTCACTTCGGGCTGGGAGATGGCCGGCCGGATAATGACCGGCGACTACGCCACCATCAACCCGGGCGGCAATACCCACGCGGCTTCGCCCCTCGGCTGGTTCAACCCGTCACACCCGATTATGACCGGCGTGGCCACGGTGCAGGACCAGTTCATGGCCAGCGGTGCTTTCGTCTCGACCGCGGAATCGGTCGCGCGCTGGACCGACGGCCGGCCGTACGTGGCGGTCAGCGCCAACGGAAAAGTGGTCGGCTGCAATCAGTACCCGGGCATCTACTCCTACCTTGAACGGCAGGGCGACTGGGCACTGGTCATCCATAACGCGCTGCGGTTCGTGGCCGGCATGGGCGTCGGCACAGCAGAGTTCGACCCGCTTCGGCCCGCCCTGAACCTCCGGCTGGATGCAGCGCCCAATCCCGCACGTAGGCGCGTGGTTGTCAACTACGCGGTCGCGGGAGGGAGCAGTGTCAGCATCGAGTTCTACGACCTCGGCGGCCGGCTCGTGAAGACGCTCTTCGCCGGTGCTGCCCGGCCCGGCATCAGCAGCGCGGTCTGGGACATGACTGATGATGGAGGCGTCCCGGTAGCCGCAGGTGTCTACATCTGCAAGCTGGTCTCGGGAGAGAAGACCGAAGCCCGGAAGGTCGTAGTCCAATAGACAGGACCGGCGGCCGGAACCGGCTTCCAATCAAGCGGCCGGGGCATAGCGCCCCGGCCGCGCATTCAAAGCCTTAACCCGCGGCTACGCGGGTCTATGATGGGTCATATGAAGTCCAGCAGGACATTGTTTGTGCTGTGCTACGTGGTCGTGTCCAGCGTCTCAGCACAATGGCTGGAGACGACGGTCACCGTGGGCGCGCGGCCCGGCGCGTTCTGCTGGAACCCGGTGGAAAACCGGACCTACGTTGCCAACTTTGGCGAGAACACGGTGAGCGTCATTCGGGACAGCGTTACCGTGGCGATTGCCGAGTCCGGGCTGCGCCGAGCCGTTCCGGTGGCCTTGGGCGGGCCGGCGGTCCTGCTCGACGTATCAGGCCGGGTTGTCGCGCGATCGCGGTCAGGGGAGGCCCTGCCCTCGGGCCTGGGGCCGGGTGTGTACTTTCTGAAACGTGATTGGGGCAGTCGGGCGGCCAAGACCGTGATCCTGCGGTAGGCGGGCAGCCGGCTAGCGAACGACCGCCACCGGCCGGGTCAGGCGAGAAGACCCGACGGTCAGCAGCAACTGGTAGACCCCGGCCGAAAGCCCCGAAACGTCCAGAGACATTCCATGCGTGCCGGCGGTCAGGGCAGACCGCGACGACAGCACGATGCGGCCGGCGTTGTCGCAGAGGCGCAGTTGCACCGGGCAGGGCCGGGACAGCGCAAGGTTCAGGTCTAGGCGGTCGCGGACCGGCGAGCGGACCGACCCGGCGAGCAGGGGCAGCGCTGCCGCAGGGCGTTCGGCAACTGCGGTGGGTACGCGGGGCTTCAAGAGGCCGTCCCCGATGAGGCACATGCCGTAGAACCACGACTTCTCCCAGGGCTCGAAGCCGTCGGTAATACGCCAGTAGAACCAGTCCTTCAGCGCCTGCCCGAGCGGCTCGCCTTCGCTTAAGGGGAAGTAGAAATCCTGGAACTCAAGCATCGAGCCGGTCTTGGTGGACCCGACAGCGCCGAGCCCGGTTGAGGTCTGGAATACGTAGTCTCCGCCGCAGAATCCGCGTTCGACGTAGCGGGCGTTGGAGCAGGCGAAGAGGTTGTAGAAGCTGGCCTCTGGGTCGAGCCCGGCAATCTCAGTAGCGTAGAACCAGTCCCAGTTCTGGCCGCTGTTGTACTTCATAGCGTGGCCGCCAGGCCAGGAATGCGAGCAGAGCTGAATCCACTGATAGGCGGCAGTGTCGATTCTCGGCCGGTAGTCGAGGACGCGCGTCGTTTCGGGGTCTGAGATGAAGACGCGGTCGGGGTAGAGCATGCCGACGTCGCCGTCCCATTGCCACGCCTCAGGCAGCCAGTCGTCGTCGATGTAGACGAGGGCCCGGTCGCGCACGCTCAACCGGCCGGTGCGGTAACGGTGCGCCCGGTCGAAGTACTGCCGCAGCAGCGTGACTTCGTCGCCGATGACCGAGGCGGGCAGGCGCGAGATGGCCATCTCCGGTTCCATGTTGCCGTCGTGCTGGTCGTAGATGCCGTCCGTGCCGGGGACGAGGCTGTCGAGCGTATCGAGCCGCATCATCTCGTCGCGCCAGGAGCCGCCGAGATCCATGAAGTAGAGGTCGCACGGGAACTCCTCATAGCCTTCGCCCGGGTCGCGCTGGCCGTTCGAGTTCCAGTCGTCGATGAGCTGGAACCAGGCGACGGGCAGGTCCCCGATGAGCACGGCCGCCTCCACGCCGGACTGGTACTCGGCGGCAAGAAAGGCGCGCAGTGATTCGGGCGACGTGCCCGAGACCGAGTGCACGGCCGGCTCGTAGCTTTCGTGTCTCAGGTCGGCGACGAGCGTGTCGAGGCTGGCGGCGAGAGGACCGGCGAGCGAATCCTCAACCAGCAGGTCCACGCGGGTGTCTGCGGTCACGCGCGGATAGGTAACCGGCACGACGTGCCAGGCCCGGTTCCGGCCCGCCTGCCACTCGTGGAACGTCGTCGGGCGTGAACCTTCAGGACCGACCCAGCGGGTGACCTGCGTTGCGGGGACGGCCGCCATGACTGCGGCAAGGAGAATCGACACCATAATACGAGAGCTTAGCGCGCGACCGGGAAGATGTCAATGGTTCGGGAGGACCGGCGGCTCCGAGAGCCGGTAGTGTCAATTCTTTTGTGTAACTTTCCACGTCCATTCACGCGGCTTTCCTGCTGACTTTGGCCCGGGCCTTGGGCCGGCGCTGACTCGCCCGGCGCTGTTCCCACCGCTTGTTGGCCTTCT
>Ga0315282_10004859_pt1 | contig 23189 bp, 18 predicted proteins | sample YL17G07_20_MG_FD_203693 | JGI IMG/M metagenome (GOLD analysis project Ga0315282, IMG submission 203693) | Sediment microbial communities from Yellowstone Lake, YNP, Wyoming, USA - YL17G07_20 | ecosystem: Environmental > Aquatic > Freshwater > Lake > Sediment | place: USA: Wyoming | collected... | reverse complement strand
GATGGATAACGATATGGCGAGGTTGGCAGAACATTATGATCATGTGCGACGGGCTTGAACTGATGAGGAAGCATCAGAAATGTGGGTAATGACAAGCCCGACGGGAGAGGGCAGGGTGAGGGTCCCTTCACACTCTTCGCACCCTTCTCACTCTTCACACGCGAGCCGAAGGCGAGCTGTTACTTCAGCTTCTCCAGCGCCGCCCTCGCCGACGCATGATTTGGATTGATCGCGAGCACCTTCGACATTTCGGCCGCGGCTTCCGCCCTTTGCCCCTTCTGCGCGAGCGCCATCCCCATGTTGTAGTGCCCGTCTATTGAATTGGGGTCAAGTCTCACGGCTTCCTTGCACTGCGCTATTGCTTCGTCGAAGCGCCCGAGCTGCGTGAGCACGTAGGCGAGATTGCTGTGGTTATTCACCTCGTTCGGCGCGATCCGAATGGCCTCTTCGAAATGCCCTTTCGACTCCTCGAACTTGCCGCGCGCCGCCAGCGCCAGCCCCAGATCCGCCTGCGCCTCAGGCTTGCCCGGCAGTTCCTGGACTGCCTTTGCAAGGCTGTCATATGCCTCGTCGATCTTCCCCACGCGCAGAAGCTCGTGTCCGAGATTGGCCCGCGCCTCGCCATAGTCGGGCTTGATCGCAAGGGCCTCCCTGTAGTGCGCTATGGCTTCCTCGATTCTGCCCATGCCCGACAGTATCACGCCGAGATTGTTGTGCGCCTCCGCGCATTTCGGTTTGAAGGAGAGCACCCTTTCGTATAGCGCCATCGCCTCTTCGCGCTTGCCCTGCTTGGAGAGCATGAGGCCTGCGTTCATGTACGCGCCGTCGTACTCCGGCTCGATCTCGAATGCCTTCTTGTAGCACTTCATCGCCTCCTCGCTCTTGCCCTCTTCGTCGAGGACCACGCCGAGGTTGCCGATCATAATGAAGTTCCTGTCCGTGACAGCAATGGCGTGCTCGAAAAGGGTGCGCCCCGATTTCCAGTATGCCGTCTGCCTGTACGCCTGAGCAGCCAGAAGTATAAGCGCTGCGCATGCGACTCCCGCCGTCACGCCCCTCAACGCGCGCCTGCTTTCGACAAGGTCCGCCACAAGCCACACGAAGGCAAACGAGAACCCCACGAGCGGCAGATACGTATACCGATCCGCCATTGCCTGCTCGCCGACCTGGACGATCCCGATCACCGGCACCAGCATCCCGAGGTACCACAGCCACCCGACGAGTGCGTAGGGGCGCTTCTTCGCCGCAAAGAGCGCCGCGGCGGTCACCACAATGAGAAGCCCGGCCGCTCCGATCGCGGCCGCGGTCATCGGGTTGCCGTACGGGTAGAGCACCGCGAGATTCGCGGGCCGGAAGGCCATCACGATATAGAGGACATATGAAATCGCGGCGTTGGCCAGCCTCGCGCTCATGGATAGCCCCTTGAGCGTGTCGACCGCGCCCGCGCTGTGCTGCGCCATGAACGTTAAGATGCTCGCCCCTGCCACCATTGCAAGAAGGGGTATCTTTTCGAGTGTGAGCGCTTTGAGCCTCGCCGCGTCTGGAGGCCACTGTATCCTCCTGAGCGGCCAGAGATCAAGTAGAAGGAAGACAAGCGGCAGCGTGACAAGCATTGGCTTGGCCAATAGCGAGAGCCCGAAGAAGAGCGCCATGAGCGCGTAGCGCGTAACGCTTCGCCTCCGCGCATAGCGGATGTAGAAGAGGAGTGTGATAAGCCCGAAGAACGTGCTGAGGACGTCCTTGCGCTCCGCGACCCACGCCACCGACTCCACGTGCAGCGGATGTATCGCGAATACCGCGGCCACAACCGCGCTTCTCCACGGCCGCCGCGTCATCCACACAAACGCGATGAATAGAAGCACGACGTTTGCTGCGTGAAACCCTACGTTCACGAGGTGATGCGCCCCCGGCCTGTCGCCGAACACCTGCCAGTCCGCCATGTGCGACAGCCACGTCAGAGGATGCCAGTTCGCCGCATAGAACGCCGTAAACGCCCAGTTGACGCTTCCGGTCGTCAGCCCCTCCTTCACGCGGTCATTATTCATGACGTACTGGTCGTCGTCATACGGCACGAACCCATAGTGCCCGACCTGCGCATAGACCGCGATTGTCGCGAGCACGAGCGCAACGCACAGCCCGGCCACGAGCTTCCGCGACGGCCGCGGCTCGTCGGACGGCCCAACCTCGCATGCCTTCAGTCCCGCCCGCGCGCTTGGTTTGCCCTTCGCATTACGGTTGCTCGCGACGCTTGCCTGCCCGACCGTCGCCGACCCCTGCTGCCTTCTTGCCACGTATCACCCGCGCTTTCCCAAGTGCGTGTCAAAAGCACTGGCCGGACAATATACCGCACAGAGGCGGCGCTGTCCAAGCCAAAAGCCGGGGTCGTAGCGGCGTGCTGCGGAGACGCCCGGCGGTTTTTGCGGAACACGGCCGACCGCCGTGGTACTAATGGACCTGCGCGGCGACTGTGCCGCAGGGCAACCCTCGGCCTCGGCGAAAGGGGACGTTATGAAGACCCGTATCTGGCTGTGCGCGCTTCTTTGCGTTACGTGCGCGGTGACCCTTGCATGGGCGATAGGGGTGGACATACCGCCGGGGCAGAAGGTGGATAATCCCGCTGTGTCGATCAGCGGGAAAGCTCGTGCGCCTATCTGGCCGGCCGGTCTTTCCGATTTGGCCAACAGCAGACTGAGTGTGCACGGTTACGACATAAATGGTGGCATCTATCTCTTCTATGCCGGGGACACGTCGGCCTTCAATGAGTTCGTGAAACGCTACGCCTCCGTCTCCGGAATGACGCATGAAGTAGTGCTTTACGTCGGGCCCAAGAACGCCCGTTCGCCGTGGGACAAGGCAGATCGCAACATCGGCGTCAATTGGGGATTCCTCGTGCCTGACGTCATGACCATAGTCGACCTCGCGCCCCTGCCGACCCATATTGACCTCTGGCTCGGCGGCGACATCGACCTCGCGAAATTCGCTACCCCCAAAAGCGTTTCCGTCCGTTCTGGCGGCGACATCGAGAAGCTCGTGGCTGATCATGCGAAAGCAGCAAAATAGGCAAGACACGGCCATAGGCTGAATCGCACACGATGTGAGGCAACTGAGCCCCTGAGCGCCTGACAGGTGATTCTCAGTTCGCGTCCTGTCTCTCGCGCTCCATCTCTTTCCTGCTCTTGGTGACGGCGTTGATATCCGCCTTCGGCCCTTCGTCGGAGGGAGGCTCTTCTCTGCTGTTGAGGTTGACGCCCGCCTTGGCGGGGTCGGTGAACTTGTAACTATTACTTCGCATGAAGGCGCTGGTGGGATCAAACGACGCGCTGCCCATCAGCCGCTCGTTCGCGATGAACCGCACCGTCGACAAAACCGTCTCGTCGGCGTTCAGGATGACCTTCGGCTCCACGTGCTCGTCCGAGTGATCGACGAAGTACGCCGACCCCGGCATCATGAACCATGAGATCGAGAGGACCCCCACGAGCATAAGGCCCGTCAGCGCGCCGAACGCCGCCCCGGCGGCGCCGTTAATGACGGGGTTGAGATCGATCGACTCGCCGACAAGCGCCATCGCGCCGTACTGCAGCCCCGAGAACACGACGACAAAAGCGATGAAAAGCCCAAGCGCGTCGGCGTACGGGCCGAGCGGCTGGTAGAGCCATACCACGCCCCACTCTACGAGCGGATAGTAATTGAACGCCGCGAGTAGCGCAATGAAAGTCATTGCGAACGTGATAGTGGCCGCAAACGCGCCTCTGCGCGCGTAAATGCCGGTCGCGCCGACCATGACCAGGAAGAATATGAAATTCAGGAATCCTATGTTGCACTTCCTTCCTGTACTTCGTCGCCGCGGCCTACCTTATCGCCGCGAGTGACGCGCAGGAGCTCCTTCACGCTCGTGATGCCCCGGGCGACCTTCAGGAGCCCGTCCTCTTCAAGAGTCCTCATGCCGGTCTTCTTCGCCGCGCGGTACATCTCCGTCACCGACGGGCTCGACCGGATGATGTCTCGAAACTCGTCATTGATCACCAGCAACTCAAAAACCCCCGTGCGTCCGTAGAAACCCGTCCCCTGGCACCTCTCGCAGCCGACGGCCTTGTAAAGCACCTCGACCTTGTCCGCCGGGAGCCCCGCCTTCTCCAGGAAGTCCGCCTGCGGCCTGTACGGCGCCTTGCAATTATTACAGAGAACCCGGAGGAGGCGCTGGGAGAGCATGCTGGTGAGGGCCGTGGAGATGAGGTAGGGCTCGACGCCGAGGTCCAGGAGGCGGAAGATGACCGCGACGGCATCGGCGGTGTGAAGCGTCGAGAACACGAGGTGGCCGGTCATGGCGGCCTGCATGGCGATCTCAGCCGTTTCGTTGTCGCGGATCTCGCCGACGAGGATGACGTCGGGGTCCTGCCTCAAGACCGATCGCAGCGTCGAGGGGAAGGTGATCCCGGCCTTGATATTGACCGAGGTCTGGTTGATGTTCTCCAGCTGATACTCGACCGGGTCTTCGATCGTGACGATGTTGCGCTGGAAAGCGTCGATCTTGTTCAGGATCGCGTAGAGCGTGGTCGTCTTGCCGTGCCCGGTGGGGCCGGTCACGATCATCATCCCGTTGGGGCTGGCCGCGAATTTCAGGATATCGTCCTGCATCTTGCGGGTGAAGCCGAGGTTCTCGACCGACATCAGTCCCTGCTGGCGGTCGAGGATTCGAAGCATCATGCGTTCGCCCTGGATCGACGGCGCCGTGGCGACGCGGAAGTCGATGGTCTTGCCCGGCAGTTCTGATGAGAACGATCCGTCCTGCGGCCGGCGTTTTTCGCTGATGTCCATCGCGCAGAGCACCTTGATGGCGCTGATTGTCGAAGCGCCGAGGTCGCGGGGGAGGGGCTCCGTGTTGTGAAGAATGCCGTCTATGCGGTAACGCACCGCGACGCTCGATCCCTTGGGCTCGAGGTGAATATCCGTGACGCGGTTCTGCGACGCCTCGTAGATGAGGTACTTGACCGCCTGGAGGGCGCTGCCGCTCTTGTCCTCGATCTCGGCCTCCTGCCTCGACCCGTCGCGTCCGACGAGGGTAACCGGCACGGAGGTTGTCTCGCGCTTGGACTTGGCGGGCTTGCCCTCGGCGCTCTTGGTATACGCGCGCATGCCCGCGCCGGACAGGGCCGTCTTGTAAAGCGTCTCCAGATGATGCTGAGTCCATACCTTGTCGGGGTATTCGACCTTCGAATTGCGCACGGCGACATAGATGACGTACGTCCCGGCGACAATCGCCGTGAAGATCAAGGCCGACAGCACCGGAATGCTTATAAGCCAGGCCACGCAGAACGAGAATATGCCCACGCAGAAGAAGAGGAGATTCCAGAGGCGGGGGTTTTCCCTTACAACCAGGGTGTCTTTGTTGATCCAGTTGAGCGCGGCTATCCAGAACGTTACCGCGCCAGTCATTAGCACGAGCCACACGTGGCTGATTATGTTTTGATACGGCGCATTGAGGATCCCTGCGCCGCTTGCCGCTGACGCGAATTCCGCCATCGCGCCGATGAGCGCCGCCGCGCCCGCAACCGCCCGCACGCGCCACCACACTGTCTGTCTCGCGTTGTCCAAAGCAATACCTCGCAAAACGCCGGATATTCTTGAGCTACAAGAGTTTAACGTTCCCGCGCAGGCCGTACAAGAGGAATTTCAGCCTCCTGCCCGGCTGCCTGAAAACACTCAAAATCGGCCTGAAACGGCCCTTTCGCCTATCGTATTCGCTGGTCCGCCCACGGCGGATGACAGCGTTCCTCACTGGTGGGCAAGCCACCAATGCCACACAGTGCGCACAATAGTGCGCCCTTACGAGATAATCCCGTGGCTGCCTATCCTTATCCCCTTGAGCGCCATCCTGAGCGCTTCCTCGTTCGGCGCCACCTCAAGGGCCGTAGACATATCGATGAATCCGTCGCTCACGAGTCGCCTCAGGCTCTCGGTGAAGTCCACCATCCCGTCTTCGGTCCCGCCCCTGATGGCCTCGATGATCCTGTTGTCCTCCCTGTCCTTAATGAGCTTCCTCAAAATCGGCGACATTATCATCACTTCGCATGCGGGCACGACGGAAACGCCTTCGTGCACTGAGGGCAGGAGCTTCTGGCAGATGATCGAGCGGAGGTTAAACACAAGGCTCGTCCTTATCTGCTCGTGCTGCGACGGCGGGAAGAATTCGAGTATCCTGCCGAGCGTACTGGACACGCTCGACGAGTGCAGCGTCCCGAGAACGAGGTGCCCGGTCTCGGCAGCGGCCAGGCCGGCGGAAAACGTCTCTTCGTCGCGCATTTCGCCGACGAGGATGACGTCCGGGTCCTGCCTGACGACGTGCTTCAAGGCCACCTTGAACGACGGCGTATCGATGCCCACCTCGCGCTGGTTGATGAACGCCTTCTTGTCGGTCATCAGGTATTCGATCGGGTCTTCGATCGTCACTATGTGACAACCGCGCGTCTCGTTAATGTAATCGAGCATCGCGGCCAGCGACGTCGACTTGCCCGAGCCCGTAACCCCGGCGATGATAATCATCCCCTGCTGGAAACTCGCGATTTTCTGCATCACCGGCGGCAGGTGCAACTGCTCGAACGTGGGGATCTCAATGTTGACGCGCCTGGCGGCCATGCTGAGCGCCCCTCGCTGCTTATAGACATTGACGCGGAAGCGCCCGAGGTTCGGCACCTGGTACGCGAAGTCGATGCCCCCGAGCTTGTCGAGGTGCTTCTTCTGATCCTCCGACATGATCGGCAGCAGGAGGCGCGCCGTGTCCTCAGGCGTAAACGGCGCCATCTGAATCGCCCTTATGGCTCCCTGCACGCGCAGGAGCGGAGGCTTGCCGACCTTTATGTGAAGGTCGCTTGCCTTGTGCTTGGCTGCCACAGTGAACAACTTGTCCATCGTCAGATCGTCAGTCGACATGCTCTTCCCTGGTCCTCTCCATCCGCAGTCTCGCGGAGATACCGGGCGCGGCAAGCAGCGCCCCTACGACTTTCGGGCGACGCATGCGTCGCCCCTACAGCTTCAAAGGCTCATCAATCCCTGATTGCCACGCCTCGCTGCCTGAGATAATCCTTCGCTTCTCTAATAGTATACGTACCGAAGTGGAATATGCTTGCGGCAAGGGCCGCATCCGCCTTTCCGACTACGAACGCCTCGTACAGATGCTCGAGCGTCCCCGCGCCGCCGCTTGCGATAACCGGTATCCCAACCGCCTCCGCCACCGCCTGCGTCAGCTCCAGGTCGTAACCGTCGAGCGTCCCGTCGCAGTCCATACTCGTCAGAAGTATCTCGCCGGCACCGAGCTTCTCGGCCTTTCTCGCCCATTCCACCGCGTCTATTTCCATAGCCGTGCGCCCGCCGTGCGTATAAACCTCCCACGAGCCGTGGCCGTCACGCTTCGCATCGATGGCGACCACGATGCACTGGCTCCCGAACCGCAGCGCCCCCTCCTGAATGAGTGGCGGGTTGTTTACAGCGGCCGTATTTATCGAAACCTTGTCCGCCCCCGCCTTGAGGAGTTCCCTTATGTCTTCCAGTGTTCTGACGCCGCCGCCGACCGTAAGGGGCATAAAAACTTGCTCAGCGGTCCTTTTGACCACGTCCAGGAGTATGGCGCGCTTCTCGTGGGAAGCCGTTATATCGAGAAATGTGATCTCGTCGGCCTCATCGCGGTCATACCGCCCGGCCACCTGAACCGGGTCCCCCGCGTCGCGCAGATCGAGGAACTTCGTCCCCTTGACGACGCGTCCCCCGGTCACGTCGAGGCACGGAATGATTCTTTTCGCAAGCATCTCTGGCCCTTAACGCGGCTCTTGCGCCGCGATTTCAAAGCGATCACCGGGATCGCTGACTTTCCCAATTGTAGGGGCGACGCACGCGTCGCCCGCCAGTACGGCAGGCATTCCTGCCTGCCGACCTTACGGCTCTGCCTTCTGAGCCGGTCCAATCCCCTCTCCCTCTGGGAGAGGGTAGGGTGAGGGTCCCTTCATACTCTTCTCACCCTTCACACCCTTCTCACTCTCACTTCAATATCATCGTCCCCACGCCGCGATCCGTGAATATTTCCAACAAGAGCGAGTGCGGTAGCCGCCCGTCGATAATATGCGCCTTCTTGACGCCCTTGTTGAGCGCCTCGAGGCACGCCTCCACCTTCGGCAGCATCCCGCCGCTGATAACGCCCTTCGCGATCAAATCCTTTATCTGCGCCTCCGTGAGCGCCGACGCAAGCGAATTCTCGTCCTTGGGGTCGAGGCGGATCCCGTGCGTATCTGACATAAAGACGACCTTCTCCGCCTTAAGTGCCCCTGCAATTGCCGCCGCCGCGCTGTCGGCGTTAATATTAAGCGGCTCACCCGTCGGCCCCGCCGCTATCGGCGCGATCACGGGTACCACGTTTTCCTTGCAGACGCGCCTGATGCCCTCGACGTCCACGTGGCTTATATCGCCGACAAGGCCGAGATCAACCGCCTCGCCATTGGGCCCCTTCATCGTCTTCTTCACTCCCATGAGGCAATTATGGAAATGCCTGTGCATCCCCTCGCAGCGCGCTCCGGCGCCGCTAAGTGCGCTGACAATCTCGACATTGACCTGCGAAATCAGGATTTCCTCGACGATCTTGATCGTCTCAGCGTCGGTGTAGCGGAACCCCTGCACAAACCGGGGCTGCCCGCCGCGCGACTTAATCTCCTCGCTTATATGCGGCCCGCCACCGTGCACGAGCACAGGCTTTATCCCCACCTGCTGGAGGAAAACGATGTCCTGGATAACGTCGCTTACCTCCCCGCCCCCGGCAAGCGCCGCCCCTCCGATCTTGATCACGAAAACGCTGTCGTCGAAGCTCTTGAGGTAGGGGAGCGCTTCTATGAGGACTTTCGCCTTCGATATCGCGTCTTCCATGGTTTCTCCTGCCGTTCCGATACACAAAGTATACGGATTCACGGGCTTATGGCAATATGCGGAAAACGCCTGGGCATGCCTGGGGCTGCCACACGCTGTAACGCCATCTATGTGCCACTGGCGGCTTGTCCGCCAGTGATCATAGCGGCGCTGCTCACCGCGCCCGATTCGTAGGTGGCGCACGGCTGTGCGCCCCGGCAGGCCTTTGTGCCTGCCGACCTTACGGCGCTGCCTTGCTTGTCGTCCGCAGCCTCAGCGAAGGACGATACGCCGGTCATATCCCCTCGCCCTCCGGGAGAGGGGAAGGGGTGAGGGAGCGGCCCACGATCCGTTCCCGAACCCCTGCGTCAGCCTGCCACCGGACCGCGTCCCTGAGAGATACTCTACTGCTCGACTGATCTACTGTTCCACTCTCTGCGGCTCTTGGCCGCGGGGTGAGGGCCGTGCCGCCTTGCGGTCTCGAATCCCACAGCTGCGCATGTCCGCGGGTCAGACATGCTTCTGTGGTTGGGTTTGCCTTCCGCCTTCAGCCTTCAGTCTTCAGCCTTGTTTCGTGCTCTCCATATTCCCCGGCGGCCACAGCCTCGGGTCGCTGAACTGGTGCTCCCTTCCGGCCTCGATTTCCCCGCGTTTGAACTCCTCCCAGTTCGTCATCGCGTCCGTTTCGAGCTCGCGCAGTTGCTCCGGCGTAGGCTTGTTGAAAGTGATCGTGAGATTCCTCAAGCGCACGCGCGTGCCGCTGAGCCAGTTCACCTGCAGTCCGAGCATGCCGGCGAGCCCCTGGGGGAAGAAGCTCGCGAAGTAATACTTGCCGTCGAGGAAGAACTCCGCCCAGCCATTCGAGCCCACCGTTACCTCGAATCGCATCCAGGTGTCGAACGGCGTCGGTATCGTCGTAACGGCCGTGTGCGTGAAGTGCTCCTCGCGCGCGCTGTTCCAGTACGCCGCGATGAACCGCTCGGTGCCGAAGAGCTGGAGATACGCGCGTGTATTGTTCGGGCACCACTGCACGTTCCACGGCCAATCGCCGCCGTGAGGCGTTTCCTCGGCCCGCACGTCGACGCCTACCCTGTAATCGATCCACGACCGCCCGCCGACCTCGACCTGAAGTGCCGGCCCCTTGCCTTCCGGGTTGCACACTACGATCTCGCCGTTCTCGATCTCGTAGTGCGCCGCATCAGGGTTGATCCACCACTTGTCGAGGCTGATCCCATTGAAGAGGGACTTCGAGAACTCCGGCCCGGGCTTATTCGATTTGAGCGAGTCCGCTACCATATTGACCATCCTTTTCTTGAGGCGCTGTCTCGACGCGTGAAGCCGGTTATTCACCTGGCTTGCCGACACGTCGAGAAAACGCGCTATGTCGTTGTGAGAGTATCCATCGATGTAAAAGAGCGTCGTTACCATTCGCTCGTCTTCGGGGAGCGCGCCTATCGCCTCCGCCACCGCGCCCGCAAGCTCGCTATGCTCCGCGAGCCGCGCCGGGTCGCCGCCGTGCGCCGCCACGTCAACCGTGTCTATCGGCACCGCCGGCACGCTCTTTCGCCTTGTGATGCGCCCGCACCTGCGCACGACGATCCTGTGAAACCACCCCGGAAACGCTCCCGCTTCCTCAAGCGTCGATAGCGACCTGTACGCCTCTACAAACGCCTCCTGCGCCGCGTCCTCCGCAAGATGAAAATCCCCGAGTATCGCGTACGCGCAGCCGTACGCCATATCCTGAAAGCGCCTGACGATCTCGTCAAACGCCTCCAGATCGCCCGTCCGGGCGCGCTCCACCAATGCACTCAGTTCGTCCATACAGTTGACTCTCGAAGGCCTTCTGTAGCTAAAGTGCCGTCAATGCTGCGAAACCTTTGGCAGATTCTGCCAAAACGCAAGCCATTTTCCATCCTATTACCGAGTTGGTCTGAACAAATCCGCTTCCGTCGCCACTCTTACTCCGATATGATACCGTGATTCCGAAGCCCGTCTCATGGGGGCGCGCGTGAAGTCTCGCAAAGCAAGATATGTGGTCGTCGGTGCTGCCACGCTTGTGCTCGCGACAGTCATCCTCGCCTTCCTGCCCCCGGTCCGCTCATGGCTTCTCGACGAGTCCTCCGGCGCAGCTCTCAAGCTCGTGCCGCTGAGCGATATCGGCCCTGATGGCGAGCCGTTGGCGGGTGATTTGCTGATACCCGTCGACGATGGCTACCCGACAGGAGATGGCAGGGCGCTGTTCTGGCTGGAGGACGCAGGCATGCCGGACGACAAGCGTGAGTGGCTTCTGCTGAGGCTACCCGACCTCCGCGTAATGGCCAGGGCGCGCGGTTTCTCCAGAGTCGGATGGCTTCCGGGGGGCAAGGCCCTTGGGATCGTGGCGAGGGAGCCGGCGTTTGGCCGCCTGCCGGTGCTTTACAGGTTCGTTGATCCGTGGAACTGCTCCTACTGGACCCTCGACTGGCGCAGCGGCGGCGTTACGCGAATCACCCTCACGGACCTTCCAAAGAGTGACAAGCCCAATATCAGCACGGCCCGTTTTGTGACCGCGAACGGGGTGCAGAGGCACACCTTCGGTGATCAGGACGTCAGTATGCCATTCGTGCCGGAGGCGCACAAAGTGGCGCGCGGCCTTCTCAAGTCCTGGCGCACCTGGGGTGGCAGTACCCGTACCGTTGTGCTCACGACGGACACCAGGGGCGCCAAGGGCGCAAAGAGTACAACCGTGTGCTCAATCGATAATCCCTCACTGCTGCCGGGGGCAATACGTATCTGCGCAACCGGTGACGATACGGCGATATTGGTTGACGACGCCGATCCGGAGTGGGTGAAACCCGACGATTGCTGCTTCTACAAGTTGACGGTTTCCACCGGCCAGTTAGAGCAGATCGGCCTCGAATCGACCGGCACGACTGACGCGCACCCGTAAAGCCGCTTTCGCGACCGCCGTTGCCGGATTATGATATCCGACGACAGCACGTGTACCTGAGGAGGCACACCTGGCGCAGCGCACGACAAGACGAATGCTTGTCATTGCCGCCATGCTTGCACTGGCGGCGGTCGTGATCCTTTTTCTGCCGGCGGTCCGCTCGCGGCTCCTGCCTAAGCCGGATATGTCCGCGCTCAGAGTGGAATCTCTCGCTGAGCTCGGTTCTCAAGGCGCGCCGCTGGCAGGAGAACTCCTGGTGCCGTCCGGCGATGGATACCCGACAGGTGACGGCAGGGCTCTCTTCTGGCTCAGCCTCCGGGGTACCGCGACGGACGGGACAGAATGGCTCCTTCTGCGGCTACCTGACCGCCGGGTCCTTGCCAGGGCGCATGGCTTCCACGCCGTGAAGTGGCTTGTTGGGGGAACAGCCCTTGCCGTCGTAGCGAGCGAGACTCCTTTCTGCAAGTGGCCTGTATTATGGAGGTATGTGGACCACTTCAGGTATGAATGCTGGACTATAGACTGGCGTACGGGCGCGGTGAAACCGCTCGATCTCGCCGACCTTCCCGCCGGACAGAGACCGGCTTTCTTGAACACGAGAGTAGCGCCGACACGCGGTCCAGTGCATTGGAGCCTCGGGGATGCCACCGTCGCGATGCCGCCTGTGCCTGAGGCGCGCCACGTGGGCGACCAGGAACTGCTGTGCGACTGGAACTACGAAACCACGACTGAGACTTTCTCACTCAAGGGAGCTGATCCCGGCACATCCAGAACTCTGTGCACACTGCCGAACTGTCGCTATCCCGTCAGCGCAGTCTGCGTAGCGGACAAAGACTCAGCGGTGTTCCTGGTGCCCGTCGATCTGTCGCCTGGCAGCAACCTGTGCGAGGCGTGGTGGCTTACGATCTCCACCGGCCAGCTGGAGAGACTGCCGCTGCCGCTCGAACTGCCCGGCGTAAGAGGGGCGAAGCCGTGAAACCACGCACGGTAAGACGCTTGCCTGTTATCGCGGCCGCCGTCGTTGTAGCGCTTATGATCCTCCTCCTGCCGCCGACCCGCTCCTGGCTTTTCACAAGGCGCGTCGACCCGGCGCTCAAACTCGTCTCCGCGGCCGACCTCCGCCCCGACGGCGTTCCGCTTGCGGGCGAAGTGCTCTATCCCATGGGTGTCGGATACCCCACCGGCGATGGAGGGGCGCTCTTCTGGCTCGAGCGGCTCGATGGCCGGGCCGTGAGGTCCGAATGGGACCTGCTGCGCCTGCCGGACTCGCGGATAGTCGCGAGAGCGTACGGGTTCACTCATGTGCTGTGGCTTCCCGGCGGCAAGGCCCTTGGGATCGTAGCCAGACAGACGCCGATTGTGAGAGTACCGCTCGTGGGCGACTACGTCGATGAGTGCGTGCTGAGATATTGGTCGCTGGACTGGCGCAGCGGCGCGATAGCGGCCGCCGATATGAGGCGGATGCCGGCGGGCGAAAGACCTGTGATCGTGGATTCGAGAAAGGGGCCGGTGGCTGTGCCGGCTTTTGTTCTCGGCAACTGGACCTGTGTGCAGCCGCCTCCTGTCCCCGAAGCATGTCAGGTGGGCGAGCGAACGATAGCATTCAGACGAGATGGACTGCCCAACGTCGGAAGGCTCGAAGTCATAAGCGACGGCCAAACCCGCACGAAGGTATGCACGTTTCCCGATGACTCATTCCCCGTGCACGCTTTCTGCGTTACTGACCGGGACACTGTCATGTTTCTGATGAACCAGGGCCCGCACCACGCCACCATGGCCGCCTTCAAGGTGACGGTTTCTACGGGCCGGATGGTAGAGATCCCTCTCGAATCAACCGCCGCAACCGCTGCGAAGCCGTGAGACCGCTTCCTTCGCCGCCTCTGAGCGGATAAGATACTCCTGGTTTCGCGCACTTTGACTGGAGGCGCCTTTGAAGCTCCGCGTCACAAGGCGAATGCTCCTTATTGCCGCCGCGCTCGTGCTGACAGCGGCCGTAGTCTCCTTCCTTCCGCCGGTGCGTTCGTGGCTCCTGAGCAGGCTGGCGCCTTCCCACGCCAGACTCGTGCCTCTTTCCGGTCTTGGACGTGACGGCGTGCCGCTTGGGACTGTATGGCTGCGCCCCGACGGCGACGGATACCCCGCAGGTGACGGCAAGGCGCTCTTCTGGGTCCGGTGTAGGGCCGGCGGAGGTGACAATCTTGAATGGCTCCTGCTGCGCCTGCCTGACCGCCGCGTGCTTGCCAGGGCGTACGGCTTTTCCAGTATCAGGTGGCTTGCAGGGGGCAAGGCATTCGCAGTGACGGCTGCGGTGAACCCCTTGTCGAGACTGCCGGTGCTGTGGCGGTTCGTCGACCATTTCACTCTCGGCTGCTGGACGCTTGATTGGCGCAACGGCGGTATAAGGGCGGTTGACCTGAGAGATATTCCCGCGAGCGACAGGCCGGTCCTGCACAACTGGAGATGCGCCCCTGGAACTGCGAATGTGGGTTTCGGGTACAGTGGCATCGGTGTGGCTGTGCCCCCTGTGCCGGAGGCGCACCAGGCGGGTCCATACACGCTCAGGTCACGATTCGTCCCAACCTACGCCACCCTGATATACCTTGCTGACTTGAAGGGCAGCGACGTGAAGACTCTTTGCAGGTTCGGTGGCACTTGGGGCGCCGCGTCTTTATGTATGACCAGTGCTGATACGGCGATCGCTCTGGTTCCCAACGACCCTGGAGCACGCCCCTATCCCTGCGGCGTATACAGGCTGACCGTCTCCACCGGCCGGCTGGAGAATATCCCTCTCGAATCAACCGACGCGGCCGCCGCGAGGCCGTGATGAAATGCCGGGGCGCCGGCGGCTCACCACCGGCGCCCCGAGTTTTCCTGCTGGCAGTCCGTCAGTCCCCTCGCCCTCGATAAGAGGGAAGGGGTAGTAGTTGGTGGGGCGGATCCACCCTCCGCGGACCACCTTGCGGCGCCGCCTTCTGCGCCGATGCCTTCTCTTCGGACTTCAGACTTCGGACTTCGGTCTGGGTGCTTCAGCCTTCAGCCTTCGGTCTTCAGCCTTGTTCTCTATCGGTGTCCATCGGTGTGCATCGGTGGCTTACCTATCCCTTTCACACCGGCCGACTTACGTCGGCCTCACGATCACCGTATAGTCATTCGCCGGCTTATACGTAAACGGTCGCATGTCCTCATCGTCGCCGTACATTTCGGAGATCTCGAACCCCGTGAGCTTGAACAGCAGCTCAAACTCCGCGAGGCTCGTATGCCTCACCTTGATCTCGTGAACGTTCGACTCCCGCATCGTCTCGATCTGCGTTGCCGGGTCGTACTCGCGCGGCGTGCCGCCGTGGTAGTTGGGGTCGATGGGCCATTCGTATTTCCCATCCTTACGTACGAGCCCCTGCTGTCTGTAAAACGGTATGAACACATTGAACGCGAACGCGCCCGAGGGACCGAGGTGCTTTCTCACGTTCTTCAAGAACGCTATCTGGTCCTCCTGCGTCAAGAGTATCTGCCAACTCCACCCCGGCATGATCGCGAGCCGGAACTCCTGGGCGAGGTCCGCCGTCACGACGTCCGCGGCGACAAACGACACGTCCGCTTTGTGCCCCTGGGCCGCGCGTTCCTTCGCCCACTCCCGCGCCTTCTCAATGAACCCCTTGTTCACGTCCACACCCACAACCTTGTGCCCCACCTCTGCTATTGCGATGGAATACCTCCCGTTCCCGCAGCACAGGTCCACAACGGGCCCGCCGAACTCGTCGAGGCAGTGCTTCCAGAACTGGAAGAACAACAACTTCTTCTTGTCCTCGTGCCACTTGTCCGCCGGATACGTCGCCCAGCCGTTCTCGCGGGCGCTTTGACTCATGTTACGATCATCCATACTCTTTGCACTTTGCATTGTTTGGTCCTCTCATAATCCTGAAGTAGTCTTGACACACACCATTGACCTTTGTGCTGCCAATGCACCACACCGTGTGGCACTGGTGGCTTGTCCACCAGTGATGACCGTCTTGATCCGCCGTCGGCGGATCACCTTGTGCTTCTTTGATTCCGCAAAGATCGGTACCCCTTTCGCTCCATCTGCTTTTCATGTTCTCCTCCTCTCCCGCCGGATGCATTTGAGCCGCGCCTTGGCGGGGCATTCCGCGTAGCGTCATTCCTTGCTTAACCCCATTCCACCACAAGACACAGAGGGCACAGAGAACCCCAACAACAAGGCGCACAGTTGCTCCTTCACCACAAGAAACACGAAGAGCGCCAGGAGAACACTTGGGTGAGCGAGAAGATGGCAGCCATTTCTCTCTCAAAGATTTTCTCCGTGTCCTCTGTGTCTCTGTGGTGAAACAGTTCTTCATTCACCCGAGACGAGTTGGACTCTCAGACCGGTGGGTAGTTGCAGGGCGGTTAGTAAGCCGCGCTATGAAGAAAGAGCAGGGGCGCGAAAGGCTCGCTTCGCTACGCGCTCGCGGTTCCCGCCGGTGTGACTTCGACGTTTTTCATAATAGGTGCTGTCATGACACGCCTCCTTTCCGGCAACTGCAGGCCGTGTGGGTGGTAAATCGACAACTTCTATACTACCACGCATTTCGCGAAAGGCAATCAGAAAACCAATGTGGCAAAGCCTTCGAATCACGATCATCCACTTCATTGTACCCGTCGCGAGCTCCTGGTATAATCGTTGCACTCCGTCAGGCTTCGACCTATGGAGGACGGCAGCCCGGGCATGAGGAAACCACATGTGCGCAGGTCTGCGCAAGATATCTGACTCGCAGTTTGCCTCCAAGCTTCTCGAGATAACACAGTATCAAGACCTACGCGTAGCATTCTTCATCGGCGCGGGATGTTCAGTATCCTCAGGCATCCCAGCGGCTGCTACCCTTGTGAAGGATTCATGGTTGCCGCGCCTTCGAGACCGTGAAGCCCCCAGCCGGAACGATACAGACAATTGGGCACGAGAACAGTTTCGCAACTACGATCCAGCAAATGCCGCTGCTTCATATGGCGACGTTATGAGACGGCTTCTGGACGATTCCAGTCTGCGTCAGGCCGAGCTTGAGCGCTGGTGCGGAGATAAGTGGCCTCGCTTCGGATATGCTGTGCTCGCCTCGTTGATCGCGATGGATGGCGGACGGTTTAATGTCGCCATAACCACCAACTTTGATGATCTCATCGCAGATGCTCTTTATCTATATACCGCTTCCCGCCCGCTCGTAATCCACCACGAATCTCTATGCGGTTTCATCAATCCTATGAGGATGCGACCCCTCGTTGTGAAGATACACGGAGATCATCGGCTTGCTCCACGAAATACCGAGGACGAAACCAGCCAACTCCCCGATGACGTTTGTAACTCAGTTAGGAGCATTCTTCAGCACAGACGTCTCGTGTTCCTTGGGTACGGCGGCAACGACAGAGGAGTGATGAAGATGCTGAAGGGCTTGCCTAAGGACACGCTGCCACGTGTCTACTGGGCAAACACCAGCATGCCCGGGTCCGAAATGCTGGAGTGGCTGGAAATGCAGAACGCCACATGGGTAGAAACCGCCGACTTTGACGACCTTATGGTTCTGATCAAAGATACGTTCAAGATACCCGATCCTGATGTAAGCAAGTTTCAGTCCGCAATAGATAGGTGCATCGACGATTACGTTGAGCGGCAGAAACGTCTACGATCGCGGCAGAATGTGAGCCCAGAGTTAAGAGAGGCCATACGCCGAGTCAATATCACGCTTCCGGGCGCCTGGTTCTCACTCGTCGTGGCGTCTGCGGTTCAGAATGACAACCCCGACGCGGCTCAAGCACAATACGAAGCAGCCGTCGCAAAATACCCAATGTTCGCTCCGTTACTCACCGCGTATGCCAATTTCCTCAGGACTGTTCGAAAGGACTATGGCGCGGCGGGAAGATACTATAAGCGAGCCGTAGAAGCTGATCCGAACGACCCCGCAAATCTCGGCAATTACGCTCTCTTCCTTCATGACGCGCGGAAGGAGTACGACGAAGCCGAGAAATACTATAGGCGCGCAATATCGGCAGGCCCGGGCGACGCCAATAACATTGGTAATTATGCTATCTTTCTGCACAGCGTTCGGAGTGACTACGAGGAAGCGGAGAAATGCTACAAGCGGGCAATCGAGATTGATCCGAGCAACTCCCACGCACTATCTGGCTATGCCATTTTCCTCCACAAGGTGCGTAAGAACTATGACGGTGCTGAGGAATTCTATGGCCGTGCGTGCAAGAGCGATCCGAACAACGCCAGCAACCTAGGCAATTACGCTCTATTCCTCCACAACGTTCGCAAAGATTATGTCACTGCGGAGAGGTACTATACAGAAGCAATTAGCGCAGATCCCACCAACGTGGCAAATCTCGGTAATTACGGTTTCTTCCTTGAAGATATCCTAAAGGACTTTGACAAGGCGGAGGCGCATTTCAAACGCGCCCTCGCAGCCGACCCAAACCACGCCAACAATCTTGGCCTTTACGCTAGGTTCCTTCACATTGTGCGCAAGAACTACGATGAGGCGGAGAAGTATTACAGACGTGCTGTAGATGCTGATTCAAGGCACGTCATCAATGTGCGTAATCACGCAACCTTCCTCTGGGAAGTCCGCCGGCGCTATGACGAAGCAGAAGGCTACTACAAGCGTGCCATGGATATCGACCCAAACGATCCGGGCGTCCTTGGCAACTATGGGCTCTTTCTCGATGAAGTGCGCGGAAGCTCTGATAAGGCAGAGGAATATCTGCACCGTGCTGTCGATATCGACCCCGGTGATGCGGTCATGTTGCGCAACTATGGTGTCTTCCTCAGCCGCACCAGAAAGAGGTACGATGAGGCAGAGGCTTTCTACAAGCGTTCTCTACACGCAGACCCAACCAGCAGCGAAAGCCTAGGGTGCTACGGAGCCTTTCTATACGGTATACGCAAAGATTATGAAGGTGCCGAGGTCTACTTCAAGAAAGCGATCGCGGCTAATCCGCACGACGCTAGGACACTTGGTAACTATGCGGTTCTCCTGGTTGACATTCGAAAGGACTACAGTGCAGCCGAAACCTACTTCAGGCGCGCAATCGAAGCGGATCCACGCCACGCCGCGAATCTCGCCAACTATGCACGGTACTTGGACACGATATTGCATGACTCCGGAAAGGCAGAGGAGTACTATCTCCGAGCAATTGACGCCGACCCGGAGAACGCTGCGAACGTTGGCAATTACGCCAGATTCCTCCACGTCGTGCGCAAAGACTATGACAGATCAGAAGAACAATACCTCCGCGCAATTTCGGCCGATCCGCGGTATGCTAACGCCATAGGTAATTACGGGGCCTTTCTGGTGAGTGTTCGCAGGAACTACGACGATGCGGAGAAGTACTATAAACTGGCGCTTGAGGCCGACCCTACGCACGCAAACACGCTCGGCAATTACGGGTGTCTCCTCGACGACATTCGCAAAGATCATAGTGCAGCTGAGAAGTACTATAGACGGGCCATTGAGGCCGACGCGGACCACGCAAACACTCTAGGCAACTATGCAAGGCTGCTCCTTAGGTGCGGTCGACAATCTGAAGGGCTGACCATGCTTGCCCGGGCCTTCAGAGCCATCAATCAAGGAGAGTGGCCGTCCCTTGCTGTTGAACTATGGTTCTACGCCCTCGCCCATAGGCCACCCGAGGACCGTCCGGATGCTCTTCGGAACCTGAAGAGGACTTTGCAGGCAGGAGAGCGCTCCCCAGGCTGGGACTTGTCCGCAAACGTCGCTCAGGCGCGCAAAGACGGCCACCCGGACACCACATGGCTTGAGAAGCTCGCAGACGTGATCTCGAAAGGCGCCGATATCTCGACCCTCGATGCCTGGGACGCTTGGCGCAACGCGTGATTACATTCGGCGTTCGTGCTCATCTGCGAGACAGGTAGCGCACCTGCTTCGGACTTCGGACTGGTTGATCTGCGTAATCTGTGCAATCTGCGGATAATCCATTCTTCTTGCTTCAGACTGGTTTTCTATCTGTGTGCATCGGTGTGCATCGGTGGCTAAATGGTTTCTTGCACCCTTCCCACTTTTCCCACCTTCCCCCACTCTTCCCACCCAAGGGTATCAGCGCGCCCGCCATCGCGTCAGGTTGTGACCTCAACAAGCTCAATCTTCGCGCGCTCGCCCACACCCAGCCCCTTCTTCGCCGCATCCGCAATATGCACCGGATGCCCGGATGTCTCATTGAGATCCGGCAGTCCGTGCTCCTTCCGCAGCCGCACGACCACCTCAAGACCGATGGTGTCGCACGCGACGGGGTCGGTTGCGACGTAGATGGTTGAGAAGGGGACGATGTAAGCGGGGTTCGGGCAGTCGGGGCCGCCGTTGTAGCAGACGCGAAGCGCGTCGAGGATGTGAAGCACCGTCTTCTGCCGCACCGCCGGGATCGCGTAGATATCCGCTATCGCCGGGCTGCAGTACATCGGCTCCCTGTGGAACCGCGCGGTGTTATTCACCGCGCCGAACGCGATATTCTTGAGGCAGCCGGAGACGCCGGCGACGTTATGATCCTTGAGGACGCCGAGATTGACGATCTTCGTGCAGTCCTTTGTGACGATCTTCGATACGAGCGAACGGTTCCCCGTCTCGCCCCGGTACTCCTTCGTATCTACGTCCGACTCGTAATAGACATCCTTGTCGTAGCCGCTCAATGAGTCGTTCGTCTTCTCCGTGCCGTATATGCGCACCCCCTCCGTGCCCGTATTCACCTTGAGCCGCGCGCGGCGCACCAACTGATCCTCGAAGCGGTCCCACACAATGATGTTATTCTCTTTGACCCCCGCGGCTTTGAGATTTGCGACGACCGCGTCGATGAGTTCTTTATTGGGCTTGACCGATCGCGAGATGCAGTTGAGCTTGATGCCGACCACGTCGTCCGCGGTGAATAGCGACTTCCACAGATCCGCCGCGGCCCCTCCCTTGAACGTCTCCGCCGCCTTGTCGAGCATCTTCGCGACAACGGTCGCATCCGGCGACGTTCCCGCGAACGCCTTTTCCGAATAGACCGACACGACCTTCGCCTCGAAAGCCCCGCTGGCCGCCGCGCCGGTCGAATCGACACTCGCACCCTTGCCGCCTTCGGCCGCAATGACGCGCCTACCAAGCGACGTCACAATCGCCCCCGCCGCGACTCCGGCAGCCGCCTTCTGTATCAGTTTGCGTCTCGATATGCCTGATCTCTCTTTGCTCATCATGCGCCCTCGCCTGCGATGCGTTTTCAGATATTATGTCGACAGTGGCGTGATTGGCAAGCACGTGAAGCCGTCTTTGAAGGGGCGTCCACCTAACGACGAACCGTCTTTGAGGTATCGAACAGAGTGGTTCACCGCAGGGGGCGCAGAGGACACAGAGAAAGACTCTGAGAAGAGCGACTTCTATTCTTCACCTCTTCAAGGTCCTCTTGGTGTCTTGGTGGTGAGATGTCTTTCGCAGCTTCTTCGGACTTCAGACTTCGGTCTGGTTTTCTTGGTGCCCTTGGTGCCTTGGTGGTAAGGAATGAATTCTTCCTATGGTTTTCGCGGTTCTCTGCGTCCTCTGCGCGCTCTGCGGTAGGATATTAGCTCGCGGAGTCCGAGAAACGCTTCTAAGGCATCGCAGGATGTGTCAAAGAACCGAGGCAAGCTTCGCTACGGCATCCGCCGCCGCTTTTCCCGTCGCCGCAATCTCAATCTCCCGCGCGGTCTCTCCCGCGACGGAGAATTGCACGTCGATTCTCTCCTCCGGCAGCGCGCCGGCAATGCGTTCTGCCCATTCGACGATTGAGACGGCGTCGGAAAAGAATAGCTCCCTCGACCCGAGGTCGACGATATCGCTTGAGCCGCCGAGCCTGTATGCGTCGATGTGATGGACCGGCACGCGCCCCTCATACTCGCTCACGATAACGAACGTCGGACTCGTGACAGGAATGTTGTCCGCAACCCCGAGCCCTCGAATGAGCCCGCGCGCGAACACCGTCTTTCCCGCGCCGAGCTCGCCGTATAGCGCCACGCACATGCCCGGCGCAAGCGCAGCCCCCAGCGCGCCCGCGAGGGCGATCGTCTCTTCGGGCGACTCCGAAACCGCGCGAAGCTTACCCGAAGTGCTCGTAACCTTCAGAGTCAATCCGCTTCCTCTTTCCATCGTCGCGAATCAGCCACGACCCGCGCCCCTTGCTGACGCGGCCAATCACGCTGATGCCCGTCTCGAAGGGCCACTTTGCCACAAGCCGCTCCACGTCCTTCTCGCGCATCGTGAACAATAGCTCGAAATCCTCCCCGTCCCGCACAGCATGATCCACAGGCGACACGCCATCATCGAATGACAACTTGCAGGCCTCCACTGAGAGGGGCACCGCGCCAGCGTCTACTTGGACCTTGACGCCGCTCTCCTCAGCAATGTGTCCCGAGTCGACACCCAGCCCGTCGGAAATGTCGATCATCGCCGTCGGCGGGAAGTGCTTAGCCAGCCACGCCGCCTCCTCAAGCCGCGGCGTGAACGTGAGATGATGGCCGAGTATTGAGCCGCCGAGTTCCCCCGTAACGAGCACCAGGTCCCTTGGCCGCGCCCCTGACCTTGTGATAGCCTTCTTGCCTGCCGGCTTGCCGCACGCAAACACCGTGACCACAACGCCGCCCGTCCAGCCTGTGATGTCTCCGCCGACCAAGGGGCAAGAAAACTCTTCCGCAAGCTCCGCAAGCCCGCGATACAAGTCCTTCTGAAACCTCGCCCCGAGCCCCTTGCGCAGCGTCACCGACGCAAGGCAGAAGAGCGGTTCCCCGCCCATCGCCGCTATATCGGAGAGGTTAATGGCAAGCGCCTTCCTGCCGATCTGCCGTGCGCTCGCCGTCTCAAGCGTGAAGTCCACACCCTCGGCGATGGAGTCCACCTTCGCGAGCAAATCACTCGACGGTACTCTGAGCAGCGCCGCATCATCCCCCGGCCCAATCTTCACAAGCCGTCTATCGGCGCGCCTCTGCCGCCTTATCCATTCAATGAACTGGCGCTCCGCCATATCGCGCTTGCTGTCAGCCTTATCCCGCATTTCCTTTCCCCGTAGGGGCGACTCGCTGAGTCGCCCGCCTCATAGGGTGCGCTTCAGCGCACGCGTTCTACTCGGCCCGCGATCATTCCGCAAATCTCACTTCTCATGTGAGAGCCTTCGCCATCGTAGGGGCGCGCGGCTGTGCGCCCGCAGTAGAACAGGCATTCTTGCCTGTTCACCTTACGGCGCTGCCTCTTGCGCCGGTCAAATCCCTCTCCCTGCGGGCTTGTCATTACCCACATCTTGTGAGTGTGGGAGAGGAGCCGATAGATTCTCCAAGGTCAATAGTAACCTTGGAGATAGGCGATGTCCAGAAATCTCG
>Ga0315282_10004858_pt1 | contig 23193 bp, 21 predicted proteins | sample YL17G07_20_MG_FD_203693 | JGI IMG/M metagenome (GOLD analysis project Ga0315282, IMG submission 203693) | Sediment microbial communities from Yellowstone Lake, YNP, Wyoming, USA - YL17G07_20 | ecosystem: Environmental > Aquatic > Freshwater > Lake > Sediment | place: USA: Wyoming | collected... | reverse complement strand
CTTAGACTTATGGTTCGAGCGGAAAGTCAAACCGGGGTTGAAAGGCTATGCCCGACAGATACGCTACGCGGACGACTTCATCATCGGTTTCCAGAGCGAACGCGAGGCGAAACGGTTTACTGAAGCCCTGAGAGCACGACTGGCCAAGTTCGGCTTGAAGCTGGCGGAAGCCAAGAGCCGGACAATCGAATTCGGGCGGTATCGGTGGCAGACCGCTTGCCGAACGGGCAAGCGGTTGGCGACCTTCGACTTTCTCGGAATCACGCACTACTGCGACCGGACGCGAACCGGCGGTTTCAAGCTGGGGCGCAAGACGGCGCGGACACGACTACGGCGGGCGCTACAGGCAACCAACGAATGGCTCAAACTGATACGGAACCGGATGAAATTCCAGCAATGGTGGCCGTTGCTGGCGGCGAAGCTGCGCGGATACTACAACTACCACGCAATCGGCGGCAACATGAAGAGCGTGCAGAGGTACTACTATCGCGTCGTGCAAATGGCTTGGAAATGGCTAAACCAGCGGAGTCAGCAACGCAGCTACAACTGGGATGAATTCCGGCGGCTGCTGCGCTACAATCCGCTACCGAGGCCGAGGCTATGTCATGGTTATCCGAAACTTACGAGGATGTATGCTTGAAGAGCCGAATGACTTAATTGGTCACGTTCGGTTCTGTGAGGGGAACCTATAACCTGGAAGGGCTGAAATGGTTTCTACTCGACCGAAATCCGGCAGGGTTGCCTAGTTCCGGCGCGTACTTCGCCACCCTGAGTGCTGAGCCAAACCTGGTCAGGAGACGGTTTGTTATTGCCCGGTAGGGGGATGCGACTGCTGCTCAGCGCACCCCCTGATGTGCTGTCTGGTCGGCACGGCAGGTGGATGGTCTCCACGAGTTCCCATCACGACCGACTACAGCGATACGGTCTACAACCGAATGCCGGTGGCGTCGAGCATCGCTGGTCGCATACTGGTGTGCTGGTCCCGTTGGGTGTGGGCCAACGATGGGTGGCGCCAGTCGGACATCTACTACGCGCTCGACAGCGGCCCGGGCTGGACAAATCCCCGGCCCGTGGACCCAGGCCACACCGGGTTCGACGACGCACCGAACTTGGTCACGACCCCGCAGGGCACGCCGTACCTTCTGTGGAGGCGTAGTGATCCCTTGTCCGAAACTACGGCGATATACGCCAGCTCCTACGAAGGGTTCTGGTCCGTTCCTCAGCGGGTACCGACCGGGCCCGGGTATCCCAGCACCGAGTATGGAGTGCCCTCGGCGTGCGCTGGCAGTTCCGGCCGGGTCTGGCTCACGTGGGGTCAGGATGACTCGGTACCGTCCTGGCGTCGCGCCTACGCCGCCTTTCTGGAGCGCGGGGTCTGGTCCCCGCGGATGCTTGTTACGAGAGTGCCGGGTTTCGAGAACAACCTGCCCGGCGTGAGCATCGCTGAGTCTCCGGGCGGCTTGGTCTGGGCAGGATGGACGGCGAGTTATCACGCCGAGGACTACACCGTCTACACCGCTTATTACGATGGGACCACCTGGTCCGAGCCGATTACCTGTCACGACACGACTGGCGGTAACGAGGGTGGTCCCCTGTTCTGTGCCGATCCGGCCGGGACTCTCTGGATATTCTGGGACGACTGGCGGGGAGGTTGGGCAGCCCGCGACAGCGGGTCAGCTTGGGTGGGCCAAGAGCTTGTCGACCCGGGTGGGATAGGGCCCTGCTGCTGCGACCGCCACGGTAACGTCTGGGTCGTCTGGGAGGAAGAGGGTCAGCGTCTCATATCTGCCAAGTATCGTGACGCCGGCGGCCGCTGGTGGCCAAAGACATACGTGGACAGCGACAGCATCCGGGACATCGAACCCTCTATCACGGCGCACAACAGCAAGGTATGGGCGTTCTGGGTCAAATCCTTTCGTCTACCCGACTACACTTTCGACATCTACTCAAGTTTCACCGACGCGCCCGGCATCGAGGAAGGCCCGAGGCCTCAAGCTCCAAGCCTGAGCTCGCAGACCACGGTCGTGCGCGGGATACTGTTCGTCAACGGGCTTGGGACACAATCCCAATCCCCAGGGCGGGATTGGGTTATGTCCCTCGCCATCCTGCTCGACGCCTCCGGCCGGAAGGTGATGGACTTGCTGCTCGGTCCGAATGACGTGCGCCATCTTTCACCCGGCGTCTACTTCGTGCGTTCGGCGTCTGGCGTCGAGCGTCACCAAGGTCGTCGTCACGAGGTAGGCCCGGGCAGAGTTCGAAGCCCGAAACTCGAATGGCAGAGAGATGTCTCGGCTTCGCTCAACTGACAATCCGGCTTGGCGTACTTGGCGGCCTTGGCGGTTCATTCCGATGGCGATTGGCGAGTGACGATTGGCGATTGTCCGAGCCTTCGCGTTCTTGGCGCTCTTGGCGGTTCGACTCTCGGAAGCCGCTACATGCGGTCTGAGACCTGGATGCCGAGGAGAGCGAGCCCGGTCCTGATGACGGTGCCGGTCATCTCGGTGAGGTAGAGCCGGGCGCCGCGGAGTTCGGTCGTCTCGGCCTTGAGCACCGGCACCCGGTCGTAGAAGGCTGAGAAGTCCCGGGCCAGGCGGTAGATTCGGCCGGCGATACGGTGGGGCTCATAGGTTTCCGCGGCAGCGGCCACTGATGCGGGGAAGCGGGCGATCTGGCGGAGGAGGGCGAGTTCTTCAGGAGCGGCGGGCTGCGAACGCCGGATGGCAAATGAGGGGTCGGGGATTTCGGGCGCGGCCTTGCGCAGTATGGAGCGGGTGCGGGTGTAGGCGTATTGGAGATAGGGGGCAGAGTCGCCGTCGAGCGACAGCATCTTGTCCCAGTCGAACACGACTTCTTTGATACGGCTCTGGGAGAGGTCGGCGTACTTGATTGCTCCTATGCCGACGATAAGGGCGATGCGCTTTTTTTCGTCGTCGGTGAGGTCGCGGCCGGTGAGCACCGCCTCGGCACGCTGTATCGCCTCTCTGATGACGTCCTCGAGGAGAATCACGCGGCCCGCGCGGGTTGACATTCTTCCGCCGGGCAGCCGGATAAGGCCGAAGTTGACGTGGATGCAGGGAACTGAGTGTCCGAGCAGCTTGAGCGCGGCGTTGAACTGGCGGAAGTAGAGTTCCTGCTCGTTGCCGACGACATAGAGCATCTTTTCGGGGTGCCAGGTCTCGATTCGATATTCCGCGGTGGCTATTTCCCTTGTTGCGTAGAGGCTGGTGCCGTCCGACTTCTGCAGGAAGAGCGGGGTGTCGATGCCCGCGGAGTCGAGCGGGATAATGACCACGGTTTCGTCGGGCGCGATTTCATCGGAGGCCGTGGTTGCCCGGGTCTGGGGTTTCTCCCGGACGGCAACACCTTTGGCCAGAGCCCGCTTCACGATTTGGTCGAGCCGGTCAGAGTAGAAGCTCTCACCCAGCACGGCATCGAATGTCACGTTCAGCAGGTCGTAGATGCGGTTGAACTCGGCCTTGCTGAGTTCGACGAACTGCTGCCAGCGCCTGCGCGCTTCAGGGTCGCCGGTTTCGAGCCGGCGGAACCAGTCGCGGGCCGCGACCTCCAGCTCAGGGTTGGCCTTTGCCTCTTCGTGAAAACGCACGTACAACATGAGCAAGTGGCCGGTCGGGCTGCGTCTGAGTTCGACTTCGTCGCCCCAGCGGTCAAAGGCGCAGAGGAGTTTGCCGAACTGCAGGCCCCAGTCGCCCAGGTGGTTGTCGCCGATGACGCGATACCCGAGGAACGAGAGGATGTTCTTGAGCGCCTGTCCGATGATGGTGGAGCGAAGGTGACCGACCGAAAAGGGCTTGGCGATGTTGGGCGATGAGTAGTCGATGATGATGGTCTTGCCGGCGCCGGCATCCGAGCCGCCGTAGCCTTCGGCGCTGCGGCTGAAGTCGAAGACGACCTCGCGGTAAAGGCGTCCGGGGTCGAACCTGAAGTTCAGGTAGCCTTTGAGCGGGACCGCCGACGCGAAGCAGGTCCCGGCGAGGTCGACCTGGTTTGCCAGGTCCTCGGCCAGCGCGACCGGGTCCGTCTTCCGGTCCTTGGCCGTGCGGAACAGGGGCAAGGCCAAATCGGCATCGAGGTCGGTTTCAACGTCGCGGACCTCGGACGGCGCAATCACGACGCCCAGCCGGGCCAGCAGGTCAGCGACCTCCTGCCGAGCACGCGCCAGGAAGTAGCCGGGTTGTGTCACTCGAATCTACGGAACGGACACCGAATCAAGCGTCGTGACGAAGCCAAACCGGCGGCTTGCGCTGCCGGCTTCATTCATACTGCTGAACTATGGTGAGCACGTCGTCCGGGGTCCGGGCTTTGTTCAGTCCGACGCGCACCTCATCGCGGCGCAGGAGCTTGGAGAGTCGGGCCAGGGTCATGATGTACTCGGTCTTCTGTTCTTCGGGCGCGGCGATGAGGAAGATAAGGTGCGAGGGTTTGCCGTCCAGACTGCTGAAATCGACGCCGCCTTCGGAACGGGCAAAAGCGAGGACGATATGGGCGACGGCCTTGGTCCGGGCGTGAGGAATCGCGACCCCCAGGCCGACGCCGGTGCTCTCCATGTTCTCCCGGTGCACGATCGCGGACACGAACTCGGACGCGTCGGTGATCGCGCCGGTGGAGAGCAGGGGCTCGACCAGTTCATGGATGACATCGAACTTCTCCCGGGATTTGAGATTGAGCAGGATGGCCGAGCGCGGCAGCAGCTCGGAGATTTTGGCCATCAGACCTCCTTGGTTCACTTGACGAAGAGCACAGGGCGGGTCGTCTGCCTCACGAGTTCGGCCACGGGCAGCCGCGTGTCGCCGCTGGCGATGATGAGCTCGATATCATAGTTCGCACTCAGGTTGAGAATGCGCTGCAGCGGGTCGCCCTGTTCCAAAAGGAGCGATATCCTGACGTCCTGCCCGAACGCATCGTCTTCGATTTCGTATAGCAGTTCCCACGCACGTTCTTCGGTGTCCGAGGCGGACGCGTCGCGGGCGCGGCGAGCCGGTTCTGAGGGGACACGATGCGGAATCGTGCTCCCCCCGAGCACGGACACGGCAAAGACGCGGCAGGACAGCGCCCGGGCGAGGTTCAGGGTCCACGCGGCGGTCTTGGCCATTCCCGGCGTGCGCTCGACGTACAGCAGTGCCCTCTCGACCACGCTACTTTCCTACGCAGAAGTGCGCAAAGATGCGGTCGAGAATGGCGTCGTTGGAAGTCGGTGTATCAACCTGTACCAGCATATCAATCGCCGAGCGGATTTCAAGCGCGGCGGTTTCCAAGTTCGGAGCCTCGCGGCTTCTGAAGAGGGCGTCGCGGCAGGCGCGCAGCGCCTCAAGCTGGCGCCGGTTGGCCGCGGCTTCGTCCGCGGTCCCGGGCTTGAGGCGTCGCGCCAGGACCGCGCGCAGCCGGCTGATGCCCGCCCCGGTAAGGCAGGAGACGCGCACCGTAGTCCCCAGTCGCGCCCCGGGCGGCGGGCTGAAGCGCTGCGGCCGGTCGGTCTTGTTGACCGCGTACACGGCAGGGCGGTCGTGCGCGGTCAAGAGCGCGGCGCGGTCCGCGGGGCGGGCCGGCTCCGACCCATCGAAAACCACGAGCAGCAGGTCGGACTGCGCAATCGCCTGCCGGGTCTGTTCAGCGGCCATCCGGGCCAGCCGGTTTCCGTTTCTCTGCGCCAGGCCGGCAGTGTCGGTGAGTTCGGCAGGCACGCCGCCGAACACGGCCGGAGCATGGATCCGGTCGCGCGTTGTCCCGGGGAGCGGGGTGACAATCGCGCGGTCCTCGTCGACAAGACGGTTAAACAGACTCGACTTGCCGACGTTGGTGCGGCCGACAATGGTGACGCGGGCGCCTTCGTTTAGATAGCGCGCCCGCTCGCCGACCGCGATTGAACGCTCCAGGATACGGACGATGCGGTTGATTGAGGCCGAGGGAGCCTTGATTTCGGCGGAGTTGTTCTCGTCGAATCCGAGCGAGTATTCCACTTCGGCCAGAACGTCGCTGAGCCCGGCGACGAGACGGCGCACGAACTTCGTCAGGTTTCCTTCGTAGCGCGCCAGGGCGTGTTCGTGAGCCGCGGCGGTCCGGGCGCTGACGAGCTCATGCACGGCCTCGGCCTGGGAAACGGTCATCTTGCCGGCGAGGACCGCCCGCCGCGTGAATTCGCCGGGCCGGGCCGGACGGCAGCCCGCAGCCACGAGCGCCGACAGGATTGCATCGGCGATGAGCGTGCTGCCGTGGCCGGTTATCTCGGCTGAGTCTTCGCCGGTGTAGGACCTCGGCTTGCGGAATACCGCCAGCATGACCTGGTCGATGCGCCGGCCGCCGGCGCCGGTGAACCAACCCAGTCGCGTCGTGTGCGAGGGCTGGCGTGAGGGTCTCGGGCCGCGGAAGAGCCGGTCGAGGGCTTTGAGTGTGTCCGGACCGGAGATGCGGATTACGGCCAGGCTGCCGGTTCCGGGTGGCGTGGCCAGGGCACAAATCGTGTCACGGCCGGACGGCTTTCCGGGCGGACGCGAGCGGCAGGCGCTAGAAAGCAATGACGAATTCCTAATGACCAATCAATGTCGAATGACGAATTGGGCATTGAGTCATTGGGCCTTGATTAGGAATTGGGGTTTGGTCATTGGTCATTTCCTCTGGAGGCCTGGCTGGGCGATATGACGACGTAGCGGCGTGGTCCGTCGCCCACAGCATGAACGCGGACGCCGGGCACCGACGCGAGTTCGTCTTGAACTACTCTCATGTCCTTCTCGGTCAGCATGTCGAGCGCCATCTCCCGATGAGTTCTGAGGACGATTCGGGCCACGGCCGTTGCCTTCTGACGCAGCCGGTGGTCCCGGCGTTCGGCGTAGCCGGCCACGTCGACCGTTACCGGCGGCACGGCCGGATAGTCTCTGCGAACGATGAGGCGGGCAAGATACTGAATCGACTTGAGGGTCGCCCCCCGGTGTCCGATGAGCAGCGCCGTGGCCCGGCGCGCTTCGACGCTGATGTAGTAGCCGTCGGGCTTCCGGGTTATGTCGAGCCGGGTGCGCAGGCCGATGCCGTTGATGAGTCGTTCGACCACCTGCAAGACGAGCGTGGGCTCGTCGGGCCGGGTCGGTGCCGGTGAGGCCGGTTTCGTGGCCGGCCGCTCAACTACTTCGGAGGTCGAGCCGCCGGAAGGGACGGTTCCTTCCGGCTTCTCGTTCTGCGCCACAAGCCGCCTCCTTTCAGTCCGATGATGCTCTCGCCGATCGAGAGTATGTTGTACATGAACCAGTATAGCTGCAGGCCGCTGGGCATGTTCAGGAATATCGCCGTGATGAAAACCGGGAAGATGACGGTCAGCGCCCAGTTGCGTTTGTCGGTCGACGTCAGGAGATTCTGGCCGATGAACGAAACGCCCATCAGGATCGGCAACAGGCCGATGGCCGAGCCGCCGAGCATCGGCACGCCGGCAGGCATGTGACCGAACAGCACGTCGGGCTGAGAGAGGTCCTTGAGCCACAAGCCCAGCGCCGCCTCGCGGAGTTCGATTGAGTTCCTGAGCACGGCATACAGGGCCCAGAAGATGGGCAGTTGCACCACGAGCGGCAGGCAGCCGGACATGGGATTGATCTTGTACAGGCGATAGAGCTGCATCGTTTCCTGGTTGAGCCGCTGCGCGTCGTCCTTGTACTTGGCCTTCAGTTCGTTCAGCTTGGGCTGGATGAGCTGCATCTGGCGCATCTGCCTCGTCTGGGTCCGGGTGAGGGGGTAGAACGCGGCCTTCATCAACACGGAGAAGACGATTATCGCCACGCCCCAGTTGGCGAAGATTCGATAGAGCAGGCGCAAGATCCAGAGCATGGCCAGGGCCACCGGCTTGGTGATGCCCAGCCCGGCGACGTTCTCGATCCCGACGCCGAACGAGCGCAGGCGGCCGTATTCAATGGGGCCAAGGTAGAGCAGGAAGCGGGTGTCCGGCGCGGGCTGCCTGACGACCGCGGTGAAGCCGACGCGACCGTCGTCCAGGGCGGCGGCGTAGGTCGAGTCGAGTTTGTGGTCCTGGCCGATGACAGCAAGCAGGAAATACTTCGACTTCACTCCAGCCCATTCGCACGGGCTGTCGATCGCCAGGGGCCGCTTCAGCTTTTGACTGAACACCTGATGCAGTTTTTTGTCGGCGCGGGCGTAGAAATGGAAGTGCGCGAGAGCTTCCCTGGAGTTTGGTTCGGTCCGGGCGATGCCGGCCATTGCGTCGAGCGTGAACCCGCGGCAGGGCCCCCGGACGACAAGTTCGTTTTCCAGAGTATAGTCCCCGTTCAGGACATAGGTTTTGGCGAACGACAGGCTTTCGGCCTTGAACGAGAACGTCACCGACGTGTCCGAGGCCGTCACGCGCATGGGGGTTGCCGCCAGGTTCATCTCGCCCTGCGGAACGAGCAGGGTCGTGCTGAACAGGGATTTGCCTTCGGGAACGAGCTCTGCCCGGAAGCCCTTGAGTCGGATTGACTTCAGCGTACCTCCGACGTTCGAGAATGCGAGCCGCATCAGCCTGTTTTCGAGCGTGACGGTCGATTCGGGAATCAACTCGGCCCGGGGCAGGACCGGGGCCAGCGTTGGTTGGGGTTCGGGCGCCTCCTGCCGAGCGGCCGTGGTTTCGGGCGGCTGGTTCTGACTCGGAACCGGTCGCGGGATTGACTGCTGCCTCGCCTTGGGCTTGAACAGCACCTGCCACCCGACAAGGATGGCTACAATCAGTGCGAACCCGACCACCATGCGGAGCGTGTCCGACTTCACGACAGCGAGTTCCCTTCAGTCGTTCGTGCCTTTTCCCGAAGCGGCACCGGGTCGTATCCGCCCGCGTTGAACGGATGGCAACGGAGCAGACGCCGGAGCGCCAGCCACGAACCCCGCGCCGCCCCGTGGATGGCTAGTGCTTCACTGGCGTAGTGCGAGCAGGTCGGGGAGAAGCGACAGGAGTTGGGCAGCACCGTGCCCAGAGTGCACCGATACAGCCGGATCAGGAACCTAAGCAGGTTTGACATCGCGGGGCAGTCTCCGGGTCAGGTTTCGAGTCAGTTCGCGCAGCCGGGCAAAGTCGAGCGCCGTTGCCGCCGGAGTAAGCTGCACCAGATAGTCGAATCCGGTCGGGAACCAGTCCTTGTTGCGGCGGTAGATGTCGCGCATCAGCCGCTTGAGCCGGTTCCGGTCCACGGCGCGCCGCACTTGCCGGGACAGCAGGACAGCGACCCGGCGTCCGGCCGGCTCGACTTCCGGTCCGGGCGCGTAGCGCAGATAGAAGGCCGGGCCTGCGACCTTTGTGCCGATGCGCATCACGCGGTCTATGTCCCGTCGGCGGCGCAGAATCTCAGCGCGGGGCAGCCCTTCGTCTGACGACGAGCGCGGCCCGCGGCCGGGCTCCGGGTCGCCGGGTTCGGGCCGAGCGTTCATCCCGGCCTTTCATACGGACAGGCGCTTGCGGCCCTTGGCGCGGCGCCGGCGCAACACGTTGCGGCCGGTCGGGGAGCTCATCCGGGCGCGGAAACCGTGGGTGCGCTTGCGTTTGATGTTCGATGGCTGATATGTTCTTTTTGGCATAGTTCTTCCTCGCTGCGGATTATAGGAACCGCCAGAGGATATGTCAACATGGCCTGCCCGTGGCAGGTCTGACCTGTTGCCTACGGCTGCGGCGCGCAGGAGCGCCCGGGACCCGGAAACCGCGTGCGCGCCGGTTCGGCGGGGCGGCTACTCTTCGGGCCCGGGGCCGGTCTGCTTCTTGCCGAACAGGTCGAGGAAACGGTCTTCGTAGAGGTGGAACAGGCCCCAGCGGTCGAGTTCCTGCTTCAGGATAATCGCTTTGGCGCGATCACGCTGGGCCTCCTCGAAGAGCTCTTCGATGCGAGCCATCAATTCCGGCGGCTCGGGGCGCTCTTCCGGTTCACCTTCGTCGGACGGTTCGCCGGGCCCGCCACGGGATTCGATGCGCTGTCTGAATTCCCGAATCGCCGCCGTAACCCGGGATTCAAACTCACCCAGCATGCGGTCGGTTTCCCGGATGGCCGAGTCGATCTCAGTCATGTCAACGCTGGTGTTGAGGATGCGCTGGAACACCTCAATTACCGCCTTCGATGCTTTCGGGTTGGGCGCTTCTATCGCATACTGGGGCATCGTGGCGAGGAAGCACGCCGCAGCCATGCCGCGCAGGTCCGCGAGTCCGAGCAGCAGGCCGTTCAGCCCGGAGATGCTGCCCTCGCTCAGGGGTTCGACACCCAGCGCCGGAAACCTGGCCTTGAGCCGTTCGTTTGTGGCCACGCCCAGTACTTCCACCGGTTGACGGAAGCTCATCGGCATGGCGAACGCCGCGCCCGTGTACACGGTTTCGACACCGTGTTTCAGACAGACGTCGAGCAGTTCTCCGGCGACCTTGAGGCCCGTCTCGCCCGAAAGCTGAGTGTCACCTTCGAAAATGAACAGCGGCAGCTCGCCCGCAAGGTAGAGTGACTGAGATGGCGGGTCGGGCATCCGACCCAGGCCGGCCTTCACAGCGATGGATTCGGGGACGTAGTAGCCGGCTACGTCGATCTTGGCGAACAGGGTCGCCTTCAGCTTGCGACGCAAGTATTCGGCCGCGCCGACCCCCACCTGACCCATGCCGGGCCAGCCTGCGATCAGCACCGGCACTCTGGTCGTGAGCTCCTGAAGTTCTATTGCAGCCATGGTACGCAAATCTTAGACGCTGTCAGCGGCCAGGCAAGTTCAGCACGCGTCCGGGAATGGCTAGCGGCAGCCCGGAGGCGGCGCAGTGCGGCTGCGGACGAGGGGACCCATGATGTCCAGCAGTGCGTTGTGGACCTCGGTGATGCGGAGCAAGAGACAGAGCAGGTAGTAGACGGCGATTCCAACGGCGCCGGCGAGCAGGACTTCTCCGGCCTGGCCCGCAACGCCGGGCAGGTGGACAAATCGTTCCCATGCCCGCGATACCGCGTAGGCGAGGCCGCCGCACAAGAGAGCGGCGAGGAGCGCGCGGAGCGTCAGGCTGAGGACGTACCGGCCCTCAAGCCCGCCCACGCGCCGGCGCAGGATGAGAAAAAGCGCCGTGACGTTGGCGAACTGCGTGACTGACGCGGCGAGAGGGAATGAGCGGAATCCGATGAAGCGCATGAGAACGAGGTTGATGGCGATGTTCGACAGGACCACGCACAGGGCTACTATGGCCGGGGTCCTGGTGTCACCGCCCGAGTAGAATCCAGCGGCGACGTTGCGCGTGGCCGCGGCCGCCCAGATGCCGAAGCAGTAAAGTGCCAGTGCCTGGGCCGTGAAGGCGGTGTCGGCCGCCGTAAACCGGCCGTGCTGGTAGACCAGCCTCGTGACCGGGACGGCGAGTGCGACGAGCAGCACGGCGGCGGGAAGCGTAAGGACCGAAACCAGCGACATGGCGTGGCGGAACCGGCCGCGCACCGATTCGAGCGACGCGCCCGCGACCTGGTGCGAGTATTCGGCGATGGCTACCGAGCCGATGGCCGCGCCAAACAGTCCTGCGGGCAGGTGTTGGATCCGGTACGCGTAGTTCACCCACGTGACCGAACCCTGAGGCAGAAACGTGAGAAGGAACGTGTTGATGAGGAAGTTCACCTGCCAGGTCGCGAAGCCGAGAATCATGGGCAGCCAGCGCCGGAACACCCGGGTGAGCTCGGGTGCCCGGAAATCGACCACCGTCCGATACCTGAATCCGTGTCTGCGAAGCTGGGGCAGTTGGACGATGAACTGGGCGAGGGCGCCGGCGAGCACGCCCCACGCCATGCCCAGGATCGGGTCCAGGCCGCGGTTCTTGAAGAAGCCGTAGGAGAGAAGAGGCAAGAGCGCGGAGAAGACGTTGAACGCGGCCGGCGCGGTTGCCGGAATGAAGAACGAGCCGCAGGCGTTCAGAATGCCCATGGCCCAGGCTGCCAGCGCGACGAACAGCAGGAAGGGAAACATGATGCGCGTGAGGGTGACGGTGAGCTGGAGCTTGGCCGGGTCGCGCGTGAACCCGAGCGCAATCACGCGCACGATGGCAGGGGAGAAGAGCATGCCGATGAGGGAGAGGCCGCCGGTGACCAGAGCCACGGTGTTGAGCATGTTGGCGGCAAACCGCCAGGTCTTTTCGCGGTCGCCGGCGCGCAGGCTTTGGACGAAGGCGGGAACAAACGCGGCCGAGAGCGCGCTTTCCGCGAACAGGTCGCGCAGGAAGTTGGGGATGCGGAACGCGACGTTATAGGCGTCGGTGGCGAAGCCGGCGCCGAACAGGTAGGCAAAGACCGACTCGCGCACGACGCCGAGTATGCGGGAGAGCAGCGTACCCATCGAGAACAGGCCGACCCTGCGCGTGAAGCGCTGGTCGGTGGCGGCATGGTCAGCGGGTCCGGCTTTGTGCGGCTCGGGCACGGGCGAGTATAGACGGGATACGAAGAGTGTAAAGCCGAGCAGGTTGATTTCAGCCGGGGGATTGGTAGAGTGGAGTCCATGAAGAAAGCCAAGCCTGCGGTCGTCACGGTCGCCGGCCAGCGGTTCCGGCGCATCCCCGTGAAGACCCACGTGCTGACGGAGAACGACGACCTGGTCGAGTCGGTGCGAAGGTATGCGTCGCCGGTGCTGCGTCCGGGAGACATCCTGACGATCGCCGAAAGCCCGGTGGCCTCGACGCAGGGAAGGGCAATCCCGGTTTCGAGGATAAGGCCCGGATTCTGGGCGACCGTGCTGTGGCGCTTCGTCAAGAAGGTGCCGTACGGCATCGGCCTGCGCAGCCCGTGGTCGATGCAGTGCGCGATCAACGAGGCAGGCGCGCTGAGGATAATCCGGGCCGCGATTGCCGGCGCGTGGGGAAAGCTGCGCGGCAGGAGCGGCGACTTCTACCGCGTTGCCGGCAAGCAGGCCGCGATGATCGACGCGGCGCACACGTCCGGCGTGAAGGAGTTCTACGAATGCGTCATACTCGGTCCCAGTGACCCGGATGGCGTGGCGCGCACGCTGAGGCAGGCGCTGGGTTCCGAGGTTGCGGTCGTGGATGCAAACGACATATTCGGCTGCCAGGTGGTGGGCGCATCCGGGGGCGTGGATGTCGCCCTCGTACAAGAAGCGATGCATGACAACCCGGCCGGGCAGGGCGACGAGCTGACCCCGATAGTCGTGCTGCGACCTGAGCCTGCGGCATAGACCTGCGCCCGGCCGACGTATTTGATTGACGCCCTCAAGGCCGACTGCTATAATTACAGAAGCCAAACGGAGGCTAAGAGGTGTTGAGCGACCCAAAAGTCATACGGCTATTTGAACTTTTAGAAAAGAACAATAAAGGCCTGGAGCCTGTCTTTGCCCCGCGGCGAGACACCTGGGTCATTTACCCGCTGGTTGAGGCCGAGCTGGGTACTGACACGGAGTTCTCGCTGCAACTGCTCGAGGATCTGACGCGGCTGGGCTACCTCACCAAGCAGTTCTGGGACAAGGTTTCGTTCTGCCCCTCCTGCAACTCGCAGGACCTCAGACTGACAACTGCCTGCCCGAAGTGTGGTTCACCCCACATCATCCGGCAGCGGATGCTCGAGCACAAGAACTGCGGCTATGTGGGCGGGGAAAGCGACTTCGTGAAGAACGGAACCCGGGTGTGTCCGAAGTGCCGCGTCGAGCTCGTACTCATCGGGAGCGACTACTCAAGCCCTGGCCTGCGTTACCACTGTCTGGATTGCGACACACTGTCCGAGACGCCGGACGAGCGCTGGACGTGCTGCGCCTGTCGCCGGACATACCAGAAGGGCGACGTGCGAGAGCTCGTGATGTACGCCTACGTGCCCAATCACGCCCAGATTTCCAAGCTGCGGGTGGAACGCATTCCCAAGGCCCGGGTTCAGGAGTTCCTGACGCGCGAGGGGTACGAGGTTCAGGACTCGGTGCAGACGATCGGCCGGTCCGGGGCCGAGCACAAGATTGACCTCCTGGCGACCAAGAAAAACGGCCCCCTTGAGCATCGGATCGTGGTCGGGTTTGCCAACGCCGAGGAGGCTGTGGACTCGGAAGAGGTCATAAAGCTCTATGCCAAGGCCTATGATGTCAACGCCCATGACATCATACTGGTGGCTTCGCCACGCCTGAGCGAAGACGCACAGCAGTTTGCTTCGCACTACCACATAAAGGTCTATAGCGCCGAAGAGCTCGACCGGATGGATGTTCAGCTCTCGGTATAGCAGCACCAACAATCACGGGACAGGCGCGGCTTTTCCCCCGTTTGTGCGGTTTGACTCCGGCAAGCCTCGAGCTAGGCTGTAGATGATGCGCCGCCGGTACTTCGTCTGGGCCGCGATCCTGACGCTTTTCCTCGATCAGGTCTCCAAGATCATGATCTACGGCATGGTACGTCCGGGTGAGCAGGCGCGGGTTCTGGGCGACGTGCTGAAGGTTCTTCATCAGGAAAACGCCCGCGGGGTATTCGGATGGTCGTTGGGACCACAGTGGGTATATTTCCTTTTGCCCCTCGTCGGCATCGTACTTGTCCTTTGGTTCGCTCTCCGGACGGACAATGCCTGGTCGGCAGTTGCCTACGGGATGATCCTGGGGGGGGCATTTGGCAATCTCGTAGACCGGGTTCGGCTCGGGCAGGTGATAGACTTCATTGACGTCGGCTGGCGTGGCTGGCGCTGGTTTACCTTCAACGTGGCCGACTCAGCCGTCGTCGTAGGCATCATAATGCTTATCGGACGAGAGTTCCTTTGGCACAGGAAGCCGGCAGCGGAAACGGCCCAGTCCGGAGCGACGCACGCACCGGGCGTGCCGGATGGCGGTGACAGCGGTGAGAAGAGTATATCTCGATAACAACTCGACCACGGCGATTGACCCGCGCGTAGCCGCGGCAGTCAAACCCTACCTGGACGAGGTCTTTGGCAATCCGTCCAACCTGCACAGCTTCGGTCGTGAGTGCGCCGAGCGGCTTGAGGAAGCACGCGAGCGAGTGGCCGCGTTTCTCGGTGCCGAAGTCGAGGAAATCTTCTTCACAGGCAGCGGCACCGAGGCGGACAACTGGGCGGTGAAGGGTGTTGCCGCGGCGCAGTCAGACCACGGCCGACATATCGTATCGAGTCAGATTGAGCACAGCGCGGTGCTGGAAAGCTGCAAGTACCTGGGTTCGCTCGGGTACGACGTAACCTACCTGCCGGTTGACGGCTACGGGCTGGTCGATCCCGATGCCGTGCGGCGGGTGATTGCGAAGGCGACCGTGCTCGTGACCGTGATGCTGGCCAACAACGAGATAGGGACGGTCGAACCGGTGGCCGAGATCGCGGCGATATGCCGTGCGGCGGGCGTAGCGATGCATACCGATGCCGTGGCGGCTGCAGGCAAGATCAAAGTCGATGTGCGGGAATTGGGGGTTGACCTGCTGACGATTTCCGGGCACAAGCTCGGGGCGCCCAAGGGCGTCGGCGTCCTTTACGTGCGCAAGGGGACGCCGATTCATCCGTTGATTCACGGCGGGCACCAGGAGCGCGGCCTGAGGGCCGGCACCGAGAACACCATCGGTATCGTCGGCATGGGCAAGGCATGCGAGTTGCTGAAGGCGGAGTGGCAGCAGCACGCGGAGCGCGAGCGCAGGCTGCGAGACAGGCTCGAGCGTGGCGCGCTCGAGCGCGTGCCCGAGTTGAGGCTGAATGGCCATCCCGTGCGGCGGGTGCCCAACGTCTCGCACATGAGTGTGGGATACGTCGAGGGCGAAGCGTTGCTCATGAACTTCGACCTCGAGGGCGTTGCGGTAGCTTCCGGCTCGGCCTGTTCGTCGGGCGGCGCCGAACCGTCGGCCACGATAAAGGCAATCGGCGTACCGCCGCTTTTCCAGAACTCGCCGGTTCGCTTTTCGCTGGGACCGGGTAACACCGAGGACGAGATTGACTACACGCTGGACGTTTTCGAGCGAGTGGTGCGGCGACTGAGGGACATCTCGCCGATATGGAAGCGCCGTTCTGGAAAGACGGCCTGAATCCGTCGGGCTCAGGCGTCAAACACTACGGTGGCCCGATAGCCGTCAGGCGACTTCTCGATTGAGAATTGGTGGTAGGTCGGTGCCTTCAGCTCGACCTTCAGCCCATGCCGCTCCAAGTCAAAGGGTTCGCCGAACAGTGTGGCATTGATGTGCCGTTCGTCCACGTCCGCGACAGCGACTCCGGCGACAGCGAAAGAACGAGTCGAGAAGTGAAAAAGCAGCTCGCGCAGCCAGTCCATGAACAGCTCGGGCAGTTCACGTGACTCAAGCGACACGGGTGCCGAGTTTTGCCCCCTGATGCGGTTGGAGTCCAGCATGACGTCGAAGATGCAGAAGCAGGCGTTGCTGAACAGCTCGCCCAAGTCGCGTCCGTAGATCTCGACTTTCACGTCGGCAGTGTGTTCGACCTGGCGATAGCGGGTCCTGGAAAGCAATGACCAATTCCTAATGACTAATCAATGTCGAATGACGAATTGGGCATTGGCTCATTGGGGATTGACTGGTCATTGGCAATTCGCCATTGGTCACCTCCTCACAATGGCACGGGTCACCGCCACGTTTCCCTGGGCGTCAGTCGCCCGCGCCGCCACTGTGTTTTCTCCCCGGGCCAGTTTTACTTCAATGGAGAATTGCTCGTGGGGCGAATCGAGGATGCCATCAACCGCTGCTGCCGTCTGCCACTCGCCGGCATTCACCGACACGCGGCCGGCGACAATCGGGGAGAGCGCGTCGCTGGCAGTGAAGGCCGCGCGATAGGTTCCCGGTTCTTTTCCGGCAGGGGAGACCTTCAGGTCCGTAACGAGTGGCGGCGTGTTGTCCACGAGGAACGGGCGGCTCGTCTGCTCGGTGCTGAGCGCGTCGGGCTGCGGCTGGTCAACCCGGTCGCTGGCGACAAGCTTCAATCGGTACCAGCCGTCGGGCAGGGCACGGACGTCCAACTCGTACTTGGCATCGGCGATGTCGTCGTCGAGTTTCTTCCAAGCTGTCTCGTCTTCACCCCGAAAGTGGAGTTCATAGACGATGGAATCGGCGTCCGGGTCAATAGCATCCCATGAGACCTGCCGGGTGGGTCGGCTGGTGCCCCTGCTTGCATCGTCGCGTGAGAGCTCGGTGACATCCAACTTCCTGATAACCGGCGCACGGTTTACCGACCGGTAGTAGACATCGACGTGACGCAGCTCCGGTGTCAGGCTGGGGAAAGCCGTTTTGAACCGGGCGCGCCACTGGATGAAGCGTGCGACAGGCGAGCGGATTTCGGTCTGGACTGCTGACCACTGGCTCCAAGTGGAGTCGGGTGTCTCGGAGTTGCCCGTGCGCGTATCGAATTCCAGGTCGGTTCCAGCCGGCACGTCGGCGCGATAGGCGAGATGACCGAACCGGGCCGGATTGATGCAGTCGTGCGGACGGGATTCGATGTAGCCGGAGTCGGCGTAGCCCCTGCCCGAGAGATACAGCCCGGCAACGTTGCCGGTGCCCAGCCAGACGTTCGAGCCAGTGGGCAGGAACGAAAGCACCTGAGACTGTCCGACCTTGTCCTGGACAGACATGTGGCCGAGCGAGTCAAGCTGGTAGACCATGCCACGGTTGCCCGTGCCGACCGCGACGGACAACCCGGGGGCCGGCGCAAGGCAGAATATAAGTGAGTCCGGACACGCCCAGTACCACTCGACAACACCGTCCTCGCGCACCCGGTAGACCTTGGCACCCGCCGAGTCGGAACTGCTGCCGGACGGATTGGCGCCGATGAGGATGCGGCCGGAAGCATCTGCGGCGATGGCCCGGACTTCGTCAAGCGGCGTGTCGTACAACACCGATACCTCAGGGCGCGCAGCACCCCTGCCGAACTCCAGCCGATAGACGATACCATCGGGCGACGTGCCGACTAGGAGTTCCTTGCCGAATGCAAGCCACGCCATTGTGGTCAGGTGCGCCTGAGGAGCGGCGAAAATGACGCTGGCCGTGCCGCCGGGTGCAATCGAATACAGTCTGCCGTGGTCGCCTGTCGTACAGAGTAGAGTGCCGCCCGGGCCCGGAAGCAGGCAGAAGACGTAGCTCTCGCCGGTGTCGAAAAGCAACTCAGGTCTGGCTCCGGGCTTCAGCCGGTAGACTTTGCCCCCGGGCGTCGTGCCGAAAAACAGAGTGCCATCGGGAGAGGTGGTTGTTGCCAGGATTTCGCCGGCGCCGGCTTCGAATACATGCTCCGGTTTCCCCTGGCCATGATTCAGGCGGAACAGGCGGCCCTCGTTGCCGGTGCCGAGGTAGACACTCCCGGCGTTGTCGCGAGCCAGTCGCCATACGGCGGCTTCGGTCAGCGCGGCACGTTCCGTCAGTGACGGCGCAAGCGTGACCGTTCCCGACGCGTGGATAGACACGTCTTTGAACTCCAGCTTGTCCAACTGCTGGAAGAACGCGTCCGTGCCGTCCACAGTCCACACCGCGCCTACGCAAAGGATGACACTCAGAATACCCATGGTTACTCTATTACCTCCAAGTCGAACCGCGCAACACCGACGATAGCCCGGTCGAAGCGCAAAGGCTCTTTCAGAATCAAACTCGTGCCGGTGGCAAGGAGCGGTTCGTCCGTCCTGGCTCCCAGCAGGACGGAACGGAGCGAGGCAGGCGCGGAAGGCAGTTCTCGCTCTCCGACGGTCAGTCCGTCAGTTGATACGTAGCCGGCCATGAGCAGCTCGTTTTCCCGTCCGGTTTCGCCCAACTGCTCGATGAGTCGGGCGAACGAACGAGGCGCGACTGCGCCCGGGGCGCGCACGACTTCCTGCATGAAGAACGAGTCGCGGGGGGCGAAGAAGATACTGAGCGCGCCGGGCGGCGCAGTGAGCGGTACGGGTACGTCGACGGGCTGTTCCCAGTCCTTCCCGCGATAGTCGCGCAGCGCAAGGACCGCATGCACGGTCTCGCCGGCATGGACTCGCCGCCGGTCCGGACGCGCGGAAACCAGGTAGGTGAGTTCGCGGCCGCGCGTGAAATCCACGGTCATGTCGACGCCGGTCACCCCGACGGACTGGAACCGGTTGTCGAATATCAGGCTGAGTTCGTCCTTGACCGTGTTGAACATGTCAGCAGCCGGATTCGTGCCGCTGAACAGGTGCTCCAGAGTGACCGAGTCCGCGCCGACGGGACGGGACCGAGGTGACAGGGCACCGCTGTCGGTCGCGAAACGTACCTTCGCCTTCAGCGCCAGGGTCATTTCGTCAAGTGTGCCTTCGGTCTGGTACACGACATCGGCCAGACCGATGGCGACAAGCGCGGGCGCGAGTTCGGGCTGCTTGATGACGCGGAAGTGGTAGTCGTCATGACTCGTGGGCGAGGTCAGCGACACGGTCACAGGAATCATCGGCGCTGTGCGGCCTATGTGGCCGCCGACTGCGGGCAGCCGGTCTTCCGTAATCGAACCGACCGGCTCGGTCGGCGAGAACAACTTGAAGGACGAGGCAACTGAAGGCAAGACGGCGTGAATCACGCCGCCGACCATCGGCAGCTCGACCGCGCCAGCCTGGAACATTGGATGTCCGAACGCCAGGATTCGGTCGCCGTCGCGCCAGGTAAGAGTGCCGATGGCCGAGAGTCGAACGTCGCCGTCGGTCAAAGCCACGCCGACTGCGGCTCCGGGTACGAGCATTGCGTCGGCCGCGCCGGCCGACTGCGCCCTGCCGGCTGCAGCAACCGGCATCAGGTTGTACGGCCGCAGAGCCGGAGCGATCAGTTCGGACAGTTGAGGTGTCAGTCCCGAGACGGCCACGGGAAGCGGCAGCGGCGAGAAACCGGCGCTTGAGCCGGGCGGGAGCGACAGCCGGGACCGGCTCTCGGCGCCGTGTTCGGCTTGCTCCTGGTTCCAGACATCGAGCATCTGGTTGATGGGTGTGACGCCGGCCAGCGGTTCTTTGGCAAAGCCCCAGGCGTAGGCGACCGCGCCGACGAGCCTGCCGTCGATGTAGACCGGGCTTCCGGACATGCCGGCAACCACCCCGGACTCTTCTAGGCCGTGTCCGGACAGGCGGCACAGAATCAGGTCGCCCCTGGGCCAAACCTGATGCATCACGTCGATTACCTCGACACCGAACTCCTCGACCGCCTGGCCGGAAAAGACCGACCGTCCCACGCCCTTCATGCCCGGCTTGAGTTCGATGACGGGCATTGTGGGCATGGCGGCCGAGGCAGATACGGTCATCAACAATACCAGCATCACCCAGCAACTGCCCCCGCGCGTTGAGCACGGGGACGTCCGCGTCACGATGTGACGAATGGACACCTCCCAGGCGCAAGGCTCAGCGAACGGAACGGTCACAGGGTCAGCAACCGCGTTGCCCCGGAAAGCTCCTCACGGCATCAGCCAACAACTTCGCCCCCGTCTGCGCCGCCCAGGGCGGCCTCGGCCGAAGCGCGGATTTCCTGCAGCTCTCTGATGTTGAGCAACGTCACACCCAGTCCAAGACAGGGGGAGCGCCAGCGCACGCCGGATAGGATACTCATCACCTCGACGCGTTGGACTGCGGGGTGGGCGGTGATGAAGTTGTCGGTCCACAGGTCGTAGAGGTTCTGCCAGCCGATCGCGGTCAGCCGGGCGGTAGAGCCGACCAGGAGAACTCCCAGGGCTTTCAGCCCCAGCGACGCGGCGTCGCGGAAGTAGTTGGCCAGTGCCATCCGGTTCTGGGGCTCGGCGATGAACCAGGCGGAGCGTGCCCGCGGGTCATGGGCCAGGTACACTTCCAGATGGCCGTAGGTGGTGCGGAAATTCTGCTTCAAAGGGAGCTTGTGCGTGAACGCGTTGTCATAGAAACCCTTGAGCAGCCCGGAATTGTCCACGAGCTTGTGCGCGGCCTTGTCTGAGGCCAGGGTCGTCAGTCCGTAGTTGGACATGACATTGACGAGCGGGTCAGAGAAATCCGCCCGGGGCAGGTTCTTGAGCATGAGTCCGCAGCCAATGCGCGGGCTGAGCTTGGCGAAGGAGATCTCGAGCGAGTGATTCTGTTCGAGTCTGAGTCGTGATGGCATTTATTTTTCCCGTCCGCGTCGGAGCGCAGCAACGAACCGGTTGAATCCGGTTTCGTTGTCGGCCACCCGGGCAGCGAAACGTGTGATGTTACTATGCTTCAGCACATAGTCAACGTTGCCCAACAGAGCTTGCCCGGCGTCAGCCTGACGATAGAGTCCGTCCAGGTTCAAGAAGCGCTTGCAGGCGACCGCACCGACGACCGGCCGACCGTCACAGCAATGCCGTCGGAGCGCATTGGGGCGCAGTCAGCAAGAAGGACGGCCACCGGTTGGAGGTCCCCGACTTCATTCATCGCAGGAGGTTCGGGTTGATGGCCACTGCTTTCTCCAGTGCCTCAACGGCCTTCTGGGTCATTCCTTTGTCGCGAAAGGCGATGCCGAGATTGTGCCAGGCGCCGAAATGCTTCGGATTGAGGTCCAGTGCCCGCTGGTAGCTGTGGATGGCACCGTCTAGGTCGCCCTTGTTGTAGCAGGCCTGTCCCATGTTGTAGTACGCAGGCACGAAACCGGGCTCGATGCGCACGGCATCGCGGTAGTGCCGGATGGCGCGGTCATGGTCCTTCGTCCCGAGGTAGAGATTGCCGAGGTTGAAATGGGCCTGGTAGTAATCCGGCTTGACCTCGAGCGCGGTCTCAAAGGCGGCCGTGGCTTGGCCCAGGTCGCCCGCGCGCATGTAGGCGATGCCCATGTTGTTGTAGATGTCAGCGCCGTCGGGTCTGAGTTTGACCGCGTGCCGGAATGCGTCCAAGGCCCGGGGCCAGTCCGACATCATCGTGTAGGCATTGCCGAGTTGATGATAGGCTTCGGCCGAATCAGGCGCGATCTCGATTACCCTCCTAAGCGTACTGACCGCATCGCCGGGCATTTCCCGGCGCAGGTGGCAGACCGCACGGCTCGTGAGGACGTCGACGGAGTCAGGTTTCAATTCCAGGGCTCGGGCATAGGCTTCCATGGCTCTGTCCCACATGCCCCGGCCGGAGTGCGCCGTGGCGAGACTGGCATAGGTGAACGCGAAGATTTCCGCCGTGTCGAGCCGGCGGGCGCCAGGGGGTCGGTCATCGGAGAGCGGCTCAGGGTCGACGACGCTCCAATGTGCCGTGTGCGCCGCAACCGGCACCTCGAGCGAGATCACGCCGTCACACAGGAGGAAGTGGGGCCGGAATCCGAGCCTGCCAATGACTATCGAATCGAGCATCGCGAGCCCCAGCGAGTTGCCAACTCCGCCCCGGTCGCTCATGTAGCCGTCAATCACCTGGGTAAGCAGGAAGGGCGTGGAGACGCGGTCCGGCCTTACGCGCCACAGCGCGTCGCGCGCGTGCCACAGGAGTCCGTGAAGCAGTTCATGTTTCTCGGTCGTTTCTTCCGGCCGGGGGGGCGTCAGCCACTGTGCAACCGCGCGCGAAGATATGATCTGGTTGAACAGATGGTCGAGGCGCTGGCCGTAGCGGGAGAATTCCTCCTCGGTCCTGAGGCCGGCCACGACGAGCTGGCCATAAGCCAGCGCCGTCGACCAGCCGAAATTCTTCTCCAGGTCTTCAACTGCCCTGAGGAGCAGCGGTGCCGAATTGGCGATCTTGCGCGGTTTCAAGTCCGGACACGCGAGTATCTCGAGGAAACGACCTGCCTCCGAGTCCGGCAGGATACCGAGGGCGCGTTGGGTCAGCTCCTCGCGTTGGGGCGTGGTCAGCATTGCTTCGCACAGCCGTTCGCTGATGAGCAGCGCTTCGGCATGGCAGCGACCGACCTCAAGATGCTGGCGCGTCGGGTCCAGACGGGCGAACTGTTCAGGGAACTGCATGACGAGACCGGAATCGGACGGCCGCAGACCGGCCCAATCGGCCAGACGGACGTACTGCTCCGGCGGGAGACCGTCAGGATAGTGCGTTGCTGACCGTTCGAGCAGGCATTCCACTTCCTTGATTGCCTGTGCGAGCCGGTCCTGCCGTCCAGAAAGGACGCCGTTCATGTTGGTGCGGCCATCTGGAGTACAGGTTCTCTTATCCCCCGTGCTCCAGTGGGTACCTGCTGAAGCATTCGTGCTAATTCCCTTTGGTACTAGAGTATCGGCAGCTACGAGACATATCATCTTATGGGAAAGAGGACGAAAGTCAAGGTAGTATTCGGTAGTATTCTTATCTGTGTGTAACTTGGCTAGAAAAAGGGTCGGGCCGGGTGTATCCTTCTGGCCTGACCGAGTATATGACCGTAAGGCTATCAAACCATGG
>Ga0315282_10004856_pt1 | contig 23197 bp, 11 predicted proteins | sample YL17G07_20_MG_FD_203693 | JGI IMG/M metagenome (GOLD analysis project Ga0315282, IMG submission 203693) | Sediment microbial communities from Yellowstone Lake, YNP, Wyoming, USA - YL17G07_20 | ecosystem: Environmental > Aquatic > Freshwater > Lake > Sediment | place: USA: Wyoming | collected... | reverse complement strand
CATCGCCTTCGACGGCACGCAGTTCCCGCTGTACGCGGTGAACACGCTCGTCGTTGGCAGCGGCGCCGCCGCGCTGAATGCGGCCGTCAGCCTGCACGATCGTGGACAACGCGACGTGCTCATCATCACCGAGGCATGGGGCGGCGGCGCGTCGTTCAATGCGGGGTCCGACAAGCAGACCTACTACAAACTGTCGATGCTGGGCGACACGCCCGATTCCCCGGGCCAGATGGCCGCCGATCTGGCTGCCGGCGGCTGCATGCACGGCGACGTCGCGCTGTGCGAAGCGCAGCATTCGCTGCAGGCCTTTCACCACCTGGTGCAGCTGGGCGTGCCGTTTCCGCACGAGATGTACGGCGGCTTCGTCGGCTACCGGACCGACCACGATCCTCGCGGACGCGGGACGTCAGCCGGTCCCATGACCTCGCGCCTGATGGCGGAGGCGCTCGCGCGCGAGGTGGACGCGAAAGAGATTCGCGTGCTCGATCGTCACCAGGTCGTCGGGCTTCTCGTGGACCGGCGCGAGGCCGAGCCGAGAATCGCGGGCGCGATGGCGATCGTGTGCGGCGAGGCGGTCGACGAGACGCCGCGGTTCGTCCTCTTCAACGCCGTCAACGTGGTGCTGGCGACCGGCGGGCCGGGCGGGATGTACGCGGATTCCGTGTATCCGGCCGAACAGACGGGCTCCATCGGCCTGGCGCTCCAGGCCGGAGCAATCGCGCAGAACCTGACCGAGTCGCAGTACGGCCTTGCCTCGATCGCTTTTCGCTGGAACGTGTCGGGGTCGTACCAGCAGGCGATTCCCCGTTACGTCTCGACGGACGGCGTGGGGGGCGACGAACGTGAGTTCCTCAATGAGGCGTTTCCCGACACGCGGACGCTGGCCCATGCGATCTTCCGCAAAGGATACGAGTGGCCGTTCGATCCCCGCCGCGTCGAAGGCTGCGGGTCGTCGCTCATCGATCTGCTCGTGTACCGTGAACGCGTCCACCGCGGCCGCCGGGTGTTCCTCGACTACACGCGCAACCCTGGAAGCACCGATGGGCCCGGCCGCTTTTCGCTCGACGAGCTGGCGCCCGAGGCGCGGCAGTACCTGGCCAACTGCGGCGCGCTCGAACCGAGGCCCATCGATCGTCTCTGGAGAATGAATGCTCCCGCCGTCGAGGTGTATCGCAGCCACGGGATCGATCTCGAACGTGACCGCCTCGAGATCGCCGTGTGCGCGCAGCACAACAACGGCGGCCTCACCGGGAATCACTGGTGGGAGTCGAACCTGCGCGGTCTGTTCCCGGTTGGCGAGGTCAACGGGTCGCACGGCGTGTACCGGCCCGGCGGCGCGGCGCTGAACGCCGGTCAGGTGGGTGGGTTGCGCGCGGCGATGTACATCGCGCATCGCCGGGCAGGTGCGACGCCTGGTGAGGGCGTCTTCCTCGACGCGTGTGGCGAGCAGGTTCGGCAGACGCTGGCTATCGCACGGCGCGCGATGGACGGCCCGGCATCGGGGCGGCCGTGCATGCTCGATGTTCGCCGGGCGATCCAGGAGCGGATGTCGCGAAGCGGCGCGCTGATCCGGTCGCAGGCATCGGTACGGCAGGCGGCAGGCGAGGCGTGGACGTTGTACGAGCAGGTCCGAACGGAACCCTGGGCGCGCGACGTGTCAGAATTACCAGGCGTCTTCCGCACCCTGGATCTTGCGCTCGCGCACGCCGTGTACCTGGAGGCGATTGGCGAGTACCTCGCGAAGGACGGCCAGAGCCGCGGGTCGTATCTGGTGATGAATCCCAGGGGCGACATTTCGTGCCCGGCGCTCGGCGACGAGTGGCGGTTCAGTTTCAACGCGCCCGGCGCGTTTGTCGACCAGCACATTCTCGAAGTTTCGATCGACCCGGAAGCTGCGTCCGGGATGAAGGTCCGGAAACAGTGGGTGAAGGTCAGGCCGATTCCGAAGCCGGACACCTGGTTCGAGACGGTATGGAAAGCCTATCGGGAGGACGAGGTGATCAGATGAACGACAGGCCCGTTGCGCTGGTCACCGGCGCGAGCCGCGGCATCGGGCGCGCCATCGCCCTTGCGCTCGGCCGCGGCGGCTTCGACATCGCGGCAGTGGCACGACCGCACCCGAAAGCCGATCCGCGTTGCAGCCTCGAGACGCTCGGCCGCGAGCTCCAGGCGGAAGGCCGGAACTTCGTGCACGCGCACGCGGACGTGGCCGACCTCGAAGGGCACGACGCCGTTCTCTCGAAGATCCAGGACCGATTCGGCCGGCTCGACGTGTTCGTCGGCAACGCCGGCATCGCGCCCGATCCGCGACGCGACGTTCTCGAGATGACACCCGAGAGTTTCGATCGGCTGCTGGCGGTCAACCTGCGCGGCGCGGTGTTCCTGGCGCAGAAGGTCGCGCGGCGGATGCTGGAGACAACCGGCCGAATCCCGGACTTCGCACCGGCGATCGTGTTCATCACGTCGGTCTCGGCCGAACGCTCGTCCATCAACCGCGCCGAATACTGCGTGTCGAAAGCCGGACTGAGCATGGCCGCGCGTGTGTTTGCCGATCGCCTTGCCTCAGACGGCATTCGCGTGTTCGAGGTCAGGCCGGGGATCATCGAGACCGACATGACGGCCGCGACGAAGGAGAAGTACGACCGCCGGATTGCGGAAGGCCTGATCCCGCAGGCGCGATGGGGCACGCCGGAAGATGTGGCGCGCGTCGTGGTGGCGCTCGTCCGCGGTGATTTCGACTACTCGACGGGAATGATCGTCGATGTCAGCGGAGGTCTGAGTATCCCGAGGTTGTGAAGCCGTCGCGAAGCGCCGACCAAGGCCCAAAGCCCAAGGCCTGAAGGGTGATCACGATGATCCAGGTCACCGAACATTTCTACGATGACGACCCGCTTCGCGGACATCCCGACGTCCGTACGCGCCTCGCGGACGTGTCGTACTTCTTCCTCGGCAACGGCTTGATCCAGGCGGCCGTCCAGTTCGCCCCCGGCGGCGAGGGAACGCCGCTCGGGCTGCTCATCATGAACCCGGAGCGCCTCGGCAGGAAGCGTGACGCGCTCACAATGGATGCGGCCCGCGGCCTCGAGGCAACCGCGATCAGCATTTCCGGCGGACCTGAGCCCGGCTCGCCGGAGCTGCCGCCGTCAGCAACGCGTGCGCCGCTCGCGGTTGAGTGGACCGAGCACCACGGTGTTCCCGCCGTGCTGGCGCGCTGGTCCTCGGGCGCCTTCGACGTGCGGGAGCGCTTCTACTGTCCGGACCGATCCACGCCGAGGCTGGCGCGCGAGGTGATGGTGCGGGCACGCGGCAGCGCGCCTGCGCACCTGCGGCTCGCAACCGGCGCCGGGCCGACCTCGATCGATCTGCCACGGACGATTCGTGGCGGCGGCGACACCCTGGTGTGGTTCCTCTACGTGCTCGACCGCGATGGAAAGACGCTCCACGTCACGACAACGCCGGCGGATCCACTCGAAGACGAGGCGCGTCGCTACTGGACGGGATGCACGCACGCGCGGTTCGGGGACGCGCTGCTGGATCGGTGGTTCAACGCCAGCCGCTGGCAGCTGCCGGCGGTCGTGTCGCGCCACGGACGGATCGACGGCGGCATCTGGCAGTACAACCGCGAATGGGTGCGCGACCAGGCGTTTCTCGCCCTCGGCCTCGTGACGGCCGGTCATCGCGAAGAGGCGCGGACGATCCTGCGCCGCCTCCTCCGCGAGTTCGTGACCGGCGATGGGGCGACCATCGACTCGAGCGAAGTTCGAACGACCGACGAGGTGGAGCTGGATCAGAACGGCGTGCTGCTGTACGCGCTTCACCAGTACGTGAACTGGACGGGTGACGTCGATCTCCCGGCGAGCGCGTGGGACCGGATCGTCGCCGTTGCGGATTTTCCACTGCGCCCGGAGTTCCGCCACGCGCCGAGCGGCATGCTCCACAATAGCCGCGAGTTCTGGGAGCGCCACGCCGTCCACGGGATCGAACCGGGCCTGGAGCTGACGCACCAGCTGTTCGTCTCGATCGGGCTCTCGAGCGGCGCGGCGCTCGCGCGGCTGTTGTCGCAGGCCGGCGCCCTCACCGGCGCAGACGGCACCGCGTCGTTGCAGACGTGCGCCGAGCGGTGGGAGCGCGAAGCAACGTCGCTGCGCGAGGCCATGCTCGCCCACCCGGTCTTCGCGCTCGTCGATGCCCGCGGCTTCATCAAGCGCCGAAGGTTGGACGGCTCCGTCCAGGAATGCGCGAACGCGCTCCCGGAAGCGCAGCTTCCCCCATCGGTTCCGCTTGCGCGACCGGGCGAGCATCGGTTGAACCCCGACACCAGCAGCGTGCTGCCCATCGTGTTCGGGTGTGTTGACCCCGCGTCGGCGGACGCGGCACGCACGCTCGCCGGGATCGAGCGCTTGTGGAACCAGGCGTGGTCGAACGGCGGCTACGGGCGATATGACGTCAGCTCGGAGCCGGATTCGCCCGGAGGGTGGCCCTTCGCGTCGCTCTTCGTGGCGCGGGCCGCGATGGAAACCGGCCAGTACGAACCGGCCTGGCGAGTGCTGCGGTGGCTCGACCAGGTGCCGGGCGCTGCCGCCGGCGCCTGGTTCGAGTTCTATGGCCCCCGCGTCGCGCCGCCATTTCCGCAGGTCGGGATCGTGCCGTGGACATGGGCGGAGATCCTGTTCCTTCTCGTCCGGCACGTGCTCGGCGTGCGCCCGGCCGAACGATACATCGCGCTCAGGCCACGGCTGCTGCCCGGACTGGAGCGCGTAACCGCGGCCCTGCCGATTCGGGACCGAAGGGTGCACCTGGACGTGCGGGCGTCCGCCAACGCCAACGCGCCCGCATGCCTGGCCGACGGCCGCCCGGTGGAGCCGATCGGAGGCGAGTGGCGGCTTCCACACAACCACGACGATGTGAACGTGGAGATCGAACTGTGTCGCTGACGCTGGTCTGCAACTCGCACATCGATCCGGTCTGGCTGTGGCCGTGGGAGGAAGGGCTGGCCGAGACGCTGGCCACCTTCCGGGCGGCGGCCGACCTGTGCGACGAGTTCGAGGGGTTCGTCTTCTGCCACAACGAGGCGTTGCTGTACCGCTGGGTCGAGCGGTTCGAACCCGCGCTCTTCGAGCACATTCGCGATCTCGTGCGGCGCGGCCGCTGGCACGTCATGGGCGGCTGGTGGGTGCAGCCCGACTGCAACCTCCCGTGCGGCGAATCGCTTGTCCGACAGGCGCTCGTGGGCAAGCGCTACTTCCTCGAGAAGTTCGGCGTGGAGCCGAAGGTGGCCGTCAATCCCGATGCGTTCGGACACGGCCGCGGGCTCGTGCAGATCCTGAAGAAGGCCGGCTACGACGGATACCTGTTCTGCCGGCCCGATCGCCAGCACCTCTCGCTGCCGGCGGACGATTTCCTGTGGGTCGGCTACGACGGCTCGACGCTCGTGGCGCACCGCGCGGGCGATCACTACAACTCGGAGCGCGGAAAGGCGCGAGGCAAGGTCGAGCGCTGGCTCGAGCAGCATCCCGATCGCGCCGACGGCCTGCTGCTCTGGGGCGTCGGCAATCACGGCGGCGGGCCGTCCCGTGAAGACTTGCGCGCGCTGAAGTCATTGATCGAGGAGATGCACGACCTGGCGCCCGGGGAAGCGGCCGCGGGAGGGCCTTCACCGGGCGGGTCGGATGGTGGCACGGAGACGCACCGCCGCGAGATTGCACACGGTCGCCCGGAGGATTACTTCGCGGCGCTCGCGCGCCGCGCGGCAGACCTGCCGCGGTTTGCCGGCGAGCTGAACCCGTGGGCGGTCGGGTGCTACACGTCGATGGCCACGGTCAAGCGTGCGCATCGCCGCCTCGAATCGGCCCTCTACGCCACCGAGAAGATGCTCGCGGGCGCCGCGATCCATGGTCTGCTCGAGTATCCGCGCGGCGAGTTGCAGGAGGTCGTCGAAGACCTGCTCTTCTGCGAGTTCCACGACACCCTTGCCGGGTCCGCCGTCTCGGAGGTCGAGGAGCAGGCGCTGCAGCGGCTGGGGCATGCTCTCGACATCACCGCGCGCCTGCGGGCGCGAGCCTTCTTCGCCCTGCTCGCCGGGGAGCCGCCCGCCGCGGAGGGCGAGTACCCGATCTTCGTCCACAACCCGCACCCGTTCGCGATCGAGGACACGATCGTCTGCGAGCTGCAGCCGCCTGAACCGAACTTCGACAAGGAGAAGTTCCTGCACCCGGAGCTCGTCGATCGGGCCGGAGACGCGGTGGCCCTTCAGCTCGAGAAAGAGAGTTGCAACATCCAGATTGATCAGCGCAAGCGCCTGGTCTTTCGCGCTCGCCTGGCGCCGTCTCAGACGACGCGCTTCGCCTGTCGCCTGCGCCCAGTCGTGCGGCGACCCATGCCGGGCGCGCGACCGGTCACGGGACCCCTCGACCTCAACATGGCGGAGTACGACGTCGCGATCGACGGCGCCACCGGCCTCGTCACCCGCTACATCGTCGGTGGAACCGATTGCCTGCTGCCCGGCGCGTTCAGGCCGCTCGCCATGAAGGACTCCGCCGATCCGTGGGGCATGAAGGTGCGCTCGTTCCGCAACGTCGCGGGCGAGTTCCACCTGATGTCCGCCGGGGCGGCCGCCAGGTTCGCAGGCGTTTCGGCGTCAGAGCTCGCGCCGGTCCGCGTCATCGAAGAAGGCCAGGTGCGAACCGTGGTGGAGGCGCTGTTCGAGTACGGCCATTCAGCGCTCTGCCTCCGGTACAAGCTGCCGGTGGACGGCAGTGAGATCGAGATCGAGGCCCGCGTGTACTGGATGGAAAAGGATCGGGCGCTGAAGCTGTCCCTCCCGACGCCGTTCGCCGGCGGTCGCGTGCTCGGCCAGGCGGCGTACGGTGTCGAGGAGCACCAGCACGAAGCGGAAGAACTGGTCGCACAAAAGTGGCTGGCCGTCATCTCGCGCGATGGCGCGCACGCCCTGACGATCATCAACGACGCCACGTATGGCTTCGACTTCGCCGGCGGGGAGCTGCGCCTCTCGCTCCTCCGGTCGCCCGCGCACGCCGGCCACCCGGTAGACGAGGTGACGCCGATCGTGCGGCAGGACCGGTTCGAACCGCGCGTAGACCAGGGCGAACACCCCTTCCACTTCTGGCTGAACGCGGGCACCGCCGCGGCGCGCCTGCGCGCGATCGACCGCGAGGCCACGGTCAAGCACGAGGCGCCGATGGCGCTCAGCGTCTGTCCCCGCGGCGGCGGTCCAAGAGTCGGCCCCGTCATCCTCCTGTCGGACGACGTGGTGCAGCTGGGCGCCATGAAGATGGCGGAGGATGGCGACCGCCTGATCCTGCGGCTCTTCGAACCCACCGGCGAAGCGCGCACGGTAACAGTCACCATTCCGCCGCTCGGCCTGCAATTCGAGGTTGCGCTCGGCGCCTGCGAGATCAAGACGCTGGCGGTGGATCTGAAGACAAGGGCAGTACAGGAAACGGATCTGCTGGAACGGAGGGTGACGCCTTCGGCGTGAGGTACTCAACCGTCTCCGTCAGCGAGGGTTCGAATCCCTCTCTCTCCGCCATTCCCGCAGTAAGTCCTTTGGTTACATGCACTTGCAGTCGTTGAACCGAAAGACCAGATTCCCTCGGCCTACGCTCCGCTAAGCCCTCTTCTGTCAACAACATGCCTCGGTGCAGCCACCGCTCCGAGCCGCGTCTCCATGATGTCTCCACGTTCGCGGAACGATCGAGGAACCGGCCAAATCGCCCGTAGCCGCGTGCACTGTCGTAACAGAGGCGAGACCGACCACGTCGAAGTGGCCCGTGAACCGCCGGTCGGCGAACGCCGAGTGTCACTCCTTCGCGATCGACCGGAGATAGGACGAACGCGCCAGCCAGTAGTTGACGACGGCGTCGATCCGGCGGTCCTGAGTTTGCTGCCGCAGCACCTGCGCTTCGAGCAGGTCGGAGAAGTTCGCCATGCCGTTGGTGTACCGATCGGACACCTCTCTGACGTTCACGTCCGCTTGGGCGATGGCCTGGCCCGACACGCGGACGGTCTCCCACGCCAGCTGAAGGTCGGTCCAGCTCTTCTCGATGCCGAGCGCCAGAAGTTCCTGGGTGCTGGACAACTTGCTCTTCGCGATCGAGATGCGCTCGTTCTGACTGGCGGCGATGTGGCGGCCCTCCCAGATTCCGGAGAGGGGCACGCTGACCTGCCCGAAGACGAGCGCATTCGTAGCGCCCGGCATGCCGTGGACATCGAGGCGGAAGAAGGTGGCGCCTGCCGAGACCGTCGGACGCATCTCGCCGCGCTTGAGCGACCACTGGAGTTCCTCGGCACGCACGGCGCTCGCAAGAAGCCGGGTCTCGACGCGTCGCTCCAACGCCCCCGCGGCCCCCTGTGTGAGCGGCGTCGGATCCGCCGGAGGCGGCAACGTCTCCACGAGGGCGATCGCGTCCCCTGCCGGAAGCCCGATGTGCCGGCGCAGGTCCCTGGCCGCGAGCCGCATGCCGCTCTCCAGCCGCTGCCGGTCGACGCCGGCCTCCGCGCGTTTCAGCCGCACCTTCAGCTGGTCGTTGCTGGTCAGAAACCCCGCGTTGAAGGCGTCGCTCACCTGCCTGTCCAGTTCCACGAGCAGCTTCTCGTAGGCCTCCAGGGTGCGGTGCTTCTCCTGGAGCGCGATCAGCTGCCAGTACTTCTCCTCGGTCTGTGCGAGGACGTCGCGTTCGGACATCTCGGTCCTGTCCTTGGCGACCTGGACTCCCAGGCCGGCCAGCTTGTTCCCGTTGGCGACGCGTCCGCCCGTGTATAGCGGCTGGACGGCCGTCAGCGCGAACACGGACACGCGGTCTGCAAGCGCAATGGAACCGCTGGGAAGGAACGCGAACTCCGTGGCCGACGCGAGGTGGGACGGATTCCCGTCGTAGACCGGCAGGTTGCCCCCGGCGGTCTCGAGTTGCACGAGGGGGTCGAGCGCTGTGAGCCCGGTCCACGATGCGGAGACCTGCGGGAAGTACTTGGTCCGTGCCGCCTTGCTCGTCTCCTCGGCCGCCGCGACGTCCAGCCGCGACTCCCGTATCTGCGCGTTGTTGCGCAGTGCCATCCCCTTGCACTCGTCCAGTGTGAGGCGTTGATCCTGAGCGCGCGCCGTTGCGGGCAGGGCGACGAAAAGCAGGGCGAGGCCGGCGGCTGCGACGGTATTCGCCGGCAGTGACGGCTTGCCGTCCTCCTCGCCGACGAGGAGCCAGTACAGCACCGGGAGCACGAACAGGGTCATGACCATGGCGAAGAGCAGGCCGAAGCAGGTCACGGTTCCCATGGGCCCCCACAGCGAGGAGCGGCCGACGACCATCGGCACGACGCCGATGGCTGCGGCCATCGCCGTCAGATAGATGGGCCGCATCCGCCGTTTCCCAGCGGCCAGCGCCGCGTCCTTCGCGCTCAGCCCCTGCTCGTGCTGGAGTTGCTCGGCGTAACTGACGAGGATGATGCCGTTGCGCACCACGAGGCCGAACAGGCCCACGACGCCGATGAAGGCGGTCAGGCTGAAGGGATAGCCGGCCACGAGCAGGCCGAGGCTCGCGCCGAGCAGGCTGAGCGGCATCGAGGCCATCACGACGAACGCCTTGCTGAACCGCTTGAACTGGATCAGCACGACCAGGAAGATGAGCGCGATGCTGACGACCATCGAACGAATGAACGGCGGAAGCACCTCCTCGGTCAGCTCCCGCTCGCCGCCCCATTCGACGTGGACACCGGACAGGTCGAGGGCGGCCACCTCGCGCTCCATTTGCGCCTGCACCGCCGACGCGAGCACGCCCCTAGCGACGTCGATATGCACGGTCAGCACCCGCACGCCGTTGCGCCGGGCGATGGCCCCTTCGTGCCAGGCCGGCTTCACGGACGCCACCTGCTCGAGCGGTACGCTCGCTGCCGCCAGCATCGAGGACACGTACTGCTGCCGCAGGCCCTCGACGCCCGCGAATGCTCCCGGCGCGTCCTTCACGAGCACGCGGACCGGATAGTCGCCCTCCCAGATCGTGCCGATCGGGTAGCCCTGCGTTCCGAGCGCCAGCGACGTCTTCAGGAGGGCCGGGGGCACGCCGAGGCGGGCGCACTCGTCTGCGTCGGGCACGACGTCGATGGTTTGCAGCGCCTCTCCGTAGTCGTTGCGGACCCATGTCGTACCGGGGAGCGCGCGGGCGCGAGCCTCGACCTTGGCCGCCGCCGCCTTCAGGTCGGCGATCTCGTTGCCGATCAGCCGCACTTCCACGGCATCGCCGAATTGGAGGGCGAGCTGCTTGGGCCGCACCCAGGCTTCGGGAAAGGCCCCACGGTACCGTGGCTCGAGGTCGCGCAGCAGTTCGTCGGTCGCGAGCTCGCTGACGGTGTTGACGATGAGTTGGCCGTAGTTGCGGGCCGGCATCTGCGGCGCGTAGACCGTGTGGAACCGGGGTGAGCTCTGCCCCACGAAGGCGGTGATGTTGACGACACGAGGATCGACGCGCAGGTCCGCCTCGATTCGGCGCATGACCACGTCGGTCTGTTTCAGACTCCGGCCGTTGGGGAGGTACACCTCCATGGCGAACTGCTTGCGTTCGAGCTTCGGGAACATCTGCTGCGGCAGACCCGCCGTGATGGCCGCGCCGGCCACGAACGAGGCGAGTCCGGCACCGATGGTGAGCCAGGGGTGGCGGAAGGTGTGGTCCTGGAGCCAGTCGAACCGGGTCTGGATCCGATCAAGCATCGAACGTGTGCCGCTGTCCCGGTGGAGCCCCCTGCGAATGAAGGCGGCGTTCATCGCGGGCACCAGGAGGATCGCGATGAGCATGCTGATCCCCAGAGCCACGGCTACGGTCAGCGGCAACGCGCCGACGAGGTCCCGCGCCGTTCCCGTCATGAAGATCGGGAGCGGCAGATACGAAAGGGCGATGGCGACCGTGGCGGTCAGGACGGGCACGGTCAGCTCCCGCCCGCTCTTCCACGCCGCCGTCCAGCGATCCAGGCCGCGGTCGAGCATGTCCAGGTGGTCGTCGATGACGACGATCGCGTTGTCCACGATCATGCCGAGCACGACGATGAGCCCCGCCAGCGACACCGTCTCGAGCTTGGCGTTGAGCAGGTTCAGTGCGGCGAGTGTGATCGCCACGCAGACCGGGATGGTGATTGCCGCGACGGCCGCCACCCTCAGCGGGAGGAGGACCATCGTGACCAGGATGACGGCCACGATGGCGAGGCCGAAGTCGCGCAGGAAGTGATTCACCGACGCCCGTACGACCTCGGGCTGGTCGGCGACGCGGGCGATGGTGACGTGCGGCGGCAACTCGCGTCGCGTCGCGTCCAGCGCGCGACCGACGTCGTCACCGAAGCGCGTGATGTCGTGGCCCGACTGCATCTCGATCGAGAGCACCATCGCGGTCTGGCCGTTGAAGCGCACGAACGCATCGTCGTGGCCGTACTCGCGCACGAGGTCGGCCACATCCTTCAGCCGAATGTACTGGCCGGTGGGAAGCGACAACAGGATGGTGTCGGCGAGTGAGGCCTCGGAGCGCAGAACCGTCCTCAGGTGGATCGGCCGCTCCAGTTCGTCCCCGTCCAGGCGGGCCGGGGCGGGCACTTCCCCGAGTCCCTGGAGCGTGGCCCAGAGCGTGGCGGGACGGATGCCGTAGCGCGTGAGCCGGTCGCGGGACAGGCTCACCCGGATGACCTCCTCCTGGTTGCCGTACGTGCGCAGCTTGGCGGTGGCGTCGATCCGGCGGAGGTGGGCCTGCAGGACTTCCACGTACTTCTGCATATCGCGCGGACTTCGACCTTCGGCGACGAGCGTGAAGATGACCGCGCTCGTGTCGCCGAAGTCGTTGTTGCCGACGAGGGCCAGCACCCCCGCGGGCAACTGCTGCGACTTGAGCTCGTTGAGCCCGTGACGGAGCTTGGCCCAGAAGGCCGGCGCGTCCGGCCCGTTGATGGTCCCGTTGAGTTCGACGAAGACCACCACTTGGCCATCCTTCGACACGGAATGGGTCTTCTGCTTGTCGACCTCATTGAAGCTGAAGAGATAGTCCTCCACCGGACGCGTGAGCTGTTCTTCGACTTCCTCGGACGTGGCGCCGGGCATCACGCCCACCACGAGCCCCTGGCGAATCGTGAAATCAGCGAACTCCTGGCGCGGCATCGTGAAGAAGGAGTACACGCCCAGGCCGACGAGGATCGCCACGAAGGTGACGACGATCCGCCACTGCCGCATGCCCTGTTCGACGAAGCTGTTGCCGGTCATCGCATCACCTTCTGCGGCGGAGCCTCGAGAACGCGGACCGTGAGACCGTCGGACAGCATCGGCGTGCCGGAAATGACGACGAGTTCGCCTTCACCCACGCCGTCGGCGAGCGCGGTGGACTCGCCCACGAAGCGCGCCACCGTCACTGGCCTCCGCTGGAGCTTCTTGTCGGCGCCGACCACGAACACGTAGGTGGCGCCCCGTTCGTCCACGCGGACGGCCTCGGGCGGAACGGCCAGCAGGTCGCCGCCGCCTCCGCCGCCGATCTTCAGGTGGACGTCGGCAATCATCCCCACCCGGAGCTCTCCCGAAGGGTTGGGCAGGGCGACCTTGACGTCGTAGGTTCTCGTCAGCGGGTTGGCGGCAACGGCGATCTCGCGCACCTCCCCCGCGAAGGTCCTGTCGATCGCCGCAACGGTGACCCTCGCGGCGGCACCGCGCCTGATCTTCGCCACCTGCATCTCGGCGACCGGGGCCGTGGCGATCATGGTGGCGGTCTGCGCGAGGGTGAACGCCGGGAGACCCGGCGCGGCGCTCATGCCAGGCTCGGCATGCCGAGTGGACACGACGCCAGGCATCGGAGCCCGGAGCTCCGCATCCGCGAGGTTCTTGCGCGCGAGGGAGACCGCCAGCCGCGCCTGCTCCCGTGCGGTTTCGACCTCCACGAACTTCACCTCGGGAACGGTCTTGTTCTGGTGCATGGGCAGGAGGCGCCGGTAGGCGTCCTCGGCTTGGCCGGAGGTGGCCTCCGCGATCCCCAGCGCATCCTGGAACGACCGGGGCGACAGCGTGGCAAGGAGCTGGCCCTGTTCCACGGCCTGCCCTTCCTGCACGAGCACTCGCTCCACCGTGCCAACGGTCGCGAAACTGAGGGCGATCGATCGCTCTGCCGACAGGCTTCCGCTCAGGTTGAGCTCGCGTGCGCCGTCGGCTCGGACCACGGGCGCTGTGACGACGACGGGCACCGGCGCCGCGAGGGGAGGTGCCGGCTGCTGACAGCCGGCCGCCGACAGCAGGACGGCGAGCCAGGCGCCCTGCGCGGCGAGACGGCCACGAAGGCGTCTTGGAACGGAGCCCGCTCGCGTCCCGGGCTGGCGTGTGAGCATTCGAACAAATCGGTCAATCGGTCGAACAGCGCGCAAAAAAAAGAGAGTCGCCTCGCTCCGCTTCATCGGCATATTCCTTCCAGAAAGAGATCCAGAACCGAGTCAATCGCGTCCTCCAGCACCGGCGGCTTCTCGACCTCGAGGATATGAAATTGGACGCCTCGCAGGCCGGAGATGATGACCAGCGGAACGGAGGGAGAGGTGATCTTCCTGAAGACGCCCTGTCGCGCGCCCGTCTCGAGGATCTTCCGCAGGATCTCGACCTCCTCGTCGAGGAACTGGCGAAGAGCTTCCGCGGCCAGCGGCAGCGACGCTCTGAGTTCCGCAGCGCGCTTGTTCTCCACGAGTTCGGCGATCGCGACGCTCACGGCGTTGAAGCTCGTCTTGAGCATGGCGACGAGCTGGGCCTTGGGCCCGTCGGCGGCGTCAACCGCCGTGCGAATCTGCGCGAGGATCTTCCGGCTCTCGGCCCGGACGACCTCGGCGAAGATCTCCTCCTTGCTGGAGAAGTAGTGGTACAGGGCGGCCTTCCCGAGCGCACATGCCCTGGCGATGTCTTCGACGGTGGTCTTCCGATAGCCGTGACGGGCGAAGACGTCACGGGCCTTGTTCAGGATCTGCTCCTGTTTGGCCATGTAGTCCGAGTCTCCGCGCCTGGTTTCGGCGGCCCCGGAGCGGCGTCGACCCGTATCAGTCGCCGGTGGAACTCCCGGGTCATCCGCCAGACAGGACCGCTCTCCTGGCGTCAACCCATTGAACAGAATGGTCGTTTGTTCACTTCCTGTCAAGGTGTGCGCGACGTCAACTACTTTTGCCTCTTGACGACAACTATTTCTCCTGATTAATGCGGCCGCGGCACGACGTGCGGCGAGCTGAAACGAAAAAACCATTTGGGCAACCCCTGAAAATCGGGTAGAACGCGCGGTACCACCCCAACGCGTGCTGCCCCCAGGAGGTCACCCAAATGGTGAGACGTGGCCGACACGATAGCGGGAAAACGCCCGCCAAACAAGGCGAATCGTTCAGTCAGAACCCACCCAATGAAATTGGGGCTTCGACGCCCTTCGACTTCGGGGCGAGGAATCTCACCCCGTACGGTGGGCTGCTCCCGGTCGCCACGATGCTGGAGCAGCTGCGCTTTCGGGCGCTGATCGAAGAGACGGTGACGATCAGCCGGCAGACCCGTGTCATGGAGGCGTACCAGTTCGTGCTGGCGATGGTGCTCGGCCTCTAGATCGGCTTCGCGCGGCTCCATCAACTGCGCTTTGTCGCGCGCGACCCGTTGCTCACGGGGATTTTGCGGATCGCCCAGTTGCCGCCGCAATCGACGCTCTGGCGATTCCTCGATGCGTTGCCCGGGCAGGTGGCGCATCAGTTGGTGACCGCCCAAGCGAGGTTGCGCCACCGCGTGTGGGCGGCCAGTCACGTGGCCCTGAGAGCCGTCACCGTGGACACCGACACCACCGTGCACACGGTCTACGGGGAGAAGATGGGCGCGCGCGTCAGCTACAACCCGAAGAACAAGGGGAAGAAGAGTTACCAACCGATCTTGACCTTCGTGGCGGAGACCCGCGAGTACCTGGCCGGGGACCTGCACAACGGGGATCGTCCGACCGGGAAGCAGATTGCGCGGCATCTGCGACGCGCCGTTTCGAGCCTGCCGCCGGGCACGCGGGTCGGCCGGGCCCGTGCCGATTCGGGGTTCTACTGCTGGGACGCGGTCGCCGCCTACGAGGACGCCAGCGCGAAGTTTGTGATCGTCGCGCGCAAGACGAACGCGCTGGTGGCGCGGCTGACCGCCGCCGGCTGGGCGCCGTCGCCGGGCACCGACGCGGACGCCCAATGCGAGTTCCCGTATCAGCCCGACGGCTGGCCGCGGCCCTACCGCTTTCTCGCCCTGCGCTACGAGAAGCCGCCGGACGCGCCCGCCGAGCCCGTCGAGCAGTACCAGTTGTTTGCCACCGCGAGCTACACCTATCGCGTGTTCGTCACGAACTTCACGGAGCCGATCGACAAGGTGATCTGGTTCTATCACCAACGGGCGGGGGCCGAGAACTTGATCAAGGAAGCGAACAATGACGCCGGGCTCGCGGCGCATCCCTCGCATCGGTTCGATGTGAACCGCATTCACTTCCAACTGGCGATGCTCGCGTACAACTTGAATTGCTGGCTCCTGCTCTTCCAACGCGAGGACCACGTGCGCGACGCCGAGGACTTGCGCCACACGACCCTCGCGACGGCCCGTCTCAAGTTTCTCTTCGTCGCGGCGAAGATCTGGCATCATGCGCGGCGCATTGGGGTCAGCTACAGCGCGGACTATGCGGAACAGCCGGTGTTCACCCGGATGATGGACCGCCTCCGGCGTGTGACGCCGGCGTTCCAGCCGGTGCTCGACTTCGCGCTGACGTGACCGCCGGCCATGCTGCCCTGTGCATAGAATTCTATGCACGCGCGGTAAGTCACGTTAGAGAGGCAGGTTAGCGAGCCGCATGCTCGACCATCCCTGCCGAGGAGCGGTACAGGCAAAGGGCGTGCTTTCACAACCTGGCGGCGTTCCAGCGTTCGGCCCAATCCGCCGCAATCGCGGGACGGCCGCATTCTGTGCATAGTTCAGGTGTCTGGGGGCGGCGGCACGCGCGGGCACGCGCGCTGCGACACCGCGCAGCGGCGCCGGACCGCTGGCCTGGCTGGCGTCATGTAACGGGCCTTCCGTTAACTTGCTGGCTGCCGGAGGGTTAACGCGGGGTCCCTGCTGAAACAGCGCGGCGCCCGTACGCGGGAGACCCCACTAATGCTTCCTACGGCCGGACCCCGCTCTCCTTGCACTCGCCACCGTCCTGGAGCGGTAGCATCGGCGCCCGTCACAGTCGGGGCCGGCGAAGAAGCTGCGCGTTGATGGGCACTATCACGAGCGCCGAGCGCTGTCTCGCGTTGCGTCAGGGCTGACGGCGTCACTCATGCGCGCCCTTCGGGTGCTTCGGCGCGGACTTCGCCGGTGCTGGCGTCGTGCCGAACTTGACCGTTTTCGCGATCATCTGCTTGCCTTTCATCACAACGTAAGGGTTGCGCGTTGACGCCACCCTTTTGGCGTCCTATGATACTGTCATGCGTAATGCGCTGGTGCGCTGGGCGCTGGTGACCGTATTGGCCGCGATGTCGGGTGGCCAGGTCACGGAACTGTTCGACCACTGGGATCACACGTCGCAGACAGGTCAGGACGTCGATTACACCGTCGCGCTGATCGCCACCTGTATCGGCTTCGCAGTCGTGGCGGCAAGAAACGTGGCGTCACGCCTCAGACGTCCACCCGGCCCCGAACATGCGCCGGTAGATTGTCCGTTTTCGATCCTCCAGCCGATCCTCTCAGTACCATTCGGTGCGGGTGTGTCCTCTCCCCCCGCCTCTCCCCCCCGTCTTCCACTTCGGGTTTAACGCTGTCTGCCGCGTCCCGGAACCGCTGAGGTCGTTTGGATCTCCTCGTGTCCCCGAATCTGCACGGTGGAAAGCCATGTGGTCAGGCAAGACGATCGCCGCGTTCTGTGCGCTAACCACGCTGACTGCGTGTGCGGTCCAGAAGTACCGGCCTGCGCCCCTCTCTCCAGCGAGAACCCGCGCGTCGCTCGAAGCCCGGTCGCTCGCTGATGCGGGTCTGCACGAGTTCTTCAGAGAGAGTTCGCGGGTCCCACCCGCCACTTGGCCCCTCTCTCGATGGAACCTGCCGGACCTGACGCTCGCCGCCTTCTACTACCACCCGGCGCTGCAGATTGCGCGAGCGCGCGTCTCTGAGGCCGAGGCGGCGATCATCACTGCGGGCGCAAGGCCCAACCCGACTGCGAAGGCGGACGCCGGCGGTGAGACTTCGCCGGAGAGTCCATGGATTGCGGGGCTTGGATTCTCCGTCCCCATCGAGACCGCGGGAAAGCGACGATACCGAATCAGCCAGGCGGAGCGACTGGCCGATGCCGCTCGCTGGAACCTGGCCAGTACCGCCTGGACAGTGCGAGCCCAGGTCCGGAGCACGCTGCTCGAGTATCTGGCTGCCAGTCGCAACTTGAGCCTGCTGCAGGCGCAGGAGCGCGTCCGCGCCGAGCAAGTCGAACTGCTCGAACAGCGGCTCGCGGTGGGCATGATTTCGCGCCCGGAGGTGGACATGGCCCGCGTCCAGCATTCGCAGACGTTGCTGGCGGTGGGGACGGCGGAGGGCCGCGTCGCCCGGGCGGACGCCTCGCTCGCGGCCGCCCTCGGCGTGCCCACCGCGGCGACAAAGGGGATCGAAATCATCTGGCCGGGTTTCGATGAACCCCCCGGCCCTTCGTCGCTGACCCCCGCGCGCATTCAGGAAGATGCGGTCTTGAACCGTCTCGACATACGCCGGGCGCTGGCAGAGCACAGCGCCTCTGAAGCTGCTCTGCAACTCGAGATAGCCAAACAGTACCCAGACTTCGATCTTGGTCCCTCCTATGCCTTCGAAGAAGGCGCACATCTGTTCTCGCTGGCGCTCGCCCTCACCCTTCCCGTCTTCAATCGCAATCAGGGCCCGATTGCCCAGGCTGAAGCTCGCCGGGAACAGATGGCGGCCCAGTTCGTCGCTGTGCAGGCGGCTGGCATCGCCCAGAGCGAACGGGGTCTGGCCACCTACACTGCCGCGATGAACGAGCTGGCGCAGGCCCGGCGCCTCGTTGGGCAAGCACGAGCACAGGAGCAGGCGGCGCAGAAGGCGCTGCAGGCCGGTCAAAGCGATCGCATGGTGTTGAACGGTGTCCGGCTGCAGACCGCCATTGCCTCACTGGGAGAACTCGATGCTCTCTATCGGACGCAACAGGCGCTCGGCGATCTGGAGAATGCCGTGCAACGGCCGCTCCTGCCGGGAGATATCCAACCCCTTTCCCTGCAATCCCCGGTGCTGGACCGGACGAGGAAGCGATGATGAGCAAGTCGGCAAAGTGGCTCGTCGCCGTTCTGGGCGCGATCACGGCGGCGTCCGTCGTTGCGGTCGTCTTCATGGCGGCGCAACGCGCCGGCGAAGATGAACAGGATGCCGAGGAGTCCGTCAGAACTCCATCGCACGTGTCCGTCCGGGACGGCCGAACGGTCATCACCCTGGATCCGGACACTCAGACACGGGAGGGGATCCGGGTGGTGCCCCTCGCACAGACCTCAATGCGCGCGCAACTGCGGGGGACCGCCATCCTGCTGGCGGCGACTGATCTTGCAGCCGTGCGCAACAACTATGTCGCGGGGCGCGCCAGATTGGAACGCGAGCAAGTGGACCTGCACGTGTTCAGCAGCCAGTACGAGCGCGTCAAGACCTTGTATCAGCAGAACGAGAACATGTCGCTGAAGGCCATGGAAGACGCCGAGGCGGCCTTTCGCGGGAGTCAGGCGCAGGTGAAAGCGGACGAGCAGGATGTCAGGCTTCAACTGAACACGGCAGGTCAGCGCTGGGGGGCGGTGGTTGCCGACTGGGTCGCGAGCGGCGGGCCGGTGCTGGAGCGGATTCTCGAGCAGCGTGAATGCCTGGTTCAGCTCGTCTTCCCGCCGGGCGAGATCGCAGCGCCGCCGGCAACGGTATCACTGGCCGCTCCGGCCAACCATCTCGTCCAAGCGCGGTTCGTCTCGCCGTTCCCGCAGGTCGACCCGCAAATCCAGGGCGTCAGCTTTCTCTACCGTGTGCCCAATCGGCCGGGGCTGGCGGCGGGAATGAACCTCGTCGCCTTCGTGCCCGTCGGTCAATTGCTCCACGGGACGGTCATTCCAGCGAGCGCCCTTGTGTGGTGGCAGGGACGAGCCTGGGCCTACGAGGCTGTTTCGCCCGACACGTTCGCACGACGCGAGGTGCCCACGGGCAGTCCCGTTGCCGGCGGTTACTTCGTTTCCGGTGGCACCTTTGCTCCCGGAGCGAGACTGGTCATAGCGGGAGCCCAGGCCCTGCTCTCCGAAGAATTCCGCAGCCAGATCCAGCAAGAGCAGTAGCGGAGGAGCGGAATGCTGACCGCAATCGTCCGGTTCTCGTTGCGGCACCGGGGAATCGTCATGGTCTTCGCCTGCGCCTTGCTCGGATACGGCGCGTATTCGCTGACGCAGGCGAAATACGACGTGTTCCCCGAATTCTCGCCTCCTCAGGTCGTCATTACGGCAGAAGCCGCCGGTCTGGCCCCCGAGCAGGTGGAGCTGCTGGTAACGCAGCCGATCGAGAACGCGGTCAACGGCGTATCCGGAGTTCAGTCGATCCGGTCAGCCTCCATTCAGGGTCTGTCGGCGATCTCTGTTCTGTTCGATGGGACCACCAACGTCTATCTGGATCGGCAGGTGGTGGCAGAACGCCTGTCCACCCTGACCGGCTCGCTCCCGGCAGGCGTCAATCCCATGATTGCGCCACTGACAACCTCCACCAGCATCGTCCTGGCAGTTGGCCTGACCTCGCCCCGGCAATCGCCGATGCGGCTGCGCACGGTTGCCGATTGGACGGTGAAGCTGCGCCTGCTCGCCGTGCCTGGGGTGTCCAAGATCGCAGTATTCGGCGGTGACGAGAAGCAGTACCAGGTGCAAATCAATCCGGAGGATCTGATCCACCACGACATCGGCGTGGATCAGGTCGTTGCCGCCGCGAGACAGGCCAGCGGCATCCGCGGCGCGGGATTCATCACCACTTCCAATCAGCGGATCGTCCTGCAATCCGAAGGGCAGGCGACCAGTGCCAGGGCGTTGGCGGATTCAGTCGTCCTGCAACGCCAGGGCGCGAACCTCACCCTCGGCGATGTCGCCCATGTGACCGAAGCGCCGGCGCCGCGCCTCGGCGCGGCGTCGGTCCGAGGCCGCCCGGCGGTCATCCTGATGGTCTCCGCGCAGTACGGCGCCAACACGCTGGACGTCACTCGCGGCCTCGACAGCGCAATGGACGAATTGCGGCCCGCGCTCTTGAAACAGGACATTCAAGTCGACTCCAGCATCTTCCGCCCCGCACGGTTCATCGACACCGCGCTCCGCAATCTCGGTGCCTCACTGCTCATCGGTGGCGTCCTCGTGCTTCTGGTTCTCATCCTGTTCCTGTTCAACCTCCGCACCGCGGCAATCTCCTGCACCGCCATCCCTCTGTCGCTGCTGGCCGCGATGATCGTGATTCAGCGCTTCGGCCACACCCTCAACACCATGACGCTTGGCGGCCTCGCCATCGCGATCGGCGAGGTGGTGGACGATGCCGTGATCGACGTCGAGAACATCTACCGGCGGCTGAGGGAGAACCGTGCCTCGTCGCAGCCAAGATCCGTCTTTCGCGTGGTGCTGGACGCCTCGCTCGAAGTCCGAAGCGCCGTCGTCTACGCCACGTTTTCGGTGATCCTGGTGTTTCTCCCCGTACTCGCCGTGGGCGGGGTGACGGGACGCATTTTTTCGCCGCTGGGCGTGACCTACATCTGGGCGATTCTTGCGTCCCTGGTGGTGGCGCTGACCGTCACGCCGGCCTTGTCCATGATCGTACTGTCTCGCGGCGAACTGCGGGCGGCCGATCCGCCCGTGGTGCGCTGGCTCAGGCGCAGGTACGAGGGGCTGCTCGCCAGCGTCGAGAGATATCCACGAACCGTCATTGCGGCGGCCGCCGGGCTGGCCCTGGTCGCCGTGTCGGCCATCCCCTTCCTCGGCGGGGAGTTCCTGCCGAGCCTGCGCGAGGGACATTTCATCATCCACGTAACCGCCGTGCCCGGAACGTCGCTCGAGGAATCCATGCGGCTTGGGGACGGGCTCACCGAGGCGTTGTTGAAGATCCCTTCCGTGCGCGACGTGGCCCAGCGCGCCGGCAGAGCGGAAATGTCGGACGACTACGCTGGCACGCACAGCAGCGAAATCGAGGTCGATCTCAAAGAGCTGAGCGGGGCTCAAACGGACAACGCCGTGGCTGACATCCGCCGGACGCTGCAGGGATTCCCGGGCGCCGCATTCTCGGTCAACACGTTCCTGACGGAACGAATCAACGAGATTCTCTCCGGCTACACCGGCGCGGTGGTGGTGAACGTCTACGGGTCCGATTTGAACGAGCTCGACAAGCAGGCGGCCCGCGTCGCCGGCGTCCTGGCGAGGATTCGGGGCGCGCGCGAAGTGCAAGTTCAGTCGCCGCCGGGAATGCCCCAAGTGACGGTCCGCCTGCGCCCGGCCGACATTGGACGCTGGGGTTTCGATTCGGTTCAGGTCCTCGACGTGATCCGCACCGCCTTCGCCGGGGACGTGGTCGGGCAGATCTACGAGGGCAACCAGGTCTTCCCCGTGTCGGTGACGTTGAACCCGGCCGAGCGTCAATCCGTTGCGGCTGTCGCCTCCTTGCCCATTCGGAGTCCACAGGGCAACTACGTGCCTCTTCGACAGCTGGCGGACGTTTACGAGAGCTCTGGCCGGTACCTGATCTCGCACACAGGGGCCCGACGGGTGCAGTCGGTCACGTGCGATGTGGCCGGCCGCGATGTCGCGTCCTTCGCGGCTTTGGCGCGCCAGCGCATCGCGCGCCTCGGGGTGACTTCAGGCGTGTACGTCGATGTCGGCGGCGCTGCGGAGGAGCAAGCGCGCTCCGAGCGCGATCTGCTGGTCCACGCGGTCCTCGCCGGCCTCGGCATCATCGTCCTGCTGTCGATCGTGATGCAGAACCAGCGCAACCTGCTCCTGGTTCTGGCAAACCTCCCCTTTGCGCTGGTCGGCGGGGTCTTCATGGCGCTCGCTACCGGCGGCAGTCTGTCGCTCGGCTCACTGGTCGGTTTCGTGACCGTTTTCGGCATCACGCTCCGGAATTCCATCATGCTGATTTCGCACTACGAGCGCCTCGTGGAAGTCGATGGGTTGGAGTGGAATCAAGGCACCGCAATCCGTGGCGCGTCCGAGCGGCTGTCACCGATCCTCATGACCGCGCTGGTCACCGGCCTCGGCCTGCTGCCGCTGGCAATTGGCTCGGGCGCTCCTGGCCGGGAAATCGAAGGGCCCATGGCAATCATCATCCTGGGGGGATTGGCCACCTCGACGATCTTGAATCTTCTCGTGCTCCCCACCCTGGCGCTGCGCTATGGGCACCTGGAGAGGATCGCTGGCACCCCGGAGAGGTGAGGACAATCCATCGGTCAGGTTCTGCGTGGCCCGCGGGCGCATGTCGGGCGAACGGCCACGTGACGCTGGCGGGCGCCGTCAATTCCAAAGTGGACAAAATCGAAGCGGGCGTGATCGCCAGCTCGACCTTTGGTGTCTTCTCGATCGACAACGAGCTGCAGGTCGCGGGATAGCGCTCACGGGCGGGCAGGGCTAGTGGGGCGGGTAGGGCTCGTGGGGCGGGTATGGCTGGTTGGCCGAAGCCGACCTGCTCCACCTGTCCCACCTGGGCCAGTAGCGGCGCGTGCGGCTCACGGCCGCCGCGCGCCCCGTGGTCCGACCACCGGCGCGCCCCGGGCGATGCTGCGCCAGAAGCGCGCGGCAACCAGTCGGCGCGCAGGCCACGAGGAGCCACGCCTCCCAGGCGCGCGACGTCGCGTCGTTCGTCGTTGCCGCCTTCATGACCTGGTGATCAGAAACAGTCCGGCGCCGATGAGGATTACGGCGGTCACCTTCCCGAAGACCGCCCGGCGCGAGAGATCCTCGTCCAGCACCCGCGGAAACCAACGGGACAGCCCCCATGTCAGCAGAAAAAGAAAGGCGAACTGAGTGCCCTGCAACGCGTTCACCAGCGTTACGCGGCCGAGACTGACCCCGTAGTGGGTGCGGCTCTTCTCGAGCTGCCGGGAAAGCCATTCGTAGCACGGAGTTACAGGACCTCGGCACCGGCTCAGACGCCTGGGTGAGCCGAGATATGGCTCTGGCGTGCTGATACATGCGGGCGGGC
>Ga0315282_10004855_pt1 | contig 23198 bp, 22 predicted proteins | sample YL17G07_20_MG_FD_203693 | JGI IMG/M metagenome (GOLD analysis project Ga0315282, IMG submission 203693) | Sediment microbial communities from Yellowstone Lake, YNP, Wyoming, USA - YL17G07_20 | ecosystem: Environmental > Aquatic > Freshwater > Lake > Sediment | place: USA: Wyoming | collected... | reverse complement strand
CGCGTTGCTTGGAATCCAACTCAGACTATGTAGTTTCGCAAATCGAAGCTTGACATCATTCAAATCGACATTGTCATCTGGGGTTCGCTCTAGGATCTCTTGCAGTATCTCCCTGCAGACATCCTTCCGCTTCGGTTTCGATGACATTGAATGTTCCCAGACGACCGCACTTTCTTTGGGGGCGGCTACCGATAAACAAGGCGGTCGGACCGTGTATTAGAAAGAACTTAGTATCACTCCAGCCTTTGTCTTCGCAGCGGATCAAGATGCGCAGAACCGGCGTTGTGGATCTTGGGCTCCATACAGGACCGGCTCCACACTGGCTCTTGGTGAGAATGAGAAAACTAGCGAAATCCATGCTCACCATTCTCGTGAATCAATACAGGCCGGACGGCGTCTTGACTAGGCTTGCAGATCCATTCTGGTTTCAAGCGCTCTCAGCCGTCTTGGGGTTTGATTTCGATTCGAGTGGAGTAACCCCCGTAACATGTGCTGTGCTGAAGTCCGCAATCGTCCCCGAGGAGCATGGATTTGGTGTTGCGGGAGGAAAGGGAAAACGTTCCAAGCATACGCCCGCCGAGGCAAGAGCGCTTGGAGAAAAGTTTGGATTAACTGATGCGAAGATCTCTAGTTTGGTATACTCTAGCAGAATGGCAGCGAAAGTCGACAATGCAGCGATCCAAGCCGGTTACCCGTTGTATCACCATTCTCTCTTTGTCACTGAGACAGGCAACTGGGCTGTCATTCAGCAAGGCATGAACATTGAGTCTAGGCTCGCAAGACGATATCACTGGCTATCAAGAAACGTGGCCAGCTTTGTTGTCGAGCCACATGATGCGATAGTTGGAGAGAAGCGACACAGGAATGTCTTGGACATGACTTCCCGAATCAGTGAAGAGTGTAGAAAGACATCACTTGACCTAGTTGCTGACCTGAAAAGTTTTCGAAGATTATTCTACTCGATAAGACCGTCCGATCAGAAATCGCTTTTCGACTGGATCGGGAAAGATCTTAAACGGACTTCCACAATGCCATACGCTAGTTTCTTACCACATCAAATCAACTGGAAAGCTCTGGAAGCAGCCTACAATTTTTCTCCGAAGAATTACGAGGAGCTTCTCTCTTTTCGAGGCGTAGGCCCAGCAACTATCCGTGGTTTGGCGCTGGTTTCAGAGCTAGTGTACGGCAACCCTCCAAGTTGGAAAGACCCTGTAAAATTCTCTTACGCATTTGGCGGAAAGGATGGTTTACCATTTCCAGTTGATAAGAAAGCGATGGACGAAGCTATCGAGATACTGAAGGCTTCCATAGAGTCCTCAGTAGAAGGCAACGAAAGACTGATGGCACTAAGAAGGTTAAGACGTTTCGTTCCAAGGACAATAGAGCTGAATGATTATCAGGATTAGCGGCGGCGTCGCTGCTTGTCGCCCATCCAATTCTGTCCTGGTCGCCTACCCAGCACCAACCTTTTCTCAGCGTTTCTTCTGGCCCTAATTCTTGGCATGACTGATACTCTCTCCATAGCTTGAATCTTAGGGGTCTGCGACCGTACCTTTCCAGCTTTAGTTATCGATCCATGCGTTGGCATATTCTCAACTCTTCATTCGCTACAGCACTGTGACAAGTATCACAACCAATAATAAGCATTTTGGGTGTCAGGACCGAGGTGTCTTTCCTCGCCAGATCAAGTCCTACTCTTTATTCATCAAAAAGATAACCAGCTAGACCCGAACTACCCTACCTGAGTGATCACGTTTCCATCGGCCCAATTCATCCACTACCTCCCGCAGCTGCGCATGCTGAAATACGGGGCCATCTACACACGCGCGATATTTTCCTATGGAGCAGCTTCCGCATATTCCAAGACCGCACTTCATTATTCTCTCCAAGCTAGCTTGAAGCGGAATATGCTTCTGCTCACACATGTCGTACAAGGTGCGGATCATCTGTTCAGGGCCGCATGCAAAAACCTCACCATAGGGATTCTTCTCGCAAAGGTCCACTGCAACCCTTGATGCTAACCCCTTTACTCCACTGGTTCCATCATCGGTTGTGACAACAATCTTCGAATCTTCATGAGATAGTTTCCTGATCCGATCAAGGAAAATGAGTTGAGACCTCGTCTTCGCCCCGATCACAAATGTGGCACCTATCTCACTCTTCCCAAGACTTCTCATCAGGAGAGTCAAGGGTACAATACCTGTTCCACCACCGACCACCAGCAGGGGCCCTTTTCTTCGAGGTTTGAAGAAAGTGCCGTATGGTCCGCGGACGCCTATATCATCGCCGACCTTTTTCCTCGCAAGAGCTTGAGTAGCCTCTCCAACATTCTTGACTGCAAAGATCACAGTTTCTCTGTCGATTGGAAGTATACTCATTGGAATCTCGTCCACACCAGGTATCCATATCATAGCAAACTGTCCAGGTCTCGCTCCAGCGCATCCTTGATCTTTAACGGCAAGCGAAACAATATCCTGAGTCTCTTTTCTTTTGTTCTCTATCCTGACAATCCTCGGTACATGCCTCATAGCGGCCCCCTCCACAAGCTTCTGAACTGGAAGTCTTCCAGAAAGGATCTAATTAGCGTTGTCGAACGTATAGAGTACCACGCCAACCGTATCCTAGAGGAATCTGCTTGCAAGATGTAGAGCGAAAGAAGGTCATGTCAAGTTTCGACATTTCTGCTATCGTCGCTGAGTTAAGGGGGTTCCTCATTGGAAAATACGTCGACAACATTTACCAGCTTAACGATGAGACCTTCCTCCTCAAGTTCAGACCTGAAAACATATCTCTAATCGTGGAGGTTGGAAGACGAATCCATCTAACAAACTACTCAATAACGGTTCCAGAAACTCCATCACAGTTCTGTATGGTTCTTAGGAAGCATCTACGCGATGGAAAAATGACCGACCTTACGCAATATCACTTTGAACGGATTGTAGTGATGCAGATAGAATCCTCTGAAGGCAAGTTCCAACTTGTTGCCGAAATATTCAGTCGAGGTAACCTCATTCTCGTAGGAGATCACCAGAAGATAATCTTGGCTCTCAGATATGCGAAAATGAGAGACCGTGACGTAGTACGTGGCGCAGAGTTCGTTCACGCGCCTTCGAGTGGCCTCAGCCCCTCAGAAGTCAGCAGAAGTAATGTTGAATCGCTAAGAACTTCCGATTCTATGCCAACTGCAAGGAAACTTACCAAACTACTTGCAACAGGTGGAGTATACGCACGAGAGATTCTCTTGAGAGCCAGAGTACCCGACACGACGCCATCGAACCTTTTATCAGATGCCCAGCTTGACGTGATTTATGAAACGATTAGAAGCATAGCCTCAGATTTGCAAAGCGATCGAATAAGCCCACAAATACTCGTTGACGACGCGAATACATACCTCACGGTCTTACCATTTCCATTAAGAATCTACGAGAGCATTCGGACCGTACCCTATACAACGCTCAATCAGGCCGCAGACGAATATTTCTCAAGTCTGGCTCATGGACTGAAAGAGTCAACGGAAGCCAAAAGCAGAGAGCAAGAAAGAGAAAAACTCGCTAGAATTCTAGACATGCAAATGAAAGAAGAGAAGACTCTTCAGGAAGAAATTGCCCATTGTACACGGATCGGCGACATCATAAAGAGACACACTCAAGAAATTGGCGATCTTGCAAAACTGATCCAAGCTGGAAGATCTCATGGTGAGAGTTTCTCAGACATTTCAAAATCAATGATGGAATCTGCGAAAAGAGTTCTGAGCCCAGAATCCTGCTTCAAAGGCCTAAACCCGAAAAACCGAGCCTTCTCCGTTCAGATAGAAGGTGAAGAATTCACGGTGGGATTTGAGGAGAGCCCACACCGAAGTGCATCAAACTATTTTGACAAAGCGAAGAGCTTGAAACAGAAGCTTGAGAACGTCAGCAAGTTTATTGCCAATACAAGATCTGAGTTAGAGTCATTTAGGATTAAAGCTGAAGAAGAAGCTCGTAAAAGCACACCACTCATCAAGAAAAAAGAACGAGAATGGTATGAGAGATTTCATTGGTTCGAGTCTTCTGAAGGCTTCCTTGTACTAGCCGGCAGAGATGCCTCCACAAATGAGGTTCTCATCAACCGACACACCGACAAAGATGATGTCGTCTTCCACGCGGAAGTCCAGGGCGCTCCTTTCGTCACTATCAAAACTGGAGGCAAGGTTCCTGGCGATAAAACTCTATCAGAAGCAGGTGCTGCGGCAGCGAGTTATAGTAGAGCTTGGTCTAGCGGTTTCTCTTCAGCCGATGTGTACTGGGTTAAACCTGAGCAACTTAGTAAGAAGCCTCCCTCAGGCCAATATCTGGGCAGGGGAATGTTCATGGTGTACGGACAGCGGAACTACGTGAAAGGCGTACCATTACGAGTTGCGATTGGGATTATCGAGAACGAAGGCGAACTGAAGTTCATAAGTGGTCCACGAACGGCCATTGAGAGTAAGACGCGTTCTTTCGTGGAGCTGATTCCAGGTAAGACGCGTTCGGCCGCACTTGCGAAGAAGATACTGTACAAGCTCTCGAAGAAAGTTTCAGAAGATGCAGCCAAGATGACGAAAACTCTCAGGCTGGAAGAGATTCAAAGAATGATTCCCGCAGGAACTGGAGACATCGTTGAATAAGATAGATCAAGTAAACCATTTATAACAGCGCCTTAAGTCAGCTGACATGTGAGGGGTTAATCGTGGGAACGAAGGAAGGCGAGACTGAGATCAAAGTAGAAGATGTAATGACAAGCCCAGTAGTTACAGTTGGAATGATTGACAAAGTCGATAAGATTGCGAAACTCATGGCGAAGAGTGATATCGGCAGTATCGTAGTTGTAGATAAGAATGGCAAGCCCGTAGGGATAGTAACGGATATGGATCTTGTTAAGCGAGTAGCTGCAAAGAACCTTCTATCAAGTAAGATCTCAGCGAAAGACGTCATGACGAAACCCTTAGTGACAATCGATTCGGAAACAGACGTGACGGACGCGGCCAGAAAGATGAACCAACTTAAGATCAGGAGACTCGCAGTTGTAGATAAAGGAAAACTTACAGGGATAATAGCAGGCAAAGACATAGTTAGGATTACACCTGCACTCATAGACATCATAACGGAGAAATCGAGAATTAGTGGTTTTGTAACAAGAGAAAAATCGACACTGGCTGGGCATTGTGACAAATGCAATGGTTGGTCGGACAACTTAAGGGAACGCGATGGTCTTTTCTTATGTGAAGACTGCATCGCCGACTCGAAGGAAGAGGAAGGAGAACTTAACAAACCCCACGTCAGAGATACACTTTAGATTTGTATTCCAGGCCTCTTGAGCCTCATTGATCACATTGAAAGCGAAGTCATCTATTCAAGGTTCTAGATGCTGAGCGATCTGTAATGGACGATTCTCTAAACATACTAGATGCGAAAATACTCGTAGGCTCGCGTCTGCTGCAGGGTTGCATCGCGATCAGCAATGCGAAGATTGTCAAGGTCGGAAAAAAAGCTTCCATGTGCTTCCGCCCGAAAAGCCGCCAAAACATTTGTGATGGGAAAACTAGCTATGGACCGCGGAGAGATAGTTGGTGAGAAGGGGTTGGGAAACACAGTCGGAGCGAGAACACAACGAGATTCGTGATCGATGGGATGCTTGGCAAACTTGCGAGGTGGCTTAGACTCATTGGAAATGATGCGGAGTACGCAAAAGACCTAAGTGACAGAGAGCTTATCCGCAAAGCGTCTGGTGGAAACATGATACTCCTAACAAGCGATGTCAACCTCTACCGGATGGCCGCCACACGGGGGGTAGTCTCATATTTGGTGAAAGGAAAAAGTGAACCGGAGAGACTGGCTAGAATAGTTAAACGGTTCAATCTTCCACTCAAATTCGAGCCCTCATCATCCAGATGCCCCAAATGCGGCGCAAGAATAGAAGACGTGCCGAAAGAGTCAGTGAAGAACGAAGTCCCACCTTCTACCTATGAAGCCTATGACAAGTTCTGGATGTGTTCAAACCCATACTGCAGCAAGGTCTACTGGCGTGGAAGCCACTGGAAAAACATCATGGAAGTTCTCGCGAACACAAACAGACTACTTCAAGAACAGGCAACCTAGAACGGAATGACCTCTCATGACTCATGAGCTGAACAATGAAACTGGCAAGTTCCTAGTAAGACTTGCAAGAAAAGCGATCGAGGAATACCTTACCACGGGGAGGAGGATGCCTGTTCCAGACGATACTCCATCTAAATTATGTCAGAAACGTGGTGTCTTTGTAACGTTGACCGACGCGTCACGTGACAATGCGCTAAGAGGTTGCATTGGATACCCGCTCCCGACTAAAGCGCTTGTGGAGGCGACTGTTGATTCAGCGATAGAAGCAGCTACTGGAGACCCGAGGTTTGAACCGGTTCCACTCGATGAATTCAAGTCGACCGTAAAGGTTGAGGTCAGCACCCTAACGCCACCCGAACAGGTTGTGGTGGATGATCCAAAGGATTATCCAAAAAGGATAGAGATCGGAGTGGATGGGCTGATTATCGAGAGAGGCTGGTACAAAGGTCTTCTTTTACCTCAAGTGGCAACCGAATGGAAAATGAACGAAGAAGAATTCTTGAGCAACTGTTGCATGAAGGCTGGTCTGTCTCCAGATGCTTGGCTGGTTAAGGGTACCAAGGTACAAAAGTTCCAAGCGATTATCTTCCACGAAACAGCTCCCAACGGTCAGATAATACAGAAAGTGCTGAGATGACTGACCGTGAGGATTTACATGGCACCCTGCGGGGTTGGTTTAGGACACATTACAAGATGTGAACCTATAGCAAGAGAACTCGTCAAGCGCGGCGGAGAAGTCGTATTCTCAACATACGGTGACGGCATAGGCTACGCCGAAAAGATGAAACTCAAACTTCTTGAAACCGTTCCAATCTATCTCCGAGTCAGACAAGATGGCTCAGTCGACTTCAAGTCGACGGCTACCAGAAGCGGCTTATCACTCGGCGTAAGAACCTTCATCAGACAAGTTCTCGCAGAAATAAGAAACCTGAAAAGTTTCAAGCCGGACCTCGTCTTTTCAGATTCTAGAGCCTCAACGCTTCTAGCCGCGAAAATGCTGGGAATCCCAACAATCTTGATGCTAAACCAGTACAGGGTTAACATAATTCGCAGACCATCATCAACCAAGCTCTCAATAGGCGATCATATCTTCTTCTTCATAGCCAACCTAAGCTGGACATTCTTCAGAACATTACTACAGGGGATATGGTCCATAAGTGACCAAATCCTAATCCCTGACTTTCCATCTCCATACACAGTCTCCCTCGGAAACCTTGCAATACCGAAGCGGTATAGCATGAAGGTTAGACTCGTAGGACCTGTAGTCACTGAAAGACCCAGTCAGATTCCTTACACGCCAAACGAGATTAGAAGACAACACGAGCTTGAAGCCTCGAAGCCACTCGTTTACATTGCCGTCAGCGGCCCTATGATAGAAAGACGATACTTGGCACATGTGCTAGAAGAGGCGATGGACGGCTCCAGGTTCAATATCCAATTCATAATGTCGAGAGGCGAAGCTTCCGGCTCAGAAGAGGCAACAAAGAAAGGAGAGCTTCTTAGTTTCGATTGGATCGATGAAAGAGTCCAATACCAGATACTGAAAGCCTGCGACCTCGTAATAAGCAGGGCTGGACACGGGATAATAATGAAAGCGATGACTTTCGGCAAACCTATGATACTAGTTCCCATACCAGATCACACTGAACAGTATGGGAACGCGAAGCGATCCGCACTACTTGGATTCGCAAGGATTCTTGATCAGGATAAGATTGACTCACGTAGCCTAGGAGAAGCCATAACGGAAGTGTTAGAGTCGAAGAAGTTTCTAAGCACTGCCCACGAAATATCACTCTTCTCAGAGAATTTGGATACGGTTAATGACGTTACTGAACTAATCTTGACCCGTATTCGCCCTGCGACTCTTGCAACTCTTCGGACTGCTCCTGTGGCACGATAGGAACTATCTCTCTCATTGCCAGAGCCGTCTCCAAAATGGAACTCATCCCTAAAGATGACTCTATGTCGTGAATGACGCCAAACGTGATTTTCGCAGACAAAACTTGGATCCCCGAACCATAATAGGCGCATGATTCATCGTAAAGTGAAGCTCTCTTTGCAAGTTCTTTGATCTCATCCTTTTCAAGTCCTATGACAGGTCTGTAAATTGGCGTGTTTACGCCTGAGGATACTTGCACAAACCTTTCTATGTCATAGGCCAAGTCGGTAAGAGTCTCGCCAGTGACGATTCCTAACGCACTCATCTCCTTGACCACACTGCCCGCTATCATCAGCATCGCATGCATCTTAAGAATCGGCACAAGATCCGGTCGCTGAGCGTCTTCCAAGCGTTTCAAAACATCCTTGAAAGGTACAATGATCAAAGTTGATTTTCTAACAGGTAGGGTCGAATAGATCTGCCTCAGCCATCGAAGAACATTCTCTCTAGAAGTTCCACGGTCAAGACTCTCTCCATCGCAGTAAAGGGGAATAATTCTCGCTCCGCGTTTCATTAACAGCCATGTCGAGAGTCGGCTGTTCAGGCTTTCTGAAAAGAGGGAGAGAACGCTTCCCTGACAACCGTACGGGAGCCCACCGGGACCCTCAATCCTTTCGGTGAAAACATAGGTGCAATCCTCCTTGACCTCGACATAGATCGTTGTCTCAGGTTTTTTCAGATCTACACGTACTCCTCGCCCGGCAGACACTTCTAGGATCTTAGAGCCAATCATGTTCTCCAGATCCTTGCTGGTGAACGAATGAACCCCAAGCCTTCGAGCCTTCACAGCGAAAGTACTGTCAGGTTTGATCTTCCCAAGTCCAAGTTCAACGGCTTGATCTACAATCGTGTTCATATCCATGGTTGTTTGGATCGCTTGCATTACAGAAGCGACTCCAAAGACCTTCGAAGCCAATACCGCACTGCCAGACATGTCTACGATATTCATTACCACGATTCTACCGTGCTTTCTAGTGATTGAAGGCTTCTCTCCATGCCTAGAAAGAATGATTCGTAGATGTTTCATGACTCTTCTTTCTAGGAGATTACGTACGGGGCTGCTTTTCAGAGTTGTTTCGGAGGAAGCAACTAGAAGCATCTCTTGGTCAGCCATTGTAAGCAGTCAACTACTTTTGGTGATGAATTGAAACCTTTCAACGTCAGGTGGGCTGTTTAGCCTTCTGTTCAGCCTCAAGTTCATGGAGGACGACCAAAGCTTCTCCCAACGGGATTCTAAGTTCAAGCGACAGTCGCTTTGGCGTTATCTCTGGTTTTTCGTTCAGAACGACGGTGGAGATGTATCTTTTATGGTACTTATACATTGTAAGCGCATGAACAGTCTCTACTAGCACGGGCCAAAGAGGTTGAGATTCTACGTCTATCAGATCTACTGTCAAAAGAGATCCACGCTCATCTCCTAAGGAGGCTGTAAGAACTTATCGGTTAACCTTTGACTGTGTAAGAAGATTTATTACTGTCTGTCCATTCCCTATAGTAGAAAAAGTGTTCTGTCCGCGCAGATAGATAGTCGCTAAGCTAGTTCTTCAGGAACCCAGCGTCCGTGACTTTTTTCAAACGCATCAGAACCACTATTAAAACAATCTAAGGGAAGGTGAAAAAATGAAAGTAGGAGAACTAATACAGAACTCTTCAGTGTACGGTTGGAATGTGAAGAGTGCAAGATACCTCTCTGAGGACAAGGTTGTGCTAGAGTTTGAGAAGCTCCTTTCTGAGAGACGGTATCATATCTATGTACTTGCTGGAATCGACGGCCTTGTCATCCAAGGATTCAACTTTTTTGAGGACAATGTGCCAGTCGACGCGAAGACTTGGGACGGACGCGTTAGGTAGACGCGTGTTTCAACACCTCCCACCTCATCCAACCGATCAGTCTAAGAGTATCTTGAGCGGTTTTTAGCAGAAAAAAAGTTTTTTCTTGAGGCCGTTTGTGAGGGTTATTATGAGATCCTTCAATGAATGCGAACGGGGCTTTAGAGAAACTTGAAACAGTTACATATTATATGTTCAAGATTATTGAAACTCGTCTTCCTTGGGGCAGATACCCCACCCAATACTAGACGGACAGACGGACCTAGCCCAACATGAGTGACAGAGGGATCGTCAGTAAAGCAAGGATCACATAAGACGTCCTGCCCAAGATAACGACACCCACACAATAACTCTAGAGTTAAGTAGATATGACTTTACGTTGGAAACCGAGTGTTGCAAGATTCTAACATCAACGTCAGTTGGTTTTCGATCTGCTCTCTTGCCTAAAAGAAACTCTGAAAGTCATACATTACGATCAACTTTGGGCAGAACAATTCCATCCTATCGAATGGCGTTGGAAGTAGAGATTGAGACCTGGAAACCTTTCAGAGATGCCTTACGCAATGATGAACGAGAACTTTTCGACGACATGATGGACCTAGCTCGAGACCGAGCCTCAGCCGGAGGCGCATCAGTTCGCTACGTCATAACTGAAGCCATGTTCATGACCATCCTATTCAAACACCACAAACTAATCAAACAACTGGAGAAAACGACGGCCTAGACTTTCTTACGGAAGACTCGAATAAATGAGTCCCTTAGTAGGCGCTTCACGCATCAACATTCAGGTGGAGGTCGGAGGCTTTTCTCTCGTCTTAACTTGATATGCGGGTTTCTTCTGCTTAGGCTTCTTTATCTGTCTTGGTTTGCCCAATCTTTTCAGCTCCTAGAGGATTCGCATCGTGACTACTACATATTGGGTAGTAGAGATAAAGGGTTGCCGATCACTCTACCTTTGGCCGGACCGACCATAGTATTCGTATCGCATTACGATTCTGAACCCAGTACAATTTTCCACATTGGTGGAAACGCTTTTCATTTGTAAGTCAAAGCTCTTTTAATCCAATTCAGTAGGTTCTACTGGTCGAGTGGAGATCTACCCCTGCCCCAATGCGTATCTATTCCGACCTAGATGAAGTCAACTTTCACCTGCAATCATCTAGTGCGGGGTAGACCTTCACCCATCTTTGCGTAATGTCATGAATCGGATTCTTCATAATAGGGTCCACTTGATAGGTTGGCAACCTACACGGCTAAAACCTAGTGGAAGAGCATGGATTGATCAGGAGTCAACGTGGGACGCGGACAGGACTTGTGCCCAGTGCAACTATGAAGCAGTTATAGAAAGATTATATACTTACCTTACCTAGTTAGCTGATCGTGGGTACGTATACCCACTGGGTTTCATAATGGGTATTGTACCCATAAGACTCAAATGGCCACATCGGGGGATGCCAAATTGCAGATAGTTTCTATCAAGGATATGCCTAGTGATCTCAAGTTACTTCTACTGAAGGAACTTGGATTGGGTGTAGGTGAAGACGGGGTCATTACGAAAGACGGAAGCCAAGTCCTAGATAAGTACACCGATCAACCTGTTCAAATCGAAAACATGGCAATCTTTCCCGGAAGCACTGTCGTGCTAGATGATAACCCGCTTAGTATAGCCTCGTATATTGAAGAATACGGGGAAGTTTAGGATTTTGGGGGATGACCCCTCTTGGGGGATGACCCACTAAAGTCTGTTACTCAAGGAGTTACGTTAGGAGCCTTAGAGTGGACAGAGCAAAAAATCAAAGATCTCGTGAAGCAATTCCAAAACCGACAGTTAGCCTTCATAAAGAGCGCCGATAATATCGAACTCGTTAAAGAAGAACTGAGATCATCAGAATTTTCCATTTTGAGGCAATTCATTCCTAAGAAAACAAAATACTCCATACAAATTCAGATGGGACTTGCTCTACGTAGGATAGCAAACGACCAACCTAGAGCCATGGAACTTAGGAATAGAATACAAAGAACATTCGGGGACTCAGGTCTTCATGTTGCCGAAATCACACAAATAGGGTTAACGAACCAGCTGCTAACGCGTCTTGTGGGACTCTACCCCAAACCAGAAGAAGTAACAAACAAGTTCCTTTACTTTCTTGATCACATCGAAGACCTTGCGATTTTCGTAAGAAACGATAGCGTTCCAAGCGCAATAGCTAGTGTGATTCTAACTAGAATAGAGTCATATACTATCCACTTGATGATACTGTTTGGAAGCGGTTATGCAACAAATGTTGTACTCGACGTTCTCAAACAAATCGAGGATCATCAACGAAAATACGTTATCGAGATATTAAGGGAAGGCCCACAGATTGCAGCTTTCACATTTACTCCAGAACTTGGAGCCAAGATTTCTCATTGGTCAGACCCTATTTACACCAGACCTGAAAGCTAAGATTTCTTGTTGATCAGACTCTATGACCACATCAGCACCAGACTAGAAGACTTCACACCCCTTGCGGGAATAAGCGCGCATCTGTGGTGATTCATGGGAGGCATTCTGTATTATGGCTATCCACTTGTTTCTGCCTTTAACTCTGATTCCGCATGCTTAGGTCTCTTTGCTGTGGAAATATAGGGGCGCATGTGGAGACACTGACGCTAGAAACTAGTAGAACCTGACGAAAATGCAAACGGCATAAACTGAGCACGAGAGTTTAGACATAAGAAATTTCCTGTAAGAAAAGTAGGGTTACTGTTAAAACGTTTCACGGTCATTTATTCAGTCTAGTCGTTTGAAGTGGATAGATTGGGGAGCTGAGTTATTCAGCTGAGAGGATGGTTGGAACCATCGACCCTGCGAACCTGATCCAGATAATGCTGGCGAAGGGACAGAGAAATGCCTGAGATCGAAGTCTCTCGTAAGGATTCAGTTTCTAAATTTCTTTCTGGAAATGTTTTTGAAGAGATTCTAATTGACGCAGTCAAGGAAGGCATGCGTTTCTTAGGAGAAAGCAGTAGACAAGCTACCTTCATCTACATCGAGAAAAAGTATGGACTCAAGCAGGATGAGTGTCCCAAACAGCTCAAAGCATTCCATGAGGCCTTAACGGGAATATTTGGTATAGGAGCCGAGATTATTGAGCAACAGATTGCCAAGACCCTTTACAGAAGACTTGGATTAGACTACAAAGAACATGAAAAGTGGGCGATCATTGATTACGTGGAAGAGGCGAAGAAGAGAATAATGAGTTCTGTCTAGAAGATTCCGTGGTTAGTCTTGTCTTTACTGGAAGTCTGTGACAGTATTCTAGGGATTCATGAAGGAATTCGCTGGGTCAAATTGATAGATCCAAAAGGAAAGATTGTTTTTGAGAAGAAAAAAGAACATGTTGAACCCTATTTAACACAAGATGCAATGGAGAATCTCCGTGAACTCTGGATCACCATCATTCAAGGAATAGTTGGAAACGTCGCTAAATATTGGGGACCACCTCAACACTTGCACATACAATTCAAAAAGGTCCTCTTGTTCGGTTTCCCCTATATCGGTGGATCAATGGTGATTACCGCAGAACCAGACGTTCCACTCACAATGATTAGTAAGATTCAGGAGATTCTGAGCAAAGCACAGAAAGATGGTTAGAGATATGGGGGGGCAGCATGTGGGGATACTAGGGCCTCTAGCAATCTCACAACTTCACAAAAATAACAATTCTAATCCATCACACTTGAACCTTGTACTTGACATGCTTGAAGTTAGACCGAGTCGAGCATTGGTTGTAGGAGATACAACTCTTGATGTTCTCTGCGCAAGGGCTGCGGGCGTCAGAAGCGTCGGTGTACTGACGGGTGTACACAAACGGGACCAGCTTGAATCCGTCGGAGTCGACTACATCAATAGGCTAGATGAACTCCCGAGACTGATTCAAAAAATAGACGGTGAAGAACTCTAACTGCCCAAGGTTCTGGAAACCTCGAAGCAACAACTACCCTCCACAAACTACTTCGTACCAGTCATCCTTTCATACATTCTTCGCAGCGTCCAGCTTATAGCGCTCCTGAGTTCCTGAAGCCTCCGCTCGTCTCCGTAGTTCATAATAACAATCTGCCGCAGAACATTTCCGTCCTGTTCTATCTGATACGAAAGAATCTTGTCTTCTGTTATTTGTCCAGCCTGTAGAGTACTCGTGTCCTTCAACCGCATCGGTTCAAGGACACGCCCCACCAAAAATGCACGTAGTGGCGGAGCGTTGGAGTCAAATTTCATTTCAGGCTTTGGAGTGACCTTAACTTCATTCCGATTGACCTGTATATCCGCCAATTCGGTTCCAGACGTTGTCTTGATAGGGGCAACCTGAAATGGAACTGGTTGAACTATGGGCGGAGGTGTAACCTGTGCCGAAGTGACCGACGCAGGTTGAGATTTTGGAACTTCAACCCTCCTAAAACTCTTCTCTGCAAGGACAACATCAACTATCTCTTCCAGCGATCTTAATTTCAACAGCTCCTGTTCCAGTTCATGTGTACGCTTCTCTAAGTACGCTTTCAGTTCCGCCAACCTTCTCACTCTATCTTCTTCACCCATTTTCCCCAACTCATTAAGACCTAATTTGTGAACTCGAGATACTGCACGCGCCTACGATCTTTACGTCTCTATGCCTAAACGACACCACTTTGGCAACTCCACCATTGCTTAACGTCTTCTGCAGTCGAAAGACGCATAGTGGGCAGAAATGGACACGTCTGTTAAACAGGGAGCGCTCTTTATTAATTCCTTGCTCTAAGACGGTTTGAAAAAACGCTGTGATATTCGTTGTCTGGCGTCGATTTCGTCACAATATCCAAGATTCTCAAAGATGGCCTTGAAGAGAAGACCATTCGATTGCGTGGCTGGCTCCACAATAGAAGATCGAGTGGCGGCATCCAATTCATACTTCTTCGAGACGGTTCGGGAACTCTTCAATGCACCGTTAGAAAAGATTCCGTTGACAAAGAGACTTTCGAGCTATTTGAAACACTCCCACCCGAATCTACGATCCAGATTGAAGGGGTGGTGAAGAAAGATAGTCGTGCCCCGGGTGGATACGAGATATCAGTCCAAAAGTTGAGCGTATACCGGAAGGCTGAAGAGAACTTTCCGATCGCCCAAAAATATCATGGCCCTGAATTCCTGCTCGATAACCGACATCTATGGATTAGGAATCGAAGAATGCAAGCAACCCTTAGGATCAGGGCAAGCTTGCTCGATTCGGCAAGAGAATGGTTCAAAGAGAATGAATATACGGAAACTCAAGTGCCGACCATAATAACAGCGGCTTGCGAGGGAGGCTCAACACTCTTCGAGGTGAAGTACTTTGATACGAAGGCGTATCTGACTCAGAGTTGGCAACTGTACGCGGAAGCTATGATCGCGAGCCTGGGAAAGATATACACAATAGCTCCATCCTTCAGGGCTGAAAGATCAAGAACGAGGCGACACCTAACTGAGTACTGGCACCTTGAAGTCGAGGCCCCATGGTACGACCTTGATTCTCTGATGAAGGATGAGGAAGAACTGTTGACTCACGTCCTTCATTCGGTAGCGAAATCGCGACCGAACGAGTTGATGGTGAACAAAAGAGAGTCCAGCGACCTGCTGAAAGTGAAGACTCCTTTTCCAAGGATAACCTACGATAAGGCGGTGCAGTTGCTCAAAGAACGTGGTGTTGAGATTAAGTGGGGCGATGATCTTGGATGGGAGCAAGAGAAGATTCTCACCCTCCAATTCAATTCACCATTCTTTGTAACGCATTTTCCGAAGACTGCTAAGGCCTTCTATCACAAACTAGATCCCTCTAATCCAGAATTGACCTTGTCCGCAGATCTGCTTGCACCGGAAGGTTACGGCGAGATTACCGGCGGAGGAGAGAGGATCGAGGATCTACATGAATTAACTCGTAGGATTAGAGAAGAGAACTTGGATCCCAAGTGTTACCAATGGTATCTTGACCTGAGACGATTTGGCACTGTTCCCCATGCAGGTTTCGGCCTTGGAGTTGAGAGAGCGATTGCTTGGATCTGTAGACTCAAGCATATTAGGGATGCAACAGCTTTCCCTCGGCTGATAAACAGAGTCTACCCGTAAACGTTTCTGTGATCTGCCCTTTCCTATGCCATGGAATGTAATAACTTTCAGGTTCCTATCTCGTTCGATCATTAGGATCCATACTCTATGAAAACTACTCTATTTACGCGTCTAACTGGAATTGGGTTAAACTCGAAAACCATTGAGAGTACTTTGAAGCTACATCGACAATACACATATGAGGCTAAGTCTTTTAGGATTGTCCGATATACACGGTTGGTGGAGATGCTTTGATGACACCTGAAGATATGGTTGGAAGACTAATGACTACCGACGTAAAAACGATCGATGTAAGAGAACTAGCGAAGGAAGCTGTAGACTTGATGGCGAGTAAGGAGATCGGTGACCTTGTGGTTACGCGGGATGGCAAGCCTGCGGGGATAGTGACTGAACGGGATATCCTAAGGAAGATTTCCAGAGGTGTAGACATTCAACGCGCAACCGTGGAAGATATCATGTCCAGTCCGCTGATAACAGCAAAGACGGATACCTCTGCGATCGAGGCTCTGGAAACAATCTTCAAGAACAATATCCGAAGGCTTCCTGTTATCGATGCTGGCAAGCTTGTGGGAATTGTTACTGAACGCGATCTTTTCAGGTGGGTCCTTAAGGTAGCATACGGATAGAGAGCTATTTAGCGATCTCTATCTTCTCGCTCTTTCTGTCGTGAGGAAAGAGACTAATCTGGTGTCATCGTTTTTTCCCTTCGAGTTCAAACTCCTCATGAAGGGCTCGAATGGCTTTCGGTCCATCCTTTTCGGCGACGATGAATGATATGTTCAGCTCAGATGAACCTTGAGCGATCATTCGAACGTTTACGCCTTTGTCAGCCACGGCTTTGAAGACTCTGGCGGCTACGCCCAAGGATCCTTTCATTCCAGCTCCTACAGCGGCCACCACGCAGACATCATCTTCTGAGACTATGTTCTTCACAAATTCTGTTCCGAGAAGTCCGAGCTCTAACGCGTTCTTAGCTTGCTGTAGCTTCTTTCTTGGAACCACGAAGGAGATTCCAGCCTCAGAGGAACTCTGCGATATCATAAGAATGTTGATGCCAGCGTCGCCTAGAACCTTGAATACCCTTGCTGCAACTCCAGGTACCCCAGCCATACCAGCACCTGTGACACTTATCATAGCGACCTTGTCAACAAGGGTAACGGCTTTGACTATGCCGTCGGCTTTTACCACTCGATCGCCTGCAACTAATGTTCCCTCGCTGGCGAGGTCGAGAGAGCTTCTAATCCTAACGGGGATCTGTCTTTCCACCACCGGTTCCAACGCCTTTGGGTGTATCGCCTTTGCTCCAAAGTAGGCCATCTCACTCGCTTCGGCGTACGATATTCTATGAATAACCTTGGCGTTCGGTTCAATTTTAGGGTCCGCGGTCATAAGTCCCTCCACATCTTTCCAAATCATAATTTCATCTACGTCAAGCGCTGCGCCGATCAAGGTGGCGGTGTAATCTGAGCCCCCTCTGCCGAGAGTTGTTGTTATTCCGTGGGGACTACAAGCTCCATACCCTGCGATAATTGGTAGTTTTCCGGCGTTAAGCATAGGTTCCAACTTCGCTTTGACTTTTCGAACTGTAAGATCCATTAATGGATTTGCTTCACCGAAATTTTCGTCCGTTGTTATGCCTGCGTCGCAGCCTGCGAGCCACTCTGCCTTGAGACACAGGTCAATCGCCACTCCACACAAGATTGGAGCGGAGAGCCTTTCACCGAAAGAGAGAAGAAAATCTTTCGAGCGAGGTGTAAGCTCTCTGAGACGCGCTACGCTTCTAAGGATCCCACTTAGTTCCTTTGAAGTTTCACCAAGCTCCCCGAGGACCATATGTAGAACATCCTGGTTGCGAATACATCCCTCTGCAACTTCACTGTGATGCCTCAAGTGTTTTTCCACGAATGCGTTTATCGTTTCCAAGTTACCCGCAACTGCGCTCTCACTGATGCTGGTCAACTCATCGGTAACCTTTGGCAAGGCAGATGTCACAACGACTACCTTGTGTCCCTTCGATAGGTGCTCTCTAACAATTCCGATTGCACGTGATATTGCCTCGGCGTTACCTACGGACGTTCCGCCGAACTTCATAACGAACTTCAATCTGCAGACTACCTCATTTCAGTAGCATCTTCTTTATGTCGATAAGATCTCGCAAGACTGCACTAGCAGTCTCCTTACCGCCCGCTCCATGTCCTATCAACGTTATGTTGCCAGCAAACTCTGTTTTGAATGCAACGGCATTGAAAGTTCCTTTCACACACAGAGGACTGTCAAGCGGTATAGGGCGAGGATGAACGGATATCTCGGAGTCGTCTGCGAAACCCACTAACTTGATCGCTTTACCAGAGCGTTTCAATTTCTCTACGTCTTGAACGTTTACTTTTGATATGCCTTCCAACCGTACGTCTCTGATCGACACTCTTTTCCCCAAGATCCAGTTGCACATTATGACAAGCTTACTCGCACTGTCCAAGCCGCTTATGTCATAACTGGAATCTGCCTCAGCGTATCCTGCTTTCTTGGCTTCATCCAATGCTTCTTCCATTGTGATTCCCGCATCGAACATTCGTGTGAGGATATAATTGGTAGTACCGTTTAGAATCCCTTCGATCGATTCAATCTTGTCTCCATTCAAACAGTTCTTGGCGAAATCTAGGATTGGAGTTCCTCCTCCAACTGTTCCACTGAACTTAAGGTGTACTCCTTCGTACTGTGCCAGCTCAATCAGCGCTGGCATGGCGACCGCGAGGGGGCCCTTGTTCGCGGTAACTACATTGAGCCCCTTCTTGATAGCTGACTCGATATGCGTAAGTGCCGGTTCGCCATCTGGCATCTTCGTAGGTGTAAGTTCCAAAAGCACATCGGCTTCCACATTATCGATCGCGCTCAACGCAGACATTCCCTCATGACCCAGTTCCTTGTGATGGGCGACTGAGCCGCCTAATTTGCGTGCTGTTAGGGCTTCCTCCAATGCTATTCCTGTCTGACTGATTATTGCCCCACCACGATCTACTATCGCAACAACTTGGGGAGTGAAGCCGTAACGCATCCTCAGCCATTCCTCTCGACCTTTCACTATTTCAACGAAGGATCTCCCAACGTTTCCAAAACCTATTATGATTAGCCTCACAGCACGATCCCTCCAAGCAACTATCTTAAGCCAAGAACTTTTTCGATAGATTCAATATCAGATCTCGTCTTCACCGGTGTCTCAGCGATCCTTGTGACGACCTGAGGGTCTTTGAGCCCATGCCCTGTAGCGACGCATACTATCTCCTCGTCCTTCTCGATCAACTTCTGCTCCAAAAGCTTTCTGAGTCCAGCTACTGAGGATGCACTTGCGGGTTCTACGAAAAGGCCTTCACGTCTGGCAAGGTCTTTCTGAGCCTGCAGTATCTCCTCGTCCGAAACGGTCTCCATCGCACCTCCGGATTCTCTTACGGCCCTAAGGGCCTTCTTCCAGCTTGCAGGAGCTCCGATCCTAATCGCGGTCGCGACTGTCTCAGGTCTCTCCACATTCTGAATTTCCATGCGTCTCTGCTTGTATGCGGAGGCTATCGGGGCTGCTCCTTCCGCTTGGATCCCCATCATTCGAGGTACTTTTTCTACGATTCCTAGTTGACGGAGCTCGTCAAACCCTTTCCAAATTGCACTGACGTTCCCAGCGTTGCCGACAGGTACAACCACGACATCTGGAGATCTAAAGTCTAGTTGGTCACAGACTTCAAAGGCTAATGTTTTTTGGCCTTCGACTCTGAATGGGTTCACGGAATTCAAAAGTGCAATTGAACGATTTCTCTTTGTAAGTTCGATTACAGATCTAAGTGCATCATCGAAGTTGCCTTCTATCTCCAGTATCGTTGCTCCATGGGCCATCGCTTGTGCAAGCTTTCCTTGGGCAATCTTTCCCGCGGGAATCAATACAACACACCTTAGGCCTGCTCGTGCAGCGTACGCTGACAGAGAAGCCGATGTATTCCCTGTTGACGCGCAAGCAACCATTCTTGCCTCCAGTTCAAGAGCCTTCGACACACCGACGGTCATGCCCCTGTCTTTGAACGATCCGGTGGGATTCTCCCCTTCGAACTTAACGTGAAGCCTCTTCAGCCTCAGATCATCTGCCAAATTCTCGGATTTGTGAAGCCCTGTACCGCCTTCGCAGAGCGTTACAACTCTTGTTTCGTCGCTTATTGGAATGAGTTCACGATAGCGCCAGACGGAGAAATCCTTACTTCTCCAGAGCTTCGTGTCTATAACCGGCGCTATGCGCTCGTAGTCGTATCTGATCTCAAGGAGATCTTGACATCGAGGACATGTATAGATCATCTCTGAAGTGTTGTATCTGGACCTGCAATTTATGCACTGGAAATAATGTTCCATTCATGTCACCGTCTTTCCTTCACCACGGCTCCACCTGAAGGCTTGGTCCAATATGCGTCACATGAAATTCCTCCTTTTTCGAAACCTTCCTTCATCACATGAGCCACATCTTTCGTATTCACTTCAACCCTGTTGCAGAGAGCAACTACCGTAGGCCCAGCGCCACTTATGGCAAAACCAGATGCGCCTGCCTCGAATGCTACCGTTCTTACTGAAGCGAACATAGGAATCGCTTTTGAACGAACAGGTTCCACAATCAAGTCATTCATAGCAGCACCAATCATCGCGATATCTGAAAGAGCCATCCCTGCCACAAATAGAGACGCGTGAGCAACATTACTTATCGCATGGTCTAGTTCCACAGTCTTTGGAATGATATCCCGCATCTTTTTCGTTTTTTCTTTGGGGAGCTCAATCTTCGGAATCGCCACTGCGACTTCTAGATTCGATGGGGGCTTCAGGTGGGCAAGTCGTAACGGTTCCTGAGAAACGATTACGAAACCGCCAAGAACAGCTGCGGCAGCGTTATCGTAATGTGCGACCCCCGCTGAAGCAACTTCACCATACGCTGCCAGTCCCACTAGATCTTCGGAACTTAGTCCTAGGCCAAACATTTCGTCTAGGGCTAGGACGCAAGCAGATGATGAGGCTGCGCTGCTTCCTAGGCCTCCACCGACTGGTACACCCTTAATCAACCTAATCCTCATCCCTTCTCGGTTTTTCATCGCATCCATTACCATGCCGGCCACAAGACCAGCCGTGTTGTTTTGAACTCCTGTGGAAACTCGTTCATGATCAACTCCCTCAACCGTAATCGTTACACCATCCTCGGAACCAAGTTCGATCTCCACTGTATCGTGAAAAAGATCCAGAGCCAAACCAAAAACATCGAATCCAGGACCTAAATTAGCAGTGCTTGAAGGAGCCTCAGCCCTAACCATTCTGTAAACGGGGCTCATACGTTTCTGGGATAGTTTACCATATAGGATGCTCTCCAAGTTGGTTTTCATTTTCTATTCCTCACTCTTTCCTTGACTGTGATTTACTGCCAAAGGATAACGACCTTGAACATCAGGCCAGCAACAGAGAGACTTGGTCGTCGTCTTCAGCAAAATGTAGTTGTCGTAGTCTCGACGGTCAGAGAACGGGTCTCCATAGCTGGTCCACGTCTGTCGGAATTAAAGAAGAACGTGATATAAGCTTTGTTAATGCTTCAAAAAAATGATGCAATTTGAACTTCGCGTACACGTCTGATGATGTGTAGTAGAGCTATATATCTGACGCATCAAGCTTTGAGATGACACTTATGAGAACAGCCCGAAGATGTGTTACCATAGTCCTTCTACAGATCGTGCTTTTTCTTTTTCTTGTGCAATCGTGTGGAGCTCAGTCATTGTTATGGAAGTATCCTACTGGAACTGATGTGATGGCTGTTTCGACGTCAGCAGACGGTTCCTACATTGTATCGGGAAACACAGATGGGTCGATAGATTTCTTTGACACTGCGTTCTCACACAGAACGTATCTTTGGAGAACGGTAGTTAGGGATCAAGTTAGGTCGGTAGCAGTCTCCGATGACGGATCATTCGTTGCAGCAGGAGGCAACGATGGAGTGGTCTACTTTGTGGACAGACAGTTCGCGAAGAGATCACCTCTTTGGAAATTCCAGACTGCCGGAACAGTCTTCTCTGTCGCGATCTCAGGAAATGGATCGTACATAACGGCAGGTAGTTACGATCATAGAGTATACTTCATGGATAATGGTCTAAGTGGAGATGCTCCTTTATGGAGTCACCAGACGGGTGGGAACGTTCGATCTGTCGCAATTTCTGGCGACGGTTCTTTTCTTGCGGCTGGAAGTGAAGATCAGTATTTGTACTTCTTTGAGAAGAGTTACAGGGGAAATACTTTTTTGTGGAGGTTTGAAATGTCAGCCCCGCCGTTGACAGTCGCGATTTCTGATGATGGAAACTACGTAGTGACTGGATGCAGTGATGGATACGTCTATTTTGCAGATCGAAATTTCTCCCGTAACAGTTATCTTTGGAGATACCAGACGGACAACCGCATCAGTTCGATATCAATCTCTCATGATGGGTCGTATGTTGTCGCAGGAAGCTTAGATGGATACCTATACCTTTTTGATAAAGGGTTCTCCAACAACAGCTACTTGTGGAAATACCAGACAAAGAAAACCGTTGAAGCAGTTGCAGTATCAAAGAACGGTGTGTACCTTGTATGCGCCGCAGGCACTTCAGCCTATCTATTTGACGCCTCATTTAGTGGACAGACCTACATTTGGAGTTATGACGCGGGGACGAAAGTAACATCGGTGTCGATATCGAACTCTGGACAACTGGTGGTTGTGGGTGATGAAGGTGGATTTGTACATGCACTTCGAAACCTAGAGGCATCAACGCATTTGTTCACGACGACCGAGATGAACACATCGACAAGTGGAACAATCACCAGCACTCCCTTCATCAACCTCTACATGGTTGCAATCATTCTAATGATCGCTGTTCTCGTATTTCTCGGGATATACTTGAGAAAGACTGGGGCTGGAGAGCATATTGAGGTACGCAAGCCAAGATTAGTCTTTGCATCTGCCCGCAAGGAACACTTGCCCCTCGTATCTGAGAGGATGATGTCAACGGGGATCAGGGTTCTAGATGAACTGATGATGGGGGGATTTCCCTACTCGTATTCGATTGTCCTGTTATCTCCTTCATGCGACCAGAGAGATCAAGTTGTTCAGAGTTTTCTACGCCAAGGTGTAGGTGATCAAAAGTCTACGTTATGCTTAACAACT
>Ga0315282_10004854_pt1 | contig 23199 bp, 26 predicted proteins | sample YL17G07_20_MG_FD_203693 | JGI IMG/M metagenome (GOLD analysis project Ga0315282, IMG submission 203693) | Sediment microbial communities from Yellowstone Lake, YNP, Wyoming, USA - YL17G07_20 | ecosystem: Environmental > Aquatic > Freshwater > Lake > Sediment | place: USA: Wyoming | collected... | reverse complement strand
TCCTAGAAGGAATTGGTCCAGCCTCCGCCCCCCGGGCGGGGGCTTCTTATCTCCACCTCCCCAACTTCCGTTCCTTCCAACAGAGCTTTTATGGGCCTAAGCAAAAGCTACTTGCGGGAGTACTGATACTCAAGAGGGTTGGATGGTGAAGAAAAAGAAGATACTGGTGGCGGATGACTCCCGCCACATTGTTAGGGCAGTCAAGATGCTCTTGGAGTCCGAAAATTTTGATGTCATAACTGCATACAGCGGGAGGGAGTGCCTGAACAAGGCGGAAAAAGAGAAGCCCGGCCTGATCCTGCTCGACATTTTGATGCCCACTAGCGGCGTCGATGTGCTCAAGCAGATATTGAAGATGAACTCCAAAGCCAAAGTGGCGATGCTTACGGTCATGGGGCAGAAGAAAGTGATCGACGAATGCAAGCGGCTGGGAGCAGTGGACTACATCACGAAGCCGTTCGACAACAAAGAGTTGGTGCAGCGGGTAAATCGAATACTCGTTTAGAAGAGTGATTTCGAGCAAGTGCACAATCGCTAAATAATGGGGGACGTTTTTTGGATGTAGTTGAACTGGCCCGGCAAGCTGTAGAGCTGGCCTCTAAAGATGAGGAGTTTAGGGAAAAGATTAAGGACAAAGTTGTTAGCATTGCCATGGTTTTAAAAAACGGCGAAGACACCAACCTGGTGATTTTCATTGACAAGGGCGAAATCAAAACTTCGGTGGGGCAGCTGGAAAACCCGGACTTCCAGTTTGAAATTTCGAAGGAGAATTTCACGAAGCTCATCACGGGCAAGAGCCCCGCGATGATCATGCTGGCCACAAAGAAGCTGAGGCTCACCAAGGGCTCCATGGGTGAGATAGGGAAGATTGCGTCGCCTTTCCTGACCGTGCTGAAGTACGGGAAAGAGATAGCAAAAAAAGAAGGAATGGCGTAACTGCGGCGATTGAATGTCGGGGAAAAGTAAAGAAACCATCACCAAAGGGGGAAAAATGTTGTGCGAGCCATAGGATCGTTTTTCTTGATAATCCCACGTTCCAAGGGCGTTTCAACAAAGCTTTTCAGCAAAGAGGAAGACGCCATCAAGTGGTTGAAGGAGTAGGGGGCGAATCCACGTGACGGAAGACTCCAATCAAAAAAAATATGTGGAGTCCAGAATCCAGAATGTTTTGGACGCAATTAAAAAGATAGCTTCCGGGAACCTCTCTGCGAGGGCAAAAGTTTCTGACCAGTTGGATGAGTTGGACGCCCTCGCAACGGGCGTGAACATACTCGCAGAGGAATTAGGTGACAGAATTGAGGAAGCCAAGGCCGCCGCTGTGGAGAGGGCAGAAGCCGAGCGAGCGAGAGCAGAGGAGAAGGCCAAAATCGTTGATGCCATGCCTATTGGCGTGGTCATCACGGATCTCGATGGCAGGATACTCCGCGATAACAAGGCGTCGAGGAGGACGTTTGGGTACCCGCCTGAGGAATTCCCGATAAGCTTTTTCGTTGGAAAGCCCGCCACCGACTTCATTGACGAAAAAGACGTGCCCCGGGCTTTAGAGGCAATAGAAAAAGTCATCGCGGATGGGTTTTACAGCGGTTTCGAGTGCACTGGCATATCCCGAGATGGAAAGAGGTTCCCGCTGTTAATCGACGGAATCTTGCTAAAAGACGCTTGGGGAGAACCAAAGGAAATTATTATGGGTTTCACGGACATCACCGAGCTAAAGCGCGCGGAGGAGGAGCGGGCGTCTGCGGCCGCTTTGAGGGAAAGGGCGGCAATCGTTGAAGCCATGAGCGACGGGCTCTTGGTGACTGATCTCAACGGAAAAGTAATTGCTGCAAATAAGGCGCTCTTGGAAATAGCAAAGTTAACAGAGGAAGAAGTTATTGGAAAATTCGCTCCGGAAGTGTTCCTCTGGCCAGGGGAAATTGAGCGATACATGGGATACATGGAGGAGGTGCTTGATAAAGGCAAAGTTGGGCCGTTTGAAGCGACTGGGATGGGTAGAAAAGGAACGCCACCAATTCCGGTTACCGCCACCATCTCGTTGCTTAAAGATGCCGAAAACAACCCCATAGGAATTGTGTCGGTGATTAGGGACATCTCCGATCTCAAGATTGCTGAGAATGAACGTTTGAGAGCAGCGAAAATGGTAACGGCAACAATGGAAGCCATGCCGATTGGTGTAGTTGTTATGGATTTGGAAGGGAGGATAATCCAAGGCAACGCAGAATCCAAAAGAATGTTTGGACTGAGCGAAGCGGACGCAAGCAAAATAATTGGCAAGCCAGTATCCGATTTCGTGGCTGAAGAAGACATCCCAATGTTCCTTGAAGCATTTGCAGAGGGGTTGAGGACAGGTTCTGACACTAAAAATTTTGAATGCACAATTGTTGCACCAAATGGAACGAGGTTACCCATAGTGGGGGACGGAACAATGCTAAAAGATTTGGAAGGCAACCCCACAGCAATCCTCCTTGCGTTCAGGGACATGACCAAGCTAAAGCGCGCTGAGGCGGAACGGTTGGAGGCGGCGGAACTGGCAATGACAACGATGGCGGCGATGCCGATAGGCGTAGTGCTCACGGATTTGGAAGGGAGGATAATTGATGGCAACGATGCGGCCCAAGAAATGTTTGGTAAATCTTACGTCGAAGAGGGCAAAGTAATTGGAAGGCCAGTATCTGATTTCATGGCTGAAGAAGACCGCCCAAGACTTGTGAATGCATTTGCGGAGGGCATGAAGAAAGGTTATTACAAAGGCTTTGAATGCACCGCTATTACACCGGATGGACGGAGGTTTCCCGTCATTTTGGACGAAGCATTTATAAAAGATACAGAAGGAAACCCAACCTCAATCCTCCTCACGTTCAGGGACGTCACGGAACTCAAGCGCGCGGAGGAGGAGCGCCGGGAAGCAGCCGCAACAAAAGAGAGAGCAACAACAATGACGACAATGGTCGACGCCATATCCGATGCCGTGCTCGTGTTTGATGTTGAAGGGAATGTCAGCTTTGCCAATCAGGGGTTCTTCAAACTCTTTAGCGCGACCCCTGAACAAATCTTGGGAAAACACGTCATGGAAATTCCTGGATTTGACAGGCAGATTCTAGGAGAAGCAGAACGGATAATGCCACTCATCCAGTCTACAGTTGAGAAGGGCTACGCTGAACCCACGGAGTTCACCGTTGTTGCGATGGACGGCAGAAGGATTCCAACGAGCGTTGTTGGAGGCGTGATAAAAGATGCCAAAGGAAATCCCGCCCATCTCGTCGCGGTGCTTAGGGATATCACCAATCTCAAGAAAGCAGAGGAAGCGCTGAAAGAAAGCGAGACATTGTTCCGCACCATTTTCAGCAGTGTAACTGAGGGGATGTTTCTGCAGGCCCTTGACGGTGAGGTCATAGACGTCAACCCAGCCGCATGCAAGCTGTTAGGTTACACTCGCGAGGAACTCATCGGCGCGAACGCCTCACAATTTGTTATTCCAGAGACGGCGCACAGGTTCAACAAGATTGCGGAAGAAATATTATCTAAAGGCAGTTTAGAAGTAGAGACAGTGAATCTACGACGCGACGGTACGCCCGTGCCAGTCGAGGTCAGCATCATACTCATGGAGATCGGCGGGCAAAAACGCGTCCTAGTCGTCACACGTGACATCACCGAGCGCAAGCGGTTGGAGGAGGAACGGGCAGCCGCCGCCAAGGCCAGAATAGAGGAGCTCGAGAAGATAGATCAAATGAAGGACGAGTTCCTGGAGATGACCTCGCACGAGCTGAAGACTCCGTTGACCTCGATGAGCAGCTTTGTGCAGCTGTTTTTGGATGGGAAGCTCGGGAAAGTTACCAGAAGACAGGAGGAGGGGCTGGAGTCCATTTCTGAGGACACGGCGCGCCTCAGGAGTTCGATTGAAAACATCATGCAAATATCGAAGCTGGAGTCGGGGATGATGAAACTCAGTTTGGAAAACCTGAATTTAGGGGAACTCATTCAAAATGTTGTTGATGGCCTGAAACAATTGGCTGCAAATAAGCGAATCAAAATCACCCAAAAGATAACCAAATTGCCGGCGGTCAGGGGGGACAAGATGCTTTTGGGGAACGTTATCCTCAATTTGGTCGATAACGCAATCAAATTCACGCCCCCCAACGGCGAGGTTTCTGTAGGCGCCAAGGTGAAAGATGACCATGTAGTGGTCAGCGTAAAGGACACCGGCATTGGCATCTCTCGAGAGGACGTGCCTCAACTTTTCGACAAGTTCTTCCAAGTTGACCATTCAGTTCCTGGAGCTGGGCTGGGGCTCAGCATATGCAAGGCGATAGTGGAGGCGCACGGCGGGAAGATCTGGGCGGAAAGCCAACTGGGCAAGGGGTCTACCTTCAGCTTTACCTTGCCTATAAAATGAAGCTTGGCCACGCCTGCGGATTGATTCGGTTCGAATCCGCTCGAGGCTACCACAAAAACTTTTCAGCTATCTTCGCTTTCTGGGCTTTTTTACCTCTGCTTTCTTTTTCACTTTTGCCTTCAGCACCCGCGACTCTTTTTCCAGCTCCGCCGCCCGCCTCTCGTACCCCCTAATAGTGTCCTGAAACACGTCTCTGGAAATCGAGCCCTCTTTATAGTACTTCGTCTCCGTCTCTTTTATGAGCCCGACTATCTCCCTCTTCTCATTGGCAATTTTCTGCAGCCTGTTGGACGCCCTGACCTTCGGGATGACAAAAACCCAGCCAATCCCAACGCCAACGATTACGGCGAGGATTACCCACCAATAATTTAACACGTCGAGCGGGAGGGCGGGGATGTAGACCGTAACGTCGAAAGACTTTGCCGCCTCCGCATTTCCGGCCAAGTCCGTTGAGTAATATTCAACAGTGTGTTGTCCAGAGGCAGAGATCACGAAAGTATCCCCAGTTTTCCACTCCCCGCCGTCAACGCGGTAAGTCGTGGAACTCACGCCTGAAAGGACATCTGATGGAGTAAGCGTGACCAACACCGAGTTTTTGTAACCGTCAGCTCCCAGGTCTCCCGACGCTTCCGTGGTGGTGGCTGGTGGGGTCTGATCCAGAGTCACCTGGGCCAAAAACGTCTGGCTGATGTCGCCGGCGTTGTCCCTGACTCGGATATAGATATTTTTCTGACCATCCGGTCCAGAAACAGTGTAAGTTTTTGACGCTTGGTACGATTCCCAGTTGTCCCAGACAACCCCGTCGCCGGAGAAAGACATCTCCGCCGAGTTCTGGGCGTTGAGGGTGAGCTGGACGCCCGCTGAACTCGTGTACGATGCCCCGCCCGCGACCGTAACGCTGGCGACCTTCGGGGCCGCCTGCTTTGCTATGAAGGTCCAGTTCTGGGACCAGCTCCCCGACCCAGCCGCGTTCGAGCCCCGAACTCGCCAGTAGTAGTTAGTGGCGTACGACAGCTCTTCTGACTCATCTAGGGTGGCGGTAGATTCCAACGGACTCTTGGTGAGAATAATGATCGAGAAGTTGTTGTCGGTCGCCAGCTGTAGCGTGTACTGGGTGGCCCCCGTTGCATCCTCCCAGTCAAAAGTCGGAGTGAGAGTGTCAATCGCTGTCCCGTTCCCGGGCGACGATAGTGAAGGGGCGGCCGGCGGCAGCGTCACCGTTATGTCGCACGTCCGGGTCGTGCTCCCGCTCGTGCCAGTGGCTCTGTAGGTGAATGCCCCGCCGCTCGCCGTGGAAGATGCCGTGAAGGTCAAAGTGCTGGTAACGGGAGCACCGATGGCAGGAGTACCAGATTCTGGGCTGAATGTTGCGCCTACACCCGTCGGAGATGTTCCGACCCACGCGCCGCTCAAAGATACACTCGCAGCTGGCCCAGAGAGATACTCAACCGTGATTGTAGACGTCGCGGAGTTGTCCCGCTTAAGCGACAGGCTGCCGTTGGACGCTGCCACCGAGTAGTTGAAAGCTCCCACCTGGTTTATCGTCAATGTAACGTCTTTCGTTCGGGCCAAGCTGCCGTTGTCTGCGGTTACCCTGTACACGAAAGTGCCAACGCTAGCGCTTGCTGTCGTTGAAAATTGTAGAGAACTGCTGAATGTCGGAGTTCCTGAAGACGGGGTGAAACTTCGAGTAACCCCATCGGGAGTCGTTCCAACCCATGAGCCAGTTAGTAAAACCGTTTGTGTGGAGCCCGAGACTAATGTGGCAGTAATCGTACTTGTAGTTTCGTCGCCCTCTGTTATCGTCAAGGAAGCGGGGGACGCGTCCACAGAGAAATCAAAACTCGGGGCCGTCGTGCCCACAACTGCAGAGTAGTCTATGTGGATGTTGTCGGAGGTAGTGTCCCCGTCCGTGTCGTCGTCATATTTTATCGAAACAGCGCCGCCGATGACCCAGCTGGCCGGGATCTGGTAATCAACCCAAGCGCCAGCCCCGCTTGGCAGGTTGTACCCGTTGTCAACCCAGTCGCTGCCGTTCCACACCTTGATGCTGAACGTCTCACCAACGTCTGAGTATCCATAAATCTTAACCCTGTAGCTCTCGTGGGCACCGATGCCCGTGACTTTGTGCTCCCAGTTGAGGCGGTAATCAAACGGCACATAGGTTACAACGAATTTGACGTAGTCCAGGTAATAGTTCTTGTTTGCAGTGTTGGCCACGACAATCACGTACATGAGATTGGAAGCGTTGAGGTAGTCGGAAAAACCAGAGGTTATTGACCGGGTAAAGTTCTCTCCCGGCGACGCGGTTGAACTAACGGAATAGTCCGCGCCAACTTGAACCCATGCGGACGTGTTGAAGTTCCAGACCCACACACCAAGGGTAGTGGCAGCCGTCTGTATGTAAACCGTCTGGGTGATGTCAATGTTGGATATTGCTGATGCGGATTCATTTATTGTTAACTTGTACTGGAGCGCGGCGTAGTCTCCCGACGTTCCATTTGCAGTCTGCCAGACCTGGTTCATGCTTTGTATGTCTGCGTAGGTGACTTCTGTCCAGACGCCTTCTGGCGGGGAGCCGTCAAAGTGGGTGGTTGTGTAAGGCGCGGAGGGCTCATCAACATCGTTGTTGGTTTTTGCAAATTTGTTTGAGCCTGCGCCGGAAGAAAAATTGTAAGTGGCTGTTGTAGGCGCCGCAATGTTTTCCTCGCGGATGTCCAAGTATGTGAAGTCTTGAACTTGTGCTTCCGACAGCGGGTCCGATGTCAAGCCAACTCTGGACTTGCCGTCGACCAGTGGGTTGGGTTCTGACTGGACCGGATAGCTGGTCTCAGTTTGCGCCATCGCGGCCTGAAAAGAGGCCGCCAGTAAAAGGATAACTGCGCATAACAACCCCGCTGTCCGCCAGAGTCGAGCGCTGTTCGTTTCTGGGTAAGCCATCCTTTCACCAGCAAGAACTACAACTTTAGATATTAAACGTTGGCGCCCCGGTAAAAACACTTTTAACTTCCCCCTCTGAAAATAGAGGGGATGGAAAAATGAAAATAGAGGATGAGCTGGCTGCGCTGAACGGGCACAAGACCTTCCTGGCTTTTTCATCCGCCACGGACATCCAGACAAACATCTCCAACGCCATCGATTATCTAATGAAAGAGAAAGACATGAGCTGCATTTACGTCTCCATGAACAAGTCGGCCCAAGAGATTGTTGGGCTGCTTGATAAAAGAAAAATCTCGAAAGAGCGTTTTTTCATCATCGACTGCGTTACCGGAACCGTGGTAAACCCGCCGAAGATCAAAAACGTCTCCTTCGTTTCCAGGCCTTACAACCTCACGGAGATTGGCATCTACATATCAAGATATGCCAAAACTATCGGGAAAAGTGGGTTTGTTCTGCTGGACTCCCTGGAAATCCTGCAGATGTACAACCGGTCAGAGGTAGTAATGCAATTCGTCCACTCCCTCACCTCCCTGCCCACCAGATATGGCCTTAGGCTGATAGTCTTGGCCACGATGGAAATGTTTCGCGGGCAGGCCAGCCACTTCTCACAGTATTTTGACAAGGTTTCGGAAGTGAGCACGGTAGAGCACAGAGGGGGAAAACCCACCCAGTTCAGGGTCTGAAGCCTTTGAAACCTTGCCGTCACGTCTCTTCATAAATTCTTTCGTTGGGAAAAATCTCTATGCCATGACCGGTTATGGTGACGGGAACTATTTTCTTCTCGTGGTTCGCCCCGCGGAGCTTCAGGATCTCAAAAGCCCTCACTCTTGTGTCGCGGAGCTTGAAATTATAAAGGACAAAAACCCCATCAGCTAGAAACTCCTCCACACCCGTCCTCGAAAATCGCGATGGGGCATCCTCTGTCTCGGTTATCAAAAACGTCGTTGCCTTGGTCTCCTCGAAGAGCCTGAACAGCTGCTCGATGTAAATCCGATAGCTTTCCGGTTTCCCGACGAACGCCGACTCCAAAGCAGTTATGGAGTCCAGCGCGACCATGTATGGGGTCATGCCCTTCGGCATCAGCTCGGGGATGCCATCCATCTTTATCCTCAGGTGCCCCTCTGCCTTGGCGAGCAGCGCTTCGACCGACCGAGCTATTTTGAATGGGTCCTGTTTGACTATCACAAACTTGCCGCTTCTCCCCGGACTTTCCACGACGAGGTTCCATGTGCCGCCACTACAGTTGGGAATCTTGAATTTCCACCCGAACTCGCGCATGTGCTGTATCAGGCTATCTGGGATTTCTTCAAATGTGATGTAAAGAGAGTCGCGGCCGCTTCTTGCCGCGTTGTAAAGTGCCTGCAAGCAAAATATGGTCTTCCCTGTGCCTGGCCCACCGGCGACCAAGATGTTCTTGCCTTTGGGTATGCCTTTCTCGAACAACTCATCTAGCCCCGGGATATTCGTCTTCACCCAATCCAAGTCTACTTGGCACGTCGATATTTTGATCGTGCCTTTGGTCTTGGAAGTTCCCCTGGACCTGCCCACCGGTTTTTTATGGCCAGTTTTGGCTTTTCCCTTTTTTGACGAACCTCGCATTCATCCACACCCTTCCGCACCATAACCATACGTGGCAGTCTTTAAGCATTGAGCCGTCCGCGGCTGTGTGTCGAAAATCATCGCTTCAGACTTCCACGACTATGGCGGTGTTGGTGTCAACGACTCCCTTGACCTTGTGGATGTCATCGACGATCGCGCTGCTCAGGGTGTCCAGGTCCTTCGCCTCCACGAACACTATGACATCGTAGGGGCCCGTGACAACGTGCACGGACTTGACTCCCTTTATCCTCAGCAGGTCCTTCGCCACTTGCTTGACTTTCCCTATCGCCGCCGTTATCAACACATATCCTCTTGTCATTTCTTCACCTCCCTGAATTCTATCCTGACGCGCCCTTAATCGTGAGCTTCTTGTTTAAGACCAGCTCCGCCGCGCGGACGACGGACCCGTTGGAACCTATGGCCCTAGCTATCTTGTCGTTGGGCACGTAGACAACAATGCCGTCCTCCTGCTCCTCGATTTTCTCTATTGGCACGGCGAGCATGCCCTTCAGCTTTTCCAATGATTGTGCATCCATTTGCGAACTCCACCTGAAATTTGCGCCCTGCTTTAAAAAGAGTTCCGTTCGCCACCGTGTTTGCCATCAGAAATCTCTTTAAACTCGCTGGCGATGGAGTTGTTGGAAGGTGCATGCAGCCAAGGTCAAGGATAACTGAAGAAGTTCTAGACGCTCCCGAGATATTTCTGGGAATAGCGGCGCTGCTGGTTATGATAGTCGGCGCCTATAGGTCGTCGACCGTTAATGTAGTAGAGGGACTGATAATGGGAATGAGCGCGGTGCTCTCGTACAAACACGTGGAATACCCGCTGTTGAAGGCGACATTCTCTTTTTTCACCATTGCAGCTGTTTTAGGGTTCTTGCTTTTCATCGGTTCAATAGAACTCATTGGCAGCGGGTGGGGCCATATCTGGATCACTTGGGCCCTGTTTGTTGCGTCGATACTTTCCATTTTCGCCGCTTACCGGGCGGCCGTTCTCAGGAGGTACGAATAACGTGGCGAACTGTCCGATTTGCGACAAGGCACTTGAGCAACCCACCGTGAAGTGTGCAAAGTGCGGCGTGGAGCTCCATAGGGCCTGCGCTAAAAGGACCATGGGGAAGTTTTACTGCAAGGACTGCTTCAGAGAGGGGAAAAAGCTGGGCCGCTACGAGAGGATGGCCCAGCGCGACGTCTGGCGGTAAAGCACGAAAAAGGGCTTAAGCTTTGAGAAATTGAGTTCTATCCGCAGGGGTAGCCAAGCCTGGTCTAAGGTGCGGGGCTTAGGACCCCGTGGCGAAGGCCTTCGTGGGTTCGAATCCCACCCCCTGCACCATTCTGCCCTTTATATTATTGCAGACAAGGGCTTTCGGGGAAGTTGATGGTCTACAGAATGAGCGTCAGAACCGTCGTGATTCAAGGACTTACTATTTTGATTGCGTGCGCGCTTTTGGAAATATTTGCCGGGAACGTAATGGAAGGGATGAAAGAAAGCCTGACGGTCACTCTCCCTGCGCTAATTATAATGATCCCGCCCCTCTTGGACCTGAGGGGCAACATCAACGGCGCCTTGGCTTCAAGGCTTGGGACAGCTCTTCACACAGGTGTGATTGAGCCAAAGCTGTCAATGTCAGACGAGCTCAAGGTCAACGTGACCGCCTCGCTGATTCTTAGTTTGCTGGCGTCCATGACGATAGGCGCTCTTGCAATTGGTGTTGGGGCTTTGCTGGGCAAGCCTGTCAACCCCCTTGCGTTAATGATGATAGCGGTTGTGGCTGGCGTAGTTTCCGGCATAATCCTGGCAGGACTGACTGTCCTGATTTCCATAGTTTCTTATAAGCGGGGTTGGGACCCAGACAACGTTACAGCCCCGCTGATGGCGACGATTGGTGACGTGATAACAATGGTGTCCATTTTCCTGATCGCGGTTCTGGTGGGATAACATGGGAGTCTACAGCCTCAGAAGGATATTGTGGGCGAGCTACCCCGTGCTTGTGGTATGTGCGGTTATATCCCTCAGCGCCGGGCTTGTTCTTGACTCTCAGACGGGTAGCATCAAGGCGTTCCCGCTGATACTGATGATGGTGCCGCCGATAAACGGCATCAACAACAACGTCTGCAGCATACTGGGGGCGAGGCTGACGTCCGTGCTACACATGGGCGTGCTTGAGCCCAGTTTCAAGAAGCAGAGGGTCCTGAGCAAAAACACCCGCGCGACCTGGATCATGAGCATCGGGGTGTTCTGGTTCACGAGCGCGATATTTTTCGTCCTGGCACTGATGAACGGGTTTGGGATAGGGCGCTCTGTGGTTTTGATGTTCGCTTTCTTTTTGGCCAGCATGGTGGCAATCGCGGTGACGATGTTTTGCACAATCTGGCTGGCATTCATATCTTTCAAAAAAGGGCTGGACCCCGACAACGTTGTGATTCCCGTCGTGACGTCAATAGGCGATATATGCGGCGTAACATTTTTACTTATAGCAACCAAACTTGTATTTGGAGTGTAGTGGTATGGGAGAACCTACTTACGGGCCTAGGAGCGTGCGGGAACTTCTGACCGAGATGAAGGACACCTCAGACTTCATGGTCGACCTAGCCTACGCTACTGTACTTTTTGAAAGCACCGAGCTGGCTGATGTCGTGCACAGGCTGGAGTCAAAGATGGACGAACTGATGTACACAATCAGGATAATGGCGGCCGTTGCGGCAAGAAACGTGAATGAAGCAAAGAAGATAACCGGCATCCTGCAGGTGGCGAGCGCGGCCGAGGCGGTTTCCAACGCAACCGGTGACATTGCAGATCTAGTCAGGAGGGGGATCAAGATCCACCCCGTGATAAAAGAGGCCCTGCGCACGGCTGATGAGAAAATAGTGATGGCAAAGGTAGCCAGCGGTTCGGTCATGGTTGGCAAAGAGCTCCACGAACTCAGGCTGCCGTCCACAATAGGGGTGTGGGTACTCGCCATCAAACGGAAAAAGGACTGGATGGTTCCCCCGACAAGGGAAACCAGGATATTCGTGGGGGACGAGCTGGTGGCGAGGGGACCGTGGGACGGTGTCAAAACATTGAGCGGGATGGCCGGTGCGCATGTCGAAGCGTTCGCGCCTAGCAAGGAACTTGAGTCCATCCGCGTTGAACTCGCAGAGATGCGCGACCTCAGTGGAGTGATGGTTGACCTCGCTTACTCTTCCATCATGCTCGGGTCTCGCGAAGTGGCGGAGGAGGTGAGGCTGCTCGAGGAGGAGTTTGACAAGCTCAACTACAAGCTTTGGCACGACACCCTCACGGCGGCGGCGAGGCTCGAGAGTGACGTGCAGAAACTGAACAGCGTGTTGCAGATGGTGAAGTGCATGGAGAGGATATCCGATGCCGCGGACTCGATAGCCGACGTGGTGCTGCGGGGGGTTGAATTGCACCCCGTTTTTGCCAAAGCACTAGGCGAAGCGGAAGAAAAAATAGCCAAGGTCGAGATTTCAAAGAACTCGCGGTTTGTAGGAAAGACGCTCCGGGAGCTCAACCTCTGGGCAACAATGGGGATTTACATCTTGCACATCAAGAGGGGAAGGCAGCACATAATTGACCCGGGGAGGGACGTCAAGCTTCGGGGCGGTGATTCCGCGGTGGTGCGCGGTTCCTGGTTTGGAATCGAAAAGTTCAGGAGAGAGGCGGGCTGAGCGGGGGGAAAATCTGATGAAAATTATTTGGTGCGAGGATCTGGAGGACATCATAAACATCGCGCGCGCCCACGGCTGGATGTTCCACTACCGCTACAGGGGGAAGGAATACTACTACGTTTATGCCGGGACGGAGAACGAGCTCCTTTGCATGCTCGTGGAGGTCGAGGAGCCGCTGAAGGGGAAGTATGTCTCGATAGACGATGAGGGGAAGCTCCTTATTTCCGACCGTCCGATAATGCCGGCCTGCGCGAGGGTGGTTGGGGTTATCAAAGACCCATCTTTTGAGGAACTTTTGGAACAATCAACACTCAAGAGATAATAGAGCGACCCGCTCCAGAACCAGGTCGCCAGTTGAAGCCATGCCAGACTCCTTCTGGGATATTGAGAAACGCTGCATCAGCTTTTCCTCCTTTTTGGGGCTCAGTTCAAGGAGTTTGTCGTCGCGCTTTATTCCGAGCTTGAAGATGTCAGCGAGCGCTGCTCTGACCTGCGGGGTGGAATCCCCGATCACCAGGAACGCAAGCTCTCGTCCATCTGGTCTGAGGCCGACCTTCTTCAGGGCCTCGCCTATCCTCCGTTCGCCGGCGACCCAGCATGCAAGGTCCATCCTAAGGGAGTCTGCAAAACCATGACCACTATCTCTGGCGGCAATCGCCAATCGCGCGGCGTGGGCAAGGTGTCTTTGGCCAGCTATTGAAGATGCGTCGAAAACCTGGCTAACGGTGCCGTGTGCCCGGTCGATTTCCTCCAACTTCTGGAGCATTTGTTTGGAGTCTACAGCTGGTGCCCGGCCACCGACAAAACCTGCCGTTTTTCTAGAGCCAGGCGCCTTGAGCGGGAAGACCATCGGAGGGCTTGTAACTCTCACGAACATCCCATCAGGATAGCGGGGGCATGATTTATAAGTGGTTTACAGAATTTAGAAAGGGTGAAACTTGCCAAAATCTCAGAGCAATCCTGGGGGTCAGCCGGCCAGTTCAAACCCCGCACCTCTGGGGCTTTTTGGGTTCGGGATGACCACGGTCTTGCTAAACCTGAAAAACGCGGGGATAATCCCAGCTGCTGGTGGGGCAGTGGTGGTGCTCGCGATGGCTCTCTTCTACGGTGGACTAATCCAAATTATAGTTGGGATACTTGAGTTCAAAAAAGGAAACACGTTCGGAACTGTGGCCTTCTCTTCATACGGTGCATTCTGGATGTCGCTGGCGGCGCTGTTGTTGATTCCGCTGCTGGGGCCGGCCTGGGCGTTGGACCTGACCTCAATGGCGGCCTACCTCACGATGTGGGGGGTGTTCACGGTGTTCATGTTCATCTGCACACTGAAGATGAACCGGGCGCTGCAGGTGGTGTTTTCCAGCTTGACCATCCTGTTCTTCATGTTGGCAATAGCTGATTTCACGGGGATTGCCGCCATAAAGACAATCGCGGGCATTGAGGGCATCTTTGTCGGGGCCAGCGCGATGTACGTTGCGGGCGCGGAAGTGCTGAACGAGGTTTACAAGAGAACAGTGCTCCCCCTGTGAGGAAACTTCATAAACATCAATCACTCAGGTATTTGTGATTGAAATGCGTCCGACCGCTTGCAAGCTGAAGATAGAAGACCTCGTCAACGGGGAGTACACAAGGTCTCCGGACGGGGTGGAGCCAAGCTACCTTCTAACGCCCTGGCGGGAGAAAATTACGCGGGCGAGGGTGCTGGGTACTGTTGTGGACAAGTTCATCCGGGACGACCGCAGCTACGGGACGCTCAGGCTGGACGACGGGAGCGATACAATAAGGGTGCGGGCCTGGGCGGAGGGCGTGCCCGAGCTGGACCAGTTCAAGGTGGGGGACGTGGTGGACGCCATCGGGAGGGTGAGGGAATTTCAAGGAGAGGTCTATTTGGTGCCTGAGCCGGGGCTTATGATCCCTGTGGAGGACCCAAACTGGGAACCTCTTCGGGAGCTGGAGATCCTGAAAACCAGAAAAGATGCTCTGGCAAGGGGAGTAACCCCAATCTTGGGGCCGCGCCAGATACAGATGGGGGCCGGCCTTTCCCAGGAGGCCGCGGATGAGATTGCTCCGCCGCTGCCAGCGGTACCGGAGGAGTTGAAAACCCGCACGGTCGAAGCGGTTGAAAAGATTGAGGGGGGCGCCACAGTCGATAACTTGGTTGCGGAGCTAAATATTTCCAAGAGCGAGGTTGAGGATGCCATCCATGTTTTGCTGGTCGAAGGGAAGATTTTCGAGCCGATTGCCGGGAAGTTCAAGGCCGTGAGGTGAGGTGTTGGCCGAGGAATATGAGGTGCTGCTCAAAAGGGCGATGGCGGACGTCCCAAAGGTCATCTTTGAGAAGGACCGCTTTCAGGTCCCCGCAGCCGAGGTGGCGACGGCTGGCAACAGGACAAGCATAAAGAACATCAGGGCGATAGCGTCTGCCCTCCGTCGGGACGTGGACCACCTCGCGAAGTACCTTTTGAGGGAGCTCGGGGTTGCAGGCGATCTGGGCGAAAGCCAGCTGGTCGTGCAGGGAAAATTTTCCAAGTCCACGGTTGACGAGAGAATAAAAAGATATACGGAGGAGTTCGTGCTCTGTAAGGAATGCGGGAAGCCGGACACAAAGCTGGAGAGGTCGGGAAAGTTCTACGTGCTCAGGTGCGAGGCCTGCGGGGCGAAGACTCCTGTCAGGAGCGTATGATTCTGCCCCTCTTAAGGGTCATCCACGCAAACAAGGAAAAACTAGTCGTCGTATGTGACTCTGAACTCCTCGGAAAGACTTTCAGGAAGAAGCACCTGAGGCTTGAGGTCAAGGAGAATTTTTACTGTGGGAAGGAGGTCAGCGTGCGCGAGTGCTTGGAGGCCTTGCGCTCCGCAACAATTGCCAACCTTGTCGGCTCCATTGTAAATGAAGCCATAAAGGCGGGGATGATTGAGGAGAGTTGCGTAATAAGCTTCAGAGGGGCCCCGCACGCGCAGCTAGTGAGGATGTGAACTTCACTTTAAGCCCAAGCTGCGCTCGAAGACCCAATCATACTCTTTTGGGTTCTCAAGGAAGTGGAGCTTTTCAGGCTCCGGAATGAGCGCATACATGCTTCTCCCCGCCTCAATTCCGAGTGCCGGTATAATCGTAGGCCTGACCCGCCTGATCTCCGGGACTTCTTTGCCATAGTTTGGATTCTTCACAAGCTCGCCCCCAACCAGTTCAAAATATGCCCCACCCCCGCGCTCCACGATGTCCCCGTATATTGACTTGAAGCTCCGGTTGACCCAGTTGGCCATCTTCAGTGTTTCTTTCCCCGGGTTTATGGTGATGTGGCCGTAATTTGGAGGCATTATGGCTTTCTCCCCCGCCCCCGCTTCGATCAAGACGACGTCCGTTATTTCTGTCCCACTTTTCTTTTGAAGCAGGAAGTGGGCCCTTCCTTCGAGAACCTCATAAATTTCGGGATATGTCACGCCCGGGGAACACTCCGGGTGGTAGTGCCCCATCGTTTTGACCAGCTCGCGCCCCAGCGTGCGCGGAGGGATTATCGTGATGTCGTAACGTAAATTGTTCTGGAAGATCTTTTTTTCGTCTCCCCACTTCCACAGATCTCGATACATGTAGTACAGTTCCACGTCCTCGTTTCCTTTTAGCCACTCTTTGTCAAGAATCACCTCCTTCATGTCCCTTGCCCGCCTGATGTCTGGTTCCCTCTCCAGACCGCCAAATTTCATAACTTTGCTCATGGTATCATGTCACTCAGCGTTTCAGTAGACGATGACGCTCCTAACGCTCGGGAGCTTCCTGAGCGCCTCTATCACGTCGCCCTTCACCGGCTCGTCCGTGATGATTGTGAGCTTGGGTTGCGGGACGAAGTGGGGGTCATCTGCCACGGCCTGGCGTATGCTTATTCCGAATTTGGCGACCACTCCCGTGACTTCTTTTATTATCCCCGGCTTGGCCGCGTCCTTCGGCACTATCTCAACCGCCCCCATCCCGAGCTGCTGAGCTACCCCCTTCAGGTATGCTATCGACTCAAGGTTCGCAAATATCCCCGCGAGCCACACGTCTTTCATCATCCTTTGGGCCGTGAGGTCCACCACGCGCCTGTCGACCCCTGCTTCGGCGGCGATCTGGACCGCCGGAATCCTCATGCCGCCGCAAAAAATCTCGCCATCCCCCCCGACCCTCAACCCATATTTGAAAAGGACCTTGGCGACGTTGAGCTGGGCAGGGTAATCCTTGAATGACCCCTGCACCTTTGCCCACATCCCGGCGTCGCCCATGTGTTCCCTCTCCTCCCCGAGCATCTGGGCCATCATGAGCCTTACCACGCTCTCGGCAAAAGCCGGGTCGATTCCCAGCTGGCCGGCCTGCTCCCTTGCCCGGTCAATCACGGCCCGCTCCCGCAGCTCGTCCCGGACACCTAGCTTGAGATTCTTCTTCAGGTCCGCGAGCTCTTTCGCCAGCTTCAAGCGTTCGGCCAGAAGTGTAATGATTTGCCCGTCTATCTGGTCAACCTGCTTCCTGAGCTCCTTCAGATTGCTTTCGCTCACGGGGTCACCGTCCTAGCACCTTTTGCCGCCGGGGAAGTTAAAATTATCCTGCCAGGCCTTTTTCTCCATGCGGCGGCTACTTCTTTTGCGATGTCGGGTGCAGCCACGGCGACGGTTGCAGGCCCGGTTCCGGTTATGCCGGACGCAACAGCGCCATTTGCCAGTGCCTCGATGGCAGGCGTTGCATCCAGCCCCAGCGCGCTTGAGTACAGCATTCCGTTCAAGATCATTGCTCCCCAAACCTCTCCCTTCATGGCCATCCCGTGCGCGGCCTCCACACCCTGGCGGATGGAGTCAAACTTCACCTTCCTTAGCTCTTTTGTGTAAATTTTTGACGGCGGGACGTGAATCACGACCCTGAGCTTCGGATCAACCTTGAACTTCTTGAGCACCCTGCGCCGCAAGTTGTCTGTGACCACCCCATATCCGTAGAGGGAAGCTGCCGCGTCGTCCAGCGCACCGGTTATCGTAACGCCCGCATCGAAAGCGGAGTCTATCCCCAGCTTCAACACCTCCTGCGGGCCGGCCTTTTCCCCCAGCGCTGAGAAAGTTGCCATGACGACGGCGTTGGCGGCGGCGCTGCTGCTCGAGAGCCCTACCGCTATCGGGATTGCTGATCTTGTCTCCACCTCTGCGCCGAGTCCTTTTGCACCCAAGTATTTCAATGTCCTCATCGCGCAGATCTCGATGAGCTTTGGACTTTCCTTGGCGCCGATTATCCTTCCCGAGATTTTTTTAGAACCTTGGACAAGTTTGACCTTCGCATTGACCCTGAGCTCCACTCCAAAAGCTGCACCCTTCCCTGCCGCTATAGCATTTACAACGGTCGCAGAGCCACAGGCCGAGGCTTTGCCAACCATCTCTGCCATCAAGATCCCTGCTGGAATCTGTCAGGGTTGATTTTCCCCGCTCGGATCATGTGGTCGGCCATGACAATGGCAAGCATGGCCTCCGCGACCGGGACCACCCGCGGGCAGAGGTTGGGGTCAAACCTTCCCCTCAGCCTCATCTCGGTTGCTTCCATCTTTTCCAGGTCCACTGTGTGCTGAGGCTTGGCTATCGAGGACGGCGGCTTGACTGTCACATCCACGACAATCGGCATTCCGTTGGATATCCCGCCGAGGATGCCCCCGGCAAGGTTGGTTTTAGTTTCAATCTTTCCCTTTTTCAGAATGATTTGGTCGTTGGCCTCGGAGCCGCGCATCTTCGCCAACTTTTTCCCGGCCCCTATCTCCACGGCCTTGACGGCGCCTATCGACATCATGGCGTGGGCGATTTCCGCGTTGATTTTGTCGAAGACCGGCTCACCAAGCCCGGCCGGAACGTTGAGCGCAATCACCTCGACCACCCCGCCAGTGGTGTCCCCATCCTTTGCGGCATCAAGCACCGCCTTTTTCATGTGTTCTGCGGCGGCTAGGTCGGCACACCTCATCGGGTTACCTTCAACATTCCTGCGGATTTCTTCTGGGGAAACCTCTCGTTCAACGGCCACTCCGGCTGCCTCAACAGTGTGGCCAATTATTTCCACGCCTTGAGCGGCTAGGAGCTTCTTGGCTACCGCTCCTGCTGCGACCCTTCCGACCGTCTCCCTTGCCGAGGCCCTGCCGCCCCCGCGGTAGTCCACGTGCCCGAACTTCTGCCAGTATGTCAGGTCCGCGTGGCCTGGCCTGGGCGTGTTTTTGATGTCCTCATAGGGGTTTGAGTCGGCGTCAACATTCCTGACAACCATTGAGATCGGCATGCCGAGCGTCTTTCCCTGGAAAACCCCGGAGAGTATCTCAACCTGGTCCTGCTCCTGCCGCGGGCTCGTCAGGAGGGACTGCCCGGGGCGCCGCCTGTCCAGCTCTTTCTGGATGTCCGCCTCTGCCAAAGGCATGCCAGCCGGAACCCCGTCGACCACCAATCCAACCGCTTGCCCGTGCGACTCACCGTATGTGGTCACCCTGAAAATCTTCCCGAATGTGTTACCGCTCATCCTCTCTGCCTGAAAATCGTCGCTCTCGCTATAAACCCTTGCGCCGCGGAACGCCTAGCTTCATACACCGATAAAAGGCACCAAAAGCATCCGCGCCCCTATGACGATGAACACCACGGCCAGAATTTTTCTCAAGGTGCTCGCCGGCGTTCGCTTGGAGAGATAAGGCCCAATTTGCCCGCCTATGACGCAGCCTATGGCCAGCGGGACTGCATACCCCAGCAGGATGTTTCCCAAAAACCAGTGCGGGATTACGGCGGCGACCGTTGTAATCGCCATCCCAAACATAGCGGTGCCAGCCGAAAGATGGATGGACATGCCGAGCAGGAGGATCATGACCGTCTCGTCAATGACCCCTCCTCCAATGCCAAACATCGCGGAGACCACCCCGCTCGCGAAGCTCCCGAACATGCAGTAGACGAGCACCCGCCTTGATAAACTGAGAGACTTTCCGCCCGAATGCCCCTTCGAATTCTTTTTCCAGACCAGGTAAAATGCGATGAATAGCAAAAGTGCGCCAAACATGCCCGCCAGCCACGTGGAGGCCACCAGCGTTGTGATGAAGGCCCCGAGCACGGCACCCGGAACGTCAAGCGTGTCCAGCAGAAAGCCGACCTTGTAATTGATTCTCCTCTGGGCCGCGTAGGCCACGGTTGCGGACATCGTCATGAACATTATCGCGAAGAGGCTCACACCAACTGCATGCTGAGCCGTCAAGCCGAAAGCCAGCACAAGTGTCGGGACCATGAAGCTACCGCCGGCCAGCCCGATCATGGATGACAAGGTGGCGATGAGCAGGCCTATCATAATCAATGCTAGCTCAATCATTGACTCCTACAAATGGTTTGTTTCTGAAAACTTAACGCTGATGGGGGTTCAGGACCAGCCCTCGTGTCAAACGTTTGGTTCTTGTCGGCCAGCATTTTTTGCCAGACGATAACCGTCTATTATCTTAACCCCAGAACTCGACCCAATCCTGTTTGCCCCGGCCGCTATCATCCACAATGCGTCCATGAAGTCATGAATCCCGCCCGCAGCTTTCACGCCAAAATTATCGCCCACCGTCTCCCTCATCAGGGCTATGTGGGGCACTGTGGCTCCAAGTTTGCCAAAACCGGTCGAGTTTTTCACGAAATCCGCTTTAGACTCCACCACTATCCTGCAGGCCTGCGGTATCTCCTCGTAAGTCAGGTAGCCAGTTTCGAGTATGACCTTGACCGTGTTCCCTTCCGCCGCTTCAACGACCGCCCCTATATCCTCCCTGACGGAGTCATACTTCTTGTCCTTGAAAGCCGCCACGTTCATCACCATGTCGATTTCTTTTGCGCCCTCCTTGATTGCCCGCTTTGTTTCAAACGCCTTCTCCTCCAACGTCGTTTGCCCGAGGGGGAATCCCACGACCGTGCTGATCTCCACGTCCGTACCCTTGAACTCATTCACGCAGAACTTGGTCCAAAATGGGTTCACGCAGACGGAGTGGAAATGGTAGGCTTTTGCTTCACCACATACCTTTTTCATGTACCCCGACGGCTTGTTTGGGGCCAGTTCAGTGTAATCGATAATTTTTGCAAATTCTTCAGGCGACATTTGAATCTCCTTCGACCGTTTTTGCATGCCGAGTATATATTTCAGGACATGATCCATGCTATCAGCGACCTGATTACCGTGAAAATATTTGCTGGCAGGAGCGTATTAAGCTCTTGATAATGCTGCGCTCAGCTTTCCACCAGCTCTTTAGAGTAAAAGTCAAACGTTTGACATCGCAAACACAACGTTAAAAACCCGCCTTCACAGGTTCTAACTGGGTAAAATGAGGCTCGGCCGCGACTACACCAACTGCCTGGTCCTGGACCATCTGAGCGAGCAGGAAAAGCGCATGTTCGAGTATGACAAGCTTGACCTGGCGTCGGTTAACGCGATTGGTCTGGTAAGGGCAAAGCTGGACGTTGAAAAGCAGTTCCAGGTGACCAAGGAGCTCGGGATGAATCACGTGGAGCTGGACGGCGACCCGCCCAACCCATATCTGGAGCTTGATCGGGCCCGGCGCCGGGAAATCCGAGCAGCTGCCGAGTCGTACGGGGTGACCCTTTCCTTTCACCTGCCCTACTCTTATGTAGGCGGTAGCATATGCTGTCCCCAAAAGCAGGACCGGGAAATCGCCTTAGATTTCCAGGAGAGCTGCATCCGCTTCGCCGCCGACATCGGCGCCAAGTATGTGAACATACACCCGGGGAGCGTCCCGTTCTACCACCGGCTCGGGAGGTACAACGGAATTATACGCGCCTCGCTCATCACCAGTCTGCTCAAGCTAGACCGGATGGCAAGGGACCTCGGCCTGACCCTCCACCTGGAGAACAACACCGCCTTCGACGGGATATTCAGCGAGCTGGAGGACTGCCTCGCCCTGGTGAAAGAGCTGAGGCAAGACGGCGCGGAGATTCTCTTCAACTTCGACATCGGGCACTGGTTCACGAAAGCAGATACGGGCGGGCAGGTACCGAACTCCCCCGAGTTGGTCATGGAGCAAATCCCCCCGGAGTACATTGGAGAGCTCCACCTGAACGACTATGTCCCTGGGAAGAAGATGTTCCACCCTCCAATCCACCTCGAGTGGGGTCTCCTCAAGAAGGAAAACTTGAAGCGCTACGCCGAGATAGTGAAAAAGAAGGGGGTTGAAGTGGTGATCCTCGAAACCGCCATGAAGGACAAGGAGCAGGTGTTGGGCTGGCGGGACGTCCTGAAGCAGGAAACAGATTACGTGAAAAACGTGTTTAGCTGTTAACCGACAACACTATCTTAAACGGATGAATATTGCGGCGCCAATTACCACCACAACCACTACGATAACAGCAATTATCCATACAACGGGGAACCCGGCAGAAACTTCGGTGAGCGATGCGCTAACGGTTCCTCCGGAAGAGCTAACGGAAGTGCTGCCCGTGTACCGCCCATCGGAACTCTTAAAATACAAAGTTTGACCCGCAAGAGCAGGGTTCGTGGATGGGATTTTGCCATCAGAATCAGTAGTGCCTAACGCGTTTGTCTCCTGCCACTGAGAAGTGCCATAGTAAATCATAGTGTTGGCGAGTGGGCTGCCATCTGGTTTACTGAAAACCAGCGTGACTGTGAAAGAAGATTCAGCATTTCCAAAGACATTTCCAAAGAGATAAATTTTGTTGCCAGTGTTCAGATATGTTATGTAGTAGTTACCGTCTGAGGAGATGGAAATCAAATCAGCGTTACCGTCAACTTGATAGCTCCAGAGAGGCGCGCTGTTGTCGCGGGAGAAGAAGTAAATCGTGCCGTTGTCGCTCGCGGCGGTTATGTAAGAGTCATCCGAGGATATAGCGACAGATTTAACACCATCTCCAGTCGTGTAGCTCCACAGGGGAGTGCTGGAGCTCCGGTTAAACAGGTAGACTTTGCCATCAGACGGTGCGCGTCCAGCAACTATGTAGTTTCCGTCTGATGAGATGGCAACCGAATTAACGTCATTGTTAACGTAGTAGCTCCAGAGAGGCGTGCTGTTGTCGCGGGAAAAGAAATGAATCATGTCGTCCGTGCTCCTAGCAACTATGTAGTTTCCGTCAGAGGATATTGAGACCGCCTGGACAGTGTCGCAAACTAGACAAGCTTGGTAGCTCCAGAGTGGAACATTTGACAAACGGTCGAATAAGTAGACCTTGCTACCACACCCGGCAGCTATGTAGTTGCCGTTTGACGAGACGGCGACCGAATTAACACTCCCCGCAGTTGAGTAATGCCAGAGGGGCGTACTGTTGTCGCGGGAGAAAAGGAAGATCTTCTTATTAGAATCCCCGGCAGCTATGTAGTTCCCGTCAGAGGAAATTGCAACTGACGAAACAATCCCATTAATCTGGTAGCTCCAGACGGGCGTGCTCGAGTCTTTGGAAAAAAGGTAGAGCTTGTAGTTCGGATACCCGCCCCCAGCTACTATATAGCTCCCGTCTGAGGGTTCCGCGTCATTTTAAGGGTATAGGTTGTCTTTAGATTGGCTGGGTTTGGGGCGGTGGTTATGAAAAACAGGAGAGGTGATATGAATGAACCCCAAACCAAATCCGAAATGTCCAGCCTGCGG
>Ga0315282_10004853_pt1 | contig 23202 bp, 15 predicted proteins | sample YL17G07_20_MG_FD_203693 | JGI IMG/M metagenome (GOLD analysis project Ga0315282, IMG submission 203693) | Sediment microbial communities from Yellowstone Lake, YNP, Wyoming, USA - YL17G07_20 | ecosystem: Environmental > Aquatic > Freshwater > Lake > Sediment | place: USA: Wyoming | collected... | reverse complement strand
ATCGGCCGGCGCCGCGTCGTGGTCGCATCTGTGCGCCGCTCTCGAAGCGCTGCCCTGGCACGGGCTCGACGACTCCGCTGGCGCGCTGCGCCGGCGCTACATGGGCCGCGCGTTCCAGTTCGAAGACCTCGTGGTGGGTTTCGATGAGCGAACGCTCGCGACGGCCGCGGTGAAGTACGGGCGCGCGGTGGCGCACGTGGCGGCCATGTACCGGCACCTCGAACGCGTGACGGCCGGGCGGGCCGTCGAGATGGAGGTGTCGGTGGACGAGACCGACGAGCCGACCTCGCATGCGGAGCACGTCTACGTCGCCTCGGAGCTGGCCCGGCTCGGCGTCCGGTGGGTGGGTCTGGCGCCGCGCTTCGTCGGGCGGTTCGAAAAGGGCGTGGACTACATCGGGGACCTCGAGCAGTTCGAGCGTCATTTCGCAGGCCACGCGGCCATCGCGCGGGCGCTGGGACCGTACAAGGTCAGCCTCCACTCGGGCTCCGACAAGTTCAGCATCTACCCGATCGCGGCCGCGCACGCCCGGGGCCTGGTGCATCTGAAGACGGCGGGCACCAGCTACCTCGAGGCCTTGCGGACGGCGGCGGCGCTCGATCCGTCGTTCTTCCGGGACCTGTATCGGTTCGCGCGCGAGCGGTACGAGGCGGATCGCGCGAGCTATCACGTGTCCGCGCGGCTCGATCGGGCGCCCGCGCCCGACACCGTCGCAGATGGCGAGCTCGCCGTGCTGCTGGAGCAGTTCGACGCCCGCGAGATCCTGCACGTCACCTTTGGCTCGGTGCTGACGGCCCATGACGCATCCGGGCGCCCGTGGCTGGCCGCGCGCCTGGTCGCGCTGCTCGGCCGCCGTCCGGAGGTGTACGCGGCGAACCTCGAGGGGCACCTGGCGAGACACCTGGCCCCGTTTGCGACACCCGGGCGGGCGGCGCCGCCAGCGCAAGTGGTTTGGCAACATTGACACTTGATCAGAGAGAGTGCGCTTCTGGCCCCCAGTTTCTACCCTGTCCGGGCGGTCGGTTCGGGAAAACCTCTTCAGGAAGGGCCGCGACCGGGCGTCGACGACGAAGGAGATCACGATGGACAACGGGCTGGCCATCCGCCAGGAGGGGGCGCTCGACTTCGTCGCCCTGGGCGCGCTCGTCCACCGTCTGGACCCTGGGATCATCCCCTTCCGCAAAGCCACCGAGTGCCGGATCCACGTCAGCGGCGGGGAGTTCAACTGCGCCGCCAACTTGGCTGACTGCTTCGGGCTGAAGACGGGCATCGCGACCGCCATGGTGGACTATCCGATCGGCGACCTGATCGCGGAGCGCGTGAAGGCGATGGGGGTGATCCCGTTCTACAAGCGGTTCGCGCACGACGGCGTCACCGGCCCGAACATGGCGACCGTGTACAGCGACCGCGGCCACGGCGTGCGGGCGCCCGTCGTCTTCTACAACCGGTCGAACGAAGCAGCGGCCAGGTTGAAGCCTGGCGACTTCGACTGGGAGGCGATCTTCGCCGACGGCGTGCGGTGGTTCCACAGCGGGGGCATCTTCGCGTCGCTCTCGACGACGACGCCCGCGGTGATCATCGAAGGCATGAAGGCGGCCGGGGCCGCCGGGGCGGTGATCTCGTTCGACCTGAACTTCCGCGAGAAGTTGTGGAAGGTCTCGGGACGCGCCGGTCAGGCGATCGACGTCCTCTCGCGAATCGTCGAGCACGTGGACGTGCTCGTCGGCAACGAGGAGGACCTGCAGAAGGGGCTGGGCATTCGCGGCCCCGAGGTGGCGGCCAGGTCCGCGCTCGACCCCGCGGCGTTCTTCGAGATGATCGCGCACGTGGTGGCGAGGTACCCGCGGATCAAGGCCGTCGCGACGACGCTTCGCGAGGTCCGCTCGACCAACCGCCACGCGTGGAGCGCCGTGGCGTGGGTCGACGGGAGGCCCTGCTGCGCGCCGACGATCGAGCTCGACGTGCTGGATCGGGTGGGGGGCGGAGACGGGTTCGCGTCAGGCTTCTTCTACGGCCTGCTCGCCGGCGAGCCGCCCGAGGAGGCCGTGAGGCTGGGCTGGGCGCACGGCGCCCTGCTGACGACGTTCCCCGGCGACACCAGCATGGCGACGGTCGAGCAGGTGCGGGCCTTCGCGAGGGGCGGCTCGGCGCGCATCCAGCGGTGAGAGCGCGGGCCCTCGGGCTGGCCCCCGGGGGAGCGCCTCGAGGTGGCCCCACGGTGGGCCCAACCGGCAAGGCCGCCGCACGCCCGGGCCGCGTCGGCCCGGCAGCCCTGGGGGCTGCCGGGCGGGCACGGCGGATCTTAGGAATTGGTATATCCTCTAGGCGTTCAAGGCCCTCCAGAAGCCGTATCCCCACGAACGGGACCTATCGCTGCCGATCCCCAGAATCGCAGGCAAAAGCGTGTGGACGAGGGGAAAGATGCCCGCAAGAAACACTTGACAAGCGGCAGCGACTGGGTTTTCCTTATGCGCGATGACGTTGTGGTATGGTCTTACCACTTGTGGCGATCCACGGTCCCGGAGGATGCGACCGTTGCAGGGGTCGGCGGTCATCCGACGCGCTGGCGCGCTGGAGGACCCTCACGAACTCCGAGGAGAAAGTCATGAAGAGGTTCGCGTTGACTCTCGGCCTCGTCGCCTGTCTGACGGCGGCATGGCCCGCGCGCGCGCAGGACTACCGTGCGCGGGTCCAGGGATCGGTCGTCGACAGCAGCCAGGCCGTCCTGCCTGGCGTCACCGTGACGCTGCACAATGACGGGACGAACGTTGTGACCACGCGCCACACGGATGTCAGAGGGCACTACGTCTTCGACTTCGTCGATCCCGGCACGTACGCGCTCGCCGCGGAGCTGGACGGGTTCAAGAGGGCCGAGCAGACCAACGTGAGGGTGCCGCAACGGGGCGACGTGACCGCCAACTTCATCCTCGAGGTGGGCGGCATCCGGGAGACCGTCACCGTCCAGGCCGAGCCCGTTCAGGTCCAGCTCAACACCAGCAGCACCAATCTGACCCTCGAACGACAGTTGATCGACCAGGTCCCGCTCAACGGTCGGAACCCGTACAACCTGTCCACCCTCGACCCGACGCTCATGCTCAACGCAGGGAACCCCAACGAGAACCGGCCGTACCATCACGCCTACGCGAACGAGTACGATGCGGGCGGGGGGACCCGACGGGCCAACGACGTGCTGCTCGACGGCGTCGCGCTGGGCTCCAGCTACAAGACCTCCTACACGCCGTCGATGGACGCGGTCGAAGAGATGACCGTGTCGAAGAACAGCATCGACGCCGAGAACGGGCACAGCCTCGGCGGCATCATCACCCTGAACATGAAGTCGGGGACGAACGCGTTCAAGGGCTCCGGCTACTATTTCCAGCGCGACCCGAGCCTGAACGCCCTTGCCGACCCCACGGTCAAGCTGCAGCCCGGCCAGGACACCAGGAACCTGCGCGGGACCAGGCTCAAGATGTACGGCGCCACGCTCGGCGGGCCGATCAGGAAGAACAAGATCTTCTCGTTCACGTCGTTCGAGCAGTGGAACGACAACAAGCCCGTCACCGTCGTGCGGACGCTGCCGACCGCGCTGGAACGCACCGGCGACTTCAGCCAGTCGATCTACAACAACAGGATCCGGACAATCTACGATCCGTGGACCTCGGTGCTCAATGCCTCGGGCAAGGTCGTTCGGAGTCCCTTCTCGGGCAACACGATCCCGGCCAATCGCATCGACCCGGTCGCCTTGAGGCTGCTCCAGCAGTTGCCGCTGCCCAACCTGCCGGGCAGCGTGGACAACTGGCAGGGAACGGTGAACGAGCACGTCGACTACTGGAACTTCTCCCAGCGCGTGGACGTGAACCTGACCGACAACTGGAAGATCTTCGCCCGCTACGGCCAGTTCAAGGCCAACGTCTACCAGCAGAACCCGACCGACGGGAAGCTCTTCCCCGTGTCGGGGAGCAACCGCTACGGCCTGAGCGTCGCCGGCGACGCCGTCTGGGTCATGTCCAACAAGTCCACCCTCAACGTGCGCGGCAGCTTCTACAACATGACCGATGAGTACGCCAACCCGCAGGTCCTGCTCGGCAAGGACGGGCTCACGCAGTTGTGGCCCAACAACCCCTGGTACTCATCGCTCTACGTCAGCCCGTATGTCTACTATCCCGCCGTCGACGTCAGCGTCGCCTCCCCCGCCTCCGCCGACCGCCTGGGTCGGCAAGGGCGCGAATGGTACCAGCGGCCGGATGCCTGGACCGCCTCGGCGCGCATCAACCGCTACGAGGGCAGACACAACATGAAGTGGGGCGGCGAGGTGCGGGCCTACTACGGCCAGGCGGCGCGCTTCGAGCCGATCAACCTGCAGTTCCGGGCCGCCCTCACGGCGAACAGCTCCGACAGCCCCGACACCGTCAACACGGGCAACCAGTGGGCCACGTTCCTCCTCGGCGCCCTCGACAACAACAGCTCGGCCCGCCTCGTGCCGCTCCAGACGCCGGACCTGAGGGGCTACGCCGCATACTTCCAGGACGATTTCCGCGTCACCGATCGGCTCACGCTGAACCTCGGCCTCCGCTGGGAGTACGAGCCCGGCCCGACCGATGCGGAGAACCGCCTGTCACAGCAGATTGATCTGACGCAGCCGATTCCCGAGATGCAGGCGACCCCGCCGAGCATGCCGGCGCAGGCGCTGCAGCTGATGGCCAGCAAGGGCTACAGCTACATCTACAACGGCGCGTGGGTCTTCACGAGCTCGAGCAACCCGCATGCCTGGCATATCACTCCGTGGAACTTCCTGCCCCGCGCCGGCGCGAACTACCGCCTGGGTGACGACTCGGTCGCGCGGTTCGGCTACGCGCGCTACCTGATGCCGACCAGCTACGTCCGTGACACGCTCGGCGACTACGTCAACCAGTACTCCGGGTACGCGCAGACGACGAACGTGCTCCCCTTGATCAACGGGGTTCCGCAGGCGACGCTGGCGAACCCGTTCCCGGCGAACAGCAACCCCGTGATCGAGCCCTACGGACAGGCGTATGGCCGCTACACGAACCTCGGCGGCACGGCGAGCCTCGACCAGTACAATCTGTTGCCGCAGATCAACGACCGGTTCAACGTCTCGTACCAGCGGAAGATCTGGTGGGGGACGATCTTCGAAGCCAACTACTTCTTCAACTACGCGCACCGGATCCCCTACACCGACAACGTGAACATGATGGACCCGGCCTTCAGGTACCAGTACAAGACACTCCTGAACACGGCCGTGGCCAACCCGTTCTACAACTATCTGACGCCCGACAAGATCCCCGGCCAGCTCCGGAATGCGAAGACCGTCACCTTGGGCAGCCTGCTCGTGCCCTACCCGCAGTATCAGACGCTGACGCAGACGAACACCAACGGCCTGAAGGGGAAAACGCACACGGTCGAGCTCAGAGTGCAGCGGCCGTTCACCAATGGCGTCAGCTTCCTGGTGGCCTACGCCTACAACTACGATCTGACGCAGGCCTGGTTCGACGACCTGGCGCAGTACGAGTTCCAGCAGACCGGTGAAGGTCTCGATTGGCGGCCGACCCAGCAGGCCGGGGTCTCCGCAGCGGCGCCCCGGCACCGCATCACGGCGGCGGCGACGCTCGAGATCCCTGTCGGGAAGAACCGCCGGTTCTTCTCCGACATGCCCAGGGCGCTCGACGTGGCCCTCGGTGGCTGGCAGTACAGCCTCTCGGCTCGCTACTACTCGGGCGACCTGCTGCTGTTCCAGAACAGCTACGTCGTGGATGGGAACCCCAAGCTCGACAACCCCACGCGCGACCAGTGGTTCGACACGAGCAAGTTCCACGTCGCGGACGCGTACACGCCAAGGAGCAATCCCTGGTACTACGACGGCCTGGTCGGGCCGAGCATCTTCATGACGGACATGACGCTGACGAAGATGTTCACCTTTACCTCCAAGTACCGCCTGGAGGCGCGCATCGAGGCTTACAACGCCTTGAATACCATCGTGTGGGCCGACCCGGATCTCACGCTCGGCAGCGCGACGTTCGGCAAGGTCACGCGCAAGAACATCGCCTACAACGGTCGCGAAATCCAGGTCGGCCTCCGGTTCATCTTCTGACGCGCGGTGGCGCTGGCTGCTGCGCGCGACCGCGGGGGGCGGCATCGCCCCCCAGGCTCTTTCGCGATCCGCTCGATCCGGACGACCGTCCGGACGCGCCTGTCCTGCTCCGCGTAATGAAGCTGGAAGCTCGGATCCGATCCACGGCACTGATTGGCGGGCTGGCCCTTGCCATGCCCCCTACCGCCGCGCGCGGTACTTGAAGTCCCGGAACCGCACCTCTCCGGTACCAGCCGCATAGAGCGCCGGGCGCAGACTGAGGAAGTCGTAGGCCACGTTGTGGTGGTAGCCGGAGACCTCCATGCGCGTCCCGAAACGCTCCCATTTCTGCCCGTCCTGGCTGTAGTGGATCGTGACGATGTGGCGGTCGTTGGCGAGACGCAGGTGCAGCGTGCGACCGAGGTGCGCCGGCTTGTCCGACACGCGCTCGGTTCCGTAGCGGTGCATGATGAAGCTGCTGGTCGAACAGGCGAGGCCTGCGTACAGCCTGCGGTTGTAGAAGAGCAGCAGTCCGGCCGTGGTGCCCGGATCGATGTCGATTTCGACCTCGACCTCGTACGCCTGGTCGCCGCAGACGAACCAGAGCGGAGAGCTGTCTGCGGGCGTCGTGCCCCTGGCCTTCAGCACCAGCGTCCTGTTCTCGTAACGATAGCGTTCCCGGTCGGCGTCGGTGCCGTTGTAGAAGGTCCACTGCACGCCCATCTTGTTCGTCGAGAAATCGTCCGAGAGCGGCATGCCGTGCGGTACTGCTTCGCCCGCGGGCTTCGGAATCGGCCTGGCCACGTCGTAGCCCGCCGCCCGGAACCAGCCGTCGGCCGTCCAGTCCACCGGCTCGAGCAGCGTCTGGCGGCCCAGGTTGTAGAAGCCGTTCTCGTAGGCGTGGTAGACCACGTACCACTTCCCGCGCGGGCCCTCCACGAGCGTCGCGTGTCCCTTCGACCACCACCGCTCCGCCGCCGACGTCGTCCGGATGATCGCGTTATACGGTGAGTTCTCCCATGGGCCCTCGATCGACGTCGAGCGCGCCGCGACGACCATGTGGCTCGTCGGTGGACCGGCGGTCCCGCCCTCGGCGAGCACCATGTAGTAGTAGTCCCGGTGCCTGACGATCTTCGGCCCTTCCTGCGCAACCTGCTGGCTTCGTGGTGTCAAGCCGAGCATCGAGGCCCATGCGAGCGTGCCGAAGGCCAGCCATCGTATGAGTGTCTTCTTCATACGGTTCCTCGTCACCGACCCCGTCACGCCGGAGTTTCACAGATCTGCCTCGTCAGGTATGGCCGCGGGTCCGCCGGAGCGGCACGCACGAGGGTCGACCGGCCGTCCGGCGGCCGTTTGAGAGCCACTGCGGCGGACGTGGCGGCCATTCTAGACTCGTGAGGAGATCCCCTCACATTTCGGCCCGAGTGTCTGGTCAGATGAGGGCCCAGGCGTCCGGCTTGTCGCTGTTCGCTGGGCAGGGTAGAGTGAGCACCTCGACGATGGAGGAATGGGCGGCCGACGAGACCTCCACGGTCACCGACGGCTGCGAGAGCTGGTGCACGGCCCTTCTGTGGATCGTGCCCGCCAAGGTGGAAGGCACGTGGCGCCTCCCGCAAGGAGACCTGACGCTCAAGCAGGACTTCCAGATGGTTTCCGGCACGCTCACGTCCGGCAATGGCAGCACGCCGATCACGAACGGCAGGCTGCGCGGGGATCAGATGAGCTTCAGCGCCGGCGGTGCCGAATACGCCGGTCGCGTGAACGGCGACACCATTGAGGGCACCGTTGCATCCGGTGGAAGCAACGCCAGCTGGAACGCGACGCGCGTCGAGAAGTAGGGAGGAGGAAACGTGCACCTGGTGTTCCGCAATCCGGCTCCTGCGCCCGGCGCTCGCCGGCGAGGCCGCCCCGCCTGGCTGACGGCCTGCAGCGTCGCGCTCTGTCTGTCTCTCGGCTTGCTCTCCGCGCAAGCGCCCGGCTCCGGCCCACCGGGGAAGACCAAGGTCTTTCCCGGCACCGATTGGGAGCGCATCGGGAAGCCGGAGACGGTCGGCTACTCCTCGACCCGCCTGCAGGCGCTCCGCGCTTGGTTGCAGTCGCTCGACACGACCGCCATGATGGTCTCGGTCGGCGGACGCTCGCTCTTCGAGTACGGCGACCTCTCGCACCTCAGCTATCTCGCCTCGGTCCGTAAGAGCCTCCTCGCGATCGTGTACGGTAAGTACGTCGAGAACGGCACCATCCCCCTCGGAAAGACCCTGCGCGAGCTCGAGATCACCGACGTCGGCGGCCTGCTGCCGCAGGAGCTCGAGGCGACGGTCGAACACGTGATTACCGCCCGCTCCGGGGTCTACCACCCGGCGTCGAACGGCGGCGACGACACCGCGAGCGCTCCGCCTCGCGGGTCGCAGCGCCCCGGGATGTACTACCTTTACAACAACTGGGACTTCAACGTCGCGGGCGCCGCCTTCGAGAAGCTCACGGGGCGGGACATCTACGACGCGCTCGAGACCGACCTGGCCAGGCCGATCGGGATGCAGGACTTCGACCGCTCGCGGCAGAAGAAGTCCGGAGACACGACGCGTTCGCAGTACCTGGCGTACCACATCTGGCTCTCGACGCGTGACATGGCGCGCGTCGGCCTGCTCATGCTGCGCGAGGGCGACTGGGCGGGCCGCCAGGTGGCCTCACGCGAATGGGCGCGCCGCATCACGAGCCTGGTGACCCCGTTGAACGAGATGAACCCGCCGACGCATCGGGTGCTCGGCACCGGCGACCGGTGGGGCTACGGGTACATGTGGTGGGTGTGGGACGCCCCGAACTCGCCGGGGCCTTTCAAGGGCGCCTTCACCGGGATCGGCGCCGGCGGCCAGTTCATCACCGTGCTGCCCGAGCTCGACATGGTCGTCGCGCACAAGACCGACACGCAGCAGCCGCTGCCCTCCGGCAGCGCGCGCAAGCAGCGGGCCGTCTCGCGCACCGAGTACGACGCGATCCTGCGGATGCTCATCGCCGCACGGTGCCCGGGCGGCAGCTGCCAGTGACGAGGGCTGACCCCCTGCGGCCCCTGTGACACACCGGGTCTTGCGAGACCCACCTCGTCCGGCAACTCTGGCTGCGTGGCCGCCAACCGACGACCTTCGCGCAGTACGGACGGGAAACGGCCAGGGGGGCGTGGCAACCGGCTGCCGGCCTCGGTGGTATCATCCTCCCTTCGTCACCACTCTGAGGAGACCTGAATGCTGAGACGTTCGATAGCTCTATCGATTCTGCTCGTGCTCGCGCTCGCACCTGCTCACGCCCAGGCGCGCGGCGGCCAGCGTCCCGGAAGCGCGCCGGTCACGCAGCAGCCGCCGGCGCCGACTCCGGCGACACCCGGCGAGCGAGGCGGCCAGCCGCCCGCCCGTCACGAGGTCGCCACCGCGAACGAAGAGAAGGTCTCGCAAACCTTGCACGCGATCCGGCTCGACGGCCGTGAGGTCAAATACACCGCCACGGCCGGCACGCTGCCGATTCGGCTCGATGATGGCAAGGTGGCTGCGCGGATGTTCTTCGTCGCGTACACGAAGGACGGCGAGGACGCGAAGACCCGTCCCATCTCCTTTCTGTACAACGGCGGTCCGGGATCGGCCACGGTGTGGCTGCACATGGGATCGTTCGCGCCCCGCCATGTGCAGATGGCCGACGACGGCTTCCAGCCGGCCCCGCCGTACCAACTGGTCGACAACGAGAACTCGCTCATCGACGTCACGGACCTCGTCTTCGTGGATGCCATCGACACCGGGTTCAGCCGGGTCATGGAGGGCGTCGACAACGCACAGTTTCACGGCCAGGACGGCGACATCCGCGCGTTCGGCGAGTTCGTCGCCGGGTATCTGAAGAGCTACAACCGCTGGCCGTCGCCCAAGTTCCTGATCGGCGAGAGCTACGGCACGATCCGGTCGGCCGGCCTTGCGCCAGAGCTGCAGTCGCGCCACGGCGTGGAGCTGAACGGCATCGTCCTCGTCTCGTCGCTGCTGACGTATCAGACGCTGTCGCCCGCGCCCGACAACGACATCGCGTACGCCGATCAAATCCAGACGTTTGCCGCGACCGCGTGGTACCACAAGAAGCTGCCGCCCGACTTGCAGCAGGAATCGATCAAGCAGGTCGTGGACGAGGCGCGGACCTTCGCCTTCGGCGAGTACATGCAGGCGCTGACGAAGGGGAGCGCGCTGACCGACGCCGAGCGCAGCGCGATGGCGGAGAAGCTCGCCCGCTACACGGGCCTCCCGGCGAAATTCATCCTCGCGGCGAACCTTCGCGTCGACTCGGGACGCTTCCGGAAGGAGCTGCTCCGCGACCAGCGCCTGATGGTCGGCCGTCTCGACGGCCGGTTCACGGGGCTCGACGCCGACGCTGCCGGCGAACGCCAGGAGTTCGACCCGTCCAACACGGCGCTCCAGGGCGCGTACACGGCGCTGTTCCAGGACTACGTCAAGAACGATCTGAAGTGGGACTCCGACCTGCACTATCCGACGTCTGGGAACGTGCGGCCCTGGACCTACGTGCAGAACCGCTACATGGACGAGACGGACGCCTTGCGCCAGACGATGGCGAAGAACCCGTTCCTGAAGGTGTTCGTGGCGTGCGGGTACTACGACATGGCGACGTACGTCGGCGGCGCCGAGTTCAACTTCTCGCACCTCGCCTACGATCGCCAGGTGACCAATCGCGTCTCGTTCGGCTACTACGAAGCCGGACACATGATCTACATCCGGCCGTCGGCGCACAAAGCGCTCAAGCAGGACGTGGCGAAGTTCATCCGCTCGGCGAGCGGCCCGGCACGCACGCCTGCGAGCTAGAACTAGATAGGAGATTTCGATTCGGCAACGCGCGAGCAGAGCGCCGCGCCAGCGGTTGTCTGAGCGCGTTCACTGGCAGCCGGCACAGGACGAGCGCCTGCAGCCGCTGCAGCTTGCGCCAGCGCTGGTCCGCCCCGGTGACCCCGCGATGGCGAACGCTGACGGCTGGCGCTCGACGTTCTCGGCGTGGCAGGCCGGACAAGTCACGTGCGTGGGGGTGCTGAAGAGGATGGTCTCGAAAACGGTGCCGCAGTCCTGACAGCGGTATTCGTAGATCGGCATTCACGTCTCCGGCCGCCCCGGGGAAGCTTCGGTCGCGAACGATTGTACCCGATCCGGGTCCAGGCGGCAGCTGCCCACCCCAGTTCTGCGGACACGGTGCGGTCGGCCGGGTGCGGTGGCCTCGAGTAGCGAGTAACGAGCGATGAGCAACGAGCGGCCCGCTCTAGTCCCTCGTTACTCCTTCCTCTCCCAGCCGTACTCGGCGAGCGGTTGTGGAAGCCGAGAGCCTTCATCTGCTGCTCGATCTGCGCCGGATCGCCCAGTCCCTCCGGATCGTCACTCCGGTACCAACCGTCGTCGATCGTCACGCGCACTGGCAGCGCCCCGCGGTCGTAGGCGGCCTGATACACGCGGGTCACTTTCGTGTGACCATTCAAGGCCAACAGCAGAACTACTATCAACTGGTAGTAGGTGGCTACATCGGCTAGCATGCCGCCGCGCGCAGCTCTTCGTACTCGCGCGCAGGGCACCCATCATGAGCCCGCCGTCAATCAGCCTGGCCGCGGGTTCGGGGGGTGGTGGCCGTGTATGAGCGGCCTGGAGCTGCCCACAACGGGAGGACATGTGCGAATGCCGAGGCGCCTGTTACCACGAGTGATGTGCCTGGTCGCCACGGGTTTCCTGGCCTTCAATACGGTTCACGCCAGCGACGCGCCCGGCTCGGTGACTGGGGTCGTGCGCGATTCGAGCGGTGCCATCGTCGTGAACGCGAACGTGGTGCTGCTCACAGGCGAGCAGACAGCCGTGCGGAGCACCCGGACCCGAGAGGACGGTCGGTTCACATTCGATAACGTGGCATCGGGTCGGTACGTGCTCGTCGTGTCGTACCCGGGCTTCGCGGACCGCCGGGTGGCTGTAACCTCCGCGGAAGGTGCGTCTCGTCCAGTCGAGGTCGTATTGGAACCGACGCCCGTCGAGGCCGAAGTCACGGTGACGGCAACGGCCGGCGCGGTCCAGGACAGGCAGACGGTTCCCCAGCAGATAAACGTCATCGAGGCCACCGAGATCCTCGAGCGCGCGAAGGCCGTTGTCGCACAGGCGGTGCTCGAGGAACCAGGTGTCAACCTGCTGCGGACGAGTCCGACGATGGCCGGCGTGTACGTGCGCGGCCTGACGGGCAACAAGGTCAACGTGTTCGTCGACGGGGTGCGGTATTCGAACTCGGCAGCCCGCGGCGGCGTCAACACCTTCCTCGACCTGATCGAGCCGACCAGCCTGCAGGCCGTCGAAGTGCTGCGCGGACCCAACAGCGCTCAGTACGGCAGCGACGCCATCGGCGGCAGCATCCAGTTCCTGTCGCAGGTGCCGAGCCTGGCGGCAGGCGATCGCCCGACGTGGGCAGGCAGCTACGGCATCCGCGCGAATAGCGCCGACCAGAGCTTCGGAGCGAATCTGTCGACGGGCTATTCAGCGCGCCGCTTCGGGCTGTTTGTGAGCGGGGCGGGTCGCCGCATCAACAACATCCGGACAGGAGACGGGCTCGACTCGCATGCGGCGGTCACGCGGTTCCTGGGCGTGCGCTCCGACGTCCTGATGCCCTCCCGCCTGCCCGACACGGCATTCACCCAGTACGGCGGCACCGTGAAAGTGAACTGGACGCCGAGCCCGTCGGATCAGCTCTTGTTCAGCTACTCGCGCAGCCAGCAGGATGGGGGCAGGCGCTACGACCAGTTGCTCGGCGGCGACGGCAACCTGATCGCCGACCTGCGCAACCTGATGCTCGACTTCCTTTACGTGAAATACAACCGGGCGGACGTCGGGTTCTTCGATCAGGTAACGGCAACCTATTCGTTCAACACGCAGCGCGAGGAGCGCGTCAACCAGGGCGGCAACGGCAATCCGCGCAACGCGATCACGCACGAGTTCGAACGAACGTCCGCGCAGGGTTTCCAGCTGAAGGCAACCGCGCGGGTGGGTGAACGCCACGAGCTGCTCGTCGGGGGCGAAGTCTATCCGGAGCACGTGACGGCGCCGTCGTTCAGCTTCAATCCGGTCACCGGCACGTCAACGGTGCGCCGCGGACGCGTGCCGGACGGCGCGACCTACCGCAGCTTCGGCATCTATGCGCAGGACGCCTTCGATCTGGTGCCGGGCAGGCTGCGGGCGCAGGGCGGCCTTCGCTACAGTGACGCCCGCTACCGCGCCTATGCGGCGGACAGTCCTCTGGTCAGCGGCAAACCGCTGTGGCCGGATGATGCCCTGAACGCGTCGAGCGTGGCGTTTCGTGCGGGAATCGTGGCGCTGCCCAAAGACGGTTGGACCATCAGCACGAACGTGAGCCGCGGGTTCCGCGCGCCGCACATCACCGACCTCGGCACGCTGGGTCTGACAGGATCAGGATTCACGGTGTCGGCCGCCGAAGTCGCCGACATGGGCGCGACGGTTGGCAGCGCGGCCGGCGTTACCGCCGTGTCGACCGGGCTGCCCGTCAAGCCGGCAGGACCTGAAACGAGCCTGAACTACGAAGCGAGCCTGGGCTATCGCAGCCGGCGTTTTTCCACCGAGGCGACGTTCTTCACCAACACCGTCTACGACAACATCGTCTACCAGGCGTTGATCCTGCCCCAGGGCGCGGTAGGGCTGACGCTGGGCGATCAGACGATCTCGGCGCAGGGAGGGACGGGCGTCGTGTACGTTCCGGCTTCATCAAGCCCGGTGCTCGTGCGGACGAACTACGGCGATGCGCGCATCACCGGTTTTGAACACAGCCTCGAGGTGCGCATGTCGTCGACGCTGTCGCTCGGCACTGTGCTCACCGTGCTGCACGCGAAGGACCTCGCCACCGGTCTTGCGCCGAACATCGAAGGGGGCACGCCCGGGCCGGACTTCTACGTGAAGCTGCGGTACGCGGCAGCAGGCGGGCGGTACTGGATTGAGCCCGTCATTCACCTGGTTGGGCGGCAGGACCGCCTGTCGACCCTCGATCTTGAAGACCGGCGAACCGGAGCAACGCGGACGCGCAGCAACATCCGCAACTTCTTCTACAACGGCGCAACGGTCCGGGGTTGGGTCGCCGCAGGCCCGGACGGCGTGGCCGGAACGGCGGACGATGTGCTGGTGGCAACCGGCGAGACGCTGGCGCAGATTCAGAACCGGCTGCTGGGAAAGGCGGATTCCGCGCCTCTTTTCACCGCCGTGCCGGGATATGTGACCGCCAGCATCCGCGGCGGCTTCCGGCTCGGCACCCGCCACGAGCTGCTGTTAGAGCTGGAAAACCTGACCGACAAGAACTACCGGGGCATCGCGTGGGGAATCGACGCGCCGGGGATTGGATTGTCGGTGGCGTACGTGACGCGGTTCTAGCACAACCTGGTCAGACTGCGCGCGGCGGCCGGTATTCTCGGGTGGCGCCCTCCACGCGTTGTGGACATCCGCCGAAGCCGAGTACTCCGGCCCGGTGGGCCAGTCCGTCTACTGCGCGTTCCACCAGATCTCGTCCATCCGCCTGTCGTGGCGACCGAACGCCATGGTCGCCTCCGCGTCGCAGCCGACGTTCTTCTATGGCGGCCGCGCCGGACGCGCGATACCTCGCGTCGACCCGAGAGACATCCGAAATCGCTTGACAGGTCCAGTGGATCGGACTAATTGGTTCGTCGTTCGCCGTGGCTCGCGAAAGGAGTATCTATGAAACTCCGGACAATCATGAAGGCCTCCTTGATCCTGCTGTTCTTGACGACGGTTCTCGGCGCGGCGGTGCCCGCTGCCGACGACCCACAGAGCAATCTCATCGCGCTGCTGGCCGCGGGCAAGCCGGCGATCGGTGTGTGGACCGGAGCGACGGGGGCGCCCCGCATCGCCAAGGTGCTCGCGACGAGCGACGCGGACTTCATCGTCGCGGACATCGAGCACGATCTCTACGACTTCCGCACGCTCCACAGCTTTCTTCTCGAGGTCGCCGACTTCAGCGCCCGCTATCGCGCGCAGCCGCGGCCGGCGCCTGCCGTCCTGGTCAAGCTCGCCCACCGGGCGGGATGGGATCCTCGCTACGAGATCTCCGAAACCATGCGGGTCGGGCCGGCCACGGGAGTCTGGGTGCCCCAGGTGGAGAGCCGAGCCGAGATGGAGCGGGCCATTTCCGAGTTCCAGCAATCCGAGCAGACGGCGCTGGAAGGCGTGAATGCCTCGGACCAGGGCGGACATACCCGCGTGTCGCCGCTGTGGCCGCTCAATCCGAAAGGGCGCTTGATGGTGGTCGCGATGATCGAGAGCGAGGAAGGCGTGAAGAACGCCAGGGAGATCATCGAGACGCCAGGCCTTGCCGCCATCCACACCGTGCACGTCTCGGACGCCGACGCTCAGAAGGTGCTGCAGTTGTGTCTCGAGCACAAGGTGATCGCGGGGATCGACGCGAACCCGGGCAACGTCCAGGCGAAGCTGGCGGCCGGCTACAAGCTGATCAGCCTAGGCTGGGACTTCGGGATGCTGCAACGCCAGTTGGGCGACACGGTCAAGGCGGTGCGGTCCGCGATGACGCCGACGGTGCAGCCGAAGTAGGAGGTCAGAAGGAAGCCGCGCCGCCGGACGCGCCGCAAATGCGTGCGGCGAGTCCCGCCGACGCCAAGCGGTGATCTCCCGGAGGGTTTTGCGGGCCGTCGAGCCACGGCAACGTTCGACGTACCGAATCACGACGTCCCGTCGCGAGGAGGACAGACATGAGACGAGCGGTCGCAATTCCGGTCGCGGTGCTCGCACTTGGTTTCCCCGCGGTTGCCCGCGCGCCTCGACCTGCGGCGCCGGCCGATGCCAAGCAGGCGGTGTTCGCGTGGGTCGACGAGCACCAGCGCACGCTGACGGACCTCACGGACCGTGTGTGGCAGTTCGCCGAGTTGCCGATGGAGGAGTACAAGTCGTCGCGGCTCCTCGCGGACGCGCTCGAGAAGGACGGCTTCACCCTCACGCGCGGCGTCGCGGGGATGCCGACCTCTTTCGTGGCCACCTACGGCTCCGGGGAGCCGGTGCTCGGCTTCCTCGCGGAGTACGACGCGTTGCCGGGCCTGTCGCAGAAGACGGTGCCCCACCAGGAGCCGCTCCTCGAGGGCGCGCCCGGGCACGGGTGCGGCCACAACCTGCTCGGCGTGGGTGCCGTGTCGGCGGCGATGGCCGTCAGGCACGCGATCGAGCAGTACGGCCTGAAGGGCACCATCAAGCTGTTCGGAACGCCGAACGAGGAGAACGACATCGGCAAGGTGTTCATGGCCAGGGCGGGCGTCTTCGACGGGCTGTCGGCCGCTGTCGACTGGCATCCCGGCGCCGCCACCGCCGTGTCGCTCGGCGGGAGCCACGCGATTCACAACTTCCGCGTGACGTTCCGCGGCAAGACGGCGCACGCGGGCGCCGATCCGTGGGACGGGAAGAGCGCGCTCGACGGGGTGGAAGTGATGAACGTGATGGTCAACTTCCTGCGCGAGCACGTGAGGCCGACCGTGCGGATTCAGTACGTCGTGACCGACGGCGGCAAGGTGCCGAACGTCGTGCCGGATTTCGCGGTCGCGTGGTACAACTGCCGTGATGTGACGCTCGAGGGCTCGGAGGCCGTCTTCCAGAGAATCACGAAGATCGCGCAGGCGGCGGCGATGGCCACCGAGACGGAAGTCGAGGTGAAGCTGTTGACGGCGATTCACGAGCTGGTGGTGCTCGAGAAGAGCTCGGCGATCGTGCAGCGCAACCTGGAGCTGGTCGGCCCGCCGCGGTTCACGCCCGAGGAGCAGGAGTTCGCCCGCCAGGTCCAGCGCGCGGTCGGTGCCGAGCCCCGAGGCCTGCCCGAGGCGATCGCCCCGCTGAGGATGCCGCGCGGTGGCTTCGGAGGTGGCGGCACCGATGTGGCTGAAGTGAGCTGGAACGCGCCGGTGCTGCGCCTGAGCGCGACCACCCAGCCGCCTGGCGCCCCCGGCCACAGCTGGGCGGTCGTCTGCACGGGTAGCTCCTCGATCGGGCACAAGGGGATGCTGGTCGCGGCGAAGGCGCTCGGGGCAACCGGCCTGGACCTGATGACGGACCCGGCGCTGTTGCAGCAGGTCCGCGCCGAGTGGACGCAGGTGACGGGCGGCAAACCGTATCGCAGCCCGTTGCCGCCGGACGCGACGCCGCCGGTGGTGGCCGAACGCGTCAAGTAGACCGAGGGAACCGTCACACCTTCAGCACGTCGTCCTCGCGGGCCACCAGCGCGTAGAGCGCGGGTGCCATGAAGATCGACAGGAACAGTCTGGAGATCGGGCCGCCGACGATGACGATGGCGAACGGCTTCTGCGAGTCGCCGCCGATCCCGGTCGACATGGCGGCCGGGAGCAGGCCGAAGCACGCGACCAGCGCCGTCATCATGATGGGCCGCAGCCGGAGGAGCGCTGCCTCGCGCGTGGCCGTCAGGATGTCCTTGCCTTTCACCCGCAGCTTGTTGATGAACGAGTAGAGGATGACGCTCGTCTGAACGGCCGGACGGCAGCACGTGCCTGTTTAGGTCGTCGGTCACCTGCTCGACCTTCTTGAGGATCACCTGGGCCTGTTCGCCCGTCCGCATGATGTGACGGCGTTGCGATAGCGTTGCCGTTCCCCTCGAGGACAGGTCTGGCGTGGAGAGGCCAGGAACCGCGGCGCGGCGATGAGCCAGCCCTTCCAGACGCGAAGCGCTGGACTCCGAGACCGGCTCGCGGTGTAATGCCGCGAGATTGTTGCATGGCCCTCCCCCTTGGACTCCTCGCAGGCCTCTTCTGCTACCTCGCGCTGGTTCCGTTCGAGACCCCCTGGGCCGAAGCGCTTGCGGCCGGCGTCATCGGGGCGGCCGCCGGCGCCGCCGCACGGCGCCCGAAGACCGCGCTGGCCGGGGCGGCCGCGTGCGGCCTCGGATGGGCCGTCGGGGCTTTCGTGTTCAGCAGCGTCGTTCAACTCGGCATCGGGATGTGGCTGCCGGCCGGGGCCTGCCTCGGCGGCGTCGGGGGCCTGCTTCGTGGATCCTGGCGCCGCTTGCTGGCCGGTCTTGGGCTGGGGTTGGTCGCCGGCCTGGGCGCCGAGCTCGCCCGCTTTCTTCCGGTCCTCGTCGAACCGCTTCGTGCGTTCGACATGCAACTGATGGTGCTCCTCTTGGCGGGTCTGCTCCTTCCGGTGGCGGCTGCCCTGGTCACCGGTCCGGGTGAGGAGCGCGCACGATGAGCGTCGCTGGTCACCGCCTCGACCGCCGTCAGATCCTGCAGGCGCTCGGTCTCGTGCCGCTCGTCGGCGGCGTCGGGGAGCAGCCGGCGCGCCTGTTTGGCTGGGCGCGCCCGCGTCCGGCACGGCCGTCGCACAATCCGTTCGTGGACGACGGGCGGCCGGTGCTCGTCGTCGTGCAAGGCCGCCACCTGCGGGCGATGCTCGCGGCCGGCCTGGCCGCCCTGCCGGGGTTCGAAACGTTCGTGCGGAGCCGCCACCGGATCGTCCTCAAGCCCAACGCGACCGCCGGCGAGCCGTACCCCGTCACGACCGACCCGGCGCTGCTGTACGAGCTCGTGAGAATCGTGCGCCGGCTCTCGCGCGCCGGCGTGACGATCTACGACTCGCCGTCGTTCGCGGGTCCCGCCGCGCCGATGGTCTTCCGGCAGCTGGGGTACTTCGACCTTCGCCGGGCTGGCGAAGTCGAGGTCCTCTCGGCGGATCCAACGCGCGGCACGCGCTTCCTGCAGGTGACACGCCCGGAGTGGCGCCGCCACCCGTTCATCCTCAGCGCCGCGGTCGTGCAGGACGCTGACTTCGTGATCAACCTCGCCGTGCCCAAGCGCCATCACGCCGCGGACTTTTCGTGCGCACTCAAGAACAACTTCGGCTGTACCTACGACACGTTCCGCGAGGTCGCCCACCGCTGGCTCGGCTCGGGCGATACCGGGACCGGATCCTTCGATGAGTCCGTGGCGGAGTTCGCCGACGCGGTCCGCCCCGATCTGACGATTGTGGACGCCCGGAGCCTGCTGGCGCGAGCCGGTCCGGCGTTCCAGATGGGGCGATCGGTGATCGACAGCTCGGTGAACCGGCTCGTCCTCTCGGGAGACATGGTCGCCGTCGACGCGCACTGTGCGGCCCTGATGGAGCAGCGCGACGAGACGTTCTCTGCCGCCCGCCGCGTCGCCGCCCAGCTCGACTACGCCGTCCGCCTCCGCCTCGGCACCCGGGACCTCCACGCCATGAAGCTCGTCGAGCTGACGGTGTGACGCCCGCACCCCGCATTCCGACGCCTCTTTCGGGCGAAGTTCCACGGCACCGATTCTCTCGAGTGGGATCACCGGTCCGTTGGAGGCAGCCGGTGAAGGAGGACCGGAATACGGCCCGACGAGACTTGGGACCTCCATCGGGAAAATGCTGTACCATTCTCACCTGTCGTCCTTAGTCCTTCGTCCCTGGTCCTTCGTTGATTCTCCGGCGCCGGACCGCACCACGCACCAGGAACGAAGAACCGCACCAAAGACTAAGGACCAAGGACCAAGGACTGACGATCATGTATCGCTATCTGCACCTCGACGTCTTCACCGATTACCTCTTCGGCGGCAATCAGCTCGCGGTGTTTCTCGAGCCTGCGGGTCTGTCCACAGAGCTGATGCAGTCGATCACCCACGAGATGAACTTCTCGGAATGCACGTTCGTCTTCCCGGCCGAGCAGCCGGGGACCGACGTGAGGGTCCGCATCTTCACGCCGGGGAAGGAGCTGCCGATGGCGGGCCATCCGACGATCGGCACCGCCTTCGCGCTCGCGCACGCGGGAAAGGTGGCCGCGCGCCGGACCGAAGTCGTGTTCGGCCTGGGCGTCGGGCCGGTGCGCGTCGAGCTGAACTGGCGCGACGATCGTCTGGCGTTCGCCTGGATGACGCAGCTCCGCCCGACGTTCGGCCGGGTGGTGACCGCCCTCGATGCGGTTGCGGCGGCCCTTGGCGTCGATGCCCGGCAGATCGCCTCGACCGGCGTGCCGGTCGAGGAGATCTCCTGCGGGGTGCCCTTCCTGATGGTGCCGCTGGCCACGCGCGCGGCGGTCGATGCGGCCGTCCTCAACCAGACCGCACTCCTGTCGCTCTATCGCTCGGCGGGTCTTTTCGAGGACCTCGGGGTCTTCCTCTTCTCGACCGAGACCGGCCGGGACGAGGCGACCGCGTACAGCCGGATGTTCGCGCCGGGGCTCGGTGTCGCCGAGGACCCGGCGACGGGCTCAGCCAGCGGCCCGCTCGGCTGCTACCTGGTGCGGCACGGGCTCGTTCCCCCGTCGGCCGCCGATCGCATCGTCAGCCTTCAGGGCGTCAAGATACGGCGGCCGAGCCGGATCCACATTGCCATCGGCGTGGAGAAGGGTGAGATCACGCGCGTCCGCGTCGGCGGCACCTCCGTCATGGTGGGCGAGGGCACCATCAACCTGTAATGCGGGGCTCAGGGATCAGGGGACAGGGATCAGGGCTCGGTCCCGTCCCCTGTAACCTGTAATCTGTGGAACAATAACGGGAACAGCACCGCGTTCGCTCCCAGACCGCCCGGCTTCATTGCCAGAGCGCGCCACCGTACCGCGAGGCGCCCGTCCAGGCAGGGAAGGCGGGACGGGCGCATGCTGACTCTGCCCATGCCTCCACAGAAGAAACAGCCGAGCGGCCTCGACCAGGCGATCGACGCGCTGGTGAAGGCCGCCAGCCGCGATCCGTTCAGCGTCCTTGGCCCGCACCGCACCACGGCGGCCGGCCAGCCGGCCCTCGTCGTGCGCGCCTTCCAGCCCGACGCAAGCCAGGTGGACCTGGTCCATCCGCCCGGCGGCGATCCGGTGCCGATGACGCGGCGCCGCGAGGAAGGCGTGTTCGAGGCGGTCGTCGCCGGCGACGACGACCCGCTGTTCTTCGACTATCGCCTCCGCATCACCCGTCGTGACGGGCGCGTGACCGACGTGGACGACCCGTACCGGTACGGCCGGGTGCTGACCGACTTCGATCTGTACCTGCTCGCCGAAGGGACGCAGCATCGGGCGTACGAGAAGCTCGGCGCGCACCTGATCACCGTTGGCTCGACCACCGGCGTGCACTTCGCCGTCTGGGCTCCGGCAGCGGAGCGGGTGAGCGTCATCGGCGACTTCAATGGCTGGGACGGTCGCGTCCATCCCATGAGGTCGCTCATCCCGCAGGGCATCTGGGAGATCTTCGTCCCCGGTCTCGGCAACGGCGAGAAGTACAAGTTCGAGATCCGATCGCGCGTCGGGCACACCGTGCTGCAGAAGACGGATCCGTATGCCACCCGGCTCGAGACGCCGCCTCGCTCGGCCTCGATCGTCTGGGACATCACTCACTACGACTGGCGCGACCAGGACTGGATGCACCACCGCGCGGCCGAGGGCAACTGGCTGGATCGGCCGATGTCGATCTACGAGGTGCACCTCGGGTCGTGGATGCGGGTGCCGGAGGAGGGACACCGCAGCCTGACCTACCGGGAGCTGGCCGATCGGCTCGTGCCGTACGCGAAGGAGATGGGGTACACGCACCTCGAGCTGCTGCCGGTGATGGAGCACCCGTTCGCCGGCTCGTGGGGCTACCAGGTGACCGGCTTCTACGCGCCGACCAGCCGGTTCGGCGCGCCCGAGGATTTCAAGGCGTTCGTCGATGCCTGCCACCGGGCCGGTCTGGGCGTGATCCTCGACTGGGTGCCCGGCCATTTTCCGAAGGACGCGCACGCGCTAGGCAGGTTCGACGGCACGGCGTTGTACGAGCACGCCGATCCGCGGCAGGGCGAGCACCAGGAGTGGGGCACGCTGGTGTTCAACTACGGCCGCCGCGAGGTGCGCAGCTTCCTGCTCAGCAACGCCTTGTTCTGGCTGGAGCACTACCACGTGGACGGGTTGCGCGTGGACGCGGTCGCCTCGATGCTTTACCTCGACTACTCCCGCCGGCCCGGCCAGTGGGTTCCCAACAAGTTCGGCGGTCGCGAGAACCTGGAGGCGATCGAGTTCCTCCGCGGGCTGAACACGGTCACGCACGGCGAGCATCCGGGCACCGTCACCGTGGCCGAGGAATCGACCTCGTGGCCGGCGGTCAGCCGCCCGGTCTACACCGGCGGCCTCGGGTTCACCTACAAGTGGAACATGGGGTGGATGCACGACATCCTGGAGTACTCGCGCCGGGACCCGATCTACCGCCGGTGGGCGCACACGCTCATCACCTTCTCGATGCTCTACGCGTACCACGAGAACTTCATCCTGCCCTTCTCGCACGATGAGGTCGTGTACGGGAAGGGCTCGATGATCGGCAAGATGCCGGGGGACCACTGGCAGAAGTTCGCGGCGCTCAGGGCACTCTACGGCTACACGTTCGGCCACCCCGGCAAGAAGCTGATGTTCATGGGGAGCGAGTTCGGGCAGTGGCGCGAGTGGAACCACGACGCGAGCCTCGAGTGGCACCTGCTCCAGTACCCGCCCCACGCCGGGCTGCAGCAGTGGGTGCGCGACCTCAATGCGCTCTACCGGCACGAGCGGTCGCTGCACCAGGTGGATTTCGATTCGGCCGGCTTCCAGTGGATCGACTGCAACGACAACGAGAACAGCGTCGTCTCCTTCCTCCGCCGCGCCCACGACCCGCGCGACTTCACCGTCCACCTCCTCAATTTCACGCCGGTGCCGCGCGAGGGATACCGGATCGGCGTGCCGGAGCCCGGCCGCTACGAGGAGCTGCTCAACAGCGACAGCGGGGCGTACGGCGGGTCCAACCTGGGAAACACGGGCTCGGTCTGGTCGGAGCCGGTGCCCGCCCACGGACATTCCCACTCGTTGCGCCTGCTGGCGCCGCCGCTCGCTTGCGTGATGCTCAAGCTGAAACGGTAGCGGGATGCAACGTGCCGGGGGTGCACGGACGAGGGTGCGCCACGAAGGTGCACGGACGAAGGTGCACGGAGGAGGGTGCGCCACGAAGGTGCACGGACGAAGGTGCACGGAGGAGAGTGCACCACGAAGGTGCACGGACGAGGGTGCACGGACGAGGGTGCGCCACGAAGGTGCACGGACGAAGGTGCACG
>Ga0315282_10004852_pt1 | contig 23204 bp, 19 predicted proteins | sample YL17G07_20_MG_FD_203693 | JGI IMG/M metagenome (GOLD analysis project Ga0315282, IMG submission 203693) | Sediment microbial communities from Yellowstone Lake, YNP, Wyoming, USA - YL17G07_20 | ecosystem: Environmental > Aquatic > Freshwater > Lake > Sediment | place: USA: Wyoming | collected... | reverse complement strand
GATCTAAACCCGAGCGTCCACATCCACAAACGCTTCGGAAAAGAAATAACCATAAACTACTATCCCAACAATCCAGCCAAAGAATGCAGTTTAACAAAAGAAATGCGAATAGTTGAAGGCACAACAGAAGATTGGAGAAAACTCGCCGGCTTCCACTATCGCAGCCACAAGATAGCTGCACCTCGCAAAATCTTCTGCCTAAAACGAGGGGAAGAGCTGTGCGGAGTTATAGTTTACTGTTATCCGCCTCCAACATGTTTCGGGCGTAGGCTTGTTTTGCCAAAGATGTCTATGAAAGAGCTGAACGAGAAGCTGAGCATCATAAGCCGTGTTGTTGTGCATCCCAAATACCGCACCATAGGCTTGGGCGTTAAGCTTGTGCGTGAAACTTTGGCTAAGGCTGGAACGCCTTACGTGGAAATGCCAGCAGTCATGGCAAAGTACAATCCTTTCGCTGAGAAAGCGGGAATGCAGAAAGTGGCTATGCAGCCGCCGGCGAAAGAGGCTTTGAAAGTTGCAGAAGTTCTCAACGAACTCGGCTTTAACAGTCAACTTCTTGGAAGCGAAACATACGTGATGAGCATGCTGAAGAGGCTGAATGCTGAGCAAGTTGCCAAAATTAGGCAAGCGTTGATTAAGAATGGTCATGCACGGTTCAGGAAAGAAATCATTCCAGGAGGACGCGTGTTCGGGACAGAAGCGGAGTACGTAAAGGGGATAAATAATGCAGACCTATCAAAAATTGCAAAGTTGACCAAAATCTGCGGCTTTCTCCTCCAGACGAAGGTTTACCTGTTTTGGAGCGCGTAGCTTGCTAATCTTTCGCGCGCGCATGATTGAAATTTAACCCGAAAAGATTGTTCAGTAATGCGTAGCGTTGTACGCTTGGAAGGAAAACACTATATCTACAGTACAACAAATTGTGCGTGAGGATTTGAGTTGGGAAGTAACGACGAAGGTCAACCAAGCTTAAAATTTGAAGATTATTTGCTGTCAGAATATCAGAATATTGCAGAAGCTCATTTTAGAACAATAGAAGCAATTTCCTCGTTTTTCCGCTATTACCTCATGATCATGAGTGTGCCTTTCACACTTTATGCTATAATAATCGGATTATCCCCTCAAATGGAGCAAATTGTTTACGCATTAGCAGCCTTGACGGCGATAGTTTCTGTTGTTATCGCACTCGTGGGTTTTTTAGTTACTCTTTACATCGTGAATTTGCGGATGGATGCCATTCTTTATGCGAGAACTGTAAACGGCATCAGAAAACACTTCTACGATGAGGCAAAGTTGGATGTGAATTCGAAGCTACGCATGAGAACCCTGCCTCAGACGCCAACGCTTCCTGGATATTTTGAGTCCTATTTTCTCCCAGTGGTAATCTCTTTTGCAATTTTCAATGTAGTCTATTTCTTCATCGGAATATCGATTTTCTTTGCTCCTTTGCCCAAAATTTCTGAGATATCCTCATTCAGCGCAGTCGCGAAGTTGTTAAGTATTTTTCCCATTTGGATCTGGATCGTAGCACTTTTCTTCTTTTCGTTGCATTTAACAGCGTATTGGTGGATTGCCCGTAGGCGTGAGTTGACATACCTTAAATCCTATTCTGTAGGGGTCGACATAGATGGCGTGCTTAGCAAGCACAGGGAGCATTTCTGCAGACTTTTGTATTCACTCACGGGCAAGCAATTGAATCCCGATGCTATTTTGAGGATCCCAGTTCATGAAGACCCCAATCTAGGAATTACAGAGGACGATGAAAAGACCGTTTTTGATAGCCAACAATACTGGAGTGAAATGCCTTGCGCAGAATCAGCTGCTCTTTCAATTAGAAAATTGCGAAATGGCCTCAAGCTGAAAATATACATTTTCACTTATCGTCCTTTTCCAAGTGAAAAAACCCGACAAAACAAGGATGCAATGAAGGAGTGGCGAGACACTGCTCTGCGAGTCTATAAAGATTCCAACTTCTTTCTGCCAAAAATGCTGAATAAACGAAAGCAGTATGGAAAATTGCACACTTGCCTTGAAAAAACTATTGGCAAAGTTATGTCAATTCGAATGGGCGCTGAGAAGTTGCGTATTATCGGAATAAGACCAATTGATATCATTACAAAATGCTGGCTTCAGAAGAATGAAATCGAGTATGATGCCATAACCATCGAAAGAGGTAGTGAAGATGTTGCTGATCCCCAAGGACATTTCAGGAATCGTTTCTATGTTAGCAGAAAGAAGAAAATCAGGTTTTTCGTGGAAGACGATGCTGAGAAAGCTAACAAGCTGGCCTACATTTGCGAAATTGTTTTCCTGATAGAACAACCCTATAACAAAAATGAAAAATTGCCAAGCAATGTTGTCCGAGTTGGGTCTTGGGATGAACTATATCGTCAAATAAGAAAGTATTCTTGATTAGGGGTCTCGTTCACATTAAACAACTTGCGGTTTCCACCTTGTACTGGTCTTTTCAGCGCGCGTGCATGATAGTGTTGTTCAGTCTTTTGGATTCTGAACGCTGAGCAACGACTTAATGCAAATTCTTAATAAAGATCAAACATTGGGCTTCTCGTCTATCAAGTAGCCTTGCAGTGTTTGCTTGCCTTGGATTGGTGCGGTTTTCTGGTTAAATGTTTCGAGTAGTATTTCGTGGGCTCGGCTTGCTCCTTTCATTCCTCCAAGGGCTGAAAGAGAGGACGTCTTCGTATTCCAGTCGAATGACTTAAGTGGCATAAGAATACTCTTCAAGATTTCTTTCTCTCTGAAATCAAGGGCTTGCTTGAGGCACACTTGGAAAACGTCTTTTGCGAGCCAATGCAACGAATATATGCCAAGTGCTTTTAGAAGCATGTATTCTCTTTCTGTTTTCTTATCAAAGGCCTTTGGAAATAGATCTCTCAGAGATGCCCAATATGCTTTCAGAAATTTCAGTTGATCATCTTTGCTTAGTTTAGAGAATTCTTTCTCAGAGAATAACGTTTGAAGTGACGAGACAAAGGAGTTCAGCTGGATTAGCTTCCCTGTCCCCCTTTTCCCGCTCACATTTATTTTGTCTCTTAATGGGGAATCATCTTCACGATTCAGGGTGATGCCGATCTCGGCGCCAACAATCCTCCAACTCTCTTTGTCAATGATAGATAAACCTTGGATGCCACTGACTTTAATCCTGTAAAGCAAAGCATCCTTTAACGACGGACTGATACCTTTTTGCGTCTTGTTTACGATGAAAAAGATCGTTCTTTCGATATCTTCTGGTGAAAAACCGTTGTTTGTGTTCCCTAGTTTACTTCTGATTCTTGCCGTAGCGGTTGCTGAATCAATAAACACGACCGGGAACTCGTAATTCATTAAGCTTGAAAAGAGCGACGGATCTATTCCTTTGGAAAAAATGAATTTTTCTTGTATTTTTGCGAATCCTCCGATTCTATGTTGGCCATCTATCATCCAGATAGATCCTTTCTTTCTAGCTATTCTGAGAGTGCCTGAGTCGCCATCTTGAGGTTCAAACTCTGTTTTTCTTAAGCTAACGAGCAAGGCAGGCATAACCGCCAAAGGGCATCTTGTTAAGTAATCGACCAGTTCAGAAGTTCTTTCTTCATACTGTTCACGTTGATAACCCTCAAGCTCCTCCTCTTTGAACTTGTCTAGTTCAAAAAGTTCGAGAATATCACTTACTTTCATCTTTCCCATGTACATCGCAATGTCTTTTTGAGCGAACTTGATCACCTTTACGTGAATTGATCCTTCTTGATTTCTGGCAGCACTAGCGATATTAGACAATAGCTTTAATCGGTCATCTTCGTGAATTTTCTCTGGAAAGAAGAGATTCGGATCATTCCAACATTTTTCGCAGACGTATTTCTCACCATTTTCTACAGGGTACATCTTGCCCTTAATTTCGTATCCACAGCATGAGCAAATCATTGGATTGCCTCCAGAGGTCTCATAAACTCGCCAAAAGCTTCATCAAAGGTCTTGCACTTCTCAACTTTAACCCTTAACATTCCTTCGTATGGAGGGAAAGCGCCTCCAGAACCTATAACTCTTCTTGCTCTTTGGACTGCGTTGAGTCGAGTTTCGTCCCAGTTTGGGGCCACATGTGTGTTCTTTGAAAGAGTGTTTGTCGGTTGATAACGCATCGGATAAGATACTGCTCCCCAAGTTAAAGTGTTCCTTAGGCGATCAAAAAGGTCTTGAGGGATGTCCGTGAAGTTGTAGAGAGTGTAAACTAAAATATTTCTGCCATCAATTCCGTGTGACTTAAGAAGGCTAATGGCTTTCTTGACATAAGGCCCCATGCTCGAATAATCATACGAAAGCCTCACAAAACGATCGATCTTCAGCTTTGATATTCTTTTGGCTACTCGTTCAGTAATCAACCTAGCGTCAAGTCCCTGGTTAAAGTCGACTCTGAGGTCGAGTTCTTCGATTTCATCAAGAACATATTCCCATCCAGAGCTTGCTAGGAAATTATTATCAAATAGAATTACGCGTTTGTGTTCTGGCCAAATCAGGTGTTTGATGCTTTTTTTCTCTGAGTTCAGCTTTCCTTCGATGCGTGGAACGGCACAAAAGGTGCAAGACCTTAAACATCCTCTGGAAGAAAAAATAATACTTGCTCCAGCTTTTTTGTTCCATTCAGGAACAAGGCTATAATCCGGGCAAAGGTCTTCAGCCTTGCAAAAAATCCCTCTGAAAATATTCTTTGGGTTTACTCCGCTAAGGGTAGCGTGTTCAGGCATTAGAGACGCATACAAACCCCCCAGCCAAAGGTCAGCCTTAGGAAACATTCTTAAATAGAATCGAACTGCCTCCCAAACAGGTTTCCAAGCCCATGTAAAGAGGCTAGTAATATAGATAATGTCTGGTTCTTGAGAAATATCATCAGTTGTTCCCCTTATAAGCGCGGTAGTATCACCCAAATTCTTGTGATACGATGAAAGCTTAAGGAGTCCTAGTGGCGGGTATCTAGTGTAATACTTCGGTTCCACCAAGAGAACATGTCTCAAGCTCTACGATCCCTCCTCCTGCTTCTGTCCCTTTGCCGATCGTCAGCTATTCTTTGGCTGGAGATTTTAAGTTTTGCCATTCAGAGACAATCCGTTTGATTAGGCATAATAGCACGGCTCTAGTTATACTACTTTTAGGTATTATTAGGTATATAAAGAATTTTAAACTAAACCTCTTATTGTGATTATAGTGGATCAATTTGGCGAAAAAGAAAACCTCAGTTTCGCTTGACGACGAGCTTCTTCTATGGATCGAGAAAAAGATAAAGGAGAAAAAGTTTGCCAGTGTTTCTCATGCCGTTGAGTATGCTCTTGAAGAATTGAAGAAAAGGGAACCATGATACTATTACCGAAGATCTGGCCAGTGATCTTTGATGTAATCAGTTGCTTCGCTTACATCAAGCGGTTGACATGAATTTCCTGAGCGAATGAAGAACTCGATTTTGCCTTCATGCTTTAGATATACTGGGCGAGGCGACTTCTTTACAAATATCACCGCAATCTTCTTACCGACAATTTCATCAAATCTTGGACTAATGAGGGGTCTGTTAACCTTCCCTAAACAGTTGTTCACCACATTGGTAAGGTGAAGTTCAAAGTTATCGTAGCTTCCATCCAATTGAGATAAATCCTTGTCTATTCCTAGTATGTTCTTGTCATTGTCTACTCCAATCAATATAATCCCTCCCTCAGAGTTCATGAAAGATGAAATTGCCCTTGCTATTATTATACCCATTAACTTGTTTGGTTGCTTCTTTTTGTAGTCCCAAATCAGAGATGACTTGAATTCAATAGTATCTGTTTCTCCGCTCTTTACTAGCTCGATAGTTGGAATATTTTCCATTTCTTCTAGTGCAGGTAGTTTCTTGGGTAGTTTCTCTAATACTGTATCATATGCTCGAAGAAGTTCGCTTTCGAGCTTCTTTGAATATGAACCATACTCGCCGCTGAATACTCTGGCTTTCAAAAGTCTGATGCCACCAGCAGCATATTGCTCAGCAATTGAAAAGACTTTTTGTTCATCTAGTAAAATGATCAGGCTCCCTGCTTCTGAAACAGCTATTGCTCTAATAAGGGCTAGTTCCTCGGGTTTTAAGTCCGTATCTCTGAAGTAACCTTCCTTGCTCTTTATTTCGATTTTACTACCTTCATAATATCCAATAACCATCGCGGCAAGAAAGATCTCCCTGTTATGACAGCCTGCAAAAGGGCTGTCTTTCTCCTTAAGCCTGTTAAAATCTGCAATATCTTTTTTGTCAACATAGAATCTGTCTACTTTCTTAGGTTCGCTCATTTTACTAATTCCACCTCGGCTAAACCTCCATATTCTTTTTCTAAGAAGTTTATGACATATGTTTTGCCAACTACTTCAGACAGTTCTTCTTTTACTTCTGACGTGTACTCTTTTTCTGTTACAAGCAGAGTAACTTGTGTCCCTGGTAAGTAATTCGGAAGGTTTCTTGCTATATTTCTAGTTGGCTCAGTAGAGATTCTTGCTAAAGGAGTGTCTATTATGATAGGGACTTCGAAACCAGATACGCTGTTCAAGGCAGCCATAAAAGACAATGCACATACCTGTCTCTCGCCTGCTGAAAGCGTTCCTAAACCTTCTCTTCCCGAAACATGAGGAACCGAAATACTGTAATCATCGTCTATATTCACACCCTGATATGTTCCCTTTTTCCATATCAATGCCAGAAATTGCTCACTAGTTTTCCTTCGGATTTCTTCCTTAACATTCTTCATTATCGTGTCTTTGACGTTTTGAGCACATTTTATCCCATCATCGCAAAAAGCCATTAGTCTCAATAGCGAATCATGTCTTGCTTCCTTTTTCAATTCTCTGTTCAGTTCGCTTGTGTATGCCCTTATGATGTTTCCACGTCTTTCTATTTGCTTCTGTTTTATGCCTATTTCTACTTTGGTGTCGTTCTTTTCTTTGCTGTACTTAGCCCTTTGCTCTTCCCACATTTTGATGTTCTCAACATTACTTTGGGCTATCTCTTGGGAGATTTTTTTGAGTGTCTCGTTCTTTTCTTCTTTAACCTCTTGGAGACTTTTTAACTTCTTACCCAAGGGAATCAAGTCTTCGCGAAACTTGAGCAATCTGTTTATCATCTCTCTGATTTGGATGTTAGAATCAATGAGTTCGCTACTCAAATCAGACAATTCAGTGCCTTCCAAGAAAGCTTCTACCTTCTTACGTCGGGAGGCTGAGAATTCATCTTTTCCTGTGATATCGCTCCCGCAAATACATTTTCCTTTCTTTAGCAAGTTATCGATAAATATTGATTGATACAACGGAGGTATTAGCCCAGCCTCCCTTCTTCCTTCAATCAATTTTTTCGTTTTTGACAACGCATCATGGCAAAATATAATTGGCATGTGTTGATGCAATAGCTTTAACTTAGTCCCTTCAATTTCTTCGATCTCATCTTGAATCCGGGCAAGATCTTTCTCCAAAACAACTCTTTGTTCTTCTAGATTCTGAATATGTTCCATAGATGAATTCTTCAGCTTTTCACTATATTCTCGCTCCAGTAGTTCTGCCTCGCTGCTTTTTGCTAATAACTCCTCCAGTTGCTCTTTGTCAACCTCCAAGGATCGATTTTGAACCTGTATCATATCTCTTAATTCTTCAGCCTTAGAACTCAGGCCTCTTGCCATCTTTAGTAGCTCGCTTTTTCTTGCAGTCAAATGGTCTATCATTCTCTCGAATAGTTCCAATTGTGATATTTTGAAGACAGCGCTTTTGATATCTTTGCCCGTGTTTTCTTTGAAATAATCGTTTAGCCTTTCCCCGTCAAAGAAAAAGTACTCTTCTATGGAAGGCGGGATCAGACTATCAATAATGTACTGTGCGTCATTTCCGTAGATTGGTCCAACCCAATCTCTTCCCACTTCTCTCATTACGCAAAGGGAACGTGGTGAAGGTATGGCAGATACGTTTCCTCCATCCTCCCTAAATTGTACTGTACGTGTTATACGTATTCTCCTGCCATCATTTTGCATAAATTGGATCTCAACTTCTACTTCAGAGATGTGCTCTTTGCTTTCTGACAGTGTTGTGGTATTGACTATGGGGAGACCTTTGTATTTCTTATCTATATGAAGTTCTTTTCCGAATAGGCACCAAGTTACCGCATTTGAGATATTTGTCTTTCCTGCGCCAGTCACACCTTGGACTATAGTAAAGTTCTTGTCGGGTGGTCGAGCGAATTCTATTTTTGTATTCTGGTATTGGCGAAAATTCTTCATGGATAAATAGTCAATATACATTATTCGTCCCCCTTGTACCCGAGAGCACCGGCAAGTCTCTTGATGATTCTATCGTAATCTTCAGCATATCTTGGTTTCTTGTCTTCCGAGTTTTGCGCCTCAATCATTAAGAGCTCCTTTAGTAGCTCTTTGATTTCCGTCGTAAATTCGCTTTCTTCAATCGTTTTCAAGATCCTTCTGTTTACACTTGACAATTTCTTCACCTATCAGATTCCATACATCGCCTCTACATTTTCCATTATCTTCAAACATTCTGACGCGTTTTGCGAGGAACGTGCAAAGTCTCTGTATCTTTCCAGCTCCTTTGCAATTATCTTTCTTTCAAGGTCTCCAAGCTCCTGCGAGATGGTTGGTCTTAACACGGGCTCTACAATGATGTCGTGAATGGCTGCGTGGCTTTTTCCAGGAAACTTTCTAAGTACACGGCCTCTTCTCTGTATATACTCTCTAGGGTTTCCGGAGTTATCTAGCATGATAGCGATCCTAGCGGGTGGCACATCAACACCTTCATCAAGACATTTCATAGAAACCAGAGCATGGTATATTCCTTCAGAGAACTGTTTTATGAGAAAGTCTCTCTCTGAAAGACCTCCAAACCTATCTTCAGGTCTTGTTCCTTCCACTTCAGTAAACTTGTGTTGAACTATGTTTTTCCGATTCAAAATGTCCTGAACAGTTTCGATCTGAAGAGGCGAGCAATAAACTAGACAATACTTTATCCCATTGAGCTTGTCGAGAATCTTCTCAAAAACAACAAGTTTGTTTGCCGCATTGCGAATTATTTTCTGTCTTTTTATGCAAAGTAACGTGAATATCTCGTCTTTCTTGTCTTCATCTTTCGACCGATAGTACGCTCTGGCTATCTTCCGCGTCTCAAATTCATACCTTGCCATTTCTTCTGGCGTAAGAGAAGTGAAGCGAGGTTCGTATATGTAAGGAGTCAAATATCCAGCGTCAATTGCCTCTTTCAACGAGAATGCAAAGACAACATCGCCAAAATAACTAAAAATCTTATCAGTACCCTCGAGGTCAAACCATCTCTTAGGAGTAGCACTTAGGCCCAATCTGTTATCATATTCCTTGATAAGTCCCTTTCGTCTCTGCGGAGCACCTATACCGTGGACCTCATCTACGATAAGAAGGAATCTTAAACTTGGTGTCCGGTTCTTGCTTTCCTTGATTATGTTGATGAAGTCATTTGAAGAAAAAGTATTGTGAGTAGTGAGAACTAAGAGCCTCTCACTAATACCATTTTCAACATCTAGAAGATCGTCAACCAACTTATTCTTCCACATACTCCGACTACTATCAGCAATAACCTTGTCGCAATGAATACCGAGCTTGTCGAATTCTCTAATCCATTGCTCACTTAAATGGATAAAAGGACTACTTACAATTGTCACGATCTTGTGTTCTGCTTCAAGGGTCTTCTCAAGACAGCTTAACGCAGCGATTGTCTTGCCCGTCCCAGTTGCCATCTCAAAGATGCCTTTATTATCGTGAACAAGCCAACTCTGTACGGCTTCTTTCTGATAATCTCTAAGTTCAAAAACTCGAGCTATCTTCTTCTTAATCCACTTATCGAGATCTAGTTCTTCAATATTGTTGGGAGCAATTTCTATGAGTCTTTCTTCTATTGCCCTAGGTATGTCTACTACTTTTGTTCTCTTTGCGCCTCCTTCCCAGAATTTAGTAAATTTCAAAATGTCTGCATCAAAGTATTCCTTCTCTGCTTCAACCCAGCTTCTGAAAACTTTGAACTCTTCTATATTACTCTGCCATCCTTGGGCACTTTCGTTGTCCGACCCACTAAAAGATATTTTGTTCCCGTCTAAGTCTTCGAGAATACCCACTTTTTGATGGAAAATCCCTTGTTTCTCAGCATTCTCCTTCTCAAGGGGATCATTATTATCGCCAAGAACAATAGCGACCTTGATTCTTAATCTCTTATTCGCCACCATCCAAGCCAATGCGCGCACATGATCCCTCACAAATTCGTTCTCAAGATTATCAAGTTCTCTAAGCATAGCTTTCTCCAAGACTCCTTCGGGGTTCTCGTAAGCCTCTTTAATGGCTTGTATGTCTTCTTTTCGAAATGTTGCGCCCGTTATCAGTTTCACAGAGCCACCATTACGAATCAATCCACAGATTCCTTTAGCAGCTACTGCGAGACTTGTTGAGGAAAAAAAGCCTGTCAATCTGAAATATTGAACAGAAACTGACAGAGCTGGGGCGTAGAAATCAGCGATGATGTTATCTACATCTGAGTCATAGGACCTTTTGAGAGCAAGCTCCGCAAGACTCATTTGTACGTTCCTCAGTTTTCCCTATCGTGATCTATCTAAATGAATATTTAGTCTCGTGTAAGATATGCTTTTTGCGTATTCCAGAAATAGTCCGAAAAGGGGATTTTTCAGATTTCAGTAACACACCATAGGTTCAAATCCCACCCGCGCACCACTATGAAAAAATTGCCGGGGGGTCGCACACTTAGAAGATACCTTTAGAAGCTCGTCGCGAAACTTGATTCGTTCTAGCTTCTCGAGATTCTGTCAACCTCATCCTTAGTCAGTATTTTCCATTTGCCCTGATTGTCCAAATCCACCAGCAGGATGTCTTTCGGGTCTCTCATCCTAGAAGCTGCAGCCTCCATTGCGTCAAGCAACCCTAACATCCTGAAAGTCAAAACCTCACTCTTCTTGGAGTCAAGTTCTCGACAACCAAAGACATACCTATTATCTCCAACAGGCCTTACAGTAATCACCTTGAAGAAACGGCCTTTATCCTTGAGAAAGAAACTGCCCTTAACCTGCAACTTCTTCATGCGTGCACCTATCTGAACCCTAGAAGTATTACTCTTTCGCCCGTTAGAACCCTCGCAAAAACGTTTCGGCATGCCGCAAACACCCGCCAGAAAAAGCAAGAGAAACCAGCCTGGACACTTGATTCCAACGTTGAAGCTCAGACTTTGTTTAAATGTCGGCACGCCGAAGCATTCTGCCGCTAGCTGCTTTTCTGCCCGCAGAAACGCTTTCATCCAGACTTTTGGACACAAAAACGTGTAAATTAACGTGAATAAGCCCTTCTGCACAGATGTTATATGGACACTGGTTCCAGCAGTAGCCTCCACCCTTAAAAATGCAATTCTTACATTCAAGCCTGTCAAAAAGCCTCCGCCTACCCACAAACAATCCACACTCACTGATATGGTTAAACCACAATTTCTGTTTTGCGAGCCTACAGACAAAAGTTTACTTATTTTGGAAAAAATCAGAGGGAATTAACTAAATCCATAAGTATAAACCGGTGGCACGGCGGGTTTTTCTCATAACAAATCAGCCTAACATCTTTTTCCTCGGCTAACTTCTTTATCTCCTTCAACTTCGCAACGGCTTTCGGACTATTCAAAATTTCCTTTCGGAAACGCTTCTCATAAGCGCCCCAATCAATTTTTCCTTCTTTCCAATCCCTCAACAACTCTTTGGACGGAGCTAAAACACTCGGGCGGGCAACCCTAACCTTAACTTCATCCTTCGGATACCTTTTCCATTTACCAACATAGCCTTCCTTTAACATTTTCCGTCTCCTCGACTCAAGGTTAGGCTGTCGCCTTTAAAACTCTAGGTGCGCGCGCAAGAAAATTGAGAAAAGCAAAAGGGATAAGTCAGCAGCAGTTGGCTGAAAGGCTTGGTTTTGTTTCTAACAGTTATGTTTCTGAGGTTGAGAGTGGAAGGTTTATTCCTTCTGAGGAGAAGCTGAAGGAGATTGCTAAGGCTTTAGGTGTTCCATTCAAGGAGCTGGATGACCTTTTGATGGAGTCTAGGCTGGAGCAACTGGGGATAAAGGAGCCAGAGCTAATCAGCGTCTTTCGGGATATTCCAAGCTTGCCAGAGAAGGAGAAAAAGGCTATAATAAATGCCTACCTTCAAATTAGAAAGAGAAGGGCGAAATAAAATGGGCATAATCGAAGATAACAGAGAAAAAGATAGCATACTAAAAGACTTGGAAAAGTCAGGTTATCCTTTAGAAATTAAAGCCACATTGATTCTGGAATCAAATGGATGGAGTGTTCTCAACCAAGAAGGTTACTTAGATATCGAGACAGGCAAATGGAGAACGATAAACATTTTAGCTCATAAGGACTTCGAAATACCCGATTCCCTAGCTTATGAAAGATTGCATTTGTCACTTGTTGTTGAATGCAAGAAAAGTGACGAGCCTTGGATATTCTTTACAAGAGACAAGAAAGGACTAAGAACGTTTCATCCGATAGCAGCATGGGGTTTAATAAAAGTTGAGAGCAAACCGTTGCTCCATCCCCTACAATTTGAAAAAGTAACGGATTGCTTCCACTATTATTTTCCGGAATTTGAGAAAATAGGCATAATCCCTTATGAGCCTTTTATTAAAAAAGAAAAAGGTGAAGGAAAAAGTATTATTTTTGAAGCTAAGAATCAAGTTCTAAAATCACTGTTGTACGAGCGAGAGCAAAGCCGCAGATTTTGTGCGATGGAAGAAGCCAGAGAAAAAGTAAGAACAAACTTAAAAACTACTAATCTCTTAATCATTCTCTATCCGCTCGTCATTTTTGATGGACACTTATATGAGCTCGAATACATTGAGGGTAAACCTAAACTAACCCTATCAAAATACATCCAATACTTAACCTCATTTGGATTTCCTAGGCCTGAGGAGTTTGTAATAGATATAGTGGAAATAGGCTTTCTAAAAGAGTATTTAAGAATGCTTGATGAAGGAGTAAAAAAACTCGCTAAGAAAATTGCATCTTTACAGTTTCCGTCTAAACCTCCTATTGAACATCCTTAAATATCTTGAAACCAAACGAAGATTTTTAGCTACGTCACACACTCCTTTAGCTATCACAAGTGTTGGAAAATGGACAGCGCGCGCAAATTTTAAAAAGTTAGCGAATAAAATATACAGAAGGGGTTTCAGTGCCTCAATTCAAGAAACTTAAAGAAAACTTGAATCGAGCCTGGGATATATTAAAAGTTCTCTCCGTAGCCTTCTTAATATTCTCTACTATCACTTCAACAATCGTATGGATTGCGGTTAACGTCTTCTGTCCGGGTTCAATAGCCATTGAAATCTTAAAGTACATCTTACTTATCCTCATTCCCTCAACCGGTTCAGCGATAATGCTACAAGTTTATAGGAAAAGAGTTGACAAAGAAATTAGGACGCTAAAGGAGGAAATTCCGAAAATAGAGCAATTGAGTAATCAAACTAAAAGCCTTTCTGAGGTAATTCAACAATTGCAGAAGAATTTACAATACTTCAACAACATTTTCGCTGTTCAATGTTTAAATCCAAATTGCAGGGAATGGATTAGCATACCAATTCCTGCATCCCTAGTTAAAGGCATTCACCTTGTTGATGGTAGACCCACAGGCAAATTAGGTGGGCTAGCTGGAAGAGAAATGCAAGTAAGATGTTTACATTGCGAGCAAGTTTATCACATCGTTTATCCCTAATGTTTTTACTACCTATTCTGAAAAGAAAAATAATCATGCATGCATGCGAGAAAGGCGGATATTTGATCAATATTGATCCAGTTGAGAATGTCATACATGCTTGTGAGTGTAAATGGACTTTGAAGATGGACCCTGAGAAAAGCCAAGGTGGAAGCTATTATTGCTACAATCACACAGAAGCAACAGAGTGGCTAAAAAAGAAATATCCCAAGTGTAAGGAGTGCCTGTCTGGGCGAAGACATACATGAAAGAGTTACAACGAGGTGAAGTCTTTGGCTAAAGGTGTTGCCATAAATGTCGGAGCCAACAAAGATCCTAAATGGGGTGCTTGCCGCGGACCCATTTTCCCAAATGGTTCGTTCAAATTTATACATGTCCCATGGGACGAAGTAACCTATGGAATGACAGATCCCCCGCCAAAGAAATACGAAGATATGTGTTACAAAGAATACGTCGCACATATGTGCCCGCACTTATTGGACAACTTCGTAGCTGAATCACCAAATTTCAGAATTAGTGTCTACGCTAGCTCTGGAGCAGCTAAGCTTGCAAACAAAGCTATATGGAGGCTGAGAGAGAAGGAAGACTACCTTTTATTCTATGCAACCCTAAAGTTCGAAGGCGAGGAAGAAAAGAGAGAAAGGTGGATCAATCGTGACTGGGGAGCTTATATAGTTGGGCTTTTCAAAATTGACAGAATTTGGAAGCGTGGTAGCGTCTTATCCGATGAATATGCCAGAAAAGCCTTCGAAGGGTATTGCTTTTACGAGGTTCTTAAAAGACCAGAATGCTTCGGAGGTTATCTTAGCGAGGAAAATGAATGCCAACAATGCAAAAATGTGCGAGCCTGTTCAGAGTCACCATATTATGACCCGCGACCTCCACCAGACCCTTCAACCCCTTGGGTAAAAGGAATGGAGAAAGAGAGCGGTCTTTTGGAGAAAGCTATTCCTCTAAGCAGCCCTGAGAATTCAAATAGGTGGAGCGATTTGGCTTGCGAACTTTTCAAGTATTTCAAGACGTCGGAAGCGAAAAGGCTGGGCGTTAACAAGAAGGCTATTCCGCAAGCTGTGCTTACATGTGAAGGAGAATGTCTTGACAAACTGCTATCGCTGTGTATTCTGCGTAAGATGACTTAGAGATTGCGAAACGTTGGGCAAATATGAAGACTTTGAGGGTTTCGGATGCGGTTCATCGAGAGCTTACTCAGTTGCGCGTGCTACATTTGTCAATACGCGTCCCAAGGACGTGTAAATGCCTTTTTCTTGAAGCCTGCAAGCGTGCACTAGTCTTATAAATTGTGAGCCCCAAACGTAGTTGGTGTGGGACATCTTTCATGAGCAAACTTGAAGCACTAGACAAGGAAGTCACGAGTTTAGCCAAGAAATACCATCATGGTGACAAGCATAGAGCCTTTTTGCATTGGTTCATGAAAGCATACTTCTCTCCCTTGACGGATGCGCAAATCCTTAAGGAATACATGAGTGATGCAAAAAATGACAAGACCATCGATGGTTGGTATATCGACAGCCAATCTGAGATCATATATGTTTTGCAATCAAAATATTCGCTAAATTTGAATTATCCAGGTAAAATCTCTAGCGGCGATCTAGCATGGGTTCTTACCGTTAATAGTTACCTGAATTCCGGAGACGCAAAAGCAGAGGCTTATAAAACTGCTACACCTAAGGTTCAGAATTTTCTGGATTTGGCCTTCAAGGAACTGGAAAGTAACACGGACTTCAAGCTCAGATTCATCCATGTCACGAATCGTTTCATGAATGAACATGTTGTAAGCGAAGCCATGAAAAGCAGCGGACTTGAGTCTTTTGGAAATAGAACCCTAGACGTCTATGATGACAGGAGGGTGCTTGACCGTTATCAGAAGTACCTTGTCGGTGTCAAGGGGCCGCCGATAAAAGAGTATGTTCGAATTAGCAGTGACAGAAAGTTGGATTACAAAACGTCATTAGACTTGAATGGTAAGAAAGTTGAACTGAGAGCCACAGTTGCAAGTGTCTTTGGCCAGGAACTAGTAAGACTGTTTAAAGAGCATAAAGGTAACTTGTTTCATAGAAACATAAGGGGATTCCTGGGCGAGACTGAACCAAATAAGGACATCGAAGATTCAGCAAAACACAACGCTGAGGTCTTTTGGTTTCTGAACAATGGTATCACAATATTGGGAGAGAGAATGATCTATGAAGAGGAGCCTCAAACAGGCAGGTTCGGTTTTCAGATAGAAGAACCTCAAATCATAAACGGCTTGCAGACTACGCGCGCTTTATCAAAGGTTCCGGATAATAAAGTCCAAGTCTTGGCAACTTTCATCGATGTTAGAGACCTACCTTACGCTTCTCAGAGAAGCGATCTGATAAACCAAATTATAACTGCAAGAAATAATCAGAACCCTATTGATCCAGCAGACCTAATATCAAATGACCTTGTTCAAGTTCGTTTAGAAAGGGAGTTTGAGGTTTATGGGTACTTTTATCAGAGAAAGAAAGGAGCTTGGGAAGAACTTGACATGAATGCCAGAAGATACTATGTGAATGGGAAGATTGACAAAGTCGACCTTGGCAAGCTGCTGATTGCTTTGGTCGAAGATCCCTCCGAAACGCGGAAAGGCAAAACCATCTTTAGGGATCATTACCGAAAAATGTTTCCAGAAGATATTCCAATTCACGATGCTCTCCTGCCCATCGAACTTTTCTACTTTGTTGTTGAAGATGCAAGGAACAGGAAAAATGAAGTTGACAGGTACGCTAGATATCATGTCTTCAGGATATTGCATGATAAACTTGTAGATGCCTTGAAGACGGAAAAACTTGACAGAAGAAAAGCAGCTGACAAGTTCCATTCTGAAGAAGGTTTTTGGGAAGTAGCCGCTCCTATCAGGCAATGTGCAAAGAGCTTGTTTAAATTGGCTAGACTTCACTTTGCCACTGTCAAAAAAGAAGAAAAAATGACGTTGGAAAAGAAGAAGAGGAAAATAGTCACAGCTGGCGATGTCTACAAAACGAAGGGCAGGACGAAACAAATGTTGGATCTTTTTGAATCTGTTTCATTCAAACAAGAAAAGTCAAGATTCGAGGAAAGACTGAATGATGTCATTTCGAGACTGGGCAGTGCCTAGAACGCGCGCGCATTAAAAGCCTAAATTTCCGCACTCTTCACAATTTTTATAAGTTCTTTTGGCTGAGCGATGACTTCGCCACATTTCTCACATTTAGAAGCCTGCAAAGGCAAATACGTGGGAATGAAAACTTTAACCTTAGGCTCCGGAGAATCTTGCTCAACCAAAACCTTGTTTACTGGAACTCTGTTCCAATAACCGCAGAATTTACAACGCAATTTTAGGGTTCTCATAAAACACTTTTCCTAAAAGAATGACGTCGATGCCACAAGTAAAGCTAATTGAAGCAAGCGTAAAAATGCCCATGAGAAAACTCTTGCAGAATCTCTGGGAAGGTACTACAATTTTGTCGATGTCATGATTGAAAGCGGATGGGCGCGCGCTAAACTCTAATATGGGACGCGCTATTTAATCAGCTATGTGTTGAAGCATGCCTGATGAGAATTTCCACAGCACCTTTGCCCAAATATGTGCTACAATACTGGCCATAATGCTCGCTTTCTATGGAATACTTGGCGTCAACCTTGCACAGCAGGCGCAAGTATCTCGCGGAAACATTCTTCAAAATCTTGGCCAAGTTGACACTGCCTTGAGAGATTTCTGCGACATAACTGAACCTCCTATCACGTCTTGGTCAAACTGGACGATACCTTCGGATAGAGAATATAATGTCTACATGATTACTCAACCTGAGACATGGCATAACTCGCCAGTCGAGGTTCTGAATTCCACGGTTGCATCGATAGTCAGCAATTTTACAGAAGCTGAGCGGATGGATAATGAAGTAAGAGATTGGCTGCAACATATGAATGTCAGCCGCTTCTTCACTCATTACCTATTAGCGGTTTTCAGCCTTCACGACCTTACACTCGGAATCTATAGAGAGTTCCCACCTCCCCCTGTTCAATACAGTGGATGGCACATCACAAGATTTGTCAACCAAAGCTTCCCGGAAGGCGAGACAGTTTTCAAAAATTGGGCAGAGCGGTGCAAATTATACTTTGCTGGTATTGCACAAATCCGTTCACAGATAGATAGAGCGCTCAAAGGAATCTCCGAAGCATACTTGGACAATGCAAAAATGGATTCTCAGACCCTCCAGATGCTTATCAACGAAAACAGAACAGATGATTGGACGATCAGGACTTTTCAGGATGAGATTCAATATCGTATCACAATGTCCTCTTATTACCCATCACTGTTCGATTCCTTATTCAACATCTATTCCCAGATAACCAGCACTCTAGCGAACATGGAAAGGTATCATCAGATCTATAACCTTGCTTTCTCTGATATCTTAGCTCCAGTCATAATGATGGCTCTCACTGGTGTAGCAATACCAATGGCACTGCTTGGGTTAAGCGGATACATCGATGAGCATAAAAGTAAATGGAATACATACGCTAATTGGAGACGCTGGTGGCATTACATTTATGTTGCGATTATAGTAGTATCAATCATCATTTTTGTTATCGGAACGTGGTGGACTATTAAGGTTCTCTGGAGTCAGATTTCGGAACTTTATCTCTCCTGATGCGCGCGCAAGGAAACATAACGGCAACCATCATATGGTTCGCCATAACAACAGGCGCAACAGCAGGACTAAGCTACTACAAAGAAAAAAAGTAGTTGCTTCTTGATTTGTTAAGCTTTGATAAAGCCTTTGCCTTTCTTGAGTTTTAGGGTAAAGCTATGTTTCCCTGCTTTGGTGTACTCTCTGAAGTCTGTTCCGCAGTTATCGCATGAGTAAGCTTGCACTTTGAATAACCCGTAAATCCATGATTTCTTTGGTTTGGTGATCTCTTTCTTACAATTAGGGCATTTTACCATGGCTGATTCCTAGTTCTTTTTTAGTTGTTTTAGTTTAAACGTTTTTTGAGTCGCTCCGTTTTGCTACATATGTTCTTCTGATGCGCAAAAAACATAAGCCCCGAAGTTGATAAGGTTCATAGAGAATTTACCTGTTGTAGGTGACTTGATGGTCGTTCAGGAAAAGCTAAGCGAAGGGAAAGATATTGATTTTGAGGATAAGCTTTGGAAAGCAGCGGATAAGTTGAGAAAGAAGGTTGAGGTTCATGAGTACAAGTATGTTGTTCTTGGGTTGATCTTTTTGAGGTATGTGTCGTTTGCTTTTGATGAACGTAGAAAAGAGCTTGAAAAAGCGTTTTCAGATCCTAACAGTGAGGAATACATTTCTTATGAAGAGTTTCGTAAGCAAGCGTTAGAGGATAAAGACCGCTATCTTAAGCAAGGCATTTTGTATGTTCCGGAACAGGCAAGATGGGGGTACCTAGTTAAGAATGCGACTCAACCCAATATAGGGGAGATTCTTGATAAAGCGGTTGAAATCCTAGAAGAAGAGTATCCAAGGCAACTGAAGGATGCCATACCCAAAAATTACATGGGCATAAATCTCGACGCTCTGGACCTTGCATATCTCATAAATCTTTTTTCTTCAATCCAATTTGAACTGGGCAGTCACAAGGTCAAAGACATTTTCGGGCGAATCTACGAGTATTTCTTAGGCAAATTTGCTGAAGCAGAAGGCAAGAAAGGAGGCGAGTTTTACACTCCTAGGTCTTTAACGAGGTTGATAACTGATGTTTTGGATGTGAAGGGTGGAAGGATATTTGACCCTGCGTGCGGCAGCGGTGGTTTCTTCGTTTCAGCTTTGGAGAAGATGGAAAGAGAGGGTTTAGACAAGAATACGCTTACGATTTATGGACAAGAATCGAAGCCTATGCCGTGGAAGATATGCAAAATGAATCTTGCTCTGCGAGGTGCTGAAGGCGACATTAGACTCGGGGACTCTTATCATGATGACAAATTCTTCGATTTGAAGGCCGAGTATGTGGTTTCCAATCCTCCTTTCAATGACAGCGGCTGGGGAGCCGACAGAGTCACTTATGACGATCCTAGGTTCAAATATGGCGTTCCACCTGATAACAATGGAAACTTTACTTGGATTCAGCACTACATTTATCACTTGGCGCCAGACGGAAAAGCAGGTTTTGTCATGTCAAATGGTGCTTTATCTGGCGGTGGAGTTGAGGGAGAAATAAGAAAGAAGATCATTGATGACCAAAGCGATTTGATTTGGGGAATTGTGGCTTGTCCCCCCAAATTATTCTACAATGTTCCTCAACCGGTCTCTTTATGGTTTGTTAGAAAATCGAAACCAACTCATATGAAAGGCAAGGTCTTGTTCGTCTATGCTAAGAAAATGTTTGAACCGATTTCGAGAAAGCAGGTAATTCTTACAAGTGCACACATAAAGAAGATAGTCGAGAAATTCAGAATGTTCGAAACAGGAGGAGCAGAGGAGAAGATAAACGAAGTCGGATTTGCCAAAGTCGTTACAGTTGATGATGTAGCTAAGAAGGGCTATGCTCTAACTCCAGGATTGCATGTTGGAATTAGAGCTGATGAGGACGAAGCACCTTTTGAGGAAAAAATGAAGATTTACGCTGAGGAATTGTCGGAACTGCTAGACAAAGAGAAGGACTTAACGGCGAAGGCCAAGGAAGTGTTCAATGCTTTGGGTTTTCAGGTGTAGTTTATGCTTAGGTTCAGGTGGGAAACTCGATTTAAATCAACGGAAATTGGGGAGATACCCCAAGACTGGAATGAATCCATTTTGGCAGACGTAGTTCATATAGATCAGTCACCTAGCAGATCCTCAAATCTCGGTAACGTGAGATTTATCAGCATGGAAGACATATCTGCTGATTGTTATTCTCCTTCTTCTAGAGCGATAGATGTAAAAGATATCAAAAGTGGAAAGGAAGTCTTGCCAGGCTCAATCTTGGTAGCAAAGATAACTCCTTCCTTTGAGCATGGTAAAATGTGCATAGTACCAGGCACCGTCGATCAGAGATGGTTTGCAACTACTGAAGTTTTCTCATTGAATCCCAAAGGCAACAATGACACAAGGTTCATCTATTATCTATTGAAACACCCGAGTCTAAGGAACATTCTGGAAAACTCGATGAGTGGCACAAGCGGGAGACAAAGAGTCCAATCGTCAGCCGTGAAGAATCTGCGAATATGTAACCCTCTTTATCCGGAGCAATCTCGATGTGCTACCATACTTTCATGGTTTGATGAACTAATTGAAAACAAGAAAAGGCAAAACGAGGTTCTTGACAGTATGATAATGGCCATTTTCAAAAGCTGGTTCATCGATTTTAAGCCTTTCAAGAATGGTGACTTTGTGGATAGCCCACTAGGGAAAATACCGAAAGAGTGGGAAGTAAAACCGCTTGAAGAAATAGCCATTTTGTCTAAGGGCTTATCATACAGCTCGTCTGAGATTAGCTCAGAACCCCAAGGTGATCTATTTGTTACATTAAACAACTTTAACAGAGACGGCGGTTTCAAAACAGAATACGTCCACTACATTGGATCAAAAGCAAAAGAAGAACACAGGGTAAAGGAAGGAGACTTAGTAATAGCTCTTACGGATATGACCCCTGAAGCAAGAGTCGTAGGGGCACCAGCGATTGTGGCCTTGCCTTTTGGCTATGGTTATGGAATAATTTCTTTGGATTGCGGTCGGTTAGAGCCTGTTAAGGAATGCTCAAGGCTTTATCTCTATTTGTATTTAAAGTATTCACAAGAAGAGAATTCAACCTATGCTAACGGAGTCAATGTGCTTCACCTTAACACTAAGTTGTTCATGCAAAACAAGCTAGTGGTGGTGCCGTCTCAAACTGTTGTTGAGAGATTTGACTCCTTAGTAGCGCCTTTATCTTACAAATTCACCGTTAACCAGAAGCAAATTCTCGTTCTAAGAAAGATCAGGAATGCCTTGTTGCCTTTACTTGTTTTTGGCAAGTTAAGGGTGGAGGAGATCTGACGTGGCTCAGCTCACAGAAGATTACATGGTGGAACAAGCAGCCATAAATTGGCTAAAAGAGTTGGGCTATTCATATGTAAGCGGTTACGAACTCTCTCCAGAGAATGAAGAAAGAGACTCATACCGACATGCTATCTTAAAGAAGAGATTCATAGAAGCAATTAAAAAACTCAATCCGTGGCTCACACAAACGCAACTACAAGAAGTTTACAAAAAAGTCACAGAAATTGACCATCCAGACTTTCTCATGAAGAGCAAAATCTTCTACGACATGCTAGTAAACGGAATAAAAATTACCACAAGAGAAAAACAAGAAGAGAGAACAAAAATCGTAAAACTCATAGACTTTGAAAACCTAGCCAGCAACGAATTTCTAGCAGCAAACCAGTTCACCGTAGAATACCATTATCAAAACGGGATGCACAGAAGACCCGACTTGGTAATCTTCATAAACGGCCTGCCTATTGCCGCCTTCGAATTCAAGAATTTCAACGCAGACGAAATAGCAAAAGACGCCTACTATGACCATAAAACCAAAATGAACGACATCCCACAGTTCTACGTTTACCCACAAATCCTAGTAGTAAGCGACGGCTTAGAAACAAAACACGGAGCCAAAACAAGCGACTGGGACAAATTCTTTGTGTGGGAAGGAATTTTCGACGACGAAGACTTAGAAGCAAGGGAAACTCAAGAAAAACACTATCACTACATCTTCAAACCAACAAGGCAACACATGACCTCGCTAGAAGTCTTGCTAAAAGGACTCTTCAGAAAAGAGCATCTAATGGAATATCTACAAGACTTCATACTCTACGAAAGCGCAGGCGAAAGCGTCACATATAAGATTGCAATGTTCAACCAATTCTACGCCGCAAGAAAAGCCGTTCAAGCAACCAAAAAAGCAGTGCTAGAAGGAAAAACTCCCGAAAACAGACGAATTGGCGTTGTATGGCACACACAAGGCACGGGAAAATCCTTAACAATGATGTTCTATGCCAAAAAAGTACTAAAAGTGAAGGAATTAGAAAATCCCATCTTGCTTTTCATAACAGACAGAAACAACCTAGATGAACAACTCTACGGGGTCTTCGCATCATTGCCAATCGTGAAACAAGCCACAAGCATCAGAGACCTGCAACAAACAATCAAAACCACAGCCGGCGGAATAATCTTCGCTACAATCCAGAAATTCGGAAAAAAGAAAGCCGAAGAATACCCATTCCTAACAAATAGAAAAAACATCATCATAATTGCAGATGAAGCCCACAGAAGCCAATACAAAGAACTCGCCCAAAACCTAAGAAGAGCAATTCCCAACGCTTCATTCCTCGGATTCACAGCCACACCAATAGAACTAGCAGATCGCTCAACCACCCTAGTCTTCGGCGACAAACTAAGTATATACTCAATGAGCAAGGCCAGAAGAC
>Ga0315282_10004850_pt1 | contig 23208 bp, 22 predicted proteins | sample YL17G07_20_MG_FD_203693 | JGI IMG/M metagenome (GOLD analysis project Ga0315282, IMG submission 203693) | Sediment microbial communities from Yellowstone Lake, YNP, Wyoming, USA - YL17G07_20 | ecosystem: Environmental > Aquatic > Freshwater > Lake > Sediment | place: USA: Wyoming | collected... | reverse complement strand
AACAACCCCACCCCCGGGGGGGGGGGGGGGCCCCAAAACTAATGACATGCAGAATAAAACTTATATCCTCCCATCAAAATCTTCTTCAAAATCGTTTACCTTAATTGAACTCATCATAGTCATAATCATCGTAGGGATACTTGCCGCAGTAGGCATAACTCAATACTCTAAAACAGTAGAAAAAGGCCGAGGCGCTGAGGCAAGGATGATTTTAGGGTATATTCGTAAGCTTGCATATGAATATTATTTACAAAATGGCACAATAGCTGGAATAACTAATGCCGACATTAACGTAGGGGCAGCTTCAAATCAAGTTCCTGGCCCCAATGCAGGTGATTGCAGAAGCACGAATTATTTTCGTTATGGTATCTCCGGCTATGCGTCGAATCCTACGTTCGTTGCATATGCGGGGAGGTGTGATAGTTCAGGAAAACTACCGGCTGGAATTCCAGATGATGCTCACTGTATTTATATATGGTCTGACTTTTCATCAGGCACCGACTCATGGAAAAGGTGTAGCGACTTGGGCCATCCGGATTACTAATGCAGGAACATCCTTTAAGGCGACAAGCTTATATGCAACTCAGAATTATCCTCCTAGGACATCCTTAATATCAAAAAGCAATCTCTGGTAATTAATGGGTTTTTCGATATAGACGGTGATGCCGCTTTTGGCGGCGATGTGCTTGTCGATCTCTTCGTGCTTTAATGAGGTGGCGATGATCGGGGTGTCTTTGAACTCCGGCAGGGATCTGATATCCTGGGCAATTCTGAACCCGCTTTCATCAGGCAGGACCAGGTCTAAAAGCACGCAGTCGGGTTTTTCCTCTTTTAACTTTTCAATTCCTTCTCTGGCGCTGTAGGCGGCCGCCACTATGTATCCAGCCTTAAGCAGCTCCTCGCTGCTTTTTTTGACAATATTGAAATCATCGTCAATTATCAGCACCTTCCTGGGCATATTTAAAGTATACACCAAAAACTCCCGCCAAGCACCTATATTTTATCGTTCCAACAGCGGGTTCTGCCTTGTCTTGTTTCTCGCGCAGCCTCGGGGTCCTGCCACTGCGGCACCCTACCGTGCTCACTTACGTTGCGCGCGGCAGGGGACCCGCCTCCGTGTCACCCCTCGGCAGTCAACGCCGTATCAAGCCAAGCCTCCCGCTGTGTCATTTCAAATGATACAATGTTAGATTTTAAGCCCTCTGCCGTCTATTTAAGTGAGGGCATAACTTACGGAGTGCGAAGCGCGACGTAAGTTATCTGCCCGAACTTATCCCGCCGCAGGCGGGAGCGTAGAAAGGCAAAGCAATGCTTAATCTTACCTCTGAAGAAAAAAAGGCGATCCTGTTTCTCCTGGTTGTCGCGTTTTGCGGGATAGCTTTAAATAATCTGGCTAAGCTGAATTGCCGCGTCAAGAAGCTCTTCTCTCCGGAGGTGCGCTTAGCCAAAATTGACCTGAATAAGATATCTTTGGCCCAGCTGCTTAAAACCAGATGCCTGCCGCAAAAAACCAGCCAACGCATTATTGAATACCGCTTGGAGCATGGGGATTTTACCAGTTTAGAGGGCCTGAAAGAGGTTAAAGGTATAGGCGAGCAACGTTACGAGAAGCTAAAAGAACTCTTTTTCACAGAATGAAAAGGGTGCTTGCGGTATTAGCCGTATTTTATTGCCTGGGAATTATTCTGGCTAGCTTGATCCGGGTGAATTTCTCAGCTGTCCTGGGGTTAGGTATGATCATCCTTGTTTTCGCCTGCCTGAACTTCAGAAAAAATCATATATTTCTGTTCCTGATATTCTTTTTAGCCCTGCTGCTGGGCGGCCTTAACCTGAAGAACTCGTATCTGCGGCCTAAATGCCATATCAGCAATTTCGTGCATTATAAGGATAATACTGTTTACAGTTTAAGCGGGTTTGTTGACAGCGCTCCGGAGATAAAGAATAACCGCACCTCTTTTGTTTTCCGGCTGCTTGAAGCCCGGGTTGATAAACTAAAGTGGCGCTGCTGCGGTAAGGTATTAGTTGAGTTAGGTTTTCCGCAGGAATTAAATTACGGAGATAATCTGGCGCTCATCGGCAATTTACAGCGGCCGTATGGTTTTAACAAGGTAAGGCAGGGTTATAGAGAATTCTTGGCACGCCAAGGAATATATTTATTGATGAGGATAAGGGATACACGGCAGATCATCCGGCAGGATGGAAGCAGAGGCTCAAGATTAATGAGCTTTTCATTCCGGCTGCGCGACAGGATTGAGCAGGTTATTAGGCGCAATCTTGCGGATCTGCCGGCGAGCATTCTCTCTGCCATGGTCTTAGGCCAGAGGCGCGGTATTCCCTGGCTGGTAAATAATTCCATGGTTAAATCCGGCACTGTGCATATCCTAGTAGTCAGTGGGTTTAATGTGGGTATCGTCGCCTTTATCATTAGTTTGTCGCTTAAAATCATGCGCATCAGGCGCAAAACACGCATTATCCTGACGGTTATCTGCCTGATTATTTATTGTTTAACCACAGGCGCGAGCAATCCGGTTATACGCGCTACGGTTATGGGCTCGGTTTTTCTGCTGGCCTATCTTTTTAAAAGGGCTCCGGACATCTATAATTCACTTTCCTGCGCTGCTTTGTTCATCCTATTGATTAATCCGAGACAGCTTTTTGACGTTGGTTTTCAACTGTCTTTTGCCAGTGTAGCGGCGATTATTTATCTTTATCCGAAGCTCCGGGCTTTTTTGCGCGTTAGGGATTACGGGAGCAAAGTATTGAGATTTATCTGCGATGGCCTGCTGGTTTCATTTTGCGCCTGGATGGGGACAATGGGAATTATTGCTTATAACTTCCGTATTATTTCCCCGGTAACTGTTCTGGCTAACCTCCTAATCGCCCCGCTTGCCGGCCTGATCACCTTATGCGGTTTTACCCTGGTTTTGTGCGGGTTATTCTTCCCATTTTTGGCCGGGCCTGTCAGCACAACCTGCCGCATGCTAGTCACCCTGCTTTTGAATATAAACGCTGCCGCGATCAAGCTCCCCTTTGCCTACTTTTACCTTTGACAAACCCACCTGGCTGTGATAAGTTTATACTATTATGAAACGCATAATTTTAGCTTTGTTGGTCATTTTTTTTCTCTCGTTTCAGCCGGCTTACTCCTATTGGATCTGGACTCCTAAAAGCGGCAAATGGGTTAATCCCAAGAACCTGCCTAAGGATAATCCCAAGGAGCAGTTTGCTTATGCCAAATCCTTTTATGATAATAAGAAATATGATGAAGCTATCCGCGAATTCCGCAAGCTGCTTAAGGCCTATCCTAAATCAGCAGAGGCTGCGGAGGGTCAGTATTATCTTGGCCTGACCGAGGAGGAACAGGGTAAATTTTATGAAGCCTATCAGGCGTATCAGTTGGTGATCGATAAATACCCGTTTTCCGAACGTATCCAGGAGGTTATCGAGCGGGAGTATAAGATCGCCGAGAAATTTATGGCAGGGGAAAAGCGTAAAGCCCTGGGCGTAACCCTGCCTGTGGAGAACCCGGCGATTGAGATATTCGGCAAGGTGGTGGAAAACTCCACTTACGGCCCACTGGCTCCCAAAGCGCAGTATAAGTTAGGCCTGGTCCTAAAGGGTTTGCTGCGTTATTACGAAGCGGAGGAGGAGTTTAACAAGGTAGTTTCGCGCTATCCGGACAGCGAATGGGCGGCTGCGGCGCAATTCCAGATCGCCTCATGCCGCGCCAGCCTCTCCAAAGGCCCTGCTTACGACCAGGGGGCGGCACAGGAGGCAAAGGAGAAGTTCGAGGCGTTTGTAAAAGAGCATCCTGATGCCGTGCTCTCCATTGATGCCGAAAAGAATATCAGCAGCATCAGGGAGAAGGAGGCGCAGGCCTCTTTTAATATTGCCCAGTTCTATGAGAAGCAAAAGGCTTTTGATTCAGCCAGGATATATTATAATGATATAATGAACAATTACGCAGAGAGCCCCTGGGCTGCCAAAGCTGCGGCAAGCTTACAGATAATGGAGCGTAAAAATGAAAAATAGAAATAGGTTTGGTTTCTTACTATCCCTAACTACTACATTCTACATTCTATCTACTGTTTTATGCGGCTGCGGTTACACCACCCGCTCCATGCTTTCCGGGAAATACAGGACAATTTACATAACCCCTTTCTTGAATAAAGTGGATATAACCCAGGAGTCCTATTCCGAGAATAAATACCGTATTTACCGGCCGCTGCTTGAGACGGATATTACCAGGAAGGTAATCAACAAATACCTTTTTGACGGGAACCTTAAGCCGGTTAAAGAAGAACTGGCGGACCTAGTGCTTAAAGGGGAGCTGGTTGAGTATCGCAAGGACCCTCTGAGCTATGATGCGGACAATACCGATGTCACCGAATACCGCGTTAATATTTATGTTAATTTAAGCCTCTGGGACAAGAAGGAAAACAAACTGCTCTGGGAGGAGAACCGCTTTAACGGCAACTATTCATTTTTCACCAGCTTTGCCTCCGGCAATGTTATCAAGATATCCGAAGATGCTGCTGTAACCAATGCGATAGAAGATCTTGCCCGCCGTATCGTTGAACGCACAGTTGAGCAATGGTAATATGGTTTACCCCGTTAGAAACAAGACAAAAGAGACGCCTCACGGTTGCCTCCAGCAACCTGTTTCTAACGGGGTGTATCTACTTATCGGCCAGGATATCCAGGCCAAAGAAATCCAGCTTAAGAAAATAAAACAGGAATTCCTTCCTAAAGAGCTGCAGGATTTTAACTCCGACACATTATACGCGAAAGACACGACCTTAAAAGAGATCCAGGAGAGGTGCTTACGCCTTCCGTTAAAAAGCGCAAAGAGAGTGGTTGTCATCAAGGATGCTCAATCCCTGGATGAAGACTCCCGGAATTTTCTTAGCGCCTATTGCAAGGAGGCGCCTAAAGAATTGGTCCTGGTGCTGGATTTTGAGCATTATGATTACAAGGACAGGTTTATCAAGGATATGCACGCCTGCGCCTCAATAATACGTTTCCGGGAAACAGCCAATCCTGACGCCTTTGCCTTGGCGCGCCAGATCGAATCAAGAAAGGCCGATCCTGCCCTGCGGTTGTTGAGCCAGTTGTTAAATAATGGAGAGGCACCTGAGCGTATATTAGGGGGCTTGCGTTTCGCCTGGGAAAGGCAGAATATCCGGGATCAGGAGTCAGCCAGGCGCCTTAAACTGCTTCTGGCCTGCGATATAGAAATAAAAACAGGCAGGTTGAAACCTGCCTGCGCGCTGGAAAAATTAATCGTCAGCTTATGCTGCTTTGCCAAGCCTGCGCGTTAAGCGTGATTTTCTGCGGCTAGCAGTAGCCGGGTGGATGATATTTTTTTTCGCCGCTTTGTCCAGCTGCGAAAATACCTTGGCGATAAAAGTTTTTGCCTCCGTGACGTTTTTCTCGGAGAGCAACTCCTGGAATTTCTTGATCGCCTTCTTAAGCTGCAGCTTGATCTTGAGGTTACGGGCATGTTTCCTTTTATTTACGCGATTACTTTTTAATGATGTTCTGCGTCTGGGCATATATTCTCCTCAGTTTTTGTGGTAAGCGATTTTCTTGATTTAAATATTAATAGCATAATTAATAATCCATGTCAACAGGCAAATATCCGTTAGGCACTCAAAATCAGGCGGTTGCCCGCTCTGCGGCTGTTATCGGCCTGGCTACCCTTGCCTCGCGTATCCTGGGCTTTGTCAGGGATGTGGTTATCGCCAGGTTATTCGGGATTTACATCTACGCCCAGGCCTTTGTGATCGCTTTCCGCATACCCAACCTCTTCCGGGATCTGGTGGCTGAAGGCGCGGCAAATGCCGCGATCGTCCCGGTCCTAAGCGAATACAGCGTTAAGCGCTCAAAGGAGGAGTTCTGGGAGCTGGCTAATATCCTGCTTAACCTGCTGCTGGTTATCCTTAGCGCGATCACTATTCTGGGGATAATATTTTCCCCGCTGCTTGTGCGTATGATTGCCCCGGGTTTTATCAGCTCGCCGGAAAAACTTGAAGCGACCATCCGCCTGAACCGGATCATCTTCCCCTATATCCTGCTTATCGGCTTGAGCGCCTATGCCATGGCCGTGCTTAACTCTTTGAAGAATTTCGCTGTTTCGGCATTTGCCCCCTGCCTACTGAATATCTCCATAATTATTTTCGCTTTGCTGTTTGGGGAAGGGATAAAAGGGCTGGCCAGCGGTATTTTGGTAGGAGGGGTCCTGCAGCTGGCGATCCAGGTGCCGGTTTTATATAAAAAAGGTTTTTATCCAAAGCTGGTTTTATATTTTAATCATCCCGGAGTAATCCAGGTCAAAAGGTTAATGCTGCCGAGGCTGGCCAGCTCAAGCATATATCAGTTGAATAATTTCGTGGATTCTATCTTCGGCTCATTGGCTGCGGTCGTCGGAGATGGGGGGGTGGCGGTGCTCTATTTTGCCTACAGGCTTATTCAGTTTCCCATCGGTATTTTCAGCAATGCCCTTGCCCAGGCGATCCTGCCTACTTTTTCTACACAGGCCTTAGAGGATAACCGGGAAGGTCTCAAAACCACCCTTTCCTGGGGCTTGCGCGCGGTATTCTTTGTGATGCTGCCGGTGACCGCGGTCTTTATGGTCTTAGCCGGTCCCCTGGTATTTACCCTTTTTGGCGGAGGCAGGTTTGATCTGGCTTCAGGCCTGCTTACCTCCAATGCCCTCTTCTTTTACAGCATCGGTTTATGCGCCTACGCAGGCACAAAGATACTACAGTGTTGTTTTTTCAGCCTTAAGGATACGGTTACCCCGACCAAGATCGCCTTTCTTGCCCTGATCGTTAATATTATTCTTAACGCGGCTTTGATGTTCCCGCTTAAGATAGGAGGCCTGGCTTTGGCAACATCAATTTCAGGGATAAATTCTTTTTTCTTTTTATTTTTTATCCTTAAAAAGAGGCTCGGCGGTTTTGGGGAGCATAAAATATTACCGGCCTTCCTGCGCATGCTGTCTGCGGCCTTTTGCGCGGCAGCAGTATGTTTCCTGGTCAACCGCGCCTTAAATCTTTGGTGGGCATTATTTGGCGGGACGATCTCCTATATCATCTTTTGTTATATTTTCAGGGTCAGGGAGCTTAAGGAGCTTGTGCAGTGGCTAACCAAAAAACTTTAAAAGAAAATATTTTATCCGCCCCGGACTCACCCGGAGTTTACCTGATGAAGGATAAGGCCGGTAAGGTAATTTACATCGGCAAGGCAAAGTCCTTAAAGAAACGCCTGAGCACCTATTTGGGGGGCGGCCTTGAAGCCAAGACCGCGGCTATGGTATCAAACGCCCTGGATATAGAATTCAGGTTTACCCGGACAGAGGGCTTAGCACTCTTGCTTGAGGCTGCCCTTATACATAAATATGAGCCCAGATACAACGTGGCCTTGCGCGATGACAAGAGCTTCCCTTTTGTAAAAATAACCGATGAGGAGTTTCCCGCTGTTTGCGTAACCCGTAAAGTAGAAGCCGATACCGGCCGTTATTTCGGACCCTACACAAATTCCAAGCTGCTCCGGCAGGCCTTAAAAGTGATCCGTAAATATTTCCCTTACCGTTCTTGCAGGAAGATGCCGCAAAAACCCTGTATCTATTACAGGATAGGGCTTTCTCCTGCTCCCTGCGCGGGGAAAATTAATAAAGCCGAATACGCCAGGAGTATCAAGAGCATAAGCTTGATTTTAGAAGGTAAAAGCGAGAGCCTGATAAAGAAATTAACCAAAGAGATGCGTTTGGCGGCAAGGCAGCGTAAGTTTGAGGAGGCAGCGGCTTTGCGGGATAAAATACTTTCCTTAAGCAGCTTAGGCAGCGAATATCATCTTCCTCAAACCGCGCTGACTGATTTAAAAGAGCTCCTCGGGCTTAAAGTGCTGCCTATGCGTATTGAGGGATTTGATGTATCGGATATTTACGGCAAAGAGGCCTGCGCCTCAATGGTCTCTTTCTATAACGGCTCACCCGATAAGGACAATTACCGCAGGTTCCGTATCAAGGCGGTAGAAGGTATTGATGACTATGCCATGATCAGGGAAGTGGTAGCCAGGCGCTATTCCAGGTTGATTAAAGAGGGGATTTCCCTGCCGGACCTTATCCTCATTGACGGCGGCAAAGCCCACCTGTTGACCGTGCAAAGAGAGCTTATGAAATTAGGCCTGAAAGTTCCTCTTGTAAGTATTACTAAAGAAGAGGAAAATATATATACTACCGCAAGGCCCAAGCCTTTGAGGTTAAGCAATGATACACCGGCTTTGAATTTGATCCGCAGTGTGCGTAACGAAGCGCACAGGTTTGCGCTTTCCTACCACCATATTTTGAGAAGGAAAAGGATACTCGGCAGATGACCCCTTTCGCTAAAAGAATTTACAAGGTTGTCTTAAGTATTCCATTGGGCCAGGCGCGCAGCTATAAATGGGTAGCGCAAAAAGCGGGCTCACCCAGCGCCTTTCGGGCAGTGGGCCAGATCTTAAAACGCAACCCTTATCCCTTGATTATCCCTTGCCACCGGGTAATAAGGAATGATAATAAAATAGGCGGGTACGCCTTTGGCGCGAAACAAAAAAAGATTTTATTGAAACTGGAAAAGGAGTTGGCGGAATGCTTGCTTTCCAAAGGGTAAGAAGCTTTCTTTTTTATTTGAGCCTGATCTTATTTTTCGGGGGGCTGCCTTTTATCCTGTTTTTTGCCTTGGGGTATAAATTTGATCCGCGCAGATTTAAAATTGTAAAGACCGGGTTGATCTATGTAAAGACCCAGCCTGAAGGAGCAAGCATATATCTTAACAATAAACCGGCCCCCGGGAAAAGCCCCTCCAGCATCCGGGAGCTCCTCCCCGGGCCTTATAAGATCACATTGGAATTGGCGCGGCATTATCCCTGGAAAGGAGAGGTCAGTGTAGAGGCGGGCAAGGTCAGTCGTCTGGATAAGGTAATCCTCTTTCCTTTGACCCCGGACCTGGAGCAGTTGAATCAGGAAAAGTTCTCCTCTTTTTGCCTTGATGCCGAGAGCGGCCTGATCTATTATCTTAACCGGGAGAATGGTGTTGTTTACAGCTCCGGCCTTGAGGGGAACAATTTTGAGGATATCGCCAGCCTCCCGGAAAATTTTTCAGAGATCAAAGGATGGGAGGTCTCTCCGGATAAAAGCAAGTTGTTTATTTTCTGCCCCAGCCAGATCGCCGTGATCTTTTTCGAATCCGAGGATAATTATGAATATCCGGATTCTCCCGTATTCCTGGATTACCCGGGAGAGAAGATAATCCGGGTATTTTGGCATTCGGACAGCTACCATCTGGTAGTAATAACCAATAAGCAGATCGGGGTAATTGAATCCAGGACAGGTGCCGCCCCGGTTGGCCTGGTAGAGTTGGACAAGGAGAACATGGTATCTTACTACGATAATAAACGGGACATTCTTTATTTCACCGACAGCCAGAAGAGCCCAGACGGCACTATCTATAATAACCTTTACAGGTTAAAGTTAAACACCGACCTCTATTTGCTGGAGAGGCTGATGAAGAAAAAGCCAAATCAACCCCTTCCTTACGCCGGGGAGGGCATTAGAAAGGAGGCTCATGGTGAATAAGGGGAGGATCTTGCAGAGGGTTTTTGAGATTATCCCCGGAGGATTATCCTGGGGGATAATCCTGTCGCTTATCTTATTGTCAGTCGTCTATCCGGTAGCCAGCGCCATCATCATTATTACTTTTGATTTTTACTGGATCATCCGCACGGTTTATTTGACCACTCTTTTGATCATGGCTCACCACCGCCTCTCCCGGGAGAAGAACAAGGATTGGCTGGAGCGTTGTTACAATCTGCCTAAGGAGAAGGATTGGACCGAACTTTATCAATTGGTCATATTCCCGGTTTATAATGAAGGCCCGGAGGTCCTGCGTCCTTCTTTGGCGGCTTTAAAGGCCACGCATTATCCCAAAGAGAAGATCATCGTGGCCATGGCTTTTGAGGAGAGAAATAAGCTGGCGGCAGCGAACGCCTCAATCCTGGAAAAAGAGTTTAAGCCGGAGTTCGGGGCCTATTTATCCACCTTTCATCCTGACGGCCTGCCTGGAGAAAGCCGCACTAAAGGCGCGAATTCCACCTGGGCGGCTAAAGCTGCCAGGGAGTATATAGATGGCCGCAAGATCGCTTACGAGAATGTGCTTATTTCCTGCTTTGACGCGGATACCTGCGTTGAGCCGGAGTATTTCGGATGCCTGAGCTACCATTTCTTGACCTGCGATAAACCGCATCAGGCCAGTTATCAGCCCCTGCCGGTTTATAACAATAACATCTGGCAGGCTCCCTCTTTTGCCAGGCTGGTGGAGATCAGCGGTTCATTCTGCCAGATGATTGAGAGCATGCGTCTTGAGAAGTTCGTTACCTTCTCCAGCCACAGTATGAGCTTTAAGACCTTAGTTGAGATTGACTACTGGCCGACGGATATGATCTCCGATGACTCTGTGATCTATTGGAAGGGGTTCTTGCATTATAACGGGGATTACCGCGTTGTCCCTTTGTATATTACCGTTTCCATGGATGTGGCTTACTCAAACAATATCTGGCGCACCATGGTTGTGCAGTATAAACAAAAAAGAAGGTGGGCCTGGGGCGTGGAGAATTTTGCCTTTGTGGCCGCGGGTTTTTTGAAGAACAGGAATATCCCCTTGGCCAGGAAGATAAGAAGATCATTCCATCTTTTGGACAGCCACGTGACCTGGGCGGTCTGGGCAGTTATCCTGGTGCTTATCGGTCCCCTGCCTATACTATTTGGGGGAGCCTTCTTCAGCTCAATGTCCATTGCTTATAACCTTCCGAAAATTACGGGGTTATTGTTCAATTTTACTCTCTTGACCAGCATTACCTGGATATTCTTAAGCTGGACGATCTTGCCGGAGAGGCCCAGGGGGATTAGCTGGTTCAAGAATATAATCCTGGTTTTGGAATGGGTTTTTGTTCCATTCCTGATACTTGTACTTGGTTCTGCCCCGGCGCTGGATGCCCAAACCCGGCTTATGTTTGCCAGGTATATGGAATTTAATCCTACACTAAAAGGGAATAAAGTGTTATAATCAAGAAAATTGCCTTCGGCAATAACCTAATACAATTTTCGCAGTGGTATCTGCTATATACTTTCCTATACCACAAGAAAATAATTCGACAAGGGGGGAAGATGGATATAAAGAAATTACTGCAGGAGATGGTAAATAGGGACGCGTCGGACCTTTTTTACAGGGCCGGCGGCACCCCGCGCCTTAGGGTTGACGGTAAGATCATTTCGGTAGATGACAAGCCCTTAACCGTAGAGGATGTTAAGCTTGCCATGGAGCAGCTGACCAATGAGAAGCAGCGTGAGGCCTTTAAAAACAAGCTGGATGTGGATTTTGCCGTATACATGAAGGATCTCTCCCGACGCTTCCGGGTGAGTATATTTATGCAGAGGAATTGGCCCTCCATCGTTATCAGGAATGTGCGTAATAATATCTCCAGCTTTGAAGAGCTGAACCTTCCGGCCGACATATTAAGAAAGCTTTCCATGGAGACCCGGGGCTTGGTGCTTTTGACCGGCAGCATGGGCAGCGGCAAGTCCCGGACCCTTGCCAGCATGATCGAGTATATCAATAATAACGCCAAAAAACATATCCTGACTGCTGAGGAGCCGATTGAGTTTACCTTTGAAGATAAGCTGTCAATTATCAACCAGAGGGAGCTGGGGATTGATGTTTCTTCCTATCCTACCGCCCTGCGCGCCTTTACCCTGCAGAGCCCGGATGTGATCTTTATCGGGAATATCCGCGATTATGAGACTGTCTCAAGCGCCATGGCCGCCGCCGAAACCGGGGTCCTGGTTTTAAGCACCCTGCATACCATCAATGCTTCCCAGACTTTGGAGAGGCTGATCAATCTTTTCCCGCCGCACCAGCATCAAGAGGTGAGGAACCAGCTGGCTACCTTGCTCAAAGGGGTGATCTCTCTGCGACTGGTCCTTACTAAGGACGGCACAGGCCGCGTCCCTGCCTGTGAGGTTATGGTTTTAACCCCGACGATCAGCCGGCTTATCCGCGAAGGCAAGATTTGGGAGATTCCCCAGTTCATTGAGGACGGCGCGCTATTCGGCATGCAGTCATTCAACCAGTCTTTGATTAAATTGGTGCGCGAGGGCAAGATCACCGAGGAGGAAGCTAGCCTGGCCTCGGATAACCGCGATGAATTCCTGCTGGCGCTTAAGGGAATAAGAAAATCATAACACCCCGCGCTTATAAAGAATTGCGCGGGTGTGCCCGTGTGGGCTAGGAGATAACTATGCTTGAAGAGATTAAAACCAAACTTGTTGATATCGGGGTAACCATTGAAAATTTAAGAGGTTATCTTTGACGTTGAAAATAAAAAGCGCATAGCAGATGATCTCTCCAGCCAAATGTCCGCTGCGGGATTCTGGGATAATGCGGAATACTCTACAAAAATAGTCAGGGAATTAAAAGTCCTCAAGGCGGTTGTTGAGCCTTGGGAGCTGGCTTATAAGAAATACCAGGAGCTTAAGGAGCTCATTCCCCTGGTTAAGGATGATGACGAAGAGCTGCTTCTTGACCTAAAGAGCAATGCCGACAGCCTCCTTGGCATTATAGATAAACTGGAGTTTCAGGTGCTTTTAGGGGGAAAACTTGATAAGAATAGCGCGATCTTAAGTATTAATGCCGGGGCAGGCGGCACAGAGTCTTGTGATTGGGCGGGGATGCTCTTTCGGATGTACAGCCGTTTCGCGCAAAACCGCGGCTACACGGTCAAAACAATTGATATCCTCCCCGGGGAGGAGGCAGGGATAAAAAATATTACCGCCCTGATTGAAGGGGATTACGCTTACGGATATTTAAAGACAGAACGGGGGGTGCACCGGTTGGTGCGCATCTCCCCTTTTGACGCCAATAAGCGCAGGCATACTTCTTTTGCTTCGGTAGATGTGATCCCTGAGATTGAAGAGGATTTAGATATTCAGCTGGATGAGAAGGAGCTGCGCATTGATGTATTCCGTTCCAAGGGCGCCGGAGGCCAAAGCGTCAACACCACGGATTCAGCGGTAAGGATCACCCATATACCTACGGGGATCGTCGCGCAGTGCCAGAATGAGCGTTCGCAGCATCAGAACAAGCAGACCGCTTTAAAAATACTCAAAGGCCGGCTTTATCAGGCCCAGGCAGCGAAAAAAGAGGAAGAGTTAAAGCAGCAGGGCCAGGAAAAGAAGAAGATTGAATGGGGCAGCCAGATCCGTTCTTATGTCCTGCATCCTTACCATTTAGTCAAGGATCACCGCACAGATCTTGAAACCGGAGACAGCAGCAAGGTTTTAGACGGGGGATTGGATGAATTTATCGAGGCTTTTCTAAAGTTCAGCGCACATTAATAAAAGAGGTGCTCGTGTTAGGATTGATCAAAAAAGCAATGCTTAATAATAAACAGGGAGCCATCAGGAAAAAGTTCCCCGGTTTAAATATAGTTTTGCATTCCGAGATGCCCAGTCCTTCGATGAATAAGATGGTTGAAGTGGCCGGACTGGTTAACCTGGTGAATTCTTATGAAAGCAGGATGCAGGCGCTTAGCGACGCCGAGCTTGGCGCCAAGACAGATGAGTTTAAGCGGCATTTAAGCGCTAAATCCGAACAATTCGCGGCAGAGTTAGAGGAGCTGCGCCAGGCGATGCTTTCAGTGGCCATGCCCGAAGAAAAGGAGAAATTAAAAGAGAAGTTGAAGATAAGCCGGAACAGGATCTTTAGCGATATCCTGCCGGAGGCCTTTGCCGTAGTCAGGGAGGCATCCCGCCGCGCAATCGGCTTAAGGCATTTTGATGTGCAGATCGCCGGAGGAATTATCTTGCATGAAGGCAGGATCGCGGAGATGTCTACCGGCGAAGGAAAGACCCTGGTTGCCACCCTCTCCGCTTATCTGAACGCCTTATTGGGCAAGGGAGTGCATATTGTTACGGTCAATGATTACCTGGCCCGGCGCGACCGGGAATGGATGGGGCCGATCTATGAATTCCTGGGGCTCTCCGTAGGCACTATCCAGCATGATATGTCGGACCAGGAGAGAAAGCTTGCCTATGCCTGCGATATAACCTACGGCACTAACAATGAGTTCGGCTTTGATTATCTGCGCGATAATATGAAATACTCCATGGATGAGCTGGTGCAACGGCCGTTTTATTATGCCATAGTTGATGAGGTTGATTCCATCCTGATTGATGAGGCGCGCACCCCGTTGATCATCTCGGGGCCGGCGGAGGAATCAACAGAGAAGTATTACACCGCCAAGAAAATAGTGGAGCAATTAAACGGCCGCCGGGTAACCGAGAGTGATGAGATTGACGCCAAATACAAAGGCCTGGACCTGGGCAAAGGGTTTGATTATGTGGCGGATGAAAAGGCCCAGACAGCCGCTCTTACCGAAGAAGGGGAGCTAAAGGCATCCAGGCTTTGGGGGGTTGATAGCCTGCATACCTTAGAGAGCATTGAATACAGGCATCATACCATCCAGGCCTTACGGGCCAAGGAATTCTTCCAGCGCGACGTGGATTATGTGGTTAAAGACGGCCAGGTAATTATCGTGGATGAGTTTACGGGGAGGCTTATGCCGGGCAGGCGCTGGTCAGACGGCCTGCATCAGGCAGTGGAATCCAAGGAGGGTTTAAAAATTGAGAGGGAAAACCAGACCCTGGCAACCGTGACCTTCCAGAATTATTTCCGCATGTATGAGAAATTAGCCGGGATGACCGGGACCGCATTCACCGAGTCCAATGAGTTTAAAAGTATTTATCAGCTGGATGTGGTTGTGCTGCCTACAAACCGGCCTTTAGTGCGCAAGAATTATCCTGACCGCATCTATAAGACCGAAAAGGAAAAGTTTAACGCGGCAGTTGAAGAGATCGTTGAATTATATAATTCAGGACGGCCGGTGCTTGTCGGTACGATCACTATTGATAAATCCGAGCATCTTTCCGAATTGCTTAAGCGCCGGGGCATACCGCACCAGGTATTAAATGCCAAATATCATGAGATGGAGGCGCAGATCATCGCCCAGGCCGGCAGGTATAAAGGGGTGACTATCGCCACGAATATGGCTGGCCGCGGCACGGATATACTTTTGGGCGGCAACCCGGAGTTTGTTGCCAGGAACGTGGCAAAGCAGAAATTAAACCCCGAGGACAAGAATTATGCCGAGGAATACAAGGCGATTCTCCAGAAGTATAAATCAGAGGCCCAGATTGAGCATGATAAAGTAGTGGGGTTAGGTGGCTTGCACATTTTAGGCACAGAGCGGCATGAGGCGCGGCGTATTGATAATCAGCTGCGCGGAAGAAGCGGCCGTCAGGGTGACCCGGGCTCTTCGCGTTTCTATGTATCCCTAAAGGATGACCTGATGCGGCTCTTCGGTTCGGAGAGGATCATTGGCCTTATGGATAAATTAGGTTTAGAGGAGGGCCAGGTTATCGAGCATCCCTGGGTGACCGGGTCCATTGAGATCGCCCAGCGCCGGGTTGAACAGCATAATTTTGAGATCAGAAAGCAGCTTTTGGAATATGATAATGTAATGAACAAACAGAGGGAGATCATCTACGGCCAGCGCCTGCAGATACTGGAGGGTTTTTCCTTAAAGGAAAATATCATTGAGATCATTTATAAACTTGTTGAGGAGTCCCTGCAAATTTACCGCCAGGCGAATTCCTCCGAGGTAGATACCGCGGGCCTGATTAATTCTCTGGCCTTGAAGTTCGGGCTTAGCCTGCAGGAGAAAAAGTTTTCCGGGCTTGCTGGGGAGGAAATAAAAGAGCGGTCCTCCGGCGAGCTGCTTAAGGCGTACGGACTTAAAGAGCAGGAGATCGGGGCGGATTTAATGCGCAATTTAGAACGCATGGTCTTCCTGCAGATAATTGACGCGAAGTGGAAGGATCATCTTTACGCCATGGATTCCTTGCGCGAGGGCATCGGTTTGCGCGCCTACGGCCAGCGCGACCCTTTGATTGAATATAAGCGCGAGGCCTTTGAGATGTTCAGCCAGATGATCTCCGGTATCGAGGAGGAAGCGGTGGAGACTATCTTTAAGTTGCAGCCGGCTAAGCCGGAAAGGCTCCATGGGGTTTTCAGCTCCCTGCCCAAGGAGCTGACGCATACGGAATTATCTCAATTTGAAGCCCCTGTCGGCCAAGAGTCCGTCCCGGAATCGGCAGCTATCCCAAAGAAGCAGTCGCCCGGCCCAGGGCAATCCCATCAGCCTAAAGTCGGACGCAATGATCCCTGCCCGTGCGGTTCGGGCAAGAAATATAAGAAGTGTTGCGGTAAATGAAAGTGTTGACGTCAAAAGATATATTCTTATCTGTTTTTGGTGCGTTTTTATTAAGCCTGCCTTTTTCATCCGGGAATCTCTGGATAATCAGCTGGTTTGGTTTTCTTCCATTATTTTTTAGCCTGCGCAATAAATCCGGCTTACAGGCCTTCCTATCAGCGTATATCTGCGGAATTATCTTCTGGGGTTTTACTATTTACTGGCTGGTGCACATTACTCTCCTTGGCACGGTTATCTTAATTTTGTACCTCGCTCTCTATTTCGGCGCTTTTGGCCCGTTATTTTCCGCAGCTGACCGCAAGTTAGAGACCGCCGGCTTATTTTTTATCCCTTGCACCTGGGTTCTGCTGGAATACGTTCGTAGCCATCTGTTCACCGGTTTTCCCTGGGCGCTGATCGGGTTTTCGCAATACAAGAATTTACCGGTTATCCAGGTTGCTGATATAAGCGGCGCATGGGGGGTCTCGTTTCTGGTGGTTTTCTTTAATGCCGGCCTTTATCTTATTTGGCGCGGCAAGATGAAATTGAGAATTTCTTTTATCTGCGCGGCAATACTGATCTTGTCTTTAGCTTACGGATCTTATAAATTAAACCGGAGCCTGGGCTGCCGAACCGCTAAAGGAGCGGTTAAGGTAGCGGTAATTCAAGGGAATATCCCTCAAGACCTGAAATGGGATGTGGCTGCGCGCGATTTCATATTAAATAGATACAAAGAATTAACTTCTGAGTCAGCCAAAGATAACCCCGCCTTGATTATCTGGCCTGAGGCATCTATCCCCGGGATTTTAGGGGATGATGAGGCGGTATTCCAGCAGGTTTTTTCTTTAGCCCGCACGCTGAATATTGACCTTCTGGTGGGCGCGGTTTCGCGCAGCGGGGAGAGCTATTTTAACAGCGCTTTGTTTATTGACAACTCAGGGAAGCCGGCAGGGGTTTATCACAAGCTGCACCTTGTTCCTTTTGGAGAATTTATACCGTTTAAGAAAACATTCCCGTTTTTACGGACCATTGCTCCTATAGGGGATATCCAGCCCGGAAATGAGTATACGGTTTTTGACAGGCCGGATAAGTTCGGCGTGCTCATTTGTTTTGAGGATCTTTTCCCCGAGTTGTCCCGCCGGTTCGTAAAGAAGGGAGCCAAATTTTTAGTGAATATTACCAATGATGCCTGGTATAAGGAAACCAGCGCAGCCAGCCAGCACTTTTCCGCTTCGGTGTTCAGGGCAGTAGAGAACCGCGTGTATCTGTGCCGCGCTGCTAACACGGGGGTCTCCGGTTTCATTGACCCCTGGGGGAGGGCATTATCGCTGGTGCGCGATACCGCGGGAAAAGAGATATTCGTCAAGGGTTTTGCCGGCAGGGAAATTTGCTTGACCGGCACGCAGAGTTTTTACACCCGCTACGGCGATATTTTTATGCTCTTATGTCTTCTGCTTGACATCTGTGTTATAATTATTCGTAAGCTTAGCGTTGATTAAGAATGAGAAAAATATTCCTGATTATCCTAGTTTCGGTTTTAGCCTTCCTGGGGTTCGGGTCGCTGAATAAACAGCATTTTATCTGCCCCATTGGATACAAAAGCGATATTATTATCCGTAATGATAATCGCGGTGATGGGTTTTTCGCTTCAAGCCGCTCCGGCAGGAGGATTCATAACGGCGTTGACCTGCTTGCGGATGTCGGTATTCCGGTTTTGGCGGCTAAAAGCGGTAAGGTAGTAAGCGCAACCCAGAACCGGGGAATGGGCAAATATGTGATTATCCGGCACAGGGACAATGTTATCACTATTTATGGTCATCTCTCGGAGATCTCTGTGCGAAAAAATGATTTCGTACGCCAGGGGCAGGTTATCGGCAGGGTGGGCAAGACCGGCAATGCCAGGCATTACGGCATAATGCCTCATCTGCATTTTGAGATCAGGAAAAACGGGGTTCCCCAGGACCCCCTTGAGTATATCTAATCCTCCTGGGGCTCCATGTGCACTACCACATCGGTTATTCCGGGTATCGCTGACTTGATCGCCTCTTCAATGCGGTAACTTATCCGGTGGGCATTATCCATGTGCATATCCGGGTCAACCTGCACATGCAGATCAATATAAATATCATCTATCCTGCCGCGGCTGCGGATCTTATGGCAGGCGCGTACCCCCTCTATTTTTGATACAATATCTTTTATCTTACGGTCATCCAGGAAGGCCGCTGTGTCGCAGAGCACTGCCTGGCCCTGTTTTATTATTTCGTATCCGGCATGGGCGATGAATAAAGATATAATGAAGGTTACGATGTGGTCGACTATGGGAAAGCCGGCCTTTATAAGGATAAGCGAGATTAATACCGAAACAGAGGTAAAGATATCCCCCTTTGTATGCATAGCGTCGGAAATAAGGATATCGCTTTGCAAGGCTCGCCCTTTTTTACGCTCGTAGTTCATAACCAGGAAATTGACCGCCATTGTCGCCAACATTATTATAAAACTGGTTATATCAACCCTGGCCAGATCCGGGTTATTCAACCTCAATATGCTGCCTTTTGCGAGATTAAAGGCGAGGATAAATAAAAGCACTCCGATGCCCAGCGAAAAGAATGTCTCATATTTTTTGTGGCCGTAAGGATGGTCTTTGTCAACTGGCTGGCAGGCAAAATGTATCCCGATCAGGCCAACGATGTTGGAGGCGCCGTCAGAGAGGGAGTGGAAACCGTCTGCGGTCATGCTTTCGCAGCTGGTTAACAGGCCATAGATAATTTTTGCTGCAGCCACTGCCCAGTTTAAGACAAGTATAACCAGCAGGGTCTTGCGGATCTTGCGGTAATGTTCGCGCATATTGATTGCCATGAGATTATTGTATATTAATTATGGGCTTTTGCAAATTATTTTAAATGAGGCCACAACTTAGCGAACGATAGTGAAGCTAAGTTGTATGGCCGAATTGAGCACCTTAAGGTTTTGTTTAGCGAAATACTTGCGAGTGTCAACGAGCAAGTATAATCCTCTGCGGCTACGAAGTGATTAGCTGCGGGGATCTCCGCTTGATTTAGCAGGGACTGTTTCAATTCCAATTGTCCGTTCCACTATAGCCTGCTGATTTTGTCGCTCAGGCCGATTTCTTAACGCCAATGCTCTTTCGTATTTCGGCGGCTGCAGAACTCGGCCGTCCCGCTCCAGCGGAGACAGCCTCAGACAGCTTCGCCGTCCCCGTTTTGTCGCTTCGCTCCACGGGGATTCCCGAAATACTCAAGCTCCATTGGCTAAAATCGACATTCGCTCCAAAACCAGCAGTCTAAGTGTAACGAGATAATTCTGGGGACACAATTAATTCTAATTTTGCGTTAAATTATTTCTCTTTCTACTATTAACATAGGTAGGGGAAGTGATTTTTATGCCCGGATTAAGAAAGATTCGGGCGGGATGGCGAGGCTTGACTCTAAGCAGCATCTGAAAAATTCGAGCGGGCACGGTTGCCCCGCTATGCACGAAGCAGGCAGAGCGAGAATTTTTGCCGAAGCGCAGCATTTCCACGCTGGGGAAATGCAAGCGGTGCTGCGAGAGGCAAGCCTCGGCAGCCCGTCTATATCTGTAAATTATTCTCGACTAAAAAGGAGCCGGATGATAGAATATAAAACATGGTTAGAAAGAGATCGCTGATTTTTTTATCATCTATACTTATCGTCGGCTGCGCCGGATTATTAAGAGGCCCTGAACCGGTGCGCTGGCCGCCATTTCCTTCTTTAGAGCCCTTTAAGAAAAACGAACGGGTGCTTATCCTGGTCCCTCATCCTGATGATGAGACCATTGCCTGCGCTGGGGTTATCCAGCATGCGCTTAAAGCAGGGGCTAAAGTGAAGGTTATCTATTTGACCAACGGTGACCATAATGAGCTGTCTTTTATCGTTTATGAAAAAAGAATAACCGTGCGTCAGGGTGAGTTTGTGCACATGGGCAAGGTGCGCCAGAAAGAGGCTATTAACGCGATGAAGTTCTTGGGGTTATCTGAAAATGACCTTGTATTCCTCGGCTACCCCGACTTCGGGACCTTTGCCATATTCAGCCGGTATTGGGGGAAAGGTAAACCTTTCCGCGACCGGATGACCCGCATATCCAGCGTGCCATATAAAGATAATCCTTCTTACGGGGCGCCCTATCAGGGGGAAAGTATTTTAAGCGACCTGGAAAGACAGATCCTGGATTATAAGCCGGATAAAATATTCGTTTCGCATCCGGCGGATGTTAATGTGGACCATAAAACTCTTTACCTGTTCCTCCAGGTAGCTTTAAGCGACCTGGAAGGCAAGGTCTCCAGGTCCAAGGTCTATCCTTATCTTGTGCATTGTGTCGGCTGGCCCAAGCCGCGGCATTACCATCCAGAGTTGGAGCTGTTTCCGCCGGATAAATTCATCAATGCCCGGATCAACTGGTCGCGCTCGGACCTAAGTTTCAATGAATTGGACAAAAAATACCAGGCCATTCTTTTTTATAAAAGCCAGACGCAATCCAGCGCCTTTTACCTGTTCGCTTTCGCCAGGGAAAATGAGCTTTTCGGCGATTACCCGGTCCTGCAATTAAAGCCCCAATTAACCTGGAGAGACAAGATCATCTCTTATTTTGGCGCTTCGGAGATGTTCAGGGAGCCGCAAGGTCCGGAGGCTTCTGTTGGCGAGGATACGATAGAGGATAAAGCCCAGGTGAGCTTTGCCCAGGCGGATGATTATTTTATCGTGCGCGTGGATGAACCTAAAAAGCTTAGCAGCAGATTTGGGGCGCTGCTTTATATCTTCGGATACAGTAAGGCCACTGCTTTTGCCGAAATGCCCAAAATACGCATTATTACCGCGGGAGGCAGCTGCAAGGTCTTTAACGCGAAAAAAATGGTTATTGACCACGGGGTTCTGATAGAGTTGAATAGGAATTATCTGGTCTTAAAGATCCCGCTGAAATTCCTGGGTGATCCGGATTATGTGCTTACCTCGCTTAAGGCCTATCACGGCAATATGCCCGTAGAGGCGACAGGTTTTCGCAAGATCAAGATCAAGTAAAGGAGGGCATATGCTGGAGCTTAAAATAGTCAAGATAGATAAGCCGGATGATATGAATTTTATATTGGGGCAGGCGCATTTTATCAAAACGGTAGAGGATCTATATGAAGCTTTGATCAACGTGCCGGGAATAAAATTCGGGCTGGCCTTTACCGAGGCATCAGGCGCATGTAAGATAAGAAGTGAAGGCAATGACGGCTCCCTTAAAGAGCTGGCCTCCAGGAATGCCCTGGAGGTGGCCTGCGGCCACAGTTTTATCATTTTTCTTAAGGATGCCTATCCTGTCAATGTCTTAAATGCCATTAAGAATATTCCTGAAGTATGCAATATATATTGCGCCACTGCCAATCCCGCAGAAATAATTATAGCTGAGACCCAAAGCGGACGGGGTATAATGGGAGTAATTGACGGTTCACTGCCTAAAGGGGTTGAAGAGGAGGCGGATATCGCCTGGCGCAGAAATTTCTTACGCAAGACCGGCTATAAACTTTAATTTCTATTGCAATTAAGGGCTGCTTTGTTATAATTCATCAACATGGACTTTAAAAAAATACGTAAAAGTTTAAGCCGGTTCCTGGCCTGGCTGGGATTAAATTTATGCTCTTTGATAATCAGGGTTATCCCCGATGGTTGTCTTTATGCCTTTGCCAGGAATATTGCCTCCCTGGCCTTCATCTTGGCGGTAAAACAGAGGAGGATCGCCTTAGAGAGCCTGAGCATTGCTTTTGGCAGGGAAAAATCCCAGGCGGAGATTGAAGGAATAGCCAAGGATTGTTTTATATATATGGCCAAGAGCGCCGTTGAGCTTATCTACCTTATGGATAAACCGCTCCTCCTAAAAGAGCGGGTGGAGATCACCGGCAGGGAGAACCTGGATAAGGCATTGGTCCAGGGGCGGGGGGTGATCCTGATCAGCGCGCATTTCGGCAATTTTCCGCTCCTTTTGGGAAGGCTGGCGCAGGATGGCTATAAGGTAGGCGGGATCATGCGGCCGATGCGCGACGCCAGGGTTGAAAAAATATTCCTGGAAAAAAGGAATAGGTTCGGGGTGAAAACAATTTACAGCCAGCCGCGCAATGAATGCGTGAATAACACTATCTCCACCTTGCGCAATAATGAGCTGGTTTTTATCCCCGTTGACCAGAATTTCGGGACCGGGGGGGTATTTGTGAATTTTTTCGGAATGAAGGCGGCAACTGCCACCGGCCCGGTGATCTTGGCGCAGCGGACTAAAGCCGCCCTGGTCCCCTGTTTTATTATCAGGCAGCCCGGGGACAGGCATAAGGTGATCTTTGAGCCGGCGCTGGAGTTAAAGGAAGGCAGGGATCCCCAGGATACAATATTGGTAAATATTCAGGCCATCACGGATGTAATTGAGTCGTATATACGCAAATATCCGGCGGAATGGGGATGGATCCACCGCAGATGGAAGAGCAAACCCGGTTAAAAAAGGAGGTGTTCAAATGGCGCAGGAAGAGAAGAAATGTTGTGACGCTAAGAAGACGTTATCCACGCTTTTTAAGGTTGTTTTAGGTTTGGTATTTTTGGTTTTAGGTGGTCTGGCAATCCTGAAGTATTGGAAGGCGCTTCTTTTGATCATCAAAGGATGCATCGGTTTATTCCTGATCTTGGCCGGCGTGATTACCTTAGCCATAGCTAAAGAATAACGGAATTGAAAATAGGAGTTACAATGATAATGTAGCGCACTAAAACCTGTGTTAGTATGGAATAAACTACTAACCAACAACAGGGGGGTGCGCTATGCAGTACTATGTGGGTGTGGATAACCACAAGAAGTTCAGTTACC
>Ga0315282_10004849_pt1 | contig 23212 bp, 18 predicted proteins | sample YL17G07_20_MG_FD_203693 | JGI IMG/M metagenome (GOLD analysis project Ga0315282, IMG submission 203693) | Sediment microbial communities from Yellowstone Lake, YNP, Wyoming, USA - YL17G07_20 | ecosystem: Environmental > Aquatic > Freshwater > Lake > Sediment | place: USA: Wyoming | collected... | reverse complement strand
AGGGATGGGGGGGGAGGGAATGCGGGATCGCGGGTGGCCGCGATGGAGGTGTGGAGGCGGGTGATAGTTCGTCCGAACGCCGGGTGGCGGCGGGGGAGAGCTCGCTAGAATGCCGGCAGAACGATGGCGCTCCCAGGGGCAGGATCCCGGCGCTAGTAGGGGGCAGGATGATGGCGCTCCACGGTGGGCAACTGGCGAGGCGTCCCCAAAAGAAGGTGGCGCGGCCGTCCCTGGCTGCGATTCCTGGCGGGCAGGGACGCCCGCCCCACCAGCAGGGGGCCTAGTGGAAGACGATGTAGAGCGGGATGCTCGCCACGCTGGGGTTGTCGGCGATGAAGCTGTCGAAGTCCATCGCGGAGCTGCCCCCGGCGAGGCGGACATAGGCCGGCGCGCCGGAGAGCTGCTGCGCCAGGCGGGCCAGCGCGCGCGCCTGCCGCGGCGTGACGCTGACGATCAGCGACGTTGGCAGGGGCTGCGGGAAGGTTGTCGAGTTGAGCCCGCCTCCATTCTTGCACACCGCGCCCTCAAACACCTGCGTCTGGGTGGCGAAGACCTGCAGCACGCCGGCCTCGGCCATGCCCAGCCGGGACTCGACGAGCAGGCGGTTGAAGAACCGCTCCGCGCTGACATGCGTGTCGAGGGTGAAGTTGTAGGCGGGGCGCAGCGGCGTGGGCCCCAGCTGGGGCCGTGTGCTGGCGGGAACCAGCCGTATGCCCAGCATCCGCTGCTGGTAGATGAACAGGCTGAAGGTCAGGCCGATGATCAGCAGGAAGACCAACATTGCGACCGCGAACACGCGTTGCGCGGTGAAGTAGCTCCGCTCGGAGCTGTCCACCACCGCGCGCACCCGCTGCCGGAAGCGGTGCGGATGCACGGTAATCTCTGGCACGCAGCCGAGCAGAAGGCCGATCTGGCGCAGCTCCTTGTACTCCTGGCGCAGCTCCGGGTTGGCGGCCATCCGGGCTTCGAGCTCGGCCTTGTCCGCCAAGCCGATCTCGCCGTCCAGATACTCGTTCACCCACCGGCTGATTATCTTGCGATTCACGACACTTTCACCCTTTGCCGCACCAGATCACGGGCGCGGCTGATGCGGGACTTCACCGTCCCCACAGATATACCCAGAATCTCAGCGATCTCCTCATAGCTCAGCTCGTTCACTTCGCGCATGATCAGAATGTCGCGGTAGACCACCGGCAGCGCGCGCACCGCCCAGAGAATGTCCTCTGCCAGGCGCTTCTGCTCCACCGTCTTCGCCGGGTCGTAGGTGCTGTCCGGCAGCGTGTCGAGCACCTCATAGGAGCGCTCGTCGCCTTGCGCCGCCGGGGGGAACGGCATGAACAGACGGGAAAACGCGGAACGGCGGCGCACATGCGTGCGGCAGCAGTTCAACACGACCTTGTAGATCCAGCTTTCAAGGCTGGCGTGCCCGCGGTACTTGCGGATGAACTTGTAGATCCGCAAGAACACCTCCTGGGCCAAATCCTCCAGCTCACTGCTGTCGCCGATGTGCTGATAGATGAGGTTGAACACGTAGCGCTGATAACGCGCCACCAGGTCGTCGAAGGCCTCGAGGTCACCCGCCTGGCAGCGCATGACCAGCGCGCTCACCTCCGGCGCGTTGTAGTCGAGATACGCGTCCCTCGTCTGCGCAAGCAGCATCGGCAACCTGTTTGACTCGCTGGGCGCTTTCAGGTTCCCTTTGCCGCGTGACATCACTGAGATAATACCGCAGCGCCGGCGCCGCTGGCGGGTAGAATAGTGTGCATGCCCGCAGGTGACCGGCTGACCGAGGCGCGGCGGTGGGTGAAGTTCCCCGCCACGCTCCTGTTCGCCACCGGGCTGCTCTGGCTGCTGCAGAGCATCTTCCGCTTCCACCAGGACCAAATCCTGCTGCAGGTCAAGACGTTCGTCGGATCGGCGCGCGTCGCCGCCGACTTCGTGATCATCCCCTTGGGCAGCGTCGCCGTGGGGATGGGCATGCTGTTTCTTCAGCGCTGGGCCCTGGCCGCAGGGCTGGTCCTCCCCTGCCTGCCCCTCCTGCTCCTGAGCTACGAGAAGATCCTGCGCATCGCGGGCAAGTTCAGCGAATCCCACTCCACTGGCGACTTCGCCAGCCTCGGCGCCGGCGTAATGACATCGCTCCTGCTGCTCGCGCTGTGGGCAGTCTACGTGCTCTGCATCTGGTACATCCGCAAGTCCTGGCGCCTGCTGGCGGGGCACCAGGAGTGGATGCGCGCCCCCTCTCGGCGCGGAACGGGATCAGCGCCGCAGCCGCATGGCGAGCAGCCCGGGGAGTTGGAGGAGGGCGACCTCTGCCTGCTGATGCCCGAGGGTGCCGGCGAGGAGCCCACTTAGGCCCGTCGCGGGCTGGGCTGCCCGAGCAGGTCGGAGATGAGCAATTCCAGCGCCGCCAGCTCCGCGTCCTGCGAAGATTCCCCCACCGCGCCGCCGCTCTTCAGCATGTACTCCGTTTCTGCCAGGCGCACCACGGCATGATCCAGCCGCGCCCGCGGCCACAGCCGCATTGTGGGCCTGACCTCGCGCGCGAGATAAGCCGGGACCTTTTCATCCCTGCTCATCCGCCATAGGGCGAGCAGCCGCCCGCGCAGCTGCGCCAGCAGGCTATGCGTCTCCGGCTCATCGGCGAACCAGCGGCCAAGCAGCTCGATCGCGCGCCGATCCCCAGTGAGCACGGCGTCCACAACCTCCTGCATCTTGGTGAGGGGGCTCAGGCTGAGCGCGGCTTCGAGCAGCCTGTCGGAGACCGGCTCCAAGCGGGGCTCGCGCTTGAAGGTGGCCAGCTTCTCAAGCTCGCCGTCCGCCATCGCGGGCTGGCCGCCCGCCGCCCAGAGGATGCGCTGGGCCTGGTCAGGCACGATCGCCAGGCCGTAGCGCTCCCGCGCCCGGCTGATCAGCCAGCGCACCGCCTGCTCGCCCTCCGCCACCCCCCGTAGATCGTCAACTTGCGCCCCGTCGGCAAACCGCTGATACTCCTCCTTGCGTCGCAGCTTCTCGTCCGCACTGCCTCCCTCCGCCGGGAACACCTGGGAGCACACCAGCGTTAGCTCAGCGGGCACGTGCGCCAGCAGCTCCGCCAAGCGTGCTCCCTCAGCCTTGTCCAGCTTGAGTTCGAGGAAGTCCACGTAGTGAATCGCCCGCTGCAAGTTGAACAGGTCACCCGTGCTGAGGTGGTTGAAAACGGTTGCCATCGTCAGGTCCGAGGCGTAGTGCCGCTCCACGGGCACGCCGGCGGGATAGCGCGCTCTCGCCCCCTCCTCGGCAATCAGCGGATCGCGGGCGATCACCACGAATCGCGGCATCACTCAGGCCACCGCGGCCGGCGCTTCTCGAGCAAGGCGGCAATCCCTTCCGCTCGGTCGGGTGAGTTCCATGCCAGCCCAAACATCTCGCTCTCCAGCTCCAGGCCCTCCGCGAAGGACAGCTCGCCGCCCTCGTTGACCGCCCGCTTGGCGAGCGCCAGGGCCCGCCTCGACTTGCCCTGGTACCGCACCAGCACCTTCTCTGCCGCCGCGGGCAGATCCGCATATCTCTCCACCAGCTCGTCCACCAGCCCCCATTCCAGTGCCTGCGCCGCGTTAATCAGCTCGCCGCTGAGAATCAGTCTCATTGCCCGCGGTTTGCCGATTAGTCTGGGCAGGCGCTGCGTGCCGCCCCAACCGGGGATCAGTCCGAGGTTGATCTCGGGCAGGCCCAAGCGCGCGCCCTTCGTCGCGATGCGGAAGTCGCAGCACAGGGCCAGCTCCAGCCCGCCGCCGAGGGCGAAGCCGCTGATCGCCGCGACGGTGGGGTAGGGCACTGAACTGAGCAGTGCGAACACCTCTTTTCCGTGGCGGGAGAAGCGCTCCACCTCCAGCGAGCTGAGCTTGGCCAGCTGTCCCTCCACATCTGCGCCGGTGGAGAAGACCTTCTCCCGTGCACTCATGAGAACCACGCCCTTGGCGCGTGGCGAGGCCAGCTCCGGGCGCAAAACGCCTTCCAGCTCGGCGACTAGCGCGCTGTTGATCTGGTTCTTCTCGTTGTCTTTGCGATCGAGGATGATCGTCAGGATGCCGGTGGCCCCGCTCAGCTCAGTCCTGATGCACTCTCCGTTCATGCCGATGTCTCTCCCGCGCGCCTTTCATTGTACAACGCGGGGCGCGGGCTATAATCGGCTTATGCCCCGGGTGATCGCGGTGGCGAATCAGAAAGGCGGTGTGGGGAAGACCACCACCGCGCTGAACCTTGCGGCGGCGCTGGCCGAGCGGGGCGCGCACGTGCTGCTGCTCGACGCCGACCCGCAGGCCAACGCCACGTCCGGCCTGGGCGGCGAGGCCCTGGAGGACTTAAGCGTCTACAACGTGATCTCCGACAGCCTGCCGCTGCGCGAGATCATCCAGCCGACGGCCATCGCCGGTCTTGAGCTTGCGCCGAGCCACATCGATCTCTCGGCAGCCGAGCTTGAGCTGGTCACCGCCCTCGCCCGGGAGTACGCGCTCAAGCGCGCGCTGGACAAGGCGGAGCTCATCCACGACTACGTGTTCATCGACTGTCCGCCAAGCCTGGGGCTGCTGACGCTCAACGCGCTGGTGGCCGCCGACGAGGTGCTGATCCCGGTGCAGTGCGAGTTCTACGCGCTCACCGGCCTGGCGAAGCTGATCGACACCGTGGGGCGCATTCGCCAGATGCTGAACCCGCGCTTAAAGATCGCCGGGGCGGTGCTGACGATGTACGACGTGAGAACGAATCTCAGTCGCGATGTCGTCGACGAGGTGCGCACCAACTTTCCCGGGCGGGTGTTCGGCACGGTGATCCCGCGCAGCGTGAGGCTGGCGGAGGCGCCGAGTTATGGCCGGCCAATCATCCTTCACGATCCCGACGGTGCTGGGGCGCGCGCCTACCGCGAGCTGGCGGCGGAGCTGGCTCTGATACCAGCACCGGCGCTGCAGGAGGCGCGATGACCAGGCATCGTGCACTCGGACGGGGGCTGGCGGCGCTGATCCCCGCGGCCCGGCCGGCTGAGCCCGGCGAGGCGATCGTCGAGCTTCCGGTGGGCGAGATCGATCCCAACCCGCATCAGCCGCGCCGCACGTTTGACCAGGCCGAGATGGCCGAGCTGGCGGCGTCCATCGCCGCCCAAGGGCTGATCCAGCCGATCACCGTGCGGCCTGCCCGTGGGGGGCGTTTTCAGGTGGTCACGGGCGAGCGGCGGCTGCGCGCCACGCGCGATCTGGGCTGGACCGCGATCCGCGCCATCGTGCGCGAGGTGGACGACCGCCAGTTGCTGGAGCTGTCGCTGGTGGAGAACCTGCTGCGCGCGGACTTAAACGAGATCGAAGTCGCGGAAGCGCTGCTCAGCCTGCAGAACCAGTACGGCTACACGACGACCCAGCTGGCCGAGGTGCTCGGCCGCTCGCGTCCCGCAGTGAGCAACACGCTGCGGCTGCTGGAGCTTCCAGCGCGGGCGCAGGACATGATCCGCCAGGGGGTGCTGACGGCGGGCCACGGCCGGGCGGTGCTGAGCTTCCCCCAGGAGCGCCGCGAGGCGGTGGCAGCGCAGTGCGCCAAGGAAGGCTGGAGCGTGCGCGAGCTGGAGGGCCTCGCCCTGCGCGAATCGAAGCGCGAGCCGGTGAGGCGCCCGCGGGCAAAGGCCACGGCGATTCCGTCGGCGCCCGCGGCGCTGAAGCGCGCGGAGAACCAACTCATGGAGTACCTGGGAACAAAGGTGAGGGTGGCCGAGCAGGCGGGGATGGGCAGCATCACGATCACGTATCACGGGGCGGATGACCTGCGCCGGATCCTCGACCTCATGCTGCGCCAGGCCAGTCCGCTCTAGGACTGCCTCCCGGGCCGGCCGAGGCAGGCGCTACACTTTGCTCATGCCCAGGAAGAGCGAGCCATCGACGCGCGGGACGACGGCCAAGACGAGTCGGAGGCGGAGCAACGCGCCCGCCAAGCCTCCCGCCCGCGATGCAGCTGAGACCAAGACGCCGCGCCGGCGCGTCAAGCAGCAGGCGGCGGTGGCCGGCGAGGAGTTCCCGGTAGACCTCAGTGACACCTCCAAGCAGCGCACGATTATCACCGAGATCGACGCCACGATTCCGGTGGTCATCGCGCCCGGGGCACGCTCGCCGGTGGACGACATCATCGAGGTCCTGCGCCGCGAGGTGATCGGCCAGGAGCGGGCCATCGAGGCCATTGCGCGGACGCTGTTGCGCAGCCGCGAGGGCTTCCGCACGCCGGGGCGCCCGATCAGCACGATGTTCTTCGCCGGCCCGACGGGCGTGGGCAAGACCGAGACGGTGCGCGCGCTGGCCAAGGCGCTGCACAACGACTGGCGCGCGGTGCTGAAGATCGACTGCAGCGAGTACAGCGAGCCGCATGCCGTGGCGCGGCTGATCGGCGCGCCGCCGGGCTACATCGGCAGCGACCTGCCGGCGGTTTTCGCCAAGGAGAACGTGGAGGGCGCGAAGAACCGCCTGATCCTCTTCGACGAAATCGAGAAGGCGCACTACCGTCTGCACAACCTGCTGATGCAGATCATGGACGAGGGGCGGATCACGCTCGCCCGCCGGACGAAGGACGACGACGGCATCGTGAGCTTCGAGGACTGCATCATCATCCTGACGAGCAACATCGGCGCGCACGAGATCGACCAGATCCTGCACGCGCATCGCATCGGGTTCCGCAATGAACCCTCGATGGCGACAGCGCAGACCGACCAGCAGATCTACAACGCGGCGAAGGAAGCGATGAAGCAGATGTTCCTGCCGGAGTTCCGCAACCGCATCACCGAGTTCATCGTCTTCCGCGCGCTGGATCGCCAGAGCCTGTACAAGATCCTGCGCAAGCTGCTCAACATCTCGGCCGAGCGGTTCGCCAGCATGGGCTTCCAGCTGATGCTGTCCACCGAGGCGCGGGACTGGCTGGTGGACCGCGGCATCGACCAGGAGCTGGGCGTGCGCCCGCTGGTGCGCGCGGTGGAGAAGTACATCGACACCAAGGTCGCCGAGCTGCACGCCTACGGGCTGATCAAGAGCGGCGACGTGCTCGAGGCCGCGGTGGGCGACAGCGAGGAGGCGATCGACGGGCACAAGCGCAAGGAGATCGTGTTCTTCCGCGCGGCCAGGCCCGGCGAGGACGGGACCGCCAAGCCCAGGCGCCGCAAGCGCGTGAGCAAGACCTCGTTCGACATGCGCTACTGAGAGGGGGGGTAGCGCGGACGCCCCGTCCGCGGTAGGGGCCGCACTCGTGCGGCCCGCGCTACTCGCCGCCGATGCGCCGCGCCTCGTCTATATCTATGCGCGCCCTGTGCCCGTGCTGCTCCAGCATGTGCAGTAGGTGCCCGCCGTTGAGCAGCGTAAGCGGCTTGTCCTTCGCGAAGTCATAGGCTTCAGGCCCGTAGTCGGACGTCGTGATCAGAATGCCTTTCATCGCGCCCTCGTTTACGACCGTGCCGTACAAGTCCCGCACCGCGGAGAGCTCCACGGTGTTGGTGTAGCGCTTCGCCTGTACGACGATCTTGCCGCCGTGAATCGGGTCAGGGTCGAATACCACTGCGTCTACGCCAGCATCCCGGCTTGCACGAGTGACTCTAACCTCTGAACCGGGCTTGCTGAACTCCCACTCAAAGAGCTCACGGATCAAGTGTTCGAAGTCCTGCCAGTCCATCATCGCCAAGTTGTCGCCCTCGGCTATGCCCTTGGCGATCTCGCGGCCCTCGATGAACCGGTTGTCTTCTCTCTCGAATGTCAGGATTGGCGGCACGGGTGCAAGACTCGACAGCTCTGCTGCGGCGACTCCCTTCAAGCGTTTGAAGCAGTCCTTCGGGTCTACGTAATCCAGGTCGATTTGAGAGAATCCGTCCTTCGTAACCAGCAGCGACATGACGCATGGTCGGATGGGAACCCCTCTCGCCCTATCTCGCGTGCTCACGTAGCCGTTCACAGCTACAGCTTTGACCACACCAGGGGGGTCGCAGAAGAAGACGTCCGCGGCAGTCCTTAGCGAGATCTGATAAAGGACCAGGTTGTACAAGTTCCTTCGGTCGGCGTCTCTGAGCGGAAGAGGTTTCCACTCGTCCCTGGTCTTGAGGTACTGCCATTCCCGATACAAGGGCATGTCATCCAGGGTCGGAAGCTCGCGCTCAACTAGCACGATGCCCGAGCTGTGATCGAAGTGCACGACGAACAGCGTCTGGTACCGTTCAATGCTCTTCGGATACGGCGCCGCTGCAAGGACATCGCTGACCCCTACCTCTACCATGCCGATGGCTTCAGCAGAGCCTGCCGTAGCAGAGTTGCGGATCGTCAGTAAGTCCTCAGCCGAGCAGCTCACGCTTGCCCTGAGGCCGGCGTGCTCAAGCCTGTCCCTGAGCATCCTGCTGAGCTGTTCAATCGCCCCAGCCCCACTCCAATAGCGCTCCTGTGCAAGACGCTCCGCCTCCCGAGCTTGTCGTTCCATCTCTGCAGCGTACTCGCGAGCTTGACGCTCCATCTCGACAGCGTTCTCGCGAGCGCGAAGCGCTCGTTCCTGGCTCTTGTTCCATGCTACAAGGGCCCAGATCCCTATTCCGAGGAGAATGACCAACAGACATCCCACTGCTGACCTCCCAAGCCTGTTCTCCAGGCTTCCGCTGCTGTACTTCACGGGGCGAATGCCGCCCTGGGTCGATGACCACGCGCCCGCTGCGCCTTTCAGCGCCTCCCCGTAGTCTACCACTTCCGCGGCGAGTGACGCTCGCGGCGAAGGCGAAGCATGGCTTCGCCCCTACCGGGAGCGGACAGTGCCGCGCCCCTATCATGCCGGGTCTGCCGCTCAGCCCCTAGAACCCAAAACCTGTAACCTGTCCCCTCCTTCCGGTGGCAGCGACGTTGCATCTGCTGGATGAAGGCGGACACGGCGGTCCGCCCTACTGAATTCGCGGCGCGCCGGTATAATGCATGTGATGGATTCGGCATCGGCAATAGGGAGGCCGGTGCGGGAACCGGAGACGCAGGGTGACGCTGGCCTGACGCCACTGGCCCGCAAGGCGCTTGAGCCGCGCCTGGAGCGCGTGCAGGCGGCCGTGCGCATGCGCGAGCTGCTCCTCGATCCCGCCAGCTTGGGCGCGGCGCCATCCGCCGATGCACGGGAGCTGCGCGGCGGCACAGCCCAGCCGGCCGGGCAGCCGCTGCCGGGGCAGCAGGCATCGCTTCTGCCCTTCGCGCCGGCGGCCACTCGCGAGCCGCCGGACGGCCGGGCGCTGCGCGAAGTGCAATCAGAGCTGCGCGCGTTGCGGGCGGAGATCGCGCAGCTCGCTCGCGCGCTGGGATTGCCCGTGCGCGAGTCCAACCGCCTGGAGCACCGCGCGATCGTGCAACAGCAACAGCCTGGCGAGCACGGCGCCAAGGCTGCGCAGCCCTGGGAGCAGGAGGACGGCCCCGAGGCGCGTCTGCGGGCGCTGATCAAGAGAAACGAGGCGCTGCGGATCGCCGACAAGCAGCTGACGCTGCTCAAGGTGCTGGACAAGGCGCAGCAGCGCTTGGCGGAGGCGCCCAGAGAGCTCCCACCCGGACTGCGGGACAGCGTGATCGGCGAGATCTACCGTGCGAAGTACAACACGGCGTTGTTCGGCGGCGCGGGGGGCGCACCCGCCCTGGCTGGCACGCTGGTGGACGCCGCCGTCTGAGTTCCGGCGTCTCCCGGAGCCAACGCGTTCATGGCGGAGTGAACCGCCGTGGCAATATAATGGTCTCACCGCGTGAGGTGTGCCATGGATAGTACCTCCCAGCAACAACCAGGCGAGGCGACGATCATCGCCCCGGGCGTGGACATGGCGGGTGCCACCGCCGTCTCCACCGGCAGCGGCGACGCGACCGTCGTGGTGAGCCGCCCCGTTGCCGCGGGGGACCGCACCGTCGCCGCGGGCCGCCTGGCGACGATCGACCTGGCCCAGCTTCAGCCGCGCGTGGAGTTCAACCTCCGGGCGCACAACACCTATGCGCTGGCCGGCCAGCTGGTGCAGAACTACCTGCTCGCCGAGATCCGCTCCTACTTCGCCGGGGGCTTGACCGCCCGCGCGCCGGTGGCGCTGGCCCTGGCCATCGACCGCAGCGGCAGCATGGAGGGCAAGCCCATCGAGAGCGTCAAGACCGCGGTGGGCCTGATCGTCGACCAGCTCACCGACGCCGACATGCTGTCCATCGCCACCTTCGGCGAGCGTGTCGACCTGCTGATGCCTGCCAGCCGCGTGCTCAACCGCCAGCTGATCAAGGACCACGTCAACCGCATCCAGCCCAAGGGCACGACCAACCTGTTCTCCGGCATGGCGACCGCCGCCGAGCAGCTGCTCACCGCCAAGACGCCGCAGCACCTCTCCCGCGTGCTGCTGCTCACCGACGGCGAGGCCAACGAGGGCATCGTCGAATACAGCGACATCATCAGCGAGGCGCGCAACCTGCACGCGCGCGGCATGACGATCAGCACCATCGGCGTGGGCATCGAGTACAACGAGGAGCTGATGAGCGGCATCGCCAAGAACACCGGCGGCAACTACTACTACATCGACGCCATCGACCGCATCCCCGAGGTGTTCGACAAGGAGCTGAAGGACCTGTTCGGCACGGTCGCCACTGGCGTGAGCCTCAGCCTCACGCTGCCCGAGGGCGTTGAGTTCACGCACGTCTACGGTTTCGAGGCGGCGCGGGGCGGCAGCCGCATCACGGTCTCGCTGCCCGACCTGGTCGCGGGTGACACGCTGCCGGTGCTGGCCCAGCTCACCTTCAAGCCGCACCCGCCGGCGCGCTATCGCGTGGCGCGTAGCGAGCTGTCGTTCAAGTACTTCGGCCAGGGCGCGCGGTCGGAGCTGCGCGGGGACTTTGTCGTCGAGTTCACACTGGACAAGGATCGCATCCTCGGCGGGATCGACGCGGTGGTGGAAGGCGTGATGCGCGAGAAGGACATCGTGGCGAACCTGCGGCGGGCGGGGCAGATGATGAAGACCGACGTCGGCACGGCGACGATGATCATCCAGCAGGCGCAGGCCCAGCTCACCGCTGCGGGCAAGCACGAGGACGCGACGCTGGTGGCCACGGCGCTGGGCAAGCTGCAGGGCGGGGCGCTGGACGACGCGACGAAGAGCCTCAGCGTGGCCGAGTTCGAGCTGGAGCGCTAGCGGGCGGTGCGGGAGGCGGTGATATAATCGGTTTCCCTGAGGGGCTGAGACATGGCTGAAACGAAGGAAGCTCCCAGCGGGCTGCCCGAGGACGAGTCTTCGCCGGGCGCGGAATTCCCGCGGGAACTCCCGATTCTCGCACTAAAGAACGTTGTCGTGTTTCCCAGCGTTGTGCTGCCGATTCACGTCAGCCGGGATAAGTCGATCGCCGCGATCGAGGCGGTTCTGGCCGGCCGGCGGATCATCGGGCTGCTCACGCAGCGCGACGAATCGTTGGACAACCCTACCCCCGCCGACATGTACGACGTGGGGACGATCGGGCTGATCCTGCGGGTGCTCAAGCTGCCCGAGGGGGGCGCGCGGATCCTCATCCAGGGACTGTCGCGCTACCGGGTGTCCCGCTGGCTGGCCGAGGAGCCGTACTTCAAGGCGGTGGTCGAGGCGCTCCCGGAGCACGACGAGGACACGCTGCAGACGCAGGCCACGATGCGCTCGGTGCTGGACCTGTTCAAGCAGTACGTCACGTTGAGCAAGAACCTGCCGACCGAGATCCTCGTCGCGGCGAACAACATCCGCGAGGGCGGCAAGCTGGCCGACCTGGTAGCGGCGAACATCGGCATCGCCGACGAGCTGCGCCAGGGAGTGCTGGAGACGATTGACCCGCTCCCCCGCCTGACGAAAGTCAACGAGCTGCTGACCAAGGAGATCCAACTGCTCAGCATGAGCAGCAAGATCCAGAGCCAGGTGCAGGAGGAGGTGGGGCGCAGCCAGCGCGAGTACTTCCTCCGCGAGCAGCTCAAGGCGATTCTGCGCGAGCTGGGCGAGGCGGATCCCAAGGAGCACGAGCGCCAGGAGTACGAGGAGAAGGTCAAGGCCGCGCGGATGCCCGAGGACGTGGAGAAGAAGGCGCAGGAGGAGCTGCAGCGCCTGGAGCGGATGCATCCGGAAAGCGCCGAGGCGGGCGTGATCCGCACCTACTTGGACACGCTGTGCGCCCTGCCCTGGGCCGTGGAGACGCCGGACGAGGTGAGCATCGACCGGGCGCGGAAGATCCTCGACGAGGATCACTACGGGCTCGAGGAGGTCAAGCAGCGCCTGCTGGAGTTCCTCGGCGTGCACAAGATCAAGAAGAGCGTGAAGGGGCCGATCCTCTGCCTGGTCGGCCCGCCGGGGGTGGGCAAGACGAGCCTGGGGCGCAGCGTGGCCCGCGCCACCGGGCGCAAGTTCGTGCGCATGAGCCTGGGCGGCGTGCGCGACGAGGCCGAGATTCGCGGGCACCGCCGCACCTACGTCGGCAGCATGCCGGGGCGCATCTTACAGGGTATCCGCACGGCGGGCACCAACAACGCGGTGATGATGCTCGACGAGATCGACAAGCTGGGCAGCGACGTCTTCCGCGGCGATCCGTCGAGCGCGCTCCTCGAAGCCCTCGACCCCGAGCAGAACTTCAGCTTCTCCGACCACTACCTGGAAGTGCCCTTCGACCTAAGCAAGGTGCTGTTCATCGCCACGGCGAACGTGCTGGACACGATTCCGCCCGCGCTGCGCGACCGGATGGAGGTCATCCGCCTGGCGGGCTACACCGAGCTGGAGAAGGTGCGCATCGTCCAGCGCTTCATCCTGCCCAAGCAGCTCGACAACCACGGGCTGGCCAAGCGCGTGCTGAAGATCAGCGACACGATGATCCGCGAGCTCACCCTGCGCTACACGCGCGAGGCGGGGCTGCGCAACTGCGAGCGCGAGATCGCCAAGATCTGCCGCAAGGTCGCGCTGCAAATCGCCGAGGGCAAGCTGACCACCGAGAAGCTCACCACCTCCAAGCAGCTCACCGAATACCTGGGCACGCCGCGCTTCGACTTCGAGGACGTGCGCCGCGAGGACGCCGTGGGCGTGGTCACCGGCGTGGTGTGGACGAACGCCGGCGGCGACATCCAGGTGATCGAGGCGGCGTTCATGCCGGGGAAGGGCAACCTGATCCTCACCGGCCAGCTCGGCGACGTGATGCAGGAGAGCTGCCGCGCGGCGCTCACCTACTGCCGCTCCAACGCCGAGCGCCTGGGCATCGATCAAGAGCTGTTCGGCACGCGCGACATCCACCTGCATTTCCCGGCGGGGGCGATTCCCAAGGATGGCCCGAGCGCGGGCATCACCGTAGCGACGGCGATTATCTCGCTGTTTACCGACCGCAAGGTCTCGAGTAGGATCGCCATGACCGGCGAGATCACGCTCAAGGGCCGCGTGCTTGCCATCGGCGGCCTAAAGGAGAAGATCCTCGGGGCCAAGCGCGCGGGCGTGAGGCGGGTCCTCGTTCCCGAGGCTAACAAGAAGGACATTGCTGACATCCCGGAAGAGATCATGCACGGGATGGATGTGATCTACGTGGCTCACCTCGACGACGTGCTGGAGCACGTATTCGCGAAGCGGGAGCGGCCGGCTCCAAGGGCGCGTCCGCCACGCAAGGCGGCGACGCGGCCTGCCCGCCCGGCCCGGCGGGTAAGCAGCAGGCGCCAGTCGGGCGCCAAGTCCGGCTAACAAACACCGTATCCATTGGACAAGGAATTGGAAGATCCATCTGGCAAGAACCGCCGCCGTTCGCGTCGCGGCGGACGCGGGCGCACTGGCGCACCGCAGCACGCCGCGCAGCGGGCGGTACACGTGGCGAAGACACCCGCCAGCGCGGGCATGGGAAGTCCTCGCTCCGTGCCGAGGGACCAGCTGCCCGCCAACCTGGTCTACGGCGTGAACTCGGTAGCGGTCGCGCTGGACTCCGGACAGCTTCGGGTGCTCTTCTTCGACGCCGGGCGTCAGAGCGAGCGCACGCAGCAGCTGCACGCCCGGGCTTTGGTGGACGGCGTCGAGGTCCAACCCCTCGCCCGCCAGGGGTTCAGCCGGGCGCTGCCCGCCGACCAGCATCAAGGCGTGGCGGGCCTGATTCACGAGCCTCATCGCTACTTCCTCGAGGAGATCGTCGGCGTGGCCGCTGAGGACAGCTGCGTGCTCGTCCTGGATCGCGTGCAGGACCCGCAGAACCTAGGCGCCGTGCTGCGCACCGCAGCCGCGGGCGGGGTGGACGCGGTGGTGCTGCCCAAGGCCGGCGCATGCCCGGTGACGCCCGCGGTGCACAAGGCTGCAGCGGGGCTCAGCCTCATCGTGCCCATCGTCGAGGACGAGAACCTTGCCCGGGCGCTCGAGTTCCTCAAGGGCCACGGCTACTGGGCGATCGGCTGCGACAGCGAGCGCGGCGAGGACGCCCTGACCTTCGAGTATCCCCACCGGCGGGTGATCGTGATGGGCAATGAGACCGAGGGGATGCGGCGGCTGGTGCGGGAAGGCTGCGACTACATCGTGCGCATCCCGATGGCCAAGGGCGTGGACTCGCTGAACATCAGCGCGGCCACGGCGGTTGTGCTCTACCTGGCGAAGGCTGATCTGGCCCGTGCGGCATACGACGCCACCCACGGGACGGCGGAACCGGCTCCCGCGGATGAGCCTGAATCAGATGCGGATGGGAGCGGCAGCAGCTCGACTTAGGGTCAGGTGCCGGTTGACCTGATTTCAGGCTCCCGGAAGCTGATTGCCGTAGTTGTAGCCGACCAGCGCCAGGTCGGCCTCGGTGATCACACCGTCGCCGTCCGTGTCGTACCACGGCCGGTAGTCTGCCTCCCCGCGCCGGGCGCCGATGTGCGTCGCCAGCTCTGCTACGTCCAAGTCATCCACCACGCCGTCGCTGTTGACGTCTCCTTCCAGTGAAATCACCGTGACGGCGATCCGGGTAGAGCTCGCCTTTACCGTGCGGCGATAGGCCTCCAGCCACACCTGGTGGAAGCCGTTGACGAGCGAGCCCACGGGCAGCTCGAAGCCGTCGAAGGGCAGCGTAGTGTCGGTCGCCGCAACCTGCCCGTCGATCAGCAGTCGCACCTCCGTGGCATCGTCCGGCGCCGTCACCTCCACGGTGGGCGGTGCGGACGGCCGGTAGACGGTCCCCGGCGCCAGGCCGCCGATGAACACCGTGAGCGGCGGCACGATCGCCAAGTTGATATCGTTGCTAGTGATCCCCGCCGCCGTGCGCACGCTGATCGTGTGTGAACCGATCCCGCCCAGGATGTAAGCAAGAACGGCGGTGTCCGACCACCACAGCACGTTCAAGGGGTTGCCGTCGATCAGCACTTGGCCCTGGTCGGCGCCGAAGAAACGGCCCGTCAGCTCAAGATGCTCCTTCACCTCGGCGGAAGGCGGGTAGGATCCCAGGATCTCCGCCCGTGGAGCAAACTCAAGCCCGTTACTCGAGTGGCCGGCAACGGTCACCACAACTTTGCCCTTGGCCACGTTCGTCGGCACGCGGATGGCGATCACCGTGTCGCTCCAGGCGAGGACCGCCCCGCTCACGTTCAGCGCGCCGATGTAGACCGTGCTCGTGCCGCGCCCCGGACCGAAGTTCTGTCCGAGGATCAGCAGCTGCTGATTTACGAAGCCGACCGGCGGGTCAAGCTCGCCGACGTACGCGTTCGCGACCACCACGTCCTCGTCAGTCTGGGCGATCGTCCCGTTGATCACCACCGACACCCTCCCCGTAGTCGCCCCGACCGGCACGGTTACCTTGATCTCGGTCTCGCTCCAGCTCTGCACGGTGCTAGCAAACTGGCCTCCCAAATGCGCCTTGAACAGCACGCTGTCCGTCGCTGGCGTGTACGGCCCGAAGGTGTCCCCACCCAGCGTGAGCTCGTCGCCCCAGTACACCGTGGCGGGGCTGAAGGAGCTGACGTGCTGGCCGTGCACGGTCCAGGACTGCTCGTTGCTCGGGTAGCTCTCCTGGCCCAGGCTGTCCACCACCGTGACGCGGTAGTAGTAGGTCTGCCCGACGAGCAGGCTGAAGACGTCGTTGAACGTCACATAGGTGCCGCTGCCCGGCTGGGCAACGATGTTGCCGCCGTTGGCGCGCAGCGCCGGATCCAGCGTCTGGTCCGGCGGCGGCGGGGGGATCGACTGGGTGTCGCGGTAGAGGTAGTAGCCCTGCACGCCCGGGACTGCGGTGCGAGTCCACGTGACGTAGATTCCGACCGGCGCGCCGCTGGCCGTCTTGACGCCCAGGCTGACCAGCTCCGGCGCGGGCAGCCGGGATGGCTTGAGCTCATGGCCGCTCAAGGCCGGAGCCCCGCCCCCGCATCCTGCGGCCCAGACCAGGCCAAGGCTCGCAACAACGAGAAGCACCGCCCTCAGGGCCGCCCTTCCGCCTCCAACTGCCTGCTCATTCATCCCGCTAACTCCACGCGATCGACTCCTCTGTTCCGTTGCCCCGGGCTCATCGCATCCCGCATCACTGCTGGAATTGCCCGATGTCGGTGATATCCGGCGGCGGCAACAGGATCGCCACGCTCGTCTGTGTCGTGGCGTCGTCATAGTTGGCGCCCACGTCATCGTCGTCGATGTGCACGCTGAGCGTACCTGTGCTGGCTCCGGATGGGACTGTGACGACGATCTGCGACGGTGTCCAGTCGGTATAGCCGGCAGGGCCCACGACCACGCCGCCGCCGTTGAACGTAACCGTACTCGCCCCGCGGTTGGCCCCGAACCCGCTGCCGGTGATCGTCAACTGCTCGCTGACCATGCGGCGCGTGGGGGAGTACCCGGTGATCGCCGGGACAACATCGTAGAGCACGGCGTTCGCCGCCTTAGCGTCATCGCGGGTCAGCTCGACCGGACCGTCCAGCGCTGCCGCCGGCACCGTGACCGCCACCGCGGTGTTGCTCCAGCTCTGCACCGCCGCGGCGATGCTATCGACCAGCACCGTCCCGCTGCCTTGCGCTGCGCCGAGGTTCGTCCCGCCGAGCGTGATCTCGCTCAGCGTCTGCCCGTGGTCGGGGGTGATGCTGTCCACGTGCGGCAGCAGCGTGAAGGTGAAGTCGTTGTTGCTGTCGTTGCCGGCCACGCTCACCATCACGCTGACCTCGATGCCCTCCGCCGCCGCCGGCACCAGCACCTGGATCTCAGTCGAGGTCCAACTGACGATGTCTCCGCTCTCGGTCGGTGTCGAGCCGAAGTACACATGGGATTCATAGCCGTTGCCGCTCGTAGTGTCGCCGAGGTCCGTGCCGGTGATCGTCACCGTGTTGTGCTGCACCCAGTCCTCTTCAGGGTTCATGTCGGTGACCACCGGCTCGCGGTAGGCGACATCGTCGTCGCTGTTCACCTGCGTCGTGCTGATCTTCACCCCCAGCGGCCCGTCCGCTGCGCCGTAGGGCACCCGCACGTGAATCTCCGTGTCCACCCACGAGATGTAGTCGGCGTTGGCGACCGGCACGTCAGGCGTCGTGCCGCCGTGATGGCTGAAGTATACGTGGTCGCTGCCCCGTGACTGCCCGAAGTGCGTACCGGTGATCACCACTTCATCCCCGATGCCCACCGGGTCCGTCGTGATGCTGGTGATGCTGTGGTCGGTGAAAAGAATGTCGAGCTGCCCGGAGAAGTCGCTCTCGTCGGTGGTGGCGTTGACCACCGTCATGCGATACCAGTAGTGCTCGCCGAAGTCGCCGCTGAAGTTGTCGTCGAAGGTCAGCGTCTGGGTGCCGCTGCCCGATTGGCTGATCATGTTGCCGTCGTTGCGGCGGAGGCTCTCGTACCCCGCCGGGTCGCCAGCCGGCAGATCCCCCGCCGCGGTCGCGCGGTAGAGGTAGTAGCCCTGCACCCCGGAGATGTTCACCCGCGTCCAGCTCACGCGCACGCCTGAAGGCGCACCGCTGGCGTTGCGCAGCACGCTCAAGGCGAAGGGCTGATCGCCCGGGATCGGCTGCGGCGTGCCACCCCCGCCGCCATCCGGCGGGCCGGGCAGCCGCGCGGCGCCGCTGCCGCAAGCGGCTAGCACCAGCACTCCGGCAAGAATGAGAATGAGTCTCATCTCAGCAATCACCAGCCTTCAATCTCCCTTTACCGCCCCTATCTATTACCCACTGATCTATTACCCATGGATGGACGCCGCCCGGGCCAGAGAACCCAGCGGCGCCGGTGCCGCTCATCGCTGCTCCAGGTCCGTCATGTCCGGCGGGGCGAGGACCACCCGTACATCCACGCCGTTTGAGGTCTGCGAAAACACCGTCACCGTCACGTCGCCGCTGACCGCGCCGCTGGGGATCTTCACGACGATTGTGTTATTGCCCCACGAGACGTAGTCCGCGGGAGGCGGCTGGACTCCGCCGCCGAAGGTCACGTGGTTCGACCCGCGGGCGTCGCCGAAGCCATTGCCGCTGATCGTCAGCTGCGTGCCGACCGTGCCCCGGCTGGGGTTGATGCTGTCGATCACCGGGCTGTGGTTCTCGACCCGCACGTCGTCGATGTACAGCCCGCCGGTGCCGTTGATGGTGTAGTTGCGCGCGTAGAACTCGATGCGCCCCGACCAGCCGACGAAGTCGCTCAGCGGGAACTCGCGGTCCTCCCAGCCGCTGGTGCTGCCGTAGACCCAGCTCAGCGTGTAGTTCTGCCAGGTGGTTAGGAAGCGGATGCGCACGCCGGCGTCGGCCGGCAGGCTGGTCATCTTGAGCTTGAAGCGCAGCACCGGCTCGACCACCGCAGTGCCCGCGAGGTCGATGCACTTCCGGCCGGAGGTGGGGGGATAGCCGTCGTAGCGTAGTGTGTCGCTGTTGTAGTCGCCGAAGGCACCCGCCCAGGCCCAGCTGTGTGTCGGAGAAAAGGACTCGGTCGTGATGAGCGCCCAGTCGGGATTCGGGCCGTCGCTGGTGGTGACGTTCCAATTCGTCGTGCCGCCCTCCAGGTCGTCGAACACGGGATAGGGACGGCTGTTGGCGAAGGCCACGTTGATCGACGCCCAGTCGGACGCCAGGTCCTGATTATCAATGGCGTAGGCGGCGACGTTCACGCGGGGGTGGTTGTCGTCGTTGATCGTGTTGCGCGTGTAGCGCCACGGCGCCGAGTTGTCGGTAAGCACCAGCGTGCCGTTCAGGTAGAAGAGGACGTGGGCAATCGAACCGTCATCGCTGGCGTTCACGTTGAAGTTCACGCTGCCCGAGACGGCGTCGCCGTCGTTGGGCGAGCTGAACTGGGCGGTGGGAATCTCGCTTGTCGCCTCGCGGATGTAGAGGTCGTCGATGTTCGCGTTGAGCCCGCTGTCGACGGTGAAACTGCCGTTGTAAAACAGGCGGAAATAAACCACTTCGCCTTGGTAGTGCAGGCTGCGCGTGAACAGCTTCCAATCCGTCGTGTAGTCGGCGTAGGCGATGCGCTCCCAGCTGGCGCCGTTGTCCAGCGTGGCCCAGAGGGAGAGCGGCGTGTTGGTGCGGTAGAAGAACTTGATCTGCAGCGGGCGGGTGTAGGCGGTGGCGTCGATGCGCTCGCTCTGCAAGTGGTCGGCGGCGGCGTAAGGGTCCGTCGCCGCCGGCGCTTCGATCCACGCCTCCTTGCCGCTGCCCAGCGGCGCCGGCGAGAGGGGGCTGGTGCGCGTGGACCACTTCGTGTACGACCCGCCGGTGGTGTTCCAGCCGCCGAGCGTGCTGTCCGGGGGCACCGGACTGTTGATCGCGCGCCAGCTGCTGAGGCCGGCCTCGAAGTCGTCGAACACCTCTTCCACGCCGGTGTTGCTCACGGTAAGTGAGATCGTGTCGCTTGCCGCCTGGCCCTCAGCGTCCCAGGCGCGGGCGGTGACGGCCATCGTCTTGTTGAACTCCACCAGCGAATTCCAGTTGTACTGGTAGGGCTCCTCCGTCCACTCGGCCACGATGTTGCCGTCGATCAGCAGCTGCACCTTGGCCACGCTGTTGTCGTCGCTGGCGTCGATCTCCACAGTCTCGTCGCCGGTCACGGTGTTGCCGCCCGGCGGGCTGGTGATCGTCACGCTCGGCGGGTTGCTCGTGTACAGCGTGAAGTCGGCGGTCATCTGCGCCCCGGGCACGGAGATGTCGTTGACCGTGATGCCGGTATCCGTAGTGTCGTAGCGCTTGGAGTTCGGGCTACTCGTGGGCGACAGGGACTTGCCGTTGACGTAGTAGTCGCCCGCATCCGCCCAGCCGTCGCCGGTCTCGATCTCCTCCAGCCCGTCGGCCTCCATCAGTCGCAGCAGCTTGTGCGGGGCGTACGAGTTGTCGTACTCGAAGCTCCCGTCGAGCAACACCCGCGAGTCCACGTGCCAAAGGAGCAAACCGTCAGCCGGGTAGGTTGCGTCCACGCCATCCCTGTAGCGGTTCTGCGCCATGAAGTACTCAGCCCACGGGCTGACCGGGTCGTAGCCCGGCATGACGAGCACGGCGTCAGGATTGGCGTTGGACTTGGACAGCTGCTCGTCGTTGAGGTTGGCGAAGGCGAAGGTCGGGGTGAGCCACCCCAGCATGTACTTGCTGAAGCAGTTGTGGTCGCCCCAATTGTGGTCCATCTGGTCGAGGCCGCCCACGCCGCCGTCCGGGCCCACGCTGCCGTCGTAGTCGTAGTAGTCGGGCAGGCCCAGCGAGTGGCCGGTCTCGTGGATCGTCACGTAAGGGTCCCAGTGCGAGGGCGTTGGAGGCGTTTCGCCAAAGCCAAAGTAGCGCTCCCACTGGAAGCTGGTGTTGTAGAAGTGAACGCCGTCCAGGCTGAAGCTCGTAGGTAGCCCGGCGCCGTAGTAGCCCCACCAGAACGTCGCCCATGCGCCGTGCGGACCGGTATAGATTATGAGGAAATAGTCTACTGAGCCGTCGCCGTCGTTGTCGTACTGGCTGAAGTCGGCGCCCTTCTCATCGGCATCCCTCAGCGCCTCCTCCACCATCTCGTTCCAGCGGTCGCCGTCCCAAGGGTAGTCGCTGCTGTCGTTGGGGTGGTAGTAGCTGCGGTCGTGCTTCGCCGTGTACCAGCCATACACGCTGCCCTCGATGTCCAGCCCTCCGTAGGACGCCTGGTTGTAGAACCAGTGCAGGCTGTGCGTACCGCTGCCGTCGGTGTACCCATTGCCGAAGAGGTTGGTCTCGAACTCGGTTTTCGGGAAGTAGTGCAGGTAGTTGGGGAACTCGATGAGCAAGGCGAAGGCCTTCACCGTGCCCAGCGCGGGCAGGTCAGCGGTGGCCTTGGGCCGGGGGAAGCCCAGGGCCAGCACGTCGCGCTCGTCCACCGTGCGGTCGCAGTTCAGGTCGTAGGCAAGCCACTCATTCTCCTTGGGCGTGCTCGATGCGATCGCACTCGGCGCCTTGCCACTGAGCGTCATACCGAAGTAGTCGGCGATCCGCTCGGCGATGCGCTGCGGGCTCTCATTGGGCACTCTCGCGCCCCTCAGCGGCATCTTGGGCTTGTACGTCCCCAACTTCTTCGCGAAGGCCTGCGCTGCAGGCAACGTGCCGTTCCGCGCCATCTGGGCGAGCATTCCCGGCTCGGGCGGCTCCATGGCCGGCGCCATGGCCGGCCACAGGATAGCCGCACTGGCGGCCAATGTGATGAGCCCGCATGTTTTGAGGAGGCGGCTCATCGCGCAGCCTCCTCGGTGGCCAGGTCGAAGGAAAGCCTGCGGCCCGTCTCATCTCGAAGCTGGAGGAACGCCGCGTCGTTGAGCAGCCGGATGCGCTCGCCCGCGGGCATGGGCGCGAGCACGCGGAACCGCACCCGCGCCAGATCGCCGCTGCCCGTGCCCAGCGGCGAGTCGCCCGGGAGCATCGTAAATGCGAGCGGGACGATACCGGGGACGTTTACCTTGGAGAAGAACACGGCGCCCGCGGGCACCATCTCGCCTCTGGCGGCGCTCAGTGGGGCCAGGAAACGCTCGTTGAAGATGAGCCTCGCGCTGCCCTGAAAGACGGGCTCGGAGAGCTCACCCTCCAGTTTGGCCTCGAACTCCGCCCCCGCCGGGAGCTGGCCGAGGCTGGGATAACTCAGACGCAGGGTCGTGCGCTGCGGTGCTGGGGGCGTCTGGTCAGGTGGGTTCGCCGGCTGCGAGCCGGGCTTGCCGCCGATAGTCGGACCAGGCGCGCCGCAGCTTGACGGGAGCAGCAGGATCAGCAGCAGGAGCCAGGCGTGAAGCCGCCGCATGGCCAAGGATACCTCCGGTAGTTCGAGCGGGTTACACTGCGCCAAGTGGCCTTGGGAACCCCGATATTCTAACATGCTGGAGTTCACGGCGAAACGCCTCCCGTGCCTCGCCTCCGCGGTGTAGAATGTAGCAGCGTGCCGGCGGCAGGCGAACTTTCCGCTGCACGGCTGGTCATTCTACACGGAGATACTGCTGCCCCGTGTGGGGCGATTCGATGCGCAACCATGAGGTGGTGATCCCGATGCCAAGAATGTGCGTGGGCATCAACGTCCTGCTAATCATCGCGGGGTTGGCCCTCGCTAGCGGCTGCCCGAGGGACAGCACGACGAGGATGGCTCAGCAGATCTCTGCCAGCCAGGGGCCGACGGCTGCGCCTCAACCCCCGACCGGCGCGCCCGCTGTACCTCCGCCCGGTGGTGCGCCTGCCCAGCCTCCGCCCGCGGGCGGACAAGGCAAGGGAGAGGTGGTCGAGTCCCCTGAGATCGAGGTTACCAACCTTGAGGTCAAGGCCCCCTACGCCGAGTTCAACGGCGCTGGACGCTATAGCATCAAGCTCTCTGTACTGGCTAAGGAGCCAGTCAAGCCAGCCGTGTGGCGCATCGTCGCCTATGGCGAGGACGGCAAGGAAGTCGGGCGCCAGGAGCAGCACCTCGTCATTCCCAACAACAAGCCGCGCGTCCTGACCCTGGACGACTTCTACTGCTCGAGCCGGCCCGTCAAGCTCGCCTTTTTGCTCACCAACGTGCAGGCCGTGAAACCGCCGCCGCCGCGTACAGGCGGCGCGGGGGCAGGCGGCGGCTCTGGCGGCGCTGCTCCTGGGCCCGGTGGCGCCGGTGCTGGGCCCAGCGGTCCAGGTGGCGTACCCCCGCCGAGCGGTGCCATCTAGCGGCGGCATCGGAGGCGTAGGCGGCGGCAAGGGCGAGCCAGGCGGGTAGGAGTTGCGCTAGCCAGAGGCCTGCGCCGAGCCCGGGTCGCGAACGGGCAGCCGCGATCCGTAGGGCGATCTAGCCAGGCGCCCCGAGGTGATGCTATAATCGCCCCCGGGCCCGAACCTACCGGGTCCCCAAGCG
>Ga0315282_10004848_pt1 | contig 23214 bp, 19 predicted proteins | sample YL17G07_20_MG_FD_203693 | JGI IMG/M metagenome (GOLD analysis project Ga0315282, IMG submission 203693) | Sediment microbial communities from Yellowstone Lake, YNP, Wyoming, USA - YL17G07_20 | ecosystem: Environmental > Aquatic > Freshwater > Lake > Sediment | place: USA: Wyoming | collected... | reverse complement strand
ATCTTTGACGCTGTACCGAGTTCTGGAAGGTCATGCTTGAATGTGTTATAGCACATGGGGCATAAGGTGATAATCCTTTTCACACCATGTTCTTTGAGCCTCTGTGCAGTCCTCGCTAAGACCTCTTTGGCTTCCTTGGCCAACCCGAGTCCAGCCAGATAACTGCCACAGCAGATTTCCTCCCTCAAAACTGAGAAACGGGTATTCATCTGCTCAAGAATCTTGAAGAGTGTGATCAGGTGTGTCGGATAAACATACTGGGCTACACATCCCATGAATACGATTGTATCAGCCTTCTGAGGCAATTTGTCGATCGCCTTTTGGAGCTCAGGGGATATGGCTTTCATCGCCAAAGCATTTCTAGTTGTGTTGATGTTCTCCAACATCTTCAAATGTTCTGGTAGCGGGCCTTTCTTTTCTTCGGCTAGTTGGGTTCTCACCTCTTTGACAATGTCTGTTACCTTTACCAGGCCGGGACAGATCTTTTCGCAGGATTTGCAGAGCGCACATGTGTAGATTCGATCAAGCACCCTATCGTCAAGTGTGATCTTCCCTTCTTTCAAGAGCTGGACGGCCATCATTCTGCCTCGAGCGTTCCAGGTCTCATTCATCTTCGCGGTATATATTGGGCATTGACTTCTGCAGAAGCTGCATCTGAAGCACTTGTTGAGCTCGTAGTTCATCTCCTTGCTGAGGGAGGGTATGAAAGGCACCTGATCACTCTCTTGATGGGAAGATCTTGTTTGGATTTAGGATGTTGTTTGGATCGAAAAGCCCCTTGATCTTTAGCATAACCGTTGTCTCCTCGGGGGCATGTTCAAGTGGGAAGAATTTCTTCTTGAGTACACCTATGCCGTGTTCGCCCGAGATTGTTCCATCGAGTTCAACGGCTGTCTTGAAGATCTCGTCTGTAGCATCCATAGCTCTCTGATATTCTTCCTTGTTCTCTTCATCGTAAAGGACGTGGGGGTGGAGATTTCCATCTCCAACGTGACCAAAGGTTGGGACTAAAATCCCGTGCTTCTCCGAGATCTCGTGTATGCGCCGCAGCATTTCTGTGATCTTGCTCAGTGGTACCGTTATGTCTTCTATTAGGATCGAGGTTTTTCCGAGAACCGCTAAAGACTGAAACGCAGTCTTTCGGGCATTCCACAAGTCCAGGCTTTCTTGTTCAGTGGCTGAGATCTTAACCTCTGTGACGCCTTCCTGTCTGCATATCTTTTCAGCTAGGCCCATGCGGTAGTCCACATCGCTGCGCGGGCCATCAAACTCCAGAATCAGCATCGATCCCGCTTCTGGAAGTTTCATTCTAAGGTACTGAGATATTGTGTACATGGTTGTCTTATCGAGCAGCTCGATTGCTGAGGGATTGAGGCCCCCAACCATTATCTTGAATGCTGCTCTGCCCGCATCTTCTGGGGTCTTGAAGTATGCTGTTGTAACCATTCGGCTTTCAGGGATTGCGATTACTCTGGCTCGGACTCTTGTTATTATTGCTAACGTGCCTTCTGAGCCAGTTATGAGGCCTGTCAAGTCGTATCCTGAGACGCTCTTTCTGGTCTTCGTACCGGTTGACACAATTTCGCCAGTGGGTAAGACTAGCTCGACTCCTAAGACCCAATCTCTGAAGGTGCCGTACTTCACTGCATGAATCCCGCCTGCATTGTTGGCGACGCACCCGCCTATGGTGCATGCAACTTCGCTGGCCGGATCTGGTGGAATGAAAAGGTTGAGAGGTTTCAGTCGGTCATTTATCTCGCGGATGCTTACGCCAGCTTCTGCAAGGAATTGGAGGTTCTCCACATCTATCTCTAAGATCTTGTTCATTCTCTCAAGGGAGAGTACCAAGCCGGGCTCCAGAGGTACCGGGCCACCACATAGACTGCTGCCTGCTCCTCTGGGATAGACACGTATCTTGCTCCTGTTGGCAAAGATCATTATCTTGCTGACTGCTTCTGTACTTGTGGGCCAAACAACGGCTTCAGCTGATCCTCTTACGACTGTTGGGTCTCGTGAGTACACTTCTAGTTCAAGCGGCTCGGTCGAGATATTCTCGGGGCCTACAATCGCCGCTAATTCTTCTATCTGGTCCTTTTTCATCTTGGGCATCCCAAGCCTTGCTTCTACGGCGAGTTCTGTGCCAATTCCGCCAAGTCATTTCTTCTGAGGATTTCCTTTTTCTCTAGTCGCCCAAGCTGTGAGTTGCTCGGGTTTGTGGAGAAGACTATTCAGCTCATTTTCAGTGTTCTTGGGCTGGATAAGAACCGCCCATCCTTCTCCATATGGATCTTTAGCGATTATGCTTGGGTTTTTGGTCAGCGCATCATTTGTCTCAACTATTGTTCCTGAGACGGGCGACTTCAAGGGACCGACCCATTTTGCGCTCTCCATTGTTCCGAAGCCTTTGCCTTGTTCAACCATGGCCCCTTTAGGTTTAAGACGTATGTATATTATCTCGGCGGCCATCTTCACAGCTATGTCAGATAGTCCAACTCTTACCTTGCCATCGGACTCTACTTTGGCCCAGCTTCTTCCTTCCTCGAGGTAGTACAGTTCTTCTGGAAGATTGAACTCGTAGATATTGACCATCTTAGAAAATCACCTGTATGATCGACTCAGGATCATCTGTGCCTGAGCTTTTCCAAAGCTAACATGATGCCTTGTATTATAGATTCTGGTCTAGGTGGGCATCCGGGAACTAGAATATCTATTGGGATTAATTTCTCCACAGGCCCGCCTATAGCATAGTTCGGTTTCTCATCATCGCGATTGTATATCCCTCCGGTAATCGCACAAGATCCACACGCAATCGCAACTTTCGGATTAGGAACCTGGTCGTAGACTCGCCTGAGCATTGGAGCGATCTGTTTAGGTGCCGGACCTGTGACCAGAAAGATATCTGCATGACGCGGATTATTTCGGAGTTGAATTCCCATTCTCTCAAGATCGAAGCGAGGAGCAAAGCAGGCTGCAAGTTCTATGTCGCAGTTGTTGCATCCGCCAGCATGCGCGTGGAATATCCAAGGAGAGTACGCACGTGCCTTCTCCCTAAGACCTAGCCTCAAAATTCTCACCTAGTACGATTTGCGGGGATGAGTCCTTAATGCATAGCTAGCAGTCCGTCTGCAGTCGGGACAGTACCTCATGAAAATCTCCATGTCTTTGTTTACGGTTACGAGGTTAGCGGGGTCGATATTCTCACTGACTCTCTTCTTTACCGATTCAATCTGCCTGATCGGGAACGTCGGTCGTCCGCATTTGTCGCAGGGTCCTAGAGGGACCGAATGCTCAACCCTAATACAATCATTTGCATTCTGTCCCTTCTTAGAGATCTCAAACTCAGGCGTTAATTCAAGTCCCTTCTCGGGACATATGTCGCGACATCTTCCACAGAAGATACATCGACCGATCTCAACGGAAAGAGTCCTTTCCAGATCAGAATCAGATTCTGTGATCGCGGAACTCGAACAGACAATGGCGCACGCACCGCATCCGACACACTTGACCTCATCGAAGCGGTGTTTGCCTCTACTCTCATCCACGATCTCCGTGAGTTCACCAAGCGAGTCTTTCTTGGCAGGGTAGTTGACGGTCACAGGATGAATTGCATTTCGCAAGAGTTCTTTAGTTAGCTTGACGACGCCGTATTTCAAAGTGCCACACCTCATATAAATGCTGGAAAGAAATGACGAAATGCGTAGGCCCAAACGAGCCCTGATATAGCCAGAATCGTTGGAACCCTGACATACCATATTAGCGCTTGATCTATCCTAAACCTCGGATTCAACGTGTGGATAAGAGTCATTACGAGAACAATCAGAAGACCTTCAAGCAGAAAAGTAGGAATCGAAAACAGCTTCTCATAGCCAGGGACCGATCCCCCAGCTAGGAACAGAGCGATGAACAGACCGACACAGATTGCCATTAGAAATGTCTTAACGATCTCAATTATTGCAAGCAGCCTCCCGCCATACTCCGTTGCTGGGCCGGCGACAATTTCCACCTCAGCCTCAGGCACGTCAAATGGTTTCAGATGTAACTTACCAATTATCGCAACCAGGAAAGCGACTGCCGAGAGGGGATTCAAGAGAAGAAAGGGTAGTCGAGTGGCCTGCACGTCTATGATCTTCTGAACTGACAATGAATCCGCCATGGTGGCAATCGAGAAAGCCGCAATGACGAGTGGAGTCTCGTAAGCCAGCATGAGTTCCGCCTCTCTCTGGCTTCCGACAACCCCCCAAGGTGAGGCGCTTGCCGCCCCCCCTAGAATGAATGCGAAAGGTACCCCCAGGAGAAGATAGAGTATCACGACGAGGCTGAGTTCAAAGGAGGCCAAATATGAATAGGTGGCCACTGGAGTAAATGCTGCAGCAACAATCACGCATGTGAGAGCGATGTAGGGGGCTGATCTGAAGAGTCCTTTTGTAGAAGTGCTTGGTATAAGCGACTCTTTGCAGAGGAGTTTTATTATGTCATATAATGGTTGAAAAAGTCTGGTTACGCCCAGAGTCCCTCGAAGCGACTTTGGAACGAGAAGCCAAGGGCCCCTTCTTGATTGCAGGCGTGCTGAGACCTTTCTGATCTCGTAGCCGTAGATTATGCCCAGAAAGAAACTCACGATGGGTAGGAATACTATGCTTGCTATTGATATTGTCGAAGGGAGCTCCATCTTTCATTGGCTCCAAGCGAACTGACTGCTTGCAGCCATGTTCGAGTTCTTCTTCGCTCCAGAGTCCGTGATGGTGATTATGCGGTCGGTGCATGAGTAGCAGGGGTCGATGCTCCCGATAATGATGGGTGCGTCCGCGAGTGTGTGTCCACTGAGTAGTTTTGGAAGAAGTGCGTTGTTTCGGAAACTTGGGGTTCTTATCCGTACACTGTAAGGTATGTTGCTGCCGTCTGAGACCACGTAGTACACTAGCTCGCCACGAGGAGCTTCCGCTTTGCCGAGAGCTTCATTGAATTTGAAGTCCTTGGGATCTGCTGCTTCGATGGAGATGGGGCCTGTATTATTGTCTAGTGCCTTCAGGCATTGGACTAAGATGTCCGCGGAAACCAGGATCTCCTTAAGGCGCACAATAGCCCTTGACCAAACATCTCCTCCTTCGTCTGTCACAATGTCCCACGTTGTGTATTCGGGGCCGTAAGCAGCATAGGGGCTTGACTGGCGGATGTCAAGCTTCCATCCGCTTGCGCGAGCTGTAGGGCCTACGGCTCCCGCGTTTTTTGCTGTGAAGAGATCCAGCTTTCCGATACCTTGGAGTCTCTTTCTCGTGAGCGGATGGTTGTAAACTATCTCAATTAGCTTTGCAGTCTCCTTTTTCATAGTTTGCAGGCGTCTGTTGGTTTTTGTGATGACTTCCCCTTTAACATCCTTCCTGATCCCCCCTATGAGATTCATTGCAGGGGCTCTTCGGCTGCCAGTTAGAGACTCGAAGATATCCAGAACTTGTTCCCGGGCCTTCAAGGAGAGCATGAATAGCGTCTTGAACCCGATCAAATCGCCGGCGACTCCCAGCCACAGAAGGTGGCTATGGATTCTTTCGAGTTCAGCCATCAATGTTCTTATGTAGCGTGCGCGGTCTGGGATCTCTATCCCGCCTAGTGTCTCAACTGCATTCAGATAGGCTGTTGTGTGGGCGACATTGCAGATGCCACATACCCTTTCAGCCAAGAAGACGCCTCGAGAGTAACTGCGACCTTCAAAGAGTTTCATTATTCCTCTGTGATTCCATCCCAGCTTGACATCTACATCAGTTATCGTTTCACCATTTAGTTTGACTCGGAAGTACGCGCCTTCGATTAGCAAAGGGTGGTATGGGCCAAGGGGTATGAGCGACCTCTCAAGCTTTTGTGCTGTATCAGGTGCAAATGGTAGCTTGCCGTTCTTGTCCACGAAATGTTCGCATTTCTCGCTTTCAACGGGATTTGGCCATTCATAGGGTAGCCATAGATGTCGGGGATCTGGGTGGTCAATGAATCGGACTGGGGTAAACTCCATCATCTCTCTTTCAGACCAAGAGGCCTCAGGTGCTATGTCAGAGATGGATTCAATCTCAGGCTCTTCGGGTGGAAGTTGAACCTTGACGTTGAAGTGAACATATTGGTCAAGATGGTCAAGGGAATAATGGTAGATTACCTCGTAACCGTTCAGGCCTCTGTCAATTACGGAGACATTAATCAGCCTCGCCTTGAACTCGCCAGTAAGATACTTGGCAATCTCTCTTACCCTTTCTCTATTGGTGTAAAACCAGTAGATCTTCGTGCCGGCTTTAAATTCAAAATCTGTCCCGAGTCTCTGATTGAGTCCGTTGATTATGTCTTCCGTGCGTCCCATTCTAGCCGCTCACTCTTGCCTTTATCGTAGTCTCTGCGAGAATCCACAAGGCATTTCTCAGCGCTGGACCTGTCGAGACAACTCCTAACCATTCCAGAGTGAAATAGCTTCCGAAGATGATAATTAGTGCCCCAATTAGGAGCCCTGGAAGACGTAGAGCCATCGGGACTATTGTCGGTCGATTGTCTTCCTTCTCAGACGTTGAGAAAAAGGCATTAGACCAGACTGACAGACATGCTGCTAGAGATATTGCAGCTGTCGCTACGACTACTGACTTTGTAATGATGGGAACATTACTGTTGAACACAAGTTCCCTTAAGGTACTTACTCCAAGCGTGCCTGGAATCAGGCCCAAGCTCAGCGCGCCAACTGCAAATGATATCTTCATTACTGGGAGTCTTTTGGCAAGGCCTCTCATAGTGTCAAGATCTTCGGAATGACTGACTTTGATTGCCACACCCGAATCGAAAAGTAGCTGGGATTTGGAGAATCCGTGATTGTACATGTGCAAAAGTGCTCCTCCGAATCCTAACACCAGTGCCTCCTCAGAATTGAATCCGCTGTTAGCGAGAGTCCCAGCAAGGCCGAGAAAGACTGCTATGTAACCGACTTCGGATATAGTCGAAAAAGCCCAGACTCTCTTTATTCCGCGAATGTGCTTTTTCCCCACATGAAGTCTTGTGTATCTACTTCCAAACCGAGCCTCTACGAGTGCATATATTGACCCTGTGAGCATGCTTGCTAGACCGACAACCAACAACATGTTCGCAATGTAGGAATTGACAATGTCCATGCTCCCCAGTATTCTTGCTATGTCAAAAGCAGCGACTTGAACCAGAGCAGCGCTCAGGAGTGTATGTATAGGGATTGGTGCTTCACTATGAGCCGGGGGTAACCATAGCAATCCGAAGGGTAGTAATCCGGCCTTTACACCAAATCCTAAGAAGTAGATGGTGGCTAGGAGGTTCACCTGGCCCACACTAAGCGCGCCAATCTCGGCCAGATTGAGGCTGTGAATAAGTTGATACTGCCAGAAGATGCCTCCAATTATTATGATGCCGCCAAATATGCTGAGTGCCAGGTATCTGTAAGCAGCTAGTATGCTGCTTCTCCTTCGGCTGAACATTACAAGTATTGCGCTTGTGACGCTGCTTGATTCCAGGAAAATATAGATGACTAGTATGTTGAAGCTCGAGACCATTCCGATCATCATGGCAATGAAAAGCTGATAGAGAAGATAGTAGAGCCAAGTCTCTGACCTTTCTTCCATATATTTGAAACTGTAGATTGCGCCCAGGAATGCGAGGAGCAGTACTAGTTCAGAGACACATATTGAAGCAGCATTGAACGTAAACTCTCCCAGACTGTCATAGATGAATTTCCTTTCCAGTGATAGGACAAGAAAATAGGTGTTCACGAGAAATGCTACTACAAATGAGGCGGCTATCAGTTTGTTTCTCAAAGCTATGGATCTGAGACCGACTATTGTTGAAGCTACTGCAGAGAAGATCATTATGATGAAAGGCAACAGCGCTAACGTTGTCACTTTTCTTTTTTCTCCTTGGAGCTGAGCTCGGTTTTATCATAGTAAAGATCCCAAGCATCATCGGTCTCTTCAGAGATCAGCGGTATGCCAGGCGAGAATAATTCAGGCCCAGAGAGATATGGTGACTTTGCAGCCCCTCCTAGAAAGATCTTCTCTGTATCCATTCCAGTACGATATAATGCAGGGATAATGACGGCGAAGAAGATATAGAAGGTCGATATGGTCGCTAGTTCTGAGCAAAGGAAGACCTCTATAGTTGTCTCAGCAAAGACAATCCCGAGAGAGGATCCTATGAGTAAAGCAATCGAAATTCCGAGAGGAAGTCTTCTAGCTCTCATTGTGCTTTCATGATCCTTTCTAAGATTGGGTCGAGTGAGATTCTGTGAAGATGAGTTCCTATGTCCGCAGGTGAAGCTCCAAGGCAGAGTGCTAAGAGCTCTAAGTAGTTTATGACTGGAATGTTGAAGTCTTTACCTTCATTTCTAAGGGTCATCTCTGCCCTTTCCAGTCGCTCGGCACACGCTGGGCAGAAGAGAGTTATGCAATCAGCACCAGATTCTTTTATCTCGCTGAGCTTGACCTCGGCCCTTTGGTGGAGTGAGAAATCGGGATCAGAATACATCGCTGGGACGCCACAACAGAGTCGCTCCGTTTCAACATGAATCAAATCGGCTCCAAGTACTGTGATAAGATCATCGAATTTCGGTGATAGGTCCAGATTCTCTCTTAGTATGCGGCAACCATATTGAGGAACGCATTTTAGACCCGACAGAGATTGGCACATTTTCTCTCTGATTGTGTTCAGGCCGATTCTATCATGCAGGAACTCAATAATGTGATAAATCCGGGATGATCCGGCGTACTCTGACCCGCATGTGATCAGCATCGCATTGATTTTGTCTCTGAGATTTTTGTCCTTTGATAGATCGTGGTTCGCTTTGTTTAGGGTGTCAAAGCAACCGTTACAGATGACGCATATGTCTTTGCTTGCCGCGTTAGCTATTGATATGTTTCGGCCTGCTAGGGTAATCCATAAGTCTCCGGATAATGTCCTAGATATTTCAGGATCAGGGCAACAAGTGGCATCAGGCATTTCCTCGATCCTTATGTTAAGTTTGTTGAAGGAGAACCGAGCGGCCTTTTCGACAAAAGGTTGAACTGCCGGAACCATGCAACCCCAAAACATCATGGTCTGTTGACCTGAATCAGTCAAGTTTTCAACCTCTTTTGCTTCCAGTCGTAGTGTAGTTGTCTGTCGAATCCTAACTTCTTGATCAGTTCTTGGCTCTGTTGGACCGCTTTTCCAGAAGAGTAGGCTGAAGTCGGCTTCTCAGATAGCCCCAAGCCTATCCTTTCGTCGATCCAGAAGTCCAGCAGGCTCTGAATCTGTCCTTGATCTATGAGATTCGTGACAGGGCCTTGGAATTGGGCTGGAACTGGGCTTTGGACCTTCTTTCTTAACGGATGAATTGGGTTCTCTTCTTCTGACATTGCGCCTGGCACTCCTTATGCTTCACCGAACAACCTGCGAGCATCTGCCCGCTTGGCCTTTTTGAGAGCCTCAGTGGTACAGAATTTCACGCATTGAGGGTCATTGTCGCAGAGGTCGCATTTCGCTACCACTTTTCTATCTTCATCAAAGTGAGGATTCGAGATCGGGCAGGCCAGGATACAGGCCTTGCACCCTATGCATAAAACAGAATTGATCTTGACAAGTCCGGTGTTCTCATCCTTGGTTATGGCGTTAGCGGGGCATGATGCGAGGCATAACGGATCTTCACAATGGATGCAGTGGATACCGATAAAACGGCATTTGGGCTTCTCAGGGTCATTGATGATTTTGATGTGAGACTTTCTGAAGTCTGTCGAACCATAATGTTTGAGAGAACAAGAGATCATACAGTATGTGCAACCCGTGCATCTCTCCGGATTGAAAACAATCACTTCTTGGTCTGAATCATCTTGACTATTCAAAGTCAGAACCCATCTTTACGGTCTAGTCTAGCGCGCACTAGATGAAGCGCGCGCGCTCTACGGTCTTTGACGATCTTGATGATGCCTCTCCCTGGGCGGCTCTGCAACTTGATGATTCCCACGGGAATGCAATTCATAAAGATTGTGAGTGGCCTCGTTAACCTGCCTCACTCAGGCTTGGTTATTTAGTTCTCTCTTTCCATTTTGGCCACGAAGAACCCATTACAATGGTCTTTATGTGGGTAGAAGCGCCTCGCCTCATTTAGGCCTCTGAATGCCTCTGACCCCAATGTCATGGATGTTGGGGATATCTTGAAGGTTGGATGGGTCTTGAGAAATTGTTCGATCACCAATTCGTTTTCTTCGAGAAGTATGCTGCAAGTTGAGTATATCAGGAATCCATTTTTCTTGACATGTTGTGACGAAATATCTAAGATTCGAAGTTGTAGTGACGAGAGCTTCTCTACGTCCCCGGATTTCATTCGCCATTTCATTGATGGTGCTTTGGGGTAGAGTCCGGTGCTGCTGCAGGGTGGATCGATGAGTACGACGTCAGCTTCAACATTCAGAGGCAGATCCCTCTGAACGTCACATATTATGGGCTGAGCGATCTCGACTCCCATGCGTTTGATTTCCCTATTCCAGATTCTCATGCGAGCTTCCGCGATGTCTAGCGAGACGACCGTGCCTTTGTTGTTCATAATCTGTGCTAGTGAACAGGTCTTTATGCCCGGTGCGGCACAGATGTCGAGTACAAAATCGTCGGGTTTTGGATTTGCCTCTTGACAGGCTGATTGGCTGGAGATATCTTGGATCTGAAAAAGGCCACGTTCATAGCTTTTGAGCCTTATCAGCGGCTTCTCAGTTCTTTCGACCTTCCAAGCATCACTGACCTCGCTGATTCTGCTCAGTGTGACTCCTTCGTGTTTGATTTCTTCTATTGCGGTCTCCCAGGGCTCTCGAAGGCTGTTAATTCTAAGATATGTCGGAGGCGGTGAGCGGTCTTCGTTCAGTAGTCTGAGGCCATCATCACGTCCCAGTAGTCTGAAGCTATACCGAACAAACCATTCTGTATGGCAGGTTTCGAGACTTATCCTCGTAAGTTCACGCTCATCGGCAATAAGCTTCTTGGGTTCGACTGCCAAGATCTTGCCAAAAGCACCTTCGACTGCTAGTAGTTCGTCTCTTCCCAAGACTCTGCGGCCGGATTCAAGGAACCTTAGGATGTCCTTGAACGTCCTTTTGCGAAAATGAGCCCAGTAGATGTAGAGGCGAAAGAAATTCCGGACGCCAAGATTCCAGTCTTCCAGTTTCCTTGGGTCAAGGGCCCAATCTGCAATGTAATCAACTAGGTTGAGTCGTCTCGTCGTTTCAGTCATCAGACTGAACGCCAGTCTGATCGAGCTTCCATCATGAATTTGAAGTTGCTTCGAAACAAGAATAAGGGCTTGCCTTTCACTTAAGCCCTCAAGCTCCATCCAGCTCAAAGCCTCAACTGCTAGGGCGATCGAATCTTGAAGCAATATTGTTCCAGAGTACTCTCTCGATACAAGCTTTTATAGCATCTTCAAAGGAGTCGATAAGTCAGGATTGTCAAGAGAAAAATGGAAGTGTCCGGAATTACGTGCCGCAAGTGAGTGTGGACTGTGTGTGCGTATCTTGGAATGTACCGGATCATGTTAGATTTTTAATCTCTGAGTCAGATTGTCCTGGGTGAATGTTTGGCCGTGAATGAGAGTCTAGAAGACTATCTGCCGAAGAGCCGGATGAGTCAAGACACGCTGAAGAAATCCTCTCCCGCGCCTAGATCATTAAAGGACGCTATTGAGGGGTCTTATCTGGTCGCTTCCTGCTATGACGGAGAGAAAAAGTCAGCCTACTTGAAGTTCTACGACTCCTCAACACAGAAGATCACGCTCTGGTTCGATGATAGCGGACACAAGCCATACTGCCTTACAGATCTCTCGATAGAGAACCTAAAAGAGAACCAATCATTGATGAGCAACCCAGGTTTTGATCATTTCGAAACAACTACTAAGTATGATGCTCTCAGAGATCGCGAGGTTTCGATGACAGTTATTGTGGCCAAGGATCCGCTAACAATAGGCGGCAGACCATCAGGCACAATAAGGGAGACAGTGCGATCTTGGGAAGCCGACATCAAGTATGTAGAGAACTATATCTACGACAAGGACCTGAAACCTGGTCTGCCTTACAACCTGACAAATCTTGGACTTGACCTAGTCGACTTCGAAATTTTCGATGAGGCTACGGAGAACCTTAGAGGCGTCTTGGCCGCTCAATCAGAAGACCATAGATCTCTCATGAGCGAATGGGTTACGTTACTAGAATGCCCGGTTCCAGAGATCAAGAGATTAGCGTTTGACATAGAGGTATGTTCTTCTGTCCCAACAAGAATGCCTGACCCACAGGCAGCTGAAGACCCGATCATTTGCATTGGTGCAATCGGATCCGACGGAAGAGAGACAATTTTGCTTTTGAGGAGACCCGGTGTTGAAGAAGGTCAAGATGAGATTCCAAAAAAGGCGAAGTTAGAATTCTTCGACCGTGAAGAGGATCTTCTCAGGGCAACTTTTGCTCTTCTTGCTGATTACCCGTTCGTCATAACTTTCAACGGTGATGATTTCGACCTTAGATATGTCTGGAATAGGGCACAAAAGCTAGGCTTCACCAGAGAGGAGATCCCTATTGAGGTAGGACGAGATTTCGCCACACTCAAGTCGGCCATACATATAGATCTCTACAAATTCTTCTTCAACAGGTCCGTTCAAGTATATGCCTTCGGCCAAAAATACCGTGAGAAGACACTTGATGAGATTGGATCGGCACTTGTCGGTATGTCGAAAAAGCCAATAGACTTTCACGTCTCCCAGCTGACATACTCAACTCTAGCCTCATACTGCTACAGAGATGTCGAGATCACAATGAGGCTGACACAGTTCAACGACGAACTGGTTATGAAACTGATGATGATACTTGCCAGGATCTCTTACATGGGCGTGGATGATGCAACGAGGCAAGGTGTTTCCTCATGGATCAGGAGCATGATATATAGAGAACATCGAAAACGCGGCTACCTGATCCCGCGGCCAGAGGACATTCTTAGTCAGAAGGGAGGAACAGTCACTGAGGCGACAATAAAGGGAAAGAAATACAAGGGCGCGATAGTGGTCAACCCTACTCCAGGTGTCCACTTCAACATTTCAGTCCTAGATTTTGCCTCACTATACCCATCGATAATCAAGAATTGGAATCTCGGATATGAAACAGTCAACTGTAATCACACAGATCAAGAATGCCGATCAAACAAGATTCCCGGGACATCCCACTGGGTCTGCAAAAGAAAAGTCGCATTGGAAAGCCTCCTCATTGGATCCCTTCGAGATCTTAGAGTCAACTGGTACAAACCCCAATGCAGGGACCCACAGATGCCTAGTACACGCCGGGCCTGGTACAAGGTCGTGTCAGACGCTCTCAAGGTTATCCTGAACGCAAGCTACGGCGTGTTCGGAGCTGAGAGCTTCTCGCTCTACTGCCCCCCAGTCGCCGAGGCAACTGCAGCTATTGGAAGATTTGTTATCTCCAGGACTATTGAGAAGGCACAGGAGCTAGGGATAGAGGTGTTCTATGGTGACACAGACTCAATATTCCTTGAGACCAAGCCTGAATTACTGGATAAGCTGATGGAGTGGTCAAGAACTCAAGTTGGACTAGAGCTTGAAGTGGACAAGAATTACCGTTATGTCGCACTCAGCCTTCGCAAGAAGAACTACCTCGGTGTCTATCCAGACGGTAATGTTGACATTAAAGGGTTGACCGGAAAGAAGCGACACATACCAAACTTCTTGAAGCAAGCATTCTATGAAATGATTCAGACTCTCAGTCAAGTGAGATCTGAAGATGATTTCGAGCAGGCGAAAGCTACGATCAAGAAAATAGTGAAGAGCTGCTATCTAAAGTTGAAGAACAGAGAGTACTCATTGGAGGATTTGGCATTCAATGTCATGATGGGGAAACCTCCAGAATCATATGTCAAGACTACGCCTCAGCATGTCAAGGCGGCGCAGCTGCTCGTAAGAAACGGTCAAGAGATCAGAACTGGTGACCTAGTTTCGTTTGTCAAGGTGGTGGGGGAACCGAGTGTGAAACCGGTCCAACTGGCGACCATCAATGAAATCGACGTTGGGAAATACGTAGAGTATATTGATTCAACATTCGAACAGGTCTTGGACGCTCTAGGGCTAAGCTTCGCTGAACTCATAGGCGCGACAAAGCTGGACACCTTCTTTCAATAGAATGAGTTCGCGTTCGGACGATTCTAATGGGCTGCCCAACAATTAGATCATGTCTTTAGAACCTGAATTATGGCCTTGCGCGCTAGTGCCCGCGGAGAACAAGACTTACCGCAAGAAGGCCAAATAACTCCCAGCAAAAGCAAGAGGGGCTAAGATAGGCACTCACCTTGCCTAGAATTATCTTCAAATCCCACTTCAAGCGTTTTGAGAAGAAGATTGAGTCTGGAAATGCGCAAAAACTTGATGGTGCAGGGAACTACCTCCCACAGCGGAAAGACCCTCCTAGTAATGGCATTCTGTAAGTTATTTGCAGATGAAGGATACCGGGTCGCCCCCTTCAAAGCACAGAACATGTCGTTGAATTCTTTTGTGACAAAAGATGGGGCTGAGATTTCAAGAGCCCAAGCACTGCAGGCTTTTGCTGCAAGAATCGAGGCTGCAGTAGACATGAATCCTATCTTGCTTAAGCCGAAGGATTCGAAAACCTGTCAAGTAATTGTCCATGGAAAACCAAGAATTGACCTTAGCTACAAAGATTATATGATGAAGTTCGCGCCGGCCGAAGGGCTCGAGGTAGTCAAGGAATCATACGATCGACTTTCATTGATCTACGACATAATCGTCATTGAAGGTGCGGGAAGTCCTGCCGAGGTCAATCTTCAATATGACATTGCGAATATGAGCATCGCGGAAATGACGAATGCGCCAGTTCTACTCACTGCCGACATAGATCGTGGAGGTGTTTTCGCGAGCCTAGTCGGTACAATTAGTCTGCTGAACACGCGGCAAAGAGAGCTCGTAAAGGGATTGATAATAAACAAGCTTCGTGGTGATCCTGATATTTTGCAGCCGGGAATTGATATTGTTGAGAGAAAAACCAAGAAGCATGTGCTGGGCATAATCCCCTACATCCAGAACCTTGTGATTCCACAGGAAGATTCTCTTTTCCTAGAAGAATACAGGCCCGCACCTCGAGGCAAATTTGACATTGCGGTGATAAGACTCCCCAGCATATCCAACTTCACGGACTTGGATCCTCTGAGTGCAATCGAAGATGTACGTTTGAGATACGTATCCTCCGCGAAGGAACTCGGTGTTCCAGATGCTGTAGTCGTCCCGGGCACAAAGAACACCATAAAAGATCTCAAGTGGCTGCTCGCCAACGGCTTGGCCAAAGAAATTATGGAGATTGCCAAAATGAAAGTCCCGATAATAGGGATATGCGGTGGATACCAAATCCTAGGCAAGACAATCCAAGATGACAGAGGAATCGAAGACGGGTCCACAGATACCCTTCAGGGCCTAGGACTCCTAGATGTCCATACAAACTTCGAAGAATACTCTAAGACGACAAGAAATGTCGCAGTCAAAGCAATCGGTGGTGGGCCAATTCTCGAAAAGACAAACAACGTGACTCTCAGTGGCTACGAAATCCACATGGGAAAGACTATTCTTGGGCCTCTTGCGAAGCCAGCGCTCAAGGTTGTTGAGGCAGAAGATACTGACGGTGCAATAGACTCTTCAGGACTAATCATCGGAACCTACCTCCATGGTTTCTTTGAAAACCCGTCTTTGTGTAAAGCGTTGCTAGGATATGTCGCCATCAGAAAGGGGATCAAAGAGTCCAGGCAACTATTACGATCTCCGCATGAAGATTGGAGTTCTAGCATCGATCTAATTGTCAACGTCGTAAGAAGAAGTCTTGATATTGATGAGGTTCACAGGATTGTCGGTCTCAACCAGCAATCTAACCATGATAAGGATCCGAAGTCTGGTTAAAGAGGTCTTGCTCAAGACCATCCTCTTTGCGATAGTCGTGAGACTATTCTAAGAGTGTCCTCCATGCTCCGAGGACTAGCCACTCCTTTGCCGGCTTTATCAAAAGCAGTTCCGTGAGCCGTCGTGCCGCACGGAACAGGAAGTCCCATGAAGAGGGTGGTTCCTTTCAAGATGCCAATCAACTTCCTTCCGATGTTTATCTGATCGTGATACATGCCGACTATTGAGTCAAACTCGCCGTTTTGGCCCCGTATGAATATTGTATCTGCTGGAAAAGGGCCGGATACCTCTATTCCAAGTTTCCGTGCCTCTTCTATTGCAGGGGTGATAGCTGTTTTCTCTTCGTTGCCGAAGAGACCGCCCTCACCGCCATGCACGTTAAGAGCAGCCACTGCGATCCGTGGCCTGTCAAATCCATATCGGCGCATCTTCTGATCTATGGCAGTAATGTGGAAAAGGACACTCTGTCTGGTTATTCCTTTAGTTATCTCCTTAAACGATATGTGATCCGTTACAGGAACGCACCAGAGATCCCCGGTGACACCAAGGGAGAAAGGCCATTGACTTCCTGTAATCTTTGAGAAGAATTCAAGTTCATCTCTAAATGCGTAGCCGCCTTGGTGCAGTGCTTCCTTGTTCAGTGTACCAGAAACTACGCCGTCGACTATGTCATTCATAGCCGCTTTCCAAGCTATCTCAAGGTATTCTCCCGATGCCTTCCCAACTGAAGGGATGACCTTCGCGTATTCAAACTCGCCTCCTGAGATGTTATGCAGATCCACAAGATCGACCTCTCCAGGCTTGAATTCTGCTTGTTCAGGACTCTCAATTATATTCCAGGAAATCGCGAGTCCGCATGTCTTGGCGATTGCATGAATTATCTTGCTATCGCCAATTACTATGGGGCGGCACAGAGAACGATTCTTGGCCGTGGAGAGTGTCTTGACCACTACTTCTGGGCCAATGCCACCTGCATAGCCCATGGTTACGGCAATCCGGGGGAGGGTATCTTTCTCCAATCTTCCAGTCCTCGACCACATCAATCCAGCGAATAACTTTCCTTCCAACTAGGATCCGTTTCAGACCATAAATTAGGTTGCGCATGACTCCTATCTGACACTTTGATACCCGGACTCCGAACATGAATCGCGGTACTTCTATGGAGGCTGTGGCAGTCTAGTGCGCACGCTCCCAACCGCTCTTTTGGCTAGTAGCTAAATACCTCCATCACTGGTTTCCGTATTGGTGTGGATCACCTAATCAGACGAGGACGTCACTTTACAGAGTCGTGCAGGAATTATCTAGAAATGGGCACCAACCTCAAGTGATAGAGATGAATGCCTAGACCTTGGTTATTGGAGATGAAACTGTGGTTTCTGAGATCAAGATATTTGGCTTAAGGGGGATGCCATCGATAGAAAAGGGGGATGACTTGGGCAGGGTCATCGTGGATGTAGCGAAGCGTAAACGGAAATCTATCGTAGATGGTGATGTCATTGTCATAGCCCAGAAGATAGTCTCGAAATCTGAAGGTAGGATCGTGGACATCAGATCCATTATTCCGTCCAAATTCGCCAAGAAGTTGGCCAAGAGATCCGGAAAGCTTCCACAGCATGTGGAGGCAATTCTAGGCCAAACCAAGGAAATAGTCAGGATGGAGGGGCATCATCTGATAACTGAGACGCATCATGGATTTGTGTGCGCTAACGCTGGTGTTGACAAATCAAATGTCCGAGGTGAATGGTTAGTTTCCCTGCTTCCTCGAGACTCTGACGCCTCCGCGCAAAGGATAAGGAAAAGGATTAAGGAACTGACTGGAAGAAAGGTGGCAGTTATAATTTCAGACACTTTTGGAAGGCCATGGCGGATCGGTCAGACAAATCTTGCGATTGGCGTCACAGGAATGAAACCTCTAGTTGACTATCGTGGTCGTAAGGATATGTACGGACATACGCTCAAGTTGACAGTTATAGCTGTCGCGGACGAGCTTGCCTCGGCAGGCGAACTTGTCATGAACAAGTATGACCGAGTTCCAGTTGCCATAATCAGAGGGTATGCCCACGCCAAAGGGAGGGGATCAATCAAGGAGATCATTCGCCCCAAGGAGTTGGACCTATTCAGGTAGAAGAGGGTTAGAGCGCCTGTACACCGCCTTTACTTCAGTTCTACAGTCTTCTGGGGGTCACCCCATTAGACTGGACTGTGTGGCTTACTGAAGGAAACAATTCTACATCGGCATTAGGGATGTCTATCGCTGACATGAACTCTTTTTGAAACTCAGAATCTGCACCAAGCTCCACGTAAAGGGTCTTGTGGAGTACCTTCTCAGCTATCTCACGAATTGGCGTGGATATCAGTGCCATTCGTGCACCAGCACCAGCCGTGTTGCCCACGAACTGGAATCTGCTTAGGGCGATATCTGGAAACATTCCGATATCACGGGCGCTTGACGGGTCAATATATGTTCCGAAGGCGCCAGCAAGAAAAATTCTCCTAATCTCTTCTGGCTTGACTTGCATATGCTTCATTAGAATGGAAATGCCAGTATAGACCGCTGCCTTAGACAACTGTATTTCCCTGACGTCAGACTGAGTTATTACAATGTCGTCATCTATCCCCGTAAGGCTCCTGTCCACTAGCATGAATTCCATTGTTCCGTCGACTTCTCTGACTTTTTGTGTGTCTCTACCGCCACATATTCGGCCTCTGGAATCAACTATTCCGGCCCTAAACATCTCTGCTACGCCCTCAACTATCGCTGAGCCGCATATTCCGACAGGCTCTATCCCGCCTATCACTCTGTATGAGACGTCCAGAGTCTGTGGGTCTATCCATATCTTCTCTATTGCGCCTTGAGACGCTCTCATGCCGTGTTTGATTTGAGCGCCCTCGAACGCCGGGCCTGAAGCACACGAACAAGCCAGAAGTCCCTTGCTGTTTCCCAAGATTATCTCAGCGTTTGTCCCGATGTCAATCAGCATCGACAAGTCTCTCGCCAAATGGATCTCTGTCGCAATTATGTCAGCAACGGCGTCGCCACCCACAAATCCAGCTACCACTGGAAACAGATACGCTCTCGAGTCCGGTGCGGTCTGAAGCCCGAGATCTGCGGCTCTAATCTCCAAACCTCTCCTCAAAGCGGCAGGATATGGTGAGAGGGAGAGATATCTTGGAGTAACTCCAAGAAATATATGGTGCATTGCGGTGTTACCTGCAATGGTGATGTCGGCTATATCCTGAGGTGATAGCCCTGACTTCTCACAAGCCTCCCGGATTAGCCTATTTACGGCGTCGATAATGCATCTCGTTACTTCTACAGCTGCGTCCTTACCTCTCATCGAATAAGTTATCCTAGAAATTATGTCCGCGCCAAACTTAGCTTGCGGATTAAGACTTGAAACTGTCACGACCGTTTTGCCGGTTGTCAGATCGACAAGATATCCTGCTATTTTGGTTGTGCCTATGTCAATTGCAAAGCCAAAACATGAGTTACTGGCATCTCCAGCCTGAATTCCAATGATCTCCTTGTCCCTGAATGTTGAGATTGTGACCTCCCAGCATCCAGTTCTGAGGAGATCGGGAAGCTGTTTGAGGGTGTTGTATCCTATCTCTAGATGATCCAAACCCTTCTTCTTCTTTAGGACTTCCGTCAGACGTTCCAGGTCTGCAGTAGTATCTTGGAGACTGGGCTGTGGAAGTTTGATGAAGATCTTCATGACGGCGGGAACTACCCTGACGGCGGGAGCGGTTCCCGAGACCATCAGCCTTTGCTGACTTTGTTCACTCTCTGGGGGGATCCTTATTTCGAGAGTCGTTGATCTTGTTGCTCTTGTCAGACAAGCCAGTCTATATCCAGAATTGAGATCTTCTTTGGATAGGAGTGCCTTTTCTGTCTGCTTGGGGCCTGCCAGTTCGTCGGCTCCCTTGAGGATAACTACTCTGCACTTTCCACAAGTTCCTCTTCCTCCGCACATGGTGAATATGTCTTGGCCCTGGCTCCTAAGTGCCTCCAGCAGGCTCTCGCCCTCCTTTATGGTGATCTTCAATCTTGTGTTTCCTCCCCACGTGTCGGGCAATTCTGAGTCATCACCAAACGTAGTGCATATCGAGCCTTCTAGAATGGGCTATTGAGCAATGTTGAGCGGTTGTACCCCCTTATTTGGCTGCCGCCGCGAGTTCTAGTGTGCGTGACTAGCGCGCGCCAATGATGGAGATCTAACTTTTAGTGTGTACTAATCTTCAGCGTATTCGCTACAGATAGGAGAGAAAAAGGAGAAGCGGTTTAGTCTCTTCTTCTCTTAACCACTACAACCGCTGATACAGCTATGACTAACCCTGCTAGTGCTAGGTAAGGCGACAAGATCGCGAGTGTGTTGGTTGGCACTACAACTCCGCCGACAGCGCAATCAGTCAGTGTCACTGTCACCTGATCTGTAAGTTGCCTAGGTTGCCCTACAAGATACACAGGCACAACAAGGCCGCTAACATAAGTGGCCGTGTTAGGTCCCCAAAGGTAGGTTCCTGGAGTACATGGATTTATGAAGAATCCTGCTACAAAACTCAACTCAGACCAATTACCTGTAGGCATACCGTCAGTTATAGAAAATTGAAGTGTTCCGGGGTAGTTGCGGTGGGTAGAACTATTGTAAGGGTGCCTCTCGAAACGCCACCACCGAATACTTCAAACTGACCTGCGGTCGTGGTCGTTCTCATTTCAGAGGGTTGGCTGGTATATGGCATGATGGCTCCAGAATTACCGGTCGCAACTATAATGCCTGGGGTAGTTGTCAGATAGGCTGAGTTGATTGTGAATCCTGCTGGGATTGTTATTGATATCGCGGAAAGAGCTTCCGCGCAGAAAGTGGTGTCAAAATAGAATGTATAGACGGCTAAATTTGAGCATACACAGGGCGCTGCAGTGGAAATACCTAATTGAAGAAACCCGGCTGCGCTCACAGGGGTGACTGTTGCGAAGCCAATCACAGCTACTAATGTCAAGATTACAAGAAGCTTAGAATTCATTCTCAATGTCTATCACTCGAGTGTAGACTAAAGTTACGAGCGGATTCCCTTCATAAGACTTTCCTATATGTCGGCTTTCGACATAAACTCTTGAGCGCACGCGCTAGATCAAAACCTGAAGCCAAAAACGCTGTTCTTCTCGAAGAAAGCAAAGAGTCAGAAGACGAATTTCTGCGGAATGTTAGCGGGCGCTGAATTGTATTACCAGGAAAAGCCTGAATAGAACTTGCCTCTCACTCCGGAGACAAAATTCTGTATGACAGGTCGTTCAAGATGCCGCTAGAAAGGCTCTTATGAGTGTACCGCACCTCCTTTGGGACAAGTCTTCAGAGTGATTTACTGTTGATCTCAGATAAACCCCCAGTCCCAGTAAGAGTCATCGACATGAAGAGTTTTGCCAGACTTCTACTGGCCTTCAGCGAGGGCTCGCAAATAGCTTGGGCACTCCCACATAAAGGCAAGTACGCCCTATGTTTCTTCACCGCATACATGTATTGGGAGGGAGATTTGCCCCTACTGGCTTACATGCCTAATCAGAAACCATCAAAGCCTTTCCTAGCATACCGAAGCGATTGTGCGACTGGAGAGGAATGTTTCTACTCAGATGACTTCGACGACACGAGATATCGTTACGCTTCAATAATCACTATGAAAGAGACTCCAGAACTCTTCAGAAGATCTCTGGAGGGGGATTATTCTCAACCTCTACAACCTCTAATGATGGAGGTTAACGATATCGCTTCTCTCATGAGAGTCTTGGTGCCCCTTTCATTCCGGGAGGGGACTTCCTTCCCAGTATGGCATTTCGTCAAGGGCGACACTCATAACCTAGGCATTTTGATTCCCTTTGAACACTATTACGAAGCGGATGCGCTACCGGTACTTTTCCATCTGAAACTGAATGAACCGCCACGAGGGCCATTCCTAAGATACAATGCATTGAAAAAGGCTGGCGAGAAAGTGGAGTTTGCGTCCAATACCTCTGATGTGAAGTACTTCTATGCCAAATTGATCGATATCGAGCGCTTTCCCTTTATCCCGTAGGATCGACTGAAAGTGGCCTGACAAGGGCAAAGAGACCGACATCGTCTCTAAAGGGCAAAAGCTGGACAAACTACAAGCTTTTTCAAGTGGTTGTTGCAAATCAGTGTCGGCCGTGAGTCTGAAATGAGTAAGATCAATGTCGCCGTAATTGGAGTGGGAAACTGTTGCTCAGCCTTGGTTCAAGGAGTCCATTATTACAGAACTTCCAGCCAGAGAAGCGGTTACGGCCTGATGTCCAAGCGGGTGGGCCAATATGACGCCAAAGACATCGAGTTCGTAGCAGCGATAGACGTAAACCAGAAGAAGGTGGGACGTGACCTCTCAGAAGCAATCTTTGCTGACCCAAACAACACCCCCAGATTCAGCGCCGTGCCGAGAATGGGGGTAATTGTGAAGAAAGGCCAGCTTTTTGATGGCTTGGGAGCCTCTGCCAAAGAGCTGATCCGCGTAGACTCATCAAGACCGTCAAATGTCTCAGAACTTCTTCGGGAAAGCGAAGCAGAGATAGTTGTAGATCTTCTTCCCACCGGGGCAAGAAGAGCAACCCAATACTACGCTGAACAGGCGCTCAAGGCTGGCTGTGCCTTCGTAAACGGCACACCCTCAAGACTGGCATCAGATAAGAATTGGCGAACGAGATTCAAATCTGCCAGACTCCAGCTAGTGGGCGACGATATAAAGAATCAAGTGGGGTCAACAGTCCTTCACGAAACCATACTCAGGATGCTCACGATGAGAGGAGTAAGGATCGATGAGAGCTATCAACTGGACATAGGAGGAGGAATGGAATCACTGAACGCTTTGGATAGAGACCGATCGCTTGTCAAAAGAAAAGTAAAGATAGGCACGGTAAGTTCGGCTGTTCCATACAAATTCCCTATTGTTGCAGGATCATCAGACTATGTTGAGTTCATGAAGAACTCGCGAACAAGCCATTTCTGGATAAAGGGCAAGTACTTTGGCAAATCTGAATTTACTCTTGACATGACCCTGAATTTGGTTGAAGGGCCATCGTGCGCTGCAGTTCTTGTTGATGTTATAAGAGCCACAAAAATCGCAAGGGACAGAAAAATTTCAGGAACACCGCTCGCGATCTGCGCATACGGCTTCAAGCAACCCCCAGAACGTCTGCCTTTCGATGAGGCAACAAGGTTATTTGGTGAATTCTCAGCAGGTCGGAGAAGAAAGGGGAGCTG
>Ga0315282_10004847_pt1 | contig 23217 bp, 22 predicted proteins | sample YL17G07_20_MG_FD_203693 | JGI IMG/M metagenome (GOLD analysis project Ga0315282, IMG submission 203693) | Sediment microbial communities from Yellowstone Lake, YNP, Wyoming, USA - YL17G07_20 | ecosystem: Environmental > Aquatic > Freshwater > Lake > Sediment | place: USA: Wyoming | collected... | reverse complement strand
GATGGTTTTCCAGGCTGGGTCCTCTTCTAGTGGCGGTAGTTCTTTCAGTTTTTTGATGATTTCTTCTTCGTTTTCGAGGGCGTAGTCTATTATTAGGCTTAGGGCTTCTTGGAGAGTTATTTTTATGCCTTCCCGTAGTAGGAGGGAAGCGAGGAACTTGTCAAGTTTTTCTTTTTTCTCCTGTTCGATCTTTACTGTTGCTGACATTTTTCCACAAGTAGAAAAGTGGAAAAGTGGCTGAAATACTTTACGCTTAAGGAAACCAACTTCTTAATGTGAGCCTCGATTTCGCAAATACTTAAAAATTGAACTATCAGGTTAGCGGCGGATTTCTTTTTATACAATAACGATTAAATATGCGGAAAAGGGAGATAGGAATTGACAGATATGACGATAGAGATGGATTTAAAAGAGATAAAGGATTTGCTTTCTGTGTTAAATAAGAAAATTGATGTTTTAATTGAAAATAGAGATACATTGTCGGTTATGGTGTTGGCAGAGAGATCCCTGAAGGATTTCCTCAGCAAAGAGCCTGATGTTTATTCGATGAAGGATGTTAAGGTTAGGTATTCTTGAAAGGTAAAATTGTTCTTATACCTTTTCCTTTTACAAATTTAACTGCGGCGAAATTGAGGCCTGCTTTGGTTTTATTTGAGGGAGAAAGAGACGTTATTGTAGCGTTTATTTCTTCCAGAGTGCCGGATAAGCCTGCTTTAACGGATGTCCTGGTTGACAAATCGCATCCCGAATTCATGCTGTAATGAAAGGGTTTTCTAGAGCTCTCGTGACTGGTGATGCTGGTTTTATCGGTTCTCATTTGGTTGACCGTTTGATGCAGATGGGGATGTTTGTTAGGGTTGTGGATAACCTTAGTAGCGGCAGCTTAGAGAATGTTAAGAGATGGTTGGGCTCAGAAAACAATGTTTTATGCGCGTAAGGTTTATATTTACCCAATTATTTGGGTAATATTGTGTCGGATATGGCAGAAACTACCTATTATAAGGATAAGGTGTATCTACCCCGCGAGGTCCAAGAGAGTTTAGGTTTGGTTGATGGCGACAGGTTGTACATAGAGGTTTTGGGGAGAGGCGTGGCGCGGCTGGTCGTGGTGCGAAGAAACGATGCGGCTAAGAGAGTTCTTGAGAGACTGGATAATCCTCCGAATCTTGGGAAATTAAGAGGAAGGATAACAAGGGAAGAGATTTATGAAGATATTACTTGACACAAACATTCTTGTTCATTCACATAACAAGGCATCTCAATACCAGAAAAAAGCTGGTGACGTTGTTAGAAGGGCTATGCGAGGCGAAATTGATGCCTACATTACTCCTCAGATATTGTACGAGTTCTTTGCGGTTGTTACAAACCCAAGAAGAGTTGAACATCCTCTTTTGTATGATGAGGCTGCTAACATATGTTTAGACCTATGGGAGTGCCGTGAGATTGAGAAAGTGAACCCGACAGCACTGGTTCCTAAGAAAGTTTTCGAGATAATTAAAGAATTGAAGCTGTCTGGAGGAAAGATTTTTGATTGCGTGTTAGCCGTTACGGCAAAAGAAAACGGCGTGGAAATGATTTACACGGAGAATATCAGTGACTTTGAGGCTTTTGGCCTTCTTAAAGCCTCAAATCCGCTGGTTTGAATCTTTTAATTAAGGAATTAGGAAAATTTGTATTAGCACTTGCTGATTTGTCGGGGTTCTTTGCGTGTGTGCGCATAGTCTATCCTCGGGGTTTAGTGTATGGTCCAAATATGAGTGTTGACCTGTACGGTGTGACGGGCTGGTCTAGCGCATGCTAAGTTTTGCATTGTAATTGGTGGTGTGTAGATGGGGGGGTGCTCAAAGATTTTGGTGACTGGTGGGGCTGGTTTTATTGGCAGTCATCTTGTTGATAGGTTATTAAGTGAAGGGTTTGAGGTTTGGGTTTTGGATGATTTTTCTGCTGGGCGGATGGAGAATGTTTCGTGTCACAATGGTGTACGCGCAATCTGTGTTATAGAATATACGGTGTGGATTCCTTATTTTTTGGTTGGTGTTGGCTTAACGTTACAGATCATAAGTGGTGTCGCGGTGGCTGAGGGGTTAAGCGGCGGGCTGCAGAGATGGGTTTGTTGTTGAAACCCGCTGATGCCGGTTCGAATCAGGCCCCTGACTCTAGGGTTTTTGGTTTTCTCGGTTGGGGCTTGGGTCTGGAACATGGCATTTGCAGCGTTGGATGGTGCCTGGAATTGAAACGTTTGTTACAATTCTCTGGGTTCAAGATTTGAGGATGTGTTTTTTGATGCTTCTGGGGTTTCGTTTGGGTTTGAATGAAACTTTTTTGTGGAAGATGCGGGTTATTGTTCTAGAACATTTATATATATGTTATGTAGAATATCGCTTAAATACTAGGGTTTTCGGTTTGAAGGGTTGAGGAAGGAGAAGTCGAGACTGACCTGTGAACGTTGGTGACAAGGTGAACTTTAGTAACAAGGCCTTCGTTTCCGCTCCTGTCATGGAGGGATTGGTTTAGTGGAGGCTGGGAGTCGGGATGAGCGGGATGCGTTTCGGAGCAAGCTTAAGGAGGAGTGGAGGCTTCTGTGGACGGAGCGGTTTGACGATAGGGTTAGGGCTGAAGGAGTTTCTGTTCGTGATTACCCGTTGCTTTTCACGAGTCGCGGCCACGTTATATTTGCAACTAGGGATGCTAGGGCTCCGAGTTTCTCGCAGATAATGGAGGTTTGGGCGTCTCAGGGCCTGATCTATTCTCCTGATCCTGATGTTGGTGGATGGGACAAGTTTGTTCGGACTGAATTGAACAGGGCTGCTCATTCGAGAGCCAGAACCTATGTTAACGGTCAGTCCAAGTGCGAGAAAGAGAGGCAGCATTTGAAGAAGGGCGGCAGGGGCTGGCTTCACAAGTAACGCATGTATCTTGTCTTAGGTTTCTCTGTTTTCTGTTGTTCTGTTTGTGTTTGGTTGTGTTTTAGATGGCTAAGTACAGGGATGGGCTGGGTATCATAGTGGATATTCTGCATGCTGCTGGCAGCGGTGCGAAGAAGACGCGGATAATGGGTGTGGCAAACTTGAGTTACAGGCTTTTGGAGAAGTACTTGGGGAGAACGGTTCAGACTGGTTTCTTACGGTTGAACGATGAGGGCTATGAAGTTACGGAGAAGGGTCAGGATTTTCTCGAAAAATACAACGATTTTTCTAGTAGGTACTCGAAGTTGGAGAGCGAGCTTCAGAGTGCCCTGTTTGAGAGGGAGGTTTTGAAGAGGATGTGTCAGCCTTTGGAGAACTGTAAGCTTAGGGCGGTGGCTGGGCGGAAACGCCAGGTGAAAAAGGTGTGTTGAAACGGGTTTTGAGGGTTTCTGTTTCTTTCTTGTTGGTTATTGCTTTGGTGGGTCTGTTTTCGCATGGTGTTTTCGTTGTTTGTGGAGCTGATGAGGCTTCATCGAGTGTTGGGGAGGCTGATGTTGCGGTTCGCCGGGCTTTCAACGCTACTTTGGATGCTGAGAGGGCTGGGGCAAACGTTTCTGGTTTGATTTTGAGGCTGAATGAGGCTGGAGGGATTCTGGCGGAAGCTGAAATGGCGCTTGGAAACGGGAATTCAAGCGAAGCTTTCAGTAAGGCTGTCCAGTGTGTTGGAATTGCTCAAAGTGTCAAGAGCGAAGCTGATGTTTTGAAGGCGTCGGCTTTGGACGGGGCACGGACGGTGTTTTGGACGTTTCTCACTTTTTCTGTGGCGGGCATTGTAGTGTTCGTTGTTGTTTTGATGCTTGTTTGGCGCTGGTTCAAGCGCGGATACGTTGGAAAGATGTTGAGTATGAAGCCTGAGGTGACAACTGGTGAAGCTTGAAGACTGCAAGGTTGTTTTTGCTGCTGTAGGGTTGATTGGCGTTTTGATTCTTGCTTCGCCAACGCTGGGCTTGGTGCTGCATTTGCCGGGCGGTGAAAAGTTTTCGGAGCTTTGGGTTTTGGGTCCGGGCCATATGGCTGAAGACTATCCGTTTAATGTTAGGGAGAATGGGAGTTATTTGGTTTATGTTGGGGTTGGCAACCATATGGGTTCTTCAACGTATTATGTTGTGTATGTGAAGTTTAGGAACGAGACTGAGCCTTTGCCCAACGCGACAACTGGGGCGCCGAGTGTTCTTGCGCCTCTGTACGAGTATCGAGTGTTCCTTGAGGACCGCGGAAACAGCGAGGTTCCTTTGGCTTTTTCGTTTTCCAACGTGTCTTTCTCTGGCAACCAATCCACTGTTGGGAGTCTTACGGTAAATGGGGTTCCTTTTGGTGTCGACAAGTCTGTTTCATGGGATGCGGTAAATAGCGGTTATTATTATGAGCTTTTCATGGAACTTTGGATATACGATCCGGCGTCGGATGGGTTCAGTTTTCATAATCGTTTCGTCAGCCGTTGGCTTAACATGACAGCTTCAGTTTTCATGACAGGTTCGTGACTTTGTCGCTTAACATGACTGCGACTGTTTAGCTTCTCTTTTGGATGGCGATGCTTCTTGCGTGTTCTTGTGACTGGCGGGGCTGGTTTCATCGGTTCTCATCTAGTTCGCGGGCTTGCTGGTAAGGGCTGGTCTGTAGTTGTTCTGGATGATTTCAGTTCTGGGAGGATGGAGAATCTCGAGGGGCTCGTGGGTTCTGAAAGTTTGAGGGTGGTTAAGGGGGATGTCAGGGATAGGAAGGCTGTGGATGAGGTTTTGGCTGGTGTTGATGCTGTTGTTCATCTGGCGGGGTTTGTGGATCCCGCTGAGTCAGTGCGGAGGCCCTTGTTCACTCATGATGTTAACGTGAATGGTACCTTGAACGTTTTGGACGCTTGTGTGCAGAGTGGTGTTGGACAATTTGTGTTTGCTTCTTCGGCGGCGGTCTACGGCGACAGTAATCCCTTGCCGCTGCTTGAAGAATGTGATCTGCGGCCGTTGTCTCCCTATGCGGCTTCGAAGGTTTCAGGAGAATACTACTGCAGGATGTTTGGGGACTGTTACGGTCTCAGCAGTGTGATTCTAAGGTTTTTCAACATTTACGGGCCCGGACAAGGCTTCAACGCGTATGCGGGTGTAATAACAAGGTTTATTCGTTGCGGACTCCGTGGTGAACCTTTGACAGTTTATGGGGATGGAAGTCAGACGAGGGATTTTGTCAACGTGAATGATGTGGTCGAGGCGGTTGAGAAAGCTTTGAGTTTTAAGTCTTCAGGAAGCGAGGTTTTCAACGTCTGTACAGGGGAACCGACAAGCATAAACGATTTGACAGGTGTTGTATGCAAGGTTTTGGGGAAGGATCTTGAGGTTAAGCATGTTGAACCAAGAGTGGGGGACGTTTGGCACAGTTATGGCGACCCGGCGAAGTCTCGCAGGGTCTTAGAGTTCGAGACCGGGGTCGTTTTTGAAGACGGTCTTAGACGTTTTGCTGAGAGTTTAAGTGGGTAACCTCAATCATGTGGTTCGGCTACGAGAGCGCTATAATCCATTAGGAAGTGAATGTATCTTGGTGGTGAAAGGAAGCTTATATGTGCTTTTCTTGTTGATTTTTGAATTGGGGTGAAGGCGATTATAGAAGAAGATTCCTTTATTGTTTAAATATTAGTGTGAGAAGGGTTAGTCGTAAGCGTTAGTTAGTCAGTTTGTTGGTGTGTTAAATGCTTGGAGAAGGCTGTCGAGGTCTGTTGGCGATAGTTGCCGCCCTCAATGAGGAGGAGGGCATAGGACCTACGTTAGTTGAGCTTCGACAGTATTTGGAGGATCCTCGAGTTTTGGTGGTTGACGGTAACAGCAGTGATAGGACGGTTGAAATCGCCAAGAATCTGGGTGCTGACGTAATTTTCCAAGAGGGGCAGGGCAAAGGTGCCGCGATCGCTTCGGCGTTGAGACATGTTGATTATGATATTGACTACGTCATTTTCACGGATGCCGATTACACGTATCCTGCACAGTACCTCCACCACATGGCAGCGATTCTTGACAAACACCCGAAAGTCGGCATGGTGTGCGGAAACAGGTTTAACTCGCATTTTCATCCTGAAAGTATGCATAACATGTTCTACTTTGGAAACAGAGTTTTGGCGTGGACCCATAACTTCCTCAACGGCGTTAACCTGCGTGATCCGCTGACCGGGTTGAGGATGGTTCGCTGGGAGATTCTGAAAGACTGGAAGCCTAGGTCCCAGGGGTTCGACATTGAAGTTGAGTTGAACCACCTCGTCGAGAACAAGGGCTACACAATCGTTGAGATACCGATTCACTATAGGGCGCGACTTGGTGAAAAGAAGTTGAAGCTTAGGCACGGCTTCACGATTCTCGGAAGGATCTTTGCGGAGAGTATTTAGGCTAAGTCACTTGCTTCCGTATAGTCCTGTTCTATTTTTTGCTGGTGATAGTGTCGGATGCAAGTGTTCTTCATAGTCCTAGCAAGGGATGCGTTTGGAGTGGAGGCCAAGGGTGCAGAGCTGGACAGACTGGGTTACCCTTACGTGATTGTCTGCGGTGAAAAGACGAGTATTCCCGGGGTTGTCTATCGCGCGCCCAGGGGGAAGTATGATGCCATAAACTTCGGCCTCAAATTCATTCCTCCTGAAACTGACGTTGCAGCCTTCAACGATGTAGACGCTGCGGTTCACAATCTCGATGCAGGTCTCGATCTGCTCCGGGACCCCGCTGTTTCTTTGGTCTTCGCCAGAGTTGATGTCCAGCGAGGTCCACAATTGTCTTTCTATTCGTTTTTGGATTCTTTGAGAGACAAGATCCCGATCGCAGCGAGCGGCGAGTTGATGCTCATAAGGTACGAGTCTCTTAAGCGCATAATTCCTATCAAGGGCTGCAAAGCTGAAGACTCATACATATTGTTTAAAGTTCTGGAGAATGGTGGTAAAGTGGCCTTCTCTAAAGAATGCTATGTCACGACGAAACGCACCACAAGTCCAAGTGAAGAGGAAGAATACAAGAGGAGAACAGTTGGAGGAATATATCAGGCTCTTTCAATGTCTAAACCGCCTCCTATCGTGAAGTTTTTCTACACCTTGCTACCCTTTGCGTCTCCATTAATGCTCGTAGCAGGCAGGAACGGCTACTACTGGACCAAAGGCATTTTGCTGGGGTATGTTGATTACATGAGAGGGGATAGATCGGCAAGTTGGCAGCCAACCTACAACCAGCATGAAGGACTAGCGCGTCCCGCGAGCTTGATATAACATTGTGAGAATCCTCCACATGGGCGCATGATATCATCCATAGAATGAGGGTTAAGACTCACGGAAAAAACATCTGCAGAAAGCTTGTCGACCATTACGAACGGTCCGTTTCCACGGATTGTTCGGGCGAAGGGTTGTAAACAGGCGAAACTGTTTATTGGGTCAGTACTACACTATTCAGATCATTGATAATCAATGTTTCCTTTTTCCTAGCCCACACTAGATTTGCCAGGAGTGATTCATTTCGACATGAGAATATTGCAGGTTTGTCAGAGATATGCTCCATACATCGGTGGCGTGGAAGAGCACGTCAGAAACATAAGCGAAAGGCTGGCCAAAGAATTTGATGTGTCTGTTGCTACAACAGATCCGTCAGGCAGGCTACCTGAAAAGGCTACGATAAATGGCGTGGAAATCCTTCGCTTCAAGTCCTGGGCCCCCAACGAATCGTATTTCCTTTCTACGACTCTGAAAGATTTCTTGAGGGAGAATTCGGATAACTTTGATGTTGTGCACGCACATTGTTATCATTCTTTTCCTGCGCTCTATGCAGCCCAAGCTAAGGGAAATAACAAGTTTGTGTTCAGTCCCCACTACCATGGAAAAGGTCACACGTTCTTCCGAAACGTACTTCATTTTCCATACAGATTCGTAGGAAAGAGAATCTTTGAGAAAGCAGAGAAAATAGTCTGCGTTTCAGCACATGAAAAGAGTTTGATACTCGACAAGTTCGAATTTGATGGTGGCAAGATAGTCGTAATCCCGAATGGTATTAACAAAAAGGAATTCGAGAACCTGAGAAAGAACACAACTGATCACAAAGTGATTTTGTATGTGGGAAGACTTGAAAAATACAAAGGGGTTCAATTCTTAATCAAGGTTCTTCAGGACTTGGACAAAGACATAACCTTAGAAATCGTTGGAACTGGACCATACAAAGGTAGCTTGATCGGTCTCGCAAAGAAATTAGCAGTGGAAGACAGAGTGAAGTTTTACCAGAATCTGTCAAGGAAGGAGATCTTGGCAAGATATGCCGTTGCCGATGTCTTCGTGCTTTTATCAAAGCATGAAGCGTTCGGAATAAGTGTTGCAGAAGCCTTAGCTTCAAAGACTCCTTGTGTAGTGGCCAACAATTCAGCACTAACCGAATGGATAGACAACCAGAATTGTTTCGGCATAACCTATCCAATTCAAATTAAGGAACTAGCGGAACTAATTAGCTCGACCATGGGGAAAAAAGTATGCAAAGTGGGATTGTGGGACTGGGAACAGGTTACACAAAAGCTACGGGAGCAGTATGAAGATCTAGAACGTCCGTCACGTGTGCACGCTCTATCTGTTAACCACGCTGTTGCTTAGTTTGGAAATGGTGAATGAAATGAATTTTGCTGAGATATTGATTATTGTTGCTGCTTCAATTTTTGCATTGATAGTTTTATTGCTTCGATGGGCAGGCGGTCTTAAGACTGAAATACATTTGACTTCGAAGCCAAGAAGGAGACAGGTCTTCAATGTTTACTGCGCGGCTTTGTTAGTCTTGGGTATTTTCTCAGTCTACTGCGCTGTAGTTGGACAAAGACCTTTCACGTGGTTCGCTCTTTTTGGTTTGATCGGAGCTGTATCACTGTATTTTGGGTCCTCCTCAAAGAATGCACAGCGCAACATTGCATCTTTGGCAATCGTGTTTTTTGTCCTTATGCAATCTGTGACGCCTATTATAGAGAATCGAGGAGTGATGTTTGGTCCAGACCAATGGAGGGATGTCAAAGTGACGCTGTTCATAATGAATTCAGGATCTTACCGAAATGCACCAGGTTTAGAGACTGGTTTTTATGGATTTATTCCTCTGTTCAACGTCCTTAATGTTGCTGTGACTGAAGTGACAGGCTTTCCCGTCTCTCTGACCTTCATTGTTTTACTAGTTATTCTTTCGCTGATTTTTGCGTTGTCTTTCTATGCTTTGCTAATGATTCTGACGGGCAAGACATTCGTTGCGCTCATAGCCATACTTTTTTTTGTTTCAGTTCCTCGCTTGGCGCTCGATCAGTCGCTTCCGTCGACTGCAAGCATTTCTTTAGGCGTTCTTCTAATCTTTTTGCTCCTCAAAGGAGCCCTAAATCGAAACCTTGTCAGAAGTGTACTCCTCACAATCGCAATAATGGTCTTCGCAGTTTCTGTCTTCCACCCAATGGGCGCAATTCCGATCCTTGTCATATGTCCCATAATTTTAGTCTTAAATCTGCTAATTCCAGATGCAAGGTTAAATTCACAGAGTCTTTCCTTCGTTCGGGGTGTTTTTATCATTAGCCTTACTATTTCGGTTACATACTGGTTTGCAGACGCGCAAGTTTTCGCAGGGGTCATTAACCCCTTGTTAAAGTTTTTGCATACACTGCTGGGCTTCGGGCAGGGTCCTTCGGTTTATTCTCCTCAATATTTCGGTGGAGGCTACGAAATCTTCTCTATCGCTTGGGCTGTTCCTGTATCTATTTCCGCGGCATTTCTAATAATGCTCTTATGGAGCGCGCGCGCTAAAATGAGGAGGAGCATGTTGGCCAACTTCTCTCAACACTTCTTTTTTGCATCCAGTCTGGCAGGTCTATTGCTGGTCGGAGTCGCCTTCATCAGCATCCTCGCAAGCCCAGGAGCTGCCGTTGAACGCTACATAAATGTGCCAGCTTACGCATTTCTAGTCTTTCCCGCGTCACTTGTACTAGGTCAACTGCTGTCAAGTCGCAAGAAGGTGATCGTTTGTCTTTCAATACTAGTCTTCTTAGTAAGCCTTGTCGTCGGAATGAGCTCACCCGACTGGGCTCCATTTGAGAATCCAACATTTGGGGCAGTAAGATTCACCTATTCTTCTTCAAGGGAAGTGAACACGTTAGCAAGAATATTGCCTAACAATTCACGTCTTTATGAAGATCATGACATTCCTCTCGCAGAGATGGCTGAACTCGGAAATGTCTCGTTTATTACGGACAAAAGTTACCAAACGACACGAAGTGTAATCGATCTGTTTAGACAGAACCAGTTTGCCTCCAATGATGTCAAGTATGAAAATGCAATCATTGTGCTGAAGATTGATGAAATCGTTGATCAGAACATTTTGAGCAAGCATGTCAACATCATATATAGCAGTGGCAGACACGTTGTGATTTCTCCACAATAAGCAAGTGGTTTCCCTTTACCCCTAGAAAGCGCGCGAAGTGTTAGGTTGGAGGTTTATAGGTATTACCGTAAACCTGACTCTTTGGGGCCGAAATATAAGCTACACTCCCTGCATAGACAACGTTGTATCTGATTATCCACGCATTCGCCACGTTGTCCGTTCTTATGCCATAATAAGATGCAAAGGGTGAACTTCTGTCCCAGATGGTATTGTTTTCGACAAGAACAGGGCCATCGCTGACATTGTCATCATAGATGCCGATGTTACCGAAATCTAGTATCGTGTTGTTCCTCAGCACTATCCTGCTTTCACCGCCTGTCCCCCAGCCGCCGAAATCGATGCCGTAGTTTGCTGAACCGACTATCGTATTCCCCTCGACCACGCCAGTGCCCCAGATGCCTGCGGATATCCCGACTTGTATGATGGCTCCTGCAGGCTTAGTTAGATTGATCTCATTCCCTATCGCGCTGCTGTTCTCAGCTCCGTAAAATCCAATTCCAACTTTCGTGGAAGTTGTGATAATGTTTCGGCTGACAAATACGTTGATTGGTCTGCCCTGTCCATTATCTACTGAGATGTATCCATTTGTCAAGATGTTATCTGTGACGTTTACCTGATGTGCGTAGCAGATTCTCATGTGTGAATTGATGAGTTCGTTACCTTCAATATTAATCCTCTCATGTGGGGGTAATCCGCTAAGACTAGTTACATCAATTCCGGTGTCGCCAGTATTCTCGATGTAGTTTCTCTCGATTGCCACGTCCGTAACGCTTAAGTTCCATGTTGACATTGGCTGTAGAAAGATTCCGTCCCCAGTTGTGTTCACTACTCTGTTGCCTCCGATTAAACCATTGTTTCCGCCGTCCAGTGCGATGCCCGTGAAGGCTCTTTCTATTGTGCAGTTGTCTACTGTCACATTGTCGAATCGTCGTATTTCAATGCCAGCACCTGTTACGTCGGTGATTTTTACATTTTTAATTGCTATGTTTGTGTTAGTTCCTCCCCGCAGGTCTATTGCGCTCCAACCCATATTGTCTGGTGTTCCGTTTTGAATTATCGTTAGGTTCTCTAATACTAGGTTTTGAATGTTGCCCGTGCTTGTGACGCTCATCGCTCTTATGCTGCTACCATAAGGCTGTTTGGTTGGAAAACTTCGGACTATTGTTTTGTCAATTCCTTGCCCTACGATTGTCAGGTTGCTTCTGACGACGATCGATTTGTAAGGGTACTTTATGGCAGGGTTGAGGTCAAACACGCCCTGTCTGATCAGTACAATGCCTTTTGAGGATGAAGGGATCGCGTTGATAGCACTCTGAATATCAGTGTAATCCCCTGAACCGTCCAGGGCAACTGTAAAGGAATGTATTATCGAACCCGACAGTCTAATGGTTTTGTAAGAAGAAGAACCAAGTGCACTTACTTCCGCAGCAATTACAACGAGAAAGACCGCCGCTAATGCAGGGAGTGTTTTTTGCATAGGGATCCGTGCAGCAATATTGTATATTAAGTCTTAATAAATGTAACAGTTTACTTGTTGAACACACCAACAATAACGATGCCATATTTAATAACCCAGAGAGCCTAAGTTCGAGCGGTGCAAATGAACCCTCTGACGCAGACGATTCTTGGAACAGTCGGTTCTCCTTTCGCTAGCAGTGACTATAGATCAGACATCGAGAGTTTGACTGAGAGCTACCGATATGCTGCCTTGAACAGGATTCCTTTTCTTTTCCTCTGCTCTCTGAAAAAGCGTCGCGAACTAGCAATCCTTCAAAACGAGTACGATTTGCTTAGCCGCAGATATAATCACATTCAAGGAGCTTTCTTCAAGATTACAGAGGTCTTGGACAGGTCACACATCCGATACGCTTTCTTCAAAAGCTTGAGGCCCTATGAAGAAGTCACTGTCGATATCGATGTCCTTCTTTTTGATTCCGCAATCGGAGCAGCCCAGGTCATGCACAAGGCCGGCTATGAGCTGCTGGGAGCTGGGCCACTTTCAACAACATTTCGCGACCCTGAAGCGAACATTAATATTGACCTGTACGAGGAGATCGGCGTTAGTCATATTATCTATATGGACAAAGAAAAATTGAAAGAGCGCGTCGAAAACAGACCAACACCCCAAGGTTTGGTTTTTCATTCTCTCTCTCCCGAAGCTGACCTGTTGAGTGTGATTGCTCATTCTGTCATAAAGGAACAAATGTACGTCCTTTCTGAATACTTCACGACTCTTCACTATCTGACCAGAATGAACAATGAATCGATCAGCATTTTTCTCTCTCTCGTAGATGAATGTAAGCTGCACTCAGTTGCTAAGGTACACCTGGGTATAACAGCTCTGCTTCACAGCAACTTCTACGATAAACTTCCAAAGTCACTAGCAAGTCTAGTCAGATCATTGGGACAAAGTGGGTTAGAGTCAGCCCTTGTCGCGGATTCAGGATTCAAGATGCCCCACAAATACCATCCAACAACTGTCATTAGGGGTCTGATCGAAAAGTTTGGAGAAGGAAAGGCCCGCAGAAGCTTCGGTAAACAGTTACTGATCATGCTAAACCCTGATTCAGGCCTTTCCATTATGGGAAATGTGCTTTCTCATGTCCAAAGACAGACTTACTGACCTCACTTTCGAGAGGAATTAGAATAGTACGCACCAACTTCATAGCCTTCTTCGGCCCCGATGGCTCTGGAAAATCAACACAGGTCAGACTGTTAACCTGCGAGCTTAGAGTCTACGACAAAAAGGTAAAGGCAGTCTGGATCCGGTCATCCCACACTCTGGCTTATCTTGCGTCCTCGTTTCTCGTTTGGGCAGGGTACTACAGAGTAGTGACGAACCCTTACGGAAGAGAAACGAAAATACCAGCAGTACACAGCGGTCGTGGGCTCAGATTCCTGTGGTCTGCACTCGAATTGATCAGTGTAATGCCCCTAATCCTGCTTCGCGTTTATGTTCCCCTGTCAATGGGTTACACCGTCATTGCAGAAAGATACGTGCCGGATACGATTGTAGGCATTGCGTACTATACCAATGACTCGAAGTTCCTGACGAGCCACGCCGCCAAGTTCCTTCTTCATTTCATACCAAAACAAACGGTCTTTATACATCTTGACTCAAGCTATTCAGCCATCTTGAAGAGAAGAGGACGCCACGTGGACTCGTACCAGTATCTAGAGTTCCAGAGGAAGGGATACAAAACACTGGGAGAGATCGTTGGAGCGACCCTGATCGACACGTCCGATATGAGTGTGGGAGACACTTCAAAACGGATAATGACACATCTTCTGGAGTCGCAGACACTGCCAAAACAGGAATAACCATAATATAATCGGGAACTGAACTTTATGATTCATCATGCATACTTCACCAACCGAATGGAGGAAATAAGGGTATTGAACATAGCTATAGTTGGCTGCGGCTACGTAGCCGATGGTCACATTGAAGCTTGGAGAAAAATCTCCGATGCAAGAATAGCGGCCGTTTGCGACTTGAACGAAGAGCTTGCAAAGAATACGATCAACCAATGGAAGATTCCTACGTACTACAAATCGTTGCCTGACTTAATCGCGAAGGAAAAGGTTGACGTAGTTGATATCTGCACGCCACCGCAGACTCATGCACCTTTGGCAGTTCAGGCGATGCAGGCTGGGATCAATGTTCTGATTGAAAAACCCATGACAATGTCAGCAAAAGACGCTGAAAAAATCGTTGACTGCCAAAAGAACTCGAATGTGAAAGCCGGCGTCATACACAATTGGTTGTTTGAACCTCCAATTATCAAGGCCAGCTCTGCAGTAGAACAGGGACTAATCGGAGAGATGCTCAGCGCCGAAATTGACATTCTCAACACGAAAGCAGAACCCATGGCTGCAAACGCAAATCATTGGTGCCATCGGTTCCCAGGCGGCAGATTCAGTGAAATGCTTGCACACCCGATCTACCTGCTGAGACATTTCCTCAAGGGCGAAATCACCAGTGTCAACGTGATCACTTCAAAACTAGGAGAATATCCATGGATGAAATCAGACGAACTTGTCGCAGATTTCAAAGCCGGAAGAAGACTTGGAACGACCTACATTTCTCTCAACGCACCGCGCGACGCGATATTCTTAGGACTCTACGGTACAAGAGGAATACTGAAACTTGATATCATCAATGGCACAATCAATCTCTTCCCAGAAAGAAAAACAAGCCGCTTTAACAAAGTCACAGATTCCTTGAGGCAGGCAGGCCAGTTGACAAAATCAACCGCGCAGAACGTAGCAAGCATTGCCTTTGGACGCTGGCTAAGCGGACACGACATGTGCATCAAGCTCTTCGCACAAAGCATTAGAAACAAAGACAAACCTCCCGTCACAGTTGAAGAAGGTCTCGAAGTCGTCAAAGTCTTGGAAAACATGTGCCAAATGATCGAAACCTCAACGCACAGCGCCTAGCATACACAACAAATCCGAGCTTCATCAGGTGTTTATGTGCCAAAAACGCTGCTTCTACCCAGTACCCGAGCATGGATAAACGACAGAGGTCTTCTTGGAATCTCGGCAAACAGCTATTTTTCAAAAGAGCGGTCCATCCAGAAACCTCAGTTGTTACTTTTGCCAGATATGCAGATCGAAAATAAGACCAAACTTGCTGAATTCTGCGGACAAACGTCTGAACTGCTATTCAGCACTGGGAACCTTACGTTTCTGGGATTGGACAACAAACTAATGGTTAGCACCGATCTCAGTAGATGGAGAAAGGTTCTTGAGACCGAAAACAGAGATAACGTTTTCTGGCACATTGTCGCCGTCAAAGACGGCTCGCTCTTCGTGCAAGAGTACGGTGAACCGACAACAGGTATATACAGATCTATCGACGGTGGCGAAACATGGAAAAAAATCGCTATCACTGAAAGAATCGACCGAAAAGCCAGGCACTTCCATTGCATAGCCTACGACCAATTTCGAGACTCACTGATCGTGACCCTTGGTGATAAGAACCGAGTGAAGATCGCAGTTTCAACGGATCAAGGCGAAACTTGGGCGCCTGTATACACATCCGCCTATCAATGTCTGCCAATAGAAGTCACAAAGGAGCACTTGGTTTTTGGGATGGACAGTGCAATAAGCAATGGCGTCATTGTTTGGGACCCCTCATCGAATTTTTGGCAACATATACACCTCAGATATTCAGGCCAAGCCGTGGAAATCGGAAACATGCAATGCTCAGACTTGAAGAGACTTGAAAACGGTGTTTGGATGATGTCAACTGGAGGAGGCTCAATCTTGTATTCAAACGATTTGAGACAATGGCGCCTCTCCATCGTCGGCAAAGAAAACCAGTTTGAGGCTCATACAATGAGCAACGAAAAAGAGGGCATCGTTGCAGTATCAATGTGTGACTCGACAGTGATAATTGATTCAAAAGAACTAACTGACACGAGCAAACAGGTGGAAGTCCAGCAGTATCAAGCTTTTCTTCCTAGGATGAAGGGTTTTGGGTATGTTCTGAAACGCTTCCCGTTTCTTCTGAATGCGACTATAGGTTCAGGTTCTCGCGAATAGCAGATGAAGGTGTATCGGCAAGTGCAAGGGCTTGTGGTAACAATCATCGGACCAGTGGGAGTTGGTAAGTCTACACAAATCAGAGAACTTGAGAAGTACTTTAGGTCCAGAGATCAACGTGTTCTGGTGACTTTCATAAAGACTAATCACGTTCTCAGTTATATCGTGCGCCGATCTTTGATGACTGTCGGTCTGCAGGAGAATGTATCTTATTCTGATGGTATTACGAGAGTTTTCCTTCGCAGGGACATCGTAAGGAAACTTTTCCCTTTGCTTTCCTACCTGGATACAATCAGCATAATTGTGAAATTTCTCATCACTGTTTATATCCCCTTCTACCTCGGTTCCACGATATTGATAGAGGAAGGACTGGCAATGACTCTACAGACCTATCTGATGTCCTATCCTTTCTTTTACGGGACAGAACCTAAGGTGTTGCCGTTCTTGCCGAGATTGCTGAGTTGGACCGTTAACAAGAAGCATCTGACCATTGTGATTGATGCAGTTGATGAAGAACTTGACAGGAGACGAAAAAGCAGAAGTTGCAGAAGGGATGAAGTGCCTGAATTCGTTTCTTTACAACGAAAAGGGATAAGGCTGCTGGATTGTGGAAACACAGTATTCATAAACACGACCAACGGGACTGTTGAAAGTGTACATAAAGAGATTACAAAGGCTATCGAAAAAGCTTATTCAAAGAGAACAACGTGAGGAGCACGCGTAACAGCGAACTTGTTTTTGGGCGAGGAAGATCTAATATGAATGTTCTGTTTCTAAGTGAGATTTTTCATCCACATGGGAGGGGCGCTGAGCTTGCTACATACTTGTTCGCCAAAAATTTGGAAGCAGAAGGATTGAATATTGTTGTCGTAACCAACAGATTCAATGGAGATGAAGAAGTCACAAAGAATGGAAAACTATCCATCTACCGGCTGCCACTGTTCAGGGAAGACACAAACTCCAAATACTCTATCTTTAGACGAGTAGACGTTCTATTCTCTCAATTCTTGAGAAAGTTGGTGAAATGGGCCGATGTCGTGTACATTCCAAGGTTCTGGTTTTCAGCGATATGGCTTGCAAAGGCATATCGAAAACCTGTTGTCGTTCACTTTCACGATTACATTCCAATATGCCCTTTATCAACAACATTCGACATCACAAAGAACCAAGTTTGCAGTTGCAAACGTGGCTACTGTTCATTGAGATGTATTTACGCATATGAAAAGAGCGTTGAGTCAACTATGTTGAGAACTTCATCTTCCGTCCTTCTGAATTCAACTCTTGGACGTTGCTTGAGCAGATTTACAGAACTTAGTGATGCTGTCATCTGTGCCTCGAATGCTCAGAAAAACCTGATTGTCAGTAGGAGACCCAGAATGAGTCGAAAAGTCAGTGTTATACACAACCCACTTCCTGAAGTCAAGCAATTGGACATTGAAGGTAATGGTTTCGCCTACTTCGGTGGTCCTTACGTACTAAAGGGTTTTCACACCTTGTTCAGGGCGGTCGGGTACCTGAAACAAAGCATTCATAGGGAAACAAATGTCTACGTGTCGGACTTCGCTCAAGTGTCTGCCCATTTTGCTGAAAGGCTTCGAAACCGAGGCTTCATTCTACGTGGTAGACTCTCTGGCTCGGCATATGACGACGTATACGCAAAAGCGGGTTCTGTGATTGTTCCATCAGTATGTCCTGAGGTATCATCCTACGTTGCCATGGAAGCAATGTTGCGGGGGAGGCTACTGTTAGCGTCAAATGTTGGCGGGTTACCTGAAATTGCGAACGGATGTTCAGGAGCCTTTACATTTCCCCCCGGCGATAGCGTTCAATTAGCGAAAATAATGGGTTATGTTTGGAGTTTGTCGAATGACACTGTGACTGATCTAGGAGCAAGAAACAGAGAGAGTTTAACAAAGAGATTCGATAACAAAGATTCAGTCAGTAATTTTGTCCGACTTTTGACGCGTGTGTCGGGTTAATCGATTCCAATGTTGCCATGCGAATGTTGTTATGTTAGGCTCTAATCAAATGCTAGGAAGGAGCTTTTATGGGTGATATGTACCCTTGGTTGGGAGAGAACCTTCTGGTTCCTTTTTACGATATGGTTAGAGGAACCTCGAGGTTCAAATGTGGACTTGAGCTGGCGAAAACACAGTGGTTTTCCAAGAAAGAGATAGAATTTCTGCAGCAAAAGAATTTGCGGGTTTTATTAAAGCATGCATACGACACTGTGCCCTATTACAGAAGAGTCTTCAAAAGTCGAAAGATTATCCCCAGCGACATAAGAAGCGCCAAAGATTTGAAAAAGCTGCCTGTCTTGACAAAGAGTGCAATCAGGAAGAATTTCAGAGACTTAATCTCGCGGAAATATCCAAAGAGTACGCTTATTCCATATCAGAGCGGTGGTACTGGAGATCAAATCAAACTCTTCATCACTAAAGAACGAATAAGCTGGGAAGTTGCGGCGGAGTACAGGGCATATGGTTGGGCTGGCTACAGACTTGGGGATAGATGTCTCCTGCTTTGGGGCGCGCAAGCAGACTTGAGCAAAGGCGGAAGGATTCGCAACTATTTTACGAAAGCTTTGGAGAGAACGACCCTCGTGGACGCGTTTGTATTGTCAGATGAAGCATTGGGTAGAATAACTGAGTTGCTCAACAAGCTCAGGCCCCAGGTCATTAGGGGATACGCTAATTCTGTTTACATGCTAGCTAATTACCTGCTAAAATATGGAATTGACCATTCTAACCCAAGGACAGTGATAACAGGTGCAGAGACACTTATTGATTCGCGGAGAAGAACGATTGAAAAGGCTTTTGATTGCTCGGTTTTCGACTATTATGGAAGTCGGGAAATTGGAGCGATAGCAGCCGAGTGCGAAACGCATAGTAGTTATCATATAAATGCTGAGAACGTCATCTTGGAGTTTTCAAGAGACGGCGAAAGCGTGGAAGCAGGCGAGGATGGACTGATATTGGCCACCAGTTTGCGGAATCACGGTATGCCCTTCATAAGGTATAACATGGAGGACGTGGGTCGTCCTTCGAACGATACTTGTGAATGTGGGCGAGGGTTGCCTTTGATGGCGTCTATTCAAGGAAGGACGTGCGAGTTTATGGCCGTCTATGACAAGGCGCTCGGTCACGTCGTTCCTGTAAGACCTACTGGTCCAGGTATCTTCGGGACAGTTATGATGCACTTGCCGTTGGAACGCTATCAAATCATTCAAGAAGCTCTTGACAGAATAGTGATCAAAGTCGTGAAGGGAAAGGACTACTCACAGGCGCACACCGATTCTCTTCTCAGGTATGCACGAAGATATCTGGGGGGCAACATCAAGATTGAAATAGAGTTTGTAGATTATCTTCCACCTCTGCCCACCGGAAAAAGGTCAAGTTTTGTTTCAAGAATAAACGCATTTCAAACAGAATGATTTATGGAAGAGATTTATAGAAGACAATATACTGAGTACTTATAAAGTAGTGCATTTAAGAGAACGTTCATTTACAATGAGTGACCAGTTTAGGTTGTCCCACCGTTAGAAAGGAGAGTCAGATACATGAGAGTGTTCAAGAAAAAGGTTTCCTCAGTTCTTATTCTCACGTTTCTTCTTTTAGGCAACTTTTTGTCGCTGACAATAATTACCGAACCCGCCTCTGCGGCATCTGGGCTCACTCTCAAATGGCGTCGTAACTTGAATGTTGAGACTCATCTCGCCCCCTTAGCAGCAGATCTCAATGGAGATGGCAAATTAGACATAGTTATTACGGGTGCGTGGCGTAACGATACTCCTAATGCGCCTTTGGGCACGGTTTTGGCACTTGACGGCGCTACTGGCAGTGTTCTGTGGAGATACGATGATGCGCACATTGGTTCTCACAGTCCGTTTGACGTCGTTGACCTGAACAAGGACGGCATCCCTGAGATAGTGATTTCTGCTTGGTATACTCTGGTCTTGCACGGTAACAACGGAACCTTGTACTGGACGAACCAGAAGGCCATAGCTTTCCAGAATTACAACGCGATTGCCGACGTCGACGGGGACGGATACCCAGAGATTTTTGTTACTGGCGGTAGTGGACCAACTGCGGGGGCTGATTACATAACTGAGCTAAGTTATGATGGAAGAATTTTGCGTCAGGCTTACGTTTGGCACCCGTGTTTTGGAGGACTGACAATCGGTGACCCAGATCATAACGGTCATTTTATACTTTACGTGGGCGATCGAGGCATATATTCGAGTGAGACTGAGGCCTATCGGGGTGGCGGCATGGGCATTCGTGCTCTTGACGCACAAACACTGCAACCATTATGGAACGATCCGACAGTTGCCTGCAGTAGCAATGCGCCAATTCTTGCCGATGTTGATGGCAACGGAATACAGGACGTGATCATAGCTGACCAATCTAACCAAGGCATCGCGGTGTACAACAGCGATAATGGAAGTGTTCTAACCACAGGAGGGGTGTACAGAAAAAGCGGGACATATATGTCAGCCCATTCCGCGCCAACAGTCGCTGACCTTGATGGCGATGGGCATCTCGAGCTAATGGATGTCCGAGACTGGAATCCAATTAAAATATGGGATCTCTATACTTGGAAACTGAAAGCAATACTGCCCATAGGTACCTACGAACCTCCCAAAATTGGCTACGTGACCGGAGACGGTAAACTGGATATTATTGCTGTGCGTGACAACAGGAACACCGGCGGCAGCAACAGCGAAATTTTCATCTACCAGTACACCAACGCAACAACAAATTATGGTTACAGTCAGGTCGACTACGTTTCCGGGTTGAACTGGGGAGCAAACGATTTTACACTAGTTCAAGACGTCGATGGCAACGGCTATAACGAGTTGATAGTCACAAGCATGAGTGGCGACATATATTCATATGGTACACCAGCATTGGCGCCCACGCCAAGAGCAAGATCGAACCTACAGTTCTACAGCGAGAACAGGTTGGGGGTCGCACAGTATGTTCCCCCTCCCATACCGTCACTCCCTGTAGTTGAGAACGAGTTTCCCCAGGATCGTGCGCTCAACCAGAGTTCAAACCCCACTCTCTCCATCGATGCCCTTGATTTCCAAGGGGACAATACTTCAATCACATTCACAACTAACGCCTCCGGAACGTGGAACGACATTGGCGACTACGCTAATGTTTTCAACGGTAGGTACAGCGTCGTACCAACAAACATGGACAAACCAGGTACAACATACTACTGGAATGTGAGCATCACTGACACAGTAAGCGGAGCTAGGGCCTCCAAGCTTTACAAGTTTACGACTCGCTCGGGCCCTCCGTCTCAGGCCATTCCCAGTCTAGTTTCCAGTGGCGGAGTGAATGGTAGCCTCACTTCCTACAATCAGAGCACCGTGGGCATAGACGGGAACAGCGTCACCAACATATACAACTGGTACGTGAATGGCACTTCTATAACTACTCTAAACCTGCCCTTTGAGACGCGCACAACTGACAATCCATTGATTTCTGATGCACTGTTCAATGACGGGTTCGAATCAGGCCTCAACAACTGGAATTCAAGCGGATGGACTGTCGATTCAAATCAGAGCTATTCAGGCACGTATTCAGCCCTGAGCATGCGCGCGCTAGGTTCTTCAAACTATCTTGCTTCGCGAACCTTTGACACTTCAAGCGCAGAAGGGTTCACAGTTTCTTTCTGGTACAGGTACCACGGTATCCTTAACGACGAGAAAGTGTACCTTCAATTTTGGAACGGCTCTGCCTACATTAACATGTTCCAACTGGGAGACAAAACAACCAATCCGGACAAATGGCAACATTATAGCATTCAAACGTATGACCCCCGCTTCCGCATCACGGGCTTTAGTTTTCGATTTGCAGGATCCGTGCTCGATTCTGGCGAAGACCTCTGGATAGACGATGTTTCGCTATCCGTCCCGACGAGGACTCTGGACTATTCAGGCTACAACAACCACGCAACCCTACACGGTGCCACTTGGACAAGCAACGGAGTCGTGGGCGGAGCGTACACTTTTGACGGCGCCACCGATTATCTAAAAATCCCTGACAATCCCGGCTTGGGCGGAGACGGCACGTGGTCCAAGATTTCAGTTGAGTTCTGGGTCAAACCTGCTGCTCTGCTTCATGGGGCGAAGATAATTTCGAAGAAAGTTGCCAACCAAGCCACAGGTAGCTACTGGGTAGGCTTCCGACCTCTGGACTCCTCCAACACAATCTCCAACGTACTCACGTGGGGAATAAACAACACAGCTAGTTGGCAAGAGGTATGGGATAATAAGACGACTGTTTTGGCTGTTGGTTCTTGGTATCACGTTGTATGTACTTATGAGTCTGGCGTCGGGTTGAAGATATACATAAATGGGACCCTGAGAGCCAGCAAGACTCTTTCAGGCAACATCGGGCGCAGCCAGGGTGTTTCAATCTACGGTGCACCATTGTTCATCGGTTGGGACGGAGGAGGATACGATAAGACCAGCTGGTTTAATGGCTCTCTTGATGAGGTTAGAATATATCCTAGAGCACTGTCATATTCACAGATTAGTCAACGATCCCTTGAAACAAAGGACGGTCTGACGAACAACTCAACAGTGATGGGGACGGAGACAAATGTGGGAGAAGCCTGGAAGTGTAAAGTGACCGCTAATGACCACTTTGGAGATTCAGTCCCCCAGTTCACCAACGTTCTGATTATCTCTTCTGTTCAGTACCAATTGGCTTTGAACGTTCAAGGCCTTGGCAGCACAAATCCTTCTCCATATAATTACACATACGGTGAGGGTTCCGTGTTACCTGTTAATGCAACTGCAAATTCTGGTTGGATGCTCAGTAATTGGCTGCTTGACGGCAACAATTCTGGTTCAGCTAACCCGTACGTTTTGACGATGAATGCCAACTACAATTTAACGGCTGTCTTCGTGGTTTCGGCTCAGTGGAATTTGACCGTTGTCTCGGCTCATGATAGTCCTTACCCGAGTGTTGGCAGCTACCTTTACAACGATAGTTCTGTCGTGACTTGCAACGTGTCTAGTCCTGTGGTTGAGGGCAATACTTCCTGGAATTGTACTGGTTGGACTGGAACTGGTTCTGTTCTGGCTAGTGGTTCTGGCACTTCTGTGGCCTTCACTATTACCCAGAACTCGACTATTACCTGGAACTGGCAGGGCACGCCTGTTTCGGCTCAGTGGAATTTGACCGTTGTCTCGGCTCATGATAGTCCTTACCCGAGTGTTGGCAGCTACCTTTACAACGATAGTTCTGTCGTGACTTGCAACGTGTCTAGTCCTGTGGTTGAGGGCA